>OIWV01000001.1_pt1 | contig 365394 bp, 335 predicted proteins | sample 1587751 | NCBI WGS metagenome assembly OIWV01 (sample SAMEA3888913, study PRJEB22519) | human gut metagenome | biome: human gut; feature: human-associated habitat; material: faeces | place: Denmark | collected 2010
TCGACGGGGAGGTTTGGCACCTCGATGTCGGCTCATCACATCCTGGGGCTGAAGTCGGTCCCAAGGGTTGGGCTGTTCGCCCATTAAAGTGGTACGTGAGCTGGGTTCAGAACGTCGTGAGACAGTTCGGTCCCTATCCATCGCGGGCGCAAGAGATTTGAAGGGGGCTGCTCCTAGTACGAGAGGACCGGAGTGGACGAACCAATGGTGTACCAATTATCTCGCCAGAGGTATAGTTGGGTAGCTACGTTCGGAAAGGATAAACGCTGAAAGCATCTAAGCGTGAAACCAGCCTTAAGATGAGATCTCTCATAGAGTAATCTAGTAAGACACCTTGGAGAAGACGAGGTTGATAGGTCGGGAGTGTAAGTACAGTAATGTATTCAGCGGACCGATACTAATATGTCGAGGGCTTGACTTAAGAAGTAAGCCTAATCTTAAAGAATTCTTCTGTTGAAGTTTTGAGGGTACAAACCTCAAAATTAAATAATCCGGTGGTGATGGCTAAGGGGATCCACCTGTTCCCATCCCGAACACAGTAGTTAAGCCCTTATACGTCGAAAGTACTTGGCTGGAAGCGGCCTGGGAGGATAGATAGCTGCCGGTTAGAAAAAAAGAACTCATACAAAGTATGAGTTCTTTTTTCTATGTGTAGATACTTAAATTTGCAATTTTTCTCTGGATAGTATATAATATCTAAAAAATTTTCTCAAAACCGGGCGAAATTTTAAGCGTGCAACGTAACTATAGGTGAATATAATTTATGGAAGTGTATTTCAATAGTGAAGTATGCATTTCTGGTGTGTTAGTTACGAGGTGACAAGTATGACTTACGAAGAAATGAAATCTAGCGGCAGTAAAATGGAAATTATTCCTTGCAAAAGAATGCAGTGCAAGGGAGCAGCTCCATGTGTGCTTAACATCAATTCATATATGAATGTATATGAGTTTGAAGACAAAATCATGAAGTATATGTGTAATATGCGCCCTGTCATGGACGAATTCATCTGCGTAAATCTTGATGTAATTGCAGATAGATCCGTCGACTTCATCCAAAGTCTGGTTGAAGGATATATTCGCTATGATGGCGTACATATCAAGAAAAACTATCGTGTTGAGTATGGCAAAATGGATAAAGAGGGCAATAATCATATCTATGTTCTTGAAGCACCAGATGGAGCGTGCGACTATGATATGGCAGTCTCTGTCTTCGCTATGGTGTGCATTGAAGGAAAAGCTCCTTCAGACTGGCATTGGAAAGAGATAACTGAGAAAGTGTTTGCTAAGAAAGAGGAAAGTACAGAAGTTATGCATGTTGAAGGGATTGACTGGAAGGAAGCAGCTTTGCTTAAAAGAAAGACACGCCGTGTGTTAGGTGCTATTATTGGCGATATCGTTGGTTCTGTATATGAATTCAATGAAATAAAAACGAAAGATTTTCCTTTATTCTCCGAGCATTGCTGTCCAACTGATGATAGCATCATGACGTTGGCTATTGCGAGTGCTTTGGTAGAATGTAAGAGAGATTACAGCAAACTTGCTGCTGAAACGATAAAACAAATGCAGCTTTGGGGAATGAAATATCCTAAAGCAGGTTATGGTAGTATGTTTTCTGATTGGCTCTGTTCGAATAATCCCCAACCGTATAATAGTTTTGGTAATGGCTCGGCGATGCGCGTTAGTCCTGTAGTATATTTTGCTAAATCTTTGGAAGAAGTAAAAGAGCTCTCTAGGATAGTTACCAGCGTAACGCATAATCATCCGGAAGGTATAAAAGGTGCTGAAGCTACTGCAGTTGCAGCCTATATGGCTTTGCACGAATGCAAAAAAGAAGAAATTTTTGCTGTGATAAATGCTGAGTACTATCCGATGAATTTTACGTTAGACGAGATACGAGCTGACTACGAATTCAATGAAACGTGTCAGGAAACTGTACCGCAGGCATTAAAAGCATTCTTTGAGGCGACAAGTTTTGAAGATGCAATCAGAAATGCCATATCTATAGGAGGTGATAGTGATACAATTGCTGCTATTACAGGCGCAGTTGCAGGTGCTTATTATGGTGTACCGTTACATATTGAGCATAAAGCCTTAAAATATCTTGATAAATTGCAGGTAAGTGCTTATTATCGCTTTGTGAAATATCTATGCGGAGATGCAGAATGGTTTGAAGAATCTTAAGATGGGCATACTGACAATGACAAGCCTTTGGTTGTTCTTTCGTATGGATTAGGGATGGGAGATGATTGATTTTGACTATTTGGAGATTACATGTTAATACTAGTGGTGGTAACTGCGCTGATATTTGCCTTGATAATAATGTGATGGCTGTGGGCTGGTCTATCACTGATAGACACATTGAAAATTTTACCGAAGCTAGGAAAAAGAAGATTTGTGAACAACGTGTAAATATAAATTCTTATGAAGATTATGAGAAGCTGATTAAGAAGTGGAAGGTTTATGATGGTAAATCGTATGTTCCTGCTACTGTGCGTAAGTTATACTGGGAAGTCAAGCCTGATGATTTAGTGTGGATTCGCTATAAAGGCATTTATTATCTTGGTAGAGTTGGAGACACAAGTCAATGGGTTTTCAATCAGGATAATTTACAAAAAGATGCAGCTATTCAACGAACAGATATCGAATGGTTGGCAGTTGGTGATGAATCTACAGTACCTGGGTTTGTAGCAACGGCATTTATTAAAGGAAAAACTTTGCAACGCATAAATTCTGAAGCAGTGCAAATATTTTCTCAACACTACTATAATACTAAAATAGGCAAAGAGCATTATCAAGGATTGACTATTGAAGCTAATCCAGAGAAATTTTATGATTTGCTTTCTCCAACTGATTGCGAAGATTTGGTGTGTGCGTACTTGTCCTATGAATATAAATATATAGTGATTCCGTCAACCAATAAGAAATCTACAGAACTTTATGAATGTGTTTTGCTTGATCCTGAAGATAGAAGTCACGTATATATTCAAGTTAAAAAAGGTAATGTAGATATTGATGCAAACGACTTTAGGCATTTGCAAGGCAAGGTTTTCTTATTTACGAGCGAAGGAACAGTAAAAAATCTTGATTCCAATAATGAAAATATAAAATGTATATCGCCAGAAGAATTGTTCAAGTTTGCTATGTCTGATGCAGCAACAAATATTGTTTCTGATAGCATTAGCTATTGGACGGAATATATGCGGAAGGCATTGAAATGAAATCTCTTCTCCTCACAGCTTTCGACCCCTTCGCCCATTACACGATGAATCCATCGTGGGAGGTCGTACAGGCTTTACCTGAAACTATAAATAACTATCATATTCATAAGCTGCGCGTGCCTAACATCTTTGGCCTTGCGCCGCGCCTGCTGCTCGAGGAGGCGCAGCGCGTGCAGCCTGACGTCATCCTTATGACGGGCATGAACAGCGGCACGACGAAAATAGATATCAATCTTGCGGCATTAAACATCAAGGATGCGCTTATCGAGGATAATATGGGACGTAAGCCGTGGAATGAGCCAATTCTTGCTGACGCCCCCGCCGCCTACTTTGCTACGATTCCTGTACATGAAATAGTCCGCTCTTTACGTGCGCAGAAGTTGCCCGTGCAGCTGGAGTTTGCTTCCGGCGGCTATGTCTGCAACGAAATTTTTTACCGTGCTGCCAATGCCTACGCCGGTACGACAACGAAGGTTGGCTTTGTACATGTGCCGCTCCTGCCGGAAATGGTGTTTGACGAGAGGCTTGCTAGACCGTTAGAGGAAACCAGCGCAATTTTAAAAGCTATTATCGAGTGTCTTTAATATGAGCCATACAGCGCGAAGCTGTTTGGCTTTTTCTTTTTTCGCAAAGCTTCTGCTGAATTTGTATGCTTATCCGCTATTCTTTTTGCTTTGTAAGCGTTATAATATCATTATACTTTCAGAAGGCAGGTGCAGCGATGTACTTTCAATATGGCGATAAAGAAATAAATTATCTTAAGCGCAAGGATAAGAAGCTGGCGTGGGCGATAGAGCAAATCGGTCATATCGAGCGCAAGCTGGACGCTAATCTTTTTGCTGCTGTTGTACGTCACATTGTCGGGCAGCAGATATCATCTAAGGCACAGGCAACGGTCTGGGCACGTATAGAAGCAAGACTGACAGAGGTTGCGCCTGCGACAGTACATGCTGCGTCGGCAGAGGAGCTGCAGTCGTTGGGCATTAGCTTGCGTAAGGCAGAATATATCAAGGATTTTGCTGATAGAATTGTCGGCGGTGAGTTTGATTTGCAGGCCGTGGAGCATATGAATGATGCAGAGGCAATTACAGCTCTGAGCAGCCTAAAGGGTATCGGTAAATGGACGGCAGAAATGATTTTGCTGTTCTGCCTGCAGCGACCGGATATTTTAAGCTATGACGATTTGGCAATTCAGCGCGGTTTGCGGATGCTTTATCATCACCGCAAAATTACGCGTGAGCTGTTTGCCAAATACCAAAAGCGCTATAGTCCCTACGGCAGCACGGCAGCAATTTACCTTTGGGCGATTGCCGGCGGTGCGATAGAGGGCATGAAGGATTATGCGCCTGCGAAAAAACGTTAAATTATAAGAGTTCGATTCCCCTTAGCGCTACCACGCAAAATAAATGGAGGTTAAATATGTTGTACTATAAAAAGATTTCCTCACCTTTAGGAGAGATAACATTACGTAGTGATGGGCAGGCTTTAACCGGTCTATGGTTTGCGGATGATAAGCATTATAGCGATAAAGATATTCAAGATGCGCAAAATGCGGAGCTGCCAGTCTTTGCACTTGCCGAAAAGTGGCTGGCGGAATATTTCGCAGGCTGCGAGCCGAAGGTAAATGTACCTTTGCAATTTAACGGCAGCGATTTTCAGGAACGTGTCTGGAAGATATTGCAAAATATTCCTTATGGTCGTCTAGTAACTTATGGCGATATTGCACGCGAAATAGCAGAGCAACTGGGCCTTGCACGGATGTCAGCGCAGGCTGTGGGCGGTGCAGTGGGACGTAATCTGCTGTGCATTATTATTCCCTGTCATCGCGTAATAGGTGCTAATGGCAGCCTTACCGGCTATGGCGGCGGTATGTGGCGCAAGGTGCGTCTGCTGGAGCTGGAAAAGATTGATATGAGTAAATTAACTGTACCGACAAAGGGTACAGCGTTATAAAGGAGTTTTTTATGAATAAAGTGTATTATCCTGTTGTCGCTTTGGCATTAGGACATCTTGTTACCGATATGCAGGCAGGTGCGCTGCCTATCGTTTTTCCGCAGCTGAAGGAGCTGTTTTCCCTAAGCTATTCACAGTTGGCGGCGATTGTGCTGCTGCAAAATATTATGTCATCCGTTATTCAGCCGGCCTTCGGCTATCTTACCGACAGGCGCTCGCTGCCGCGCTTTCTGCCGCTTTGCGCAGCGCTGGCAGGTGCAGGCTTTGCCTTTGTAGGCTGGGTTTCCAGCTATACGCTGCTTTTATGCACGGTCATCTTCATCAGCCTGGCGAGTGCAACATACCATCCGCAGGCTTCCAAAACAGTAAATTTTTTGAGTGATGATACAAATCGCACGAAGAATATGGGCTTATTTTCTATCGGCGGTAACGCCGGTATGGCGGTGGGCTCTATCTTCATGACCTTTCTTTTAGGCTTGGCCGGTGGTATTCATAACACCATGTATTTTGCTGTTCCCGGCCTGCTAGTATTCTTGCTGATGGCTAAGGCGATGCCGGATTATATCCGTGTTAACAAGGAGCATGAGGTACAGCAGGCTAAGCAGGCTGCAGACGGTACAAGCGAAAAAATGTCGTATTTTGCGCTTTTCCTGATTTTGTTCTATATCTTTATGCGTTCTTCTATTCACAGCGGTATTTCAACATATCTGCCGTTGTATTTTATGAAGTTCCGCGGCTTTGAGGCAGTTTTCTCCAGCAGTCTGGTGTCCGGCTTCCTTTTAGGCGGTGTGGCAGGTACCTATGTCGGTTCTATTTTGAGCGACAGGCTGGGAGCACGCAAAATTCTTTTAGGCTCTATTACGCTGAGCATTCCGGCGATTTACTGTATTACGATTGCTACGACGAAGCTTTTTGCTATGGCTTCTGTTGTTATTGCCGGCTTTTGCATCATCGGTTCCTTTGCAACTACGATTATCATTGCACAGTGCATGATGCCTAATAATGTTGGTATGGCATCCGGTCTGACAATCGGCTTCAGTGTTGGCTTAGGCGGTTTTGGCGTAACAATTCTCGGCGTGCTGGCCGATAAGTTCGGCCTGCCGATGGTTATGCAGCTTTTGGTATGGCTGCCGATTGTAGCGGCGATTACAGCTATTTGGATTCCGATACCGAAAAAATTACAAAAATAAAATAACATATGCTGAAAAAATGGTCCTCGGAACTTTTCGTTTATCTTATGTAAATCATATAATAATTTTTTACAGAGGGGTATTTTCTTATGGATAATTACAGACTTGGCATTTTTTATGGTCTTGGAGCCTATCTTTTATGGGGCGTGCTGCCGATATACTGGAAGCTGCTGCAGCATGTTGAGGCGATGGAAATTTTGGCGAGCCGTTTTTTATGGTCAGCCGTTTTCGTCTTTCTCTTGTTATTGGCAACAGGCAAGCTGAACATCTTTATGCAGGAAACCAAGGCGATTTTCAGTACGAAAAAGACAGCATGCTGCATGGTGTTGGCAGCAATTATGATTAGCTTCAACTGGGGGATTTTTATCTGGGCGGTAGAAGCTGGACGCATTGTAGAAACAAGCATGGGCTATTATATCAGCCCGCTGATGAATGTGCTCTTTGGTGTAGTTTTTCTGCGTGAGCGCCTTGCTAAGCTGCAGATTGCAGCAGTTAGCTGCGCTGCTGTCGGCATTGGTGTGATTATTGTCCATAACGGCGGCCTGCCTTGGGTAGCACTGACGCTGCCATTAACCTTTGCCTTCTATGGTTTACTGAAAAAAATTATTGTTGCCCAACCGATGACGAGTATTCTGTTGGAAACACTATTGATTTCGCCTTTGGCTGCAGGCTACTTATATTACCTTAGTATCAACGAAGATACCGTTTATCAAAGCTGCGATATGAATACGCTGCTGCTTTTAGCAGGTGCCGGCGCTGTTACGGCGACGCCGATGCTGCTGTTTACGGCCTGCGCGCGCAAGCTGCCGTTGAATATTGTAGGCTTTTTGCAATATATTTCGCCTTCTATATCACTGATGATAGGTGTGTTGATTTACGATGAACCGTTTACCGGTACTACTGCTATAGCCTTTGGCTGCATTTGGGCGGGATTGGCACTGTTTATCTGGTCGCAGATAAGAAGATAAAATAAACTCCTGTCGGCAGGCTAGAGGCCTGGAGGCAGGAGTTTTTGCATTTAGCAATAATGCTTCTTTTTGAAAAATGCAGGCTGCTTATGCTATAATTATATTTGTTTTTTATGGAGGTGTTATAATGAACTTTTTCTCAGATAAGTGGCGCGGTATTATATTATGTGCTGTTTTGGCAGTGCTGTGCTGGTTTTTAGGCAAGCTGGTGCCTGTTGTCGGCGCGCCGGTCTTTGCAATTCTTTTGGGTATGCTGGTGGCGCTGGTGTGGCCTGTTCAGGCTGCGTTTAAGAGCGGTGTAGGCTTTGTATCCAAAAAGGTACTGCAGTACGCAGTAATCTTGCTTGGCTTCGGTCTGAATATTTCCGTAGTACTGGCAACCGGCAAGCAGTCACTGCCGATTATCGTTTGCACGATTGCAACCTCGCTTATCGTAGCCTATGTATTGCATAAGGTGATGCATATCCCAGGCAAGATTTCCACGCTTATCGGCGTAGGTTCGTCTATCTGCGGCGGCAGTGCGGTGGCAGCAACAGCGCCTGTCATCAAGGCAGATGATGAAGAGGTGGCGCAGGCTATCAGTGTTATCTTTTTCTTTAATGTGCTGGCAGCGCTGCTTTTCCCTTGGTTGGGTACGGTGCTGGGATTTTCTACGACAAGCGGTGAAGCCTTCGGTATTTTTGCCGGTACTGCTGTTAACGATACTTCTTCTGTTACGGCAACGGCGGCGACCTGGGATGCAATGTTCGGTCTGGGAACGGCAACTTTGGATAAGGCGGTGACGGTAAAGCTGACGCGTACACTGGCAATTATTCCGATTACGCTGGTATTAGGTTATCTCGTAGGTAAGCGTGAACAGGATGCGAATCATGAGGTTAATATCAGGAGCATTGTGCCGAGCTTTATACTGTACTTTGTACTGGCTTCGCTTATCACTACGTTGGCGACAAGCATGGGCGTGGCAGCAGAGATTTTTGCCCCGCTCAAATGGCTTAGTAAGTTCTTTATCGTTATGGCGATGGCTGCGGTAGGTCTGAATACGAATATCGTCAAGCTTGTGACAACAAGCAGCAAGCCTTTGGGACTCGGTCTTGGCTGTTGGGCAGGTATTACGTTTGTAAGCCTGCTTTTGCAGCATCTGCTTAATCTCTGGTAAGCAGAATAAAATTTAATTTTGCATCGGAAACAGCGACAAATAATAGTTTGTTCGCTGTTTTTGACGTTTTAAAAGGCTGTTTTGCTTGTGAGCGTGACGAAGCGGGACCCCTAGATATAGTGTTGTGGAAATCTCCCCCTAGTTGTTATTAAAGTTATCCACAGATTGTGCATAACATGTTGATAATTGTGTAAAATCCTTGTAAACAAGCCACTTTTTTCTCAGAGGATGGTGGATAACACTCTGCATAACTAAAAGTTATGCACAAAAACTGTGGATAAGTCTGTTGATACTGTTGATAACCTTACACTAAATATCGGAAAAGGGGGATATATTTTCCAGGAAAACAAGATAATTTCCTATTGCTGCGGTGGTATTTTGTATACAAACGCAAGTTTTTTTGCTATCTGCAAAGTTTTTGCTTGCGTAATAGACGATTTTTGTTCATAATATTATTATGACTAATTGTAAGTAAATGGAGGAAGATTAGGTTATGGCATTAAAGCAAATTGATGCATTGGCAGCTTTGCGTGAGGCTGCAGGTGAAGTTATAGAAACTTCTTTGTGTGATGTACAGGGTAACTGGCTGGCACTGGTAAATACTGAGGAAGGCAAGCGCCTGGCTTTTGCTGCGAAGGGTGAAGCTGCTCTGAGCGCACTGTGGAAGGATGTTGAAAAGGAAGCAGACGTTAAGGACGTACATGTTTCTGTTATGGCGTTAAACGCGAATAATGCTGCGCTGGTGCGCCGCTATGTTAAATGGACCGCACCGACTGCCTGCGGCACTAAAGGTGCCAGCATCGGCTTCAGCGATTGGCTGGGCGAAGCAGATGCGGTTGTGGCAGAGCTGTTCAACAAGCGTCAGCTGAAACCGGTATTAGTTGATTTTACTACCGAGGACAGCGAGGCACTGCAACGCTATTTTGTACAGGCTGTGGATACTGCAACCTGGGGCGTGCTCGAAGAGGGCTACAAGGAAGGCTACGGCGCTAATGCTGCCGGCCTGAAAACCGAAGAAGAAATTGTGAAGGCTTTGCTTTACGGTTACAGCATGATTGGCTTTGACTGCAGCGATAAGATTGACCTGGGGATTGAAAAGCTGTCCGACGAGGCTGTTGACAAACGCTTTGAGCAGTTCAACGAAACCTTCCGTGCTGCTGTGCATGCTTCCTATCTGAACGCTGAGTTCAAGGTTGGCACCAGCAAGATTACCTTTACGGAAAATCAGCTGCATCGCATCGTTCTGGAATACGGCGAAGCAATTATGCATATCCAGTTCATCTATAACTCCTATTTGAAGAATACTCCGTGGGATATTGATTTTGAGCTGGATCTTTCCAAGCCCGGTAAGGTGCTGACTCCGCAGGAGCATTACCTGATCGGTAATGAGCTGCAGCGTAACGGTATTAAGCTGAGCTCTATCTGCCTTGACCCGCTGAAGGACGCAGAGGCTGTAAACGATAATCTGCAGCTGCACTGCGAGATTGCCGACACCTTCGGCTATCGCCTGAGCTTTAAAAATGCGGATATTGCTATGGAAGATACTGCTGCTGCTATGAAATATCTGAAGGGCAAGGTTCATTTCAAAATGAACAATATCCTCTGGATGAGCGCAATAGAGCTTGCTAAAGCTCTGGATGCCGACCTGTTCGGCAAGCTGTGTGCTGCCTGTGGCTGTGAGCCGACAGCAGACGCTGCCGACCGCGCACTAGTGCTTGGCTACAGAAAGGCGCTGAATCCGAAGGAAGAAGGCAATGTTGCTGCTGACATGAAGGCTTTCCTGGAAGCGCATCATGCTGAATATGCTGTAGCAATCAAAGAGAATGTTGCTGCTAAATTAAAAAACATCTAAGATAAAATTTTAAGGGCTTCCCAAAAAAATTTTGGGAAGTCTTTTGTTTTAAACGATACAAAATACTGTCTTTAACGTGTTTTTGCATAATGGATATTAGTGTACTTTGTCTACTGAAAAGTAGCGCGAAATTTTTAATCGTTTGATTAGTTTGCGTGTAATAGACAAAAGGCTGAAAATGTTCATGTACAGTGACTAAAAGAAGAAAAATGTAAAATTTTACAAAAAGGTGTTGACAAACGATTTAGATGGGTGTATAGTATCAGTAATTTCAAATTGCAAACCAAAGGTTATGATTGGGACTAAAGATAAGCGTAGAGTTTTAGAGAGCCGGTGTCTGGTGCAAACCGGTACGAAGCCTTATTGATTAAATCACCCATGAACTCGTCAGCGAAAGCTTTGCAAGTAGACTGATGCGCAACGGATGCGTTATTTCCGAGCCGGTTGATGGACTGGTGCTGAAAGTAATAAATTAGGGTGGTACCGCGTATTATACGCCCCTGCATATATGCAGGGGCGTTTTTTTTAATACTACTCCTAAAAAGTCCATCAAAAGATAATTGACGTAGTAGAAAATTAAGGTGTTCTTGATAGGAGGAAGTAAAATGTTTGAAAAGGTATTGGTAACTGGTCAGAATGATGAAACTTTATTGCCGCGTGTATTGCGTGTGCTTTCCAAGCAAGGTGCTCAGGTACGCTCCCTGCGCATGGATGCAGAAGAAAATCGTCTGAAGCTGGAAATCCAGCTGGCAGAGGTAGCTGCTGCTCAGGTTGCCAAGCTGCTGGCTAAGCAGGTTGCAGTTGAGTCTGTAGCTACTATGGCGTAAGGGGGACGGACTGATGAAGCTGAAGGGCGCAGAAGCCATTGTAAAGGTCCTTTTGGAGCAGGGCGTAGATACAGTCTTCGGTTATCCCGGAGGTGCTGTGATTCCTTTGTATGATGCATTGTACGATGCACCGCTGAAAAATGTGCTGACCGCACATGAGCAGGGCGCTATTCACGCAGCTGACGGTTATGCCCGTGCGAGCGGCAGAACCGGCGTATGTATTGCAACCTCCGGTCCCGGTGCCACAAACATTGTTACCGGCTTGGCAACTGCTTATCTTGATTCCATTCCGCTGGTAGCGATTACCGGTCAGGTTGGCGTAAGCATGCTGGGACGTGATTCCTTCCAGGAGATTGATATTGTCGGCGTTACAATGCCGATTACCAAATACAACATGCTGGTACGCAGCAAGGAAGAGCTGCTGCCGGCACTGCGCAAAGCATTTGCCTTGGCGCAGGAGGGCAGACCGGGACCTGTGCTGGTGGATATTCCAAGCAGCGTGCAGGTTGAGGAGCTGGAATGGAGCGAGCCGCAGGCAGCTTCTGAAGCGGAAGAGTTGCCGCAGGCAACACCGGAGCAGCTGCAGCAGGCAGCGGCAGTGCTGAACAAGGCACAGCGTCCGGTACTGCTGGTTGGCGGCGGCGCTGTCAACAGCGGCGCGCAGGAAGAACTGCTGGAGCTGGCCAAGAAGGCTGATTTGCCGGTAGTAAATACGCTGATGGGCATTGGCGTTTATCCCGAGTCTGATGAACGCTCCTTGGGCATGACCGGTATGCATGGTCATATTGCTTCCAACATGGCTGTAGCGCAGGCTGATGTGCTGGTAGTAGCCGGCAGCCGCTTCAGCGACCGCGTAACCGGTGACCGCAACCGTTACGTAGGACAAAAGACGATTATCCAGCTTGATATCGACCCGACGGAAATAGATAAAAATATAGCAACAAGCCTTTCTGTAATGGGTGATGTAAAACAGACACTGCAAAGCCTGCTGCCGTTAGTGCAGAAGGCAGCGCATGCCGACTGGTGGCAACAGATTAAGGCCTGGGATGCAACGGAGGACCGCAGCCTGCTGGCAGGCGACCGACTGACAGCTCCCTGGCTGATGAAGGAGCTGAGCCGCAGCTTTGAAGGAGAAAATCCGATTTATGTAACTGACGTTGGTCAGAACCAGATGTGGGCAGCACAGCATTTAGTTGTCGACAAACCGCGTCACCATCTGACGAGCGGTGGCTGCGGTACGATGGGCTTCGGTCTCCCCGGCGCGTTGGGTGCAGCCTTTGCCGAGCCTGATAAGCAGGTAGTACATATCTGCGGTGACGGCGGCTTCAAGATGACCGGCATGGAGCTGTATACGGCAGCGCGTGAAGGCAAAAAGCTTATCAGTATCGTTATTAATAACAGCTGCTTAGGCATGGTCCGTCAATGGCAGCAGCTCTTCTACAACGAGCATTACTCCAATACGCTGCTGACAGAGTTTGACTTCATCGGTTTTGCTCATTCCTGCGGTGCAGGCGGTCGCAGAGCAGCGACCTGCAAGGAATTCCAAGAGGCGCTGAAGGCAGCGCGTGAGGCTGACAAGCCCTTCCTGATTGAAGTAATCGTAGAGCAGGGTGACCTGGTAGAGCCTATGGTGGCAGCCGGTGCTGCGGTAGATGACTTCGTCAAGATTAACAGATGCAGATAAACAGCTATAAATAAGGGAATTTTTATAAAAAATATATATAATTTATAATTAAAATAAGGGAAAAGAAAGAGGTAATCACAATGGTTAAAATGTATTATGACAACGATGCGAATCTGGAATTATTGAATGGCAAAACAGTTGCTATTATCGGCTATGGTTCTCAAGGCCATGCACATGCACTGAACCTGCAGGAGAGCGGCGTAAACGTAGTTGTAGGCCTGTATGAAGGCTCCAAATCCAAAGCTAAGGCAGAAGCTGCCGGCCTGAAGGTTATGACTACCGCAGAAGCTGCTAAGGCTGCCGATATCATCATGATGCTGATTCCTGATGAAAAGCAAGCTGCTACATATAAAAAAGATATTGCTCCGAATCTGGAGGCAGGCAATGCTTTGGCTTTTGCACATGGCTTCAACATTCACTTCGGTCAGATTGTTCCTCCTGCTGATGTAGACGTATTCATGGTTGCTCCTAAAGGCCCCGGCCATCTGGTTCGTCGTACCTATACAGAAGGCAGCGGTGTTCCCGTTCTGGTAACTGCTTACCAAAACCCGACCGGCAAGGCTCACGACCTGGCTCTGGCTTATGCTAAGGGCATTGGCGGTACCCGTGCAGGCGCTCTGGAAACCACCTTCCGTGAAGAAACCGAAACCGATCTCTTCGGCGAGCAGGCAGTTCTCTGCGGCGGCGTTTGCGCTCTGATGAACGCAGGCTTTGAAACCTTGGTAGAAGCAGGCTATGAGCCTGAAAGCGCATACTTCGAATGCATGCATGAGATGAAGCTGATTGTTGACCTGATGTATGAAGGCGGCATGGCTAAAATGCGTCATTCCATCTCCGATACCGCTGAATATGGCGATTATGTAACCGGTCCTCGCATCATCACTGATGAAACCAAAGCTGCTATGAAACAGGTTCTGGCTGAAATTCAGGATGGTACCTTTGCTAAGAAATGGCTGTTGGAAAACCAATGCGGCCGTCCGCAATTCAACGCTATGCGTCGTCGTGCTGCAGCAACCCAGGCTGAACAAGTTGGCGCACAACTGCGTGGCATGATGAGCTTCCTGAAGAAAAAATAATCAACAGTTTATAGGCACTCTTAGTGCATAAAATAAAAATAAGGGAAAGAGCGTAACCCGCTAAAGGCAGCGTACAGATAAAAAAGCTGCCAGGATTACGATAAACAAAAATAAGGGAAAGAGCGTAATCCGCTAAAGACAGCATACAGAAAAAAATCAGCTGTCAGGATTGCGAAAAATAAGGGAAAGAATGTGAGCCGTAAACGCAGCATAGAAAAATATAAGCTGCGTGGCTTGCAGTAATTAAAAATAAGGGAAATATTAAAAGGTCGCTTACCTGTGCATCAGATGCAGGAAGCGGCCTTTTTGACATGCCGGCATAATGTTTTTGATATAAAAAGCCTCCCGGCGCATGTGCGCAAGGGAGGCTTTTGCGATATCTGTGATAGAATGCAGTAGATTAAGCGTGAGCAGGAATTTTCTTTTTAATAAGAGCGAACACCTTTAAGGAGCAGCCAAGAATGAGCAACGCGCTGACAGTAAGCACATAAAAGCCATGTCTGCTGCCAAACATAGTAGCATGCGCGATATTGGCCGGTTCCGCAGCCTGTGCGGTCGCAACAATCGTACTGATAACCGCCGTACCGACTGCGCCTGCCAACTGCAGCAGCGTGTTCATAGCTGCGTTGCCGTCGGCATTCAGTTCTTCCGGCAGTTGGCTCAGGCCGTTAGTCATAATCGTTCCCATGGAAAAACCTTGGCCGAAGGCGAAGAACAGGTAGAAGATGATGAAGAGCAAGGAGCTCAGCTCATAGGGATAAAGGCTGTAGCAGATAACGGATACGAGAATTGATGTATTGCCTAGTAAAATCGGCCGTTTGGCACCGAACTTATCCAACAGCCTGCCGCTAATAGGTGCAAGCATAGCGCCGATGATACAGCCGGGCAGCAGCAGACAGCCTGCGGTGAAGGCATCAGTATGCGAAACAAGCTGTGCATAGTTGGGGATTAAAAAACCAAGGCCAAGGCAGATAAAGCCGACAAGCAGAAGACTGGCAGTGCTGAGCGTATACGGCAGATAACGAAAAATTTCTACACGTAAAAGCGGCGCGTTACTGTTTAATGATTGCTTATAGAAGGCAGTCAAAGCAATAAGGCAGATTGCGAAAAGAGCTAGCACCTCGATACTGAACCAACCGAAGTCGGAGGCAATGCTGGTAGCAAAAATCAGGCTACTGAAGCCGATGATAAGCAAAAGGTATAAGCCGAAGTTAAAGCTTGTTTGCTCCAGCTTGCCGGCCTGACGGATATTTTTGATACCCAAGATGGCAGAAAGCAGTAAAAATGGCAGCAGGCTGACAAAAATCATGCGCCAGCCAAAGTAACTGACGATCATACCGCCGAGTGACGGACCGACAGCCGGTGCCATGGCTGTGATAAGAGAAGCTATGCCTATCATAAAGCCCAGGCGTTCACCGGGAACCTGCTCCAGAATAATGTTAAACATCATCGGCAGGGCGATGCCTGTACCGATGCCCTGCAGCAATCTGCCGATAAGCAGGATGTTGAAATAAGGTGACCAGGCGGCGAGCAGTGTGCCCGCAAGAAAGCTGCTGATTGCGGCGGTAAACAGGCTGCGCGTTGCAAAACGGCGTTTAAGGTAGGCGGATGTAGGGATAATCAGTGCCAGCACCAACAGATAGCCGGTAGTTACCCATTGTACGAGCGAGGTGCCGATATTAAATTCGTGCATGAGCGTGGGAAAGGTAACGTTCATAGCGGTTTCGACAACCACGCCGCTAAAGGACATAATGCCGGCGGAGATGATGGAAAATAGTAAACGTGCATCCAACACACGCGTAGAGCTGTTAGTCATTATTTTCCTCCATCCTTTGCTTGATAACGGGAGCTTGGCCCTGCAGAGCAGGCTTATGCGTAGACATGGTTTGGTAAAGCTTGGCGATGGTTGCTGCGGTGGTGTTGATATCTGCTTCGCTGATATCGGTAAGCTGTGTTGCCAGCCAGCCGTGATATTGTTCAATGTAATAGGAGTGAATTTTACGTCCCGCGTCTGTCATACGCAGTCTGACTATGCGTTTATCCTGATCATCGCTGAACTTTTCGATAACATTGATTGCCTGCAGCTCGCTTACCAGACGAGTGATGCCGGGGCGCGTTACCTGCAGCAGGTCCGCAATATCACTTACCTTGGGCGGTTGTTCGGTACGTTCAAGATATTCGATATAGTCCAGCACTTTAAGATTGCCGGGAGTTAAGCCCTCCGGCAGAGGCGGCTGCAGCTCTACTACACGCTTTGCTTCGTGGCAGGCGATGAGCAGAGTTTTGATTGCGTCTATAGGCAGTTTATGTGTCATGATGATTCTCCTTTATAAATGATTACCAAAAGTAATTACCAAAGATAATTATATTGCGGTGGTGTGGGGATTGTCAAGGTGGGGGGAAAATATAGGCTGATTAAGTTCCGTATTCTATGTAAAAATGAATAAATTTCATGTTTCTTTTCTTGATAACATATAGAAATAAATCCAAGACAGCTTTATTAAGACTTAAAGCCCCACAGGGAAGTAGCCCCTGATGGCTTTAAGCTTGATGAAGCTGTTTTTCTATTATCCTCATGAAATATGCACTGATTGCATATTTCATGAGGATAGCTTAAAATAGAGTTAAAAAGAATGTTTAAGACACTTAAAAACTGATTGTGCAAGTGTTGTAATTCGATTATTGAAGTGGAGAAGCATAAATGTTATCAAATTTTACCCCGCAGGATATTTCCTGTGCCTCCTATCTAACCAAGCTGACCTGGGGTGATGAGATGGCGCTGACTAATGATGGCTTGAAGGATGTGCTGTACGAGGCGATGGTACGTTATTATTATCGCAGTGAGGCCTTTTCTTTAAAAATGACTGATGAAGACGGCATGCAGGGCTTTTTGCTGGCGGCGCCCTTGAGTGAGCGTGACAATTCCCAATCCTGGTTAAAGCAAAGCCTGCAGCATTTTGAGTGCGAGGAACAGGATCTTGTTTATGATTATCTGCGCTATTTGTCTTATAACGGACAAAAGGTGAGGGCGTTGGCAAATCCGGAGGATTTGCTGCTGTGCCTGTTTTTGAGTATGAAAAGCGGTGTTGGCAGCAAGCTGCTGCATAAGGTGGAAGCGATTGCGCAGAAAAATGGCGTTAAAAAGCTCTATTTATGGGCAGATGCTACCTGCGATTATGAATATTACCGCAAGCGTGGCTACAGCGAAGCAGCGCATTTTACGAATAATATTCTGCCACAGTTGGGGGCGCAGGAAACGTGGATATACAGCAAGGAGCTGAAGGAGTGACTGTAAATGTTGCATGAAATGAGTGATGCTTTACCGGCTTGTCCGGTAGAAACTACACTGACCTTAATCAGTGATAAATGGAAGGTGCTGATTTTGCGCGACCTTTTAACGGGAACAAAGCGCTTTGGCGAATTGAAAAAATCTTTGGACGGAGTCAGCCAAAAGGTGTTGACATCACAGCTGGGGCAGATGGAAGCCAACGGCCTGCTGACACGCAAGGTTTATGCTGAGGTGCCGCCGCGTGTTGAATATACGCTTACTGAGCTTGGTTACAGTCTGCAGCCTGTTTTGGAGGCCATGCGTGACTGGGGCGAGGTGTATAAGAAGAGATTTTGATTTGAGGAATAAGCAAAAACACCACCTGCAAACGCAAGTGGTGTTTTACAATATATGGGGAATAAGAAGAAAACTTTTTACAGACGGCTTACATGGCCGATGAAATAATGGCCCCAGGAAACACGCGCCAGTGCTTCCATGGTCAGCAGGCTGAGACTGAGCATAATGATGAAGAGCAGCGGATAAAAGCAGAGCTGCTGCGGTGACATATGCAGCAGTGTAAGCAGCTCGCTGCCGACATACATGTAGATTATGTGAATCAAGAATAAACCGAAGGAATAGTTGCCCAGATACATCATAAAGCGCTTGCTGAGGCTGTCCTGCGATTCCAGAGTACAGGCGTAACGGAAGAGCATAGCGATGATGATGCTGTACAAAAACAGGTTGAGCGGGAAGCAGACAAATTCCAGCAGCGGCAGGATATGCAGGTAGTATTTGGCAAACCAGCAGCCGCCGATTAAAATCAGATTCAGGATGAAGCCTGTCATCAAAAGAACGTGATGGGTGTCAATCCAGCGCAGCATTTTTTTATGGTAGATATAAGCCAGCATACCGAAGGAAAAGTAGGCGATATAACGCAGAAAAGTGGTAATCTCCAGCGTTAAGATGACTGCCTGATTGCTGCAGCTGATATTGTTGCAGATTTTCCAGAACAGCTGCAGCAGGACTACCTGAATAATAAAGCGGTGCAGCCTGTGATGCAGGCGACAGCGATTAAAATAACGCAACAGCAGCGGATAGATAGCATAAAAACCAAATAACGCACGGAAAAATGCCATATGTACGGCGCTGCTGCCGGTGACGATAAGATAAGCTGCCTGCTTGAGCGTGAAGCTGGCGTTGCTGAAAAACCAGGCACCGCCAAGGTACAGCAACGAAAACAGCAAATACGGCGAAAGCACCGACAGGAACATTCTGCGGAAGAAGGACCACTTGTAATAATCGGCATGGCGATTGTGGCTGATGAACATATATCCCGAAACAAACATTACCAGGGGTACGGCAAAGAGGGAAATGATATCCAGCAGCATTTCGGAAATAGTGACCCACGATTCCGCGTGAGCGTGGCTGAAGTACCAGGTGGTGTGCATCAGCATGACGCCCAGAACCACGAAGCCACGTAATAATAGGGGAAAACTCATAGCTTTATACATCTTCTTTCTCTCTAGTAGAGTCATTGTACTACTTTAAATTTTATAGTCAAATAGCGATTAAGCATTTACATTATAACCAAATGGAATATAAAAGGTTGACAAGCTATGACAAATAACATATAAGCATTAATATTATTACTCCTGTATAGGTTGACGCTTGACAAAGACAGCGGCAACGCAGATAATTTGAATAGAATATATAACAGATTGAGGAGGATACTGAAATGGAAAAACAGGAATGGCAAGGTTATGTACAGAAGGTAGCAAGCTGTGATTACCCTATACCGTTGAATCTGATAAACGATTATGATGATTGGAAATGCCGCAGTAACGTAGGACGTATGCTGATGATTTTAAAGGATATCGAGGGAGCTATGGCGGTGCTGGCAACCGTGAAGGATGTGCAGCCGGATATGGAGGATGCACCGGAGTTTGGTCTCAGCGAGGCGGAGCATAAGGTGCTGTGCCTGCGTGATATTGCAGAAATCGTCTGGCGTCTGACCGGCACCGGAGATGCACCGATTGTTTATTTGAATGAAGCCTACAGACTGTGCCGTGAATATAAGAAGGTTTTCCGCAGTGCAGATCGTGGCGCTATCTGGGCGCGCAGACTGGAGCTGCAGCGTTCCTGCGGCGCCGAGGATGCTGCATTGAGCGAGGCGAGAGCAATGCTGGAGGCGGAAAAGGCTGTGGAGGGCGTTAATCCTTACCGTTTCCACGCACTTAAATTTATTGCGGAAAGCATGGCGGAGCAGGGCGATTATGCTAAGGCAGCGTTGCTTTTGGCTGATGCCTACAAATCCTTCCCTGTGAACGAGGCTGCAAAGACTGCTCTTGCTGAGGCTGAGGCTGCAGCAGATGCTAAGGAAAGATATGCGCTGTATCATCACTGCACTACGATTCAGTACCAGCCGTGGGAGAAGGATAATGTGCCGACGCTGGAGGATGTACGCCGCCTGCAGGAGCGCAATTTTGCCCGTCGCGAGGCAGCGAAGGCTGCCGGTGAGGAGCCGGATGAAAAGGGTTCTTTTCAAAGTTTAATTAAGTAATTAAAACGAGCGATTAAAAGATTTTGTACGCACTTTTCACGAATCTGTTACAATTAGTAGCAGGTAATAAAAATGTGAGAAGGGATGTACTTATATGAATAAAAACTTTTTAGCTTTAGGCTTAGCTGCAGCTTTGCTGGCACCCCAGGTAGCAGGCGCTGAAGGCTTTGCTATTAACGAATGGTCTGCTGAAGGCGTTGCTATGGGTGGTGCGCGTATGTTTGCTGAGGACGATGCTGCAAACGTGGCTTACAACCCTGCTTCTATCACCAAAGTAAAGGGTGAGGTAATGAAGAGCAGCTACACTTATCTGAGCCCGCACGGCAACTATAAGCTGTATGATGGTGCAGGCAAAGAAATTGAGGACGGCAAAAACGTTGTTCATGCCGGTTGGGCAGTAGGCAGCTACTACGTAAGGCAGATTAATGATAAAGAATGGTTCGGCATCGGCGCTTTCCCGCGCTTTGCCATGGTATCCGAGTTTGAGCGTGCCAGCAAGGCATCTACTAATGCATTTTTCTCTAAGCTGAACGGTGTCAGCGTTACTCCGACCTATGCGCACAAGTTCGACAAAAAATGGAGCGCAGCAGTTGGTGCGGAAATCAACTATGTCGGTCTGGAGCTGCAGAAAAACCTGCAGATGAAAATGCCTGTGGGAACCAAGATTGCTACTATCGACGGCACTACTCAGATTGAAGGCGAAAGCTATGCTTTGGGCTGGAATGCTGCTGCCAACTATGCCTTTGATGATAAAAACGAAATCGGTGTAGTTTATCGCAGCCGTATTAAGCATTCTTTAGAAGCAGATTTAAAAGGTTATAATACAAAACCCGATTTAATGGGTGGCGGTGACGTTTTCGGCAACGCTTATGGTGTGGTAACTCTGCCGGACAGCTGGGATATCGGTTACAACCATAAATTTGACAAGAAAACCCGTCTGGAATTGAAAGCTACTCGTACCAACTGGAGTACCTATGATGCTTTGAATGTTTATTTTGATAAATCGCTTGTAGGTATTCCTGGTATAGCAGAAAGCTCTCCTTCTGCTAAAAACTGGTCCAACGGTTGGCGTTATGCTATAGGTTTAGAACACAACTTCAGCGATAAGTATGCAGCTATGGCAGGCTTTGCTTTCGATGAATCTTCTATTCCTTACGATGGCGGTGACTTCATGGTGCCTACCGGTCTGCGCCGTACCTATTCCATCGGTGCCCGTTACAATGATAAGAAACAGACTGTTGCTGTTGCTTTGGGCTGGATGGATGTCGGCAGTCTGGATTTCGCCGGTCACGCTACCGATGCTTATAAGAGCGCGCATGCTTATGACAGCTTTACCAAGATTGCTTCTATTTCCTACCAACGTAAATTCTAATTTTATATTTTAGCTTTACCGGAGCTGCTGCACGAAAAAGTGTGGCAGCTCTTTTAATATGTCTGCTGTTTGTGCTACAATAGGCTTAACAAGGTTATTGGCGAAAGGAGAAAAGTAAAATGAAATGTGATTGCGCTAATTGTCCTACACATGCCTGCTACACCAAGGGTGTTAACTGCACAGGCGTGCCCCTGGAGGCTGTCAAGGAAGCCTATAACGAGGAAGAATTGAAGCTCATGCAGGCTGCTGCCTACGTTGAAGGCACGTTCTACAGCAACATCTGCCGTCTGCAGGAAACTGCGGAGTTTGCCAAAGCTATGGGCTACAAAAAGCTGGGCATGTCCTTCTGTATCGGTCTGAATGCGGAAGCACGTTATATTGCCAAATATTTTAAGCAGCAGGGCTTTGAGTTTTACAGCGTATGCTGCAAAAACTGCAGCTTCCCCAAAAAAGAGCTGGGACTGAAGCAGGTTAAGCCGGAGCTGGAGCATGAAGCAATGTGCAATCCTAAATTCCAGGCTAAGTTTTTGGCAGAAAAGGGCGTTGAACTCTATATTTCCTGCGGCCTGTGCGTTGGACACGATGCTATTTTCAATATGAATGCCGAAGGACCGGTAACGAATCTGGTAGTTAAGGACCGTCTGCTGGCCCACAATCCGTTGGGCGCTATTTATTCCCGCTACTGGAAGCGTAAGCTGGGAATTATGGACGACGGCGAGGTATAAGATACATTGATTTTTACAGGGAGTAATCTCGGAGAACAATTAAAATTTTCTCTTAGATTACTCCCTGCTAACTTCTTTGTAATTTTCTCGTTAATTGGTGAAAAAATACTCCCTTCCCCGTTGCTTTTTTGTTGCAATTTGATACAATATAATTTACGGAAGGAAGGTACACTAAATGATATTTGATACACATATGCACTGTGATTATTCCTGCGACAGCGAAATGAAATTTGCTGATGCCATCGGCGCAGCCGCTGAGCAAGGGATTGGTATAACGGTTACAGAGCATTGGGATTATGATTATCCGACTAATCCGGAAGCATTTATCTTTGATATAGACGAATATTTTGCGCGTCTGCAGCCGCTAAGCAACGACAAGGTGCTGATAGGCATTGAAATCGGCATGCAGACATATACTGCGGCTGAGGATAAAAAGGTGGCACAGGCTCATCCGTTTGACTATGTGCTGGCCTCTATCCACTGCATCGGCGGACGTGATTTATACGAGCAGACCTGCTACAAGGGACGCACACGTCAGCAGATTGTAGAAGAATTTTTGCATGATGCGATTACCTGCCTGGAGCAGGAGCGGGATTTTGATGCATTTGCGCATATTGACTATATCTGCCGTTATTGGCCCTATAAGGGGGCGGAGCGCGAGCTGCGCCTCGAGGATGCAACGGAATTATTCGATAAGCTGTTTTTGCTTTTGATTGAGCAGAATAAGCCTATTGAAATCAATACCCGCCGCCTGGATGATGCTGCCGCGGCAGCAGGCTTGCTGCCGCTGTATAAGCGTTATCATGAGCTTGGCGGCAAGTACTGTACTCTTGGCAGTGACGCCCATTATAAGGAGCATGTAGGGCGCAGATTACAGGAGGCGCTGGCGTTGGCGGCGCAGGCAGAGCTGACACCTGTTTATTTTAAAGCGAGAAGGATGCAGATTATGGAGGGATTAAAATGAAATGCGTGCGTTTTGAGGATTTGCGGACAGGCAACAAGCGTATAGGCTTTATTGACGGCGATGTTATCCGTTGCGTATATGGTTCTCTGGAAACATATTGGCAGATAACGGATGAAACCTTTGCTATGCGTGATGTACGCTTGCTGGCACCCTGCGTACCCAAACAGATTATCTGCGTCAGCTTTAATTATAAAAAGCATGCGGATGAATTTGGTGTGGAGGTTCCGCGTGAGCCGAGCATTTTTTCCAAGGCTGCACATACTGTTGTCGGTACAGATGCGGATATTATTTGGCCGAAGCAGGTAAAGGAGCTGGCCTTTGGCGCGGAGCTGGGCATTGTTGTTAAAAAGAGGATGAAAAATGTCAAGGCAGAGGATGTGCCTAAATATATTTTAGGCTATACCTGTGCTAATGATGTTACGGCCCGCGACCTGCAGCGCAAGGAGCGCCAGTGGCTGCGCTGTAAATCCTTTGACACCTTCTGTCCTTTAGGACCGTGGCTGGAAACAGAGCTGGATCCCAGCGATTTATCCATCCGCTCTTATGTCAACGGTGTGCTTAAGCAGGATGCGCGCACGAGCAATATGATTTATAATCCCTATGAAATCTTGAGCTACATCTCTCAGAGCTTTACATTGGATGCCGGTGATCTGATTTTGACAGGTACTCCGGTTGGTGCCGGGCTCTTAAATGAGGGTGATGAAATCACCATTGAAATCGAAGGAATCGGTAAAATTACCAACAGAGTTGTTATGGAATAAGATTTTACAAGACGTGTGTTGCTGCACGTCTTGTATTTTTTTCCTGATTGTGCTATATTTTGACTGATAAGTCAGTGATATATATATTGTAATACCGGACTGATACTGCTGCTTGGGAGAGAGCAGCTAAAGGAGGTTCTTTTTTTATGCTTCAGAATATGACTGAAGGCGCACCATTAAAGCTGATTATTCCCTTTATGGTGCCGCTTCTGATAGGAAATGTTTTTCAGCAGCTGTATAATATTGCCGATATTATTATTGTCGGGCGGACGATTGGTGTGAATGCTTTGGCTGCCGTAGGTGCGGTGTCGCCGCTGTTTATGCTCACGATGGTGCTGACGATTGGTCTCAGTAACGGCTTTACTGTTGTTACGGGTCAGCGCTACGGTGCGCAGGATATGCAGGGAATGCGCCGCAGCATTGCTACCTGCGTTGTGTTGAGCTTGTTTTTTGTTTTGCTCATTATGGGGATTATGCATTTGGTTATCGACCCGATGCTGGTGATGATGAATATCCCGCCGGAGCTGATGGAGGATGCCTATGCCTATGTAATGATTATCGTCGACGGTTTGCTGGCGATGATGGCTTATAATCTTTTGTCGGGTATTATGCGTTCCCTGGGTGACAGTAAAACGCCGCTGTACTTTCTCATTATTTCTTCGATAGTGAATATTATTTTAGCGCTTGTTTTCATCATCAGCTTTGGCTGGGGTGTACCGGGAAGTGCCTTTGCCTTGGTTATTGCCCAGGCCTTTTCCGCAGTGCTGTGCGTAATTTATATTTACAAGCGCTTTCCGCAGCTGCATATTCATCGCAGCGACTTTCAATTGGATTGGCCGGAGCTGTGGGCGCATCTGCGTATGGGCTTGCCGATGGCAGTGCAGTTCTCAGTTTTGGGACTTGGTATTATTATTCTGCAGTCAGTTTGCAACAAGTTCGGCAGTGACCAGATTGCCGGCTTTACTACGGCAATGCGCGTGGAGCAGCTAGCGCTGCAGCCGATGATTTCCTTCGGCATTGCTATGGCTGTGTTTACGGCGCAGAATTTCGGTGCTCGCCGTTTTGACCGCATCCGCGATGCGGTGCACCGCTGCTCGCTGCTGACGCTGGCCTTCAGCTTGTTTGCTGCGGTTGTGGTCTTTGCTTTCGGCGAAGAGGTTATCGGTATCTTTCTGGATAATCCGTCACCGACAGTTATGGAGTCCGCACATCTTTATATCTTGTATACCGTGCCTGTTTACTTCTTCCTCAGCCAGATTTTTATTTACCGTAATGCCTGCCAAGGCATGGGTGTCAGCATGATTCCTATGCTTTCTGGTGTGGTTGAACTGATAATGCGTTCTATCGCGGCAATATATCTCAGTGTGCCCTTTGGCTATGAGGGCATCTGTATGGCGGAGCCGATTGCATGGATCAGTTGTGCTGTTTTCGTTTTTGCAGCCTACCATTATTTTGTGCGTCTGCTAGAAAAGAAATATACACCTGTTAACTGAATACTGAGCAGAAAAAGTCAATTTTTAGAAAATTAAGCTCGACAAAAAATCTTTGGCAAGTTACAATTAAAGTGCAGAGAATACATTTAAGGATGGTGAATGCTATGAAAAAAATCTTGCTGCTTCTGTCGATGCTGATGTTTATTTTTACTGCTACCGTATCGGCGGCGAGTGCTGTTTTCTTAAAGAACCAATGGTATGAGCCCAGTGAAGGAACAGCAGAGTACGTCAGAGTATTTACAACGGATAATCCTGATTATTATCGCTATATCAATGACAGATTTGCTTTTGCGATTAATCTTCCGGCAAACTTCAATCAGGCCTTCGAGAGCACTAACGGCGATGGCTGTGTTTTTAAGGATGAATACGGCTCCAGCTTTACTGTCAGCGGCGGTCATAATATGGGCATGACGCTTGCCGATGAATATGATATGGATATCCAAAATCATCCGTCTGCTGCTTATAAGGCTAAAGGCGATGACTGGTATGTTATTTCCTATCTGGAAAATGACAGGATTTACTACAAAAAGTGCTTTATTAACGATGAATATTGGAATACCTGGTATTTTGATTATCCGTCCTGGCTGGCAGACAGCTATAATAATAAATGCGCTGCTATCGAGTCTACATTTACACCCGGTTGGAAATCCGGCCGAGCTGTTTACTGATAAGCTGAACGCGTAACGAAAGTTACGCGTTTTTTCTTTATTTATCACGCTGTGTGTGATAAAATTAATATATTATGGGTTAGTATGTACTGCACCTGCTGACCACCGTTAAATGATAGGAGGCGGAGCTGTGACAGCAGAGCAAAACAATATATATGGAACACTTTATTTATGCGCTACACCTATCGGTAATCTTGAGGATATGACACCGCGCGCTTTGCGGATGCTGCAGGAAGCAGATTTGATTGCGGCGGAGGATACACGTCATACGCTGCAGCTTTTAAATCACTTCAACATCAAAGGACGCCTGGTGCGTTATGATGAGCACAGCAAGGATAAGCAGGGCGAATATCTTTTAGGCCAGCTGCTGGAAGGCAAAAATGTTGCTCTTGTAAGCGACGCAGGTTTTCCGGGAATTGCTGATCCCGGTGAAGCTTTGGCGCATGATGCGATTGCTCATGGTATCAGAGTGGTGCCTGTACCAGGTGCCAACGCTGCTTTATGTGCTTTGATTGCCAGCGGTCTGCCGACGTATCCGTTTTTCTTCGGCGGTTTTTTACCAAAGAGTAAGCGTAACAGACGCGAGCAGCTGGAGCAATGGCAGCATATTCCCGCGACGATTATTCTTTACGAAGCACCGCACAGGATTGTGGAGGTGCTGAAGGATATCCTGTCTGCGTGGGGCGACCGTCCTTTGGCGGCAGCACGCGAGCTGACGAAGCTGCATGAGGAATTCTACCGTGGCACGGTCAGCGGCTGTCTGGAATGGCTGGAGGCCAATTTGCCGCGCGGAGAGTTCTGCCTGGTGCTTGGTGCCGGTGACGGTGCTTTCGCTGCAGCCGAGGAGGAGCTTGAACCTCTTGACGAGGTGCGCAAGCTGATGGCTGAAGGCGTAGATAAGAAGGCTGCCTTAGCGCAGGTAGCAAAAAAACGTAAAATTCCCAAACGGGAGCTATATAATCAACTAATTTCTGAAGGAGATGGGTCTGACAATGACTAAACCGAGTTATTATATTACAACACCAATTTATTATCCGAGTGACAATCTGCATATAGGCCATGCCTATTGCACAACTATCGCTGACAGCCTGGCACGCTTTCACCGTTTGAAGGGTGAAGATGTATTCTTCCTGACCGGCAGTGACGAGCACGGTCTGAAAATCCAACGTAAGGCTAAGGAAAAAGGCGTAACCCCGATTCAGTATGTAGATGCAATTATTGCTAATTTCAAGCTGCTGTGGAAAGAGCTGAATATCTCCAACAATGACTTTATCCGCACCAGCCAGGAGCGTCATCATAAGGTTGTTCAGGACGCACTGCAAAAAATTTATGAGCAGGGCGATATCTATAAGAAAAATTATAAGGGCTTGTACTGCGTACCCTGCGAATCCTACTGGCTGGAGCGTCAGCTGGATGAAAACCACTGCTGCCCCGACTGCCATCGTCCGGTAGAGGAGATGGAAGAGGAAAGCTACTTCTTTAAAATGAGCAAATACCAGGATTGGTGGCTGCAATTCATCGAAGAGCATCCGGACTTTATCCAACCGGCAAGCCGCCGCAACGAGATGATTAATTTCGTTAAGCAAGGTCTGGAGGATTTGTGCATTACCCGTACTACCTTTGACTGGGGCATTCCTGTTCCGTTTGACAAAAAACATGTTGTTTATGTATGGTTCGATGCTCTGCTGAACTATCTGACCGGCATTAAATACGGCACCGATGATGCCTTCTTCCACAAATACTGGCCGGCAAGCCTGCACCTGGTAGGCAAGGAAATCGTGCGCTTCCACACCATTATCTGGCCGATTATGCTGCACGCTATGGGTCTGGAAATGCCGCAAGAGGTTTACGGTCATGGCTGGCTCGTAGTTGACGGCGATAAAATGTCCAAATCCAAGGGCAACGTTATCGACCCGCTGGGCCTGATTGATGAGTTCGGCGCTGATGCTATCCGCTACTTCCTGCTGCGCGAAATCAACCTGGGCAGCGACGGCAACTTCTCCCGTGATTCGCTGATTACCCGTGTAAATGCCGATTTGGCTAATGACCTGGGCAACCTGTTGCACAGAACCGTAAGCATGATTGAAAAATATCATGGCGGAATTGTTGCCGATACCGGTGCCAGCGAGCCGATTGATGATGAGCTGAAGGCTCTCGTTAAGGAAACCGTAGCTAACTATGTTAAGGCTATGGACAACATGGAAATTAACACTGCAATTAAAGGCGTATGGGCTTTAATCAGCCGCGCAAACAAATATATCGACGAAACCGCTCCGTGGATTTTGGCCAAGGACGAGGCTAAGGCTGACCGTCTGAAGACTGTTATGTATAACCTGGCTGAAACCCTGCGTATCGTAGCTATTTTAATCAGCCCGTACATCCCGACCACCAGCCCGAAGATTTACACCCAGCTTGGCTTGGCTGTGCCTGAGCAGTTCCTGCTGGCTGACGCTGAGTGGGGCGGTCTGGCAAACGGCACTAAGGTTTGCAAGGGCGAGCCTCTGTATCCGCGTATCGAGGTTACCGAAGACGGCGCAACCATCATCGGCGGTAAACGCTATGAGCATAAGGCTGCAGCTCCCGCACCTGCTCCGGCAGAAGAAGCAAAGCCTGCTATGGAGCCGATTAAACCGGAAATCGCTTTCCCTGACTTCGAGAAGATTGACCTGCGCGTAGGCAAGGTTCTGGAAGCAGAAAAGGTTAAAAAATCCAAAAAGCTGCTCAAGCTGCAGGTAGAAATCGGTAATGAGGTACGCACTATCGTCAGCGGTATCTCCCAATACTATGAGCCTGAACAGATGGTAGGCAAAAACGTTGTTGTTGTAGCAAACCTGGCACCGGCTAAGCTGATGGGTATCGAATCCTTCGGCATGCTGCTCTGTGCTTCCGACGGACAGGGCAATCTGGCTCTTGTTGACCCGCAAAATCTTGCTTCCGGCAGTCGTGTAAAATAAAAAAGTGCTTGACGCACTCTGAGATTTAGAGCAGTCACTCTGATACGTTTTGGCGGATGAGGAGTGCCTGCTCTTCGTCTATTAACATATTGTCTTTTGTTTTGGAAGGGGGACTTATCAGTGTCCGAAAAGCTATTTTCGCGCTTGTTTTGGCGACCGTATCTTTGTATAGGCATCAGCATGATTTTAGTGCTGCTCAGCAGCATGGTGCCCTATATCCTGCCGCATGCATGGCTGGGAGAGCATTATCCCGGTTATGACTTCTACATGTTCAAGGGTATGGCCTGGACGCTGAAGCTGGCGCTGCTGATTTATTTATATGGCATTGTCTGCATCTTTACGAAGAATTATTTCCCTAAGCTGAGCAGCCTTTGTACCGAAGAGGTGCGTGCGGTGATTACCGGCTACAAGAGCAGCTGGAGCCGTGGCAAGCAGCTGTGTCCTGTTTTTACCTATAAAGTGGGCGACAAGGAATACAGTGAAGCCTTGAACGAAGCCAAGGGAACGAAGGAAAAGAGTGGCGACGTGTTGGAGCGTGGTTTTACGCTGAAGCTGCCGCGTAAAATTATTTATAATCCGCAAAATCCCAAAGAATTTTACCTGCCGGGCTGCGAATATTATTCGCGTAAGGCGGCGGTTTTCCGTTATATTTTGTTCAGCATGCTGCTGTTTTTGCAGCTGTATCTGAACTTTTTTGTGAATGTGAGGTAGATTATGAGCAGAACAGGCTTATGGGATTCGCATGCCCATTTAGATGACGAAGCGTTTAATGAGGACAGAGAGCAGCTGATTGCACAGCTGGAGCAGGATATGGACGGTATCGTCAATCCCGGCTGCGATGCTGCCAGCAGTGCTGTTGCGGTGGAGCTGGCGGAAAAATATCCGTTTATTTATGCGGCGGTTGGCTGGCATCCGGAAAATTTAAAGGGTATTCCAGCCGATTATCTGCAGCAGCTGGCAGAGTGGGCGCAGCATCCGAAGGTAGTGGCAATAGGTGAAATCGGTCTGGATTATTACTGGAAGGAAAACGAACCTAAGGAGGTACAGAAGCGTATTTTCTTAGAGCAAATTGATCTGGCTAAGCAGTTTGATTTGCCGGTGATTATTCATGACAGGGATGCGCACGGCGATATGCTGGAGCTGTTCCAGAAGGAAGTGCATGGCGTACAGGCAGTGTTCCACTGCTTCAGCGGCTCGCTGGAGATGGCGAAGGAGCTGGCTAAGCGTGGCTATTACTTTGGCTTCGGCGGTACGTCTACCTATAAGAATGCGCAGAAAGTGCGTGAGGTTATGCAGTATATTCCTAAGGAGCTGCTGCTGTTTGAAACCGACAGCCCTTATCTGACGCCGGTACCTTTCCGCGGCAAGCGCAATAATCCCGGCTATACGGAATATACAGCGCGTAATGCGGCGCAGGTGCTGGGAATGGAGTTTGAAGAGCTGGCGGCAATTGCTACGGCAAATACCAAAAGATTATTCAAAAAGATAAAATAAGCATAAAGCTGCTTACGGCAAAAAATCAGAGAGGTCCTGTGATGCACGGGCCTCTCTTTTTGTGCAGACGTGCGGAGCGTAAAGAATAAATTTGTGTGGATGGCAGCTGAAATGCTATATCTGCAGGGATAAATATGATAAAATATAATGATGTACTAAATTAGTTTAGCTTTGCCGGAGGGAGCAAGTAATGAAAGATAAAATTAGCATGCCTTTGATAGAGGCGATGCTGCAATATAAAAGTGAGGACGTCTATCCTCTGCATACTCCCGGACATAAGGGAGGACGCGGCATGCAGCGCTTGCTGCGCCAGGAGCTGGGTGGCAGCGTGCAGATGGACGTGTCGCTGATGAGCGAGCTGGACGATATCCATGAGCCGGAAACCTATATTAAAGAAGCGCAAGAGCTGGCAGCGCAAACCTACGGCAGTGATGCCTGCTTTTGGGCAGTCAACGGCACGAGCCAGGCGATTCATGCTATGCTGCTGACAGCGCTGAACCCCGGAGAAAAGCTGCTGCTGCCGCGTAATGCGCACCGCAGTGTTGCCGGCGGACTTGTTTTGGGTGGTATAGAGGCAGTTTATCTACAGCCGGAGTATCAGCCGGAATTCGGTATTCAGATGCAGGTTACTGTGCAGCAGATAGAGGCGGCGCTGGCGCAGGACAGCAAAATTAAGGCGGTGCTGCTGACAAGCCCCAATTATTACGGTGTGGCGGCAGATGTGCGGGCGATTGCCGATTGCTGCCATGCGCATAATGCAGTGCTGCTGGTGGATGAGGCGCATGGACCGCATTTGGGCTTCAGTGAGCTGTTGCCGCCATCCGCTCTGCAGTGCGGTGCTGATGCCTGTGCTCAGAGTACGCATAAAATTTTGGGCGCGATGACGCAGTGCAGTATGCTGCATGTGCAGGGAGCACGTCTTGATTTGCAGCGTGCGGCGGATGTGATGAGCCTTTTGACGACGACAAGTCCCAACTATCTGCTTATGGCATCACTGGATGCTGCCAGAGCGCAGGTGCAGACCTATGGCAAGGAGATGGCGGCTGCTGCTGTACAGGCTGCCGCCAAGCTGCGCAGCCTGTGTGCCGCATATAGCGGCCTGCGTGTAATGGAAGCGGCAGATTGCGGCGGACTGCAGCTGGACAGCACGAAGGTGACAGTCAACTTTGCAGCCTGGGGCTATACCGGCGTAGAGGTTGGTGAGCTTTTCCGTGAGGTAAGAGTTGCTGTTGAGCTTGTAGATGCCTATAATGTACTCTTTTTGGTGACCTATGCAGATGTTACTACGGATTATGACGAGGCGTTGGCAAGAATTGCCGCTGTACTGAATAAAATGCAGGCGCAGAAGCGTGCGCCGCTGCAGTTGGCAGCGGCAGCGAAGGTGCCGCAGACGCAGGCAGTTCTGCCCTTGCGCGACGTATTCTATCGTGCGAAAAAAGCGGTACCGTTGGCGCAGGCTGCAGGCAAAATCTGCGGCGAGCAGGTGAGCTTTTATCCGCCGGGAATACCGGTGCTGCTGCCGGGAGAGCTGGTAACAGAAGAAATTATTGCCTACTGCCGCGCGCAGAAGGAGCTTGGCTTGCCGGTAAGCGGGCCTGCGGACAGCAGCTTACAAACGATACGTATTATTGCGGATTGAGGTAAATAAAATGCGAGGATTTTTCATTACATTTGAAGGAATAGACGGAGCGGGGAAAACTACCCAGCAGCATTTGGCAGCGCAGGCCTTGCGCGAGCAGGGCTATGATGTACTGGAAAGCCGCGAGCCCGGTGGTACTCAGCTGGCTGAAAAGGTGCGCGCTTTGGTGTTGGACCCGGAGCTGCCGCTGACAACAGCAACGCAGACGTTGCTGTATCTGGCAGCACGCAGCGAGCATGTCGATAAGCTGCTGCGTCCGGCGCTCGAATCAGGCAAGATTATTATTTGTGACCGCTTCAGTGATTCAACACTGGTTTATCAGGGACTGGCGCAGGGCAAAGCTCCGGAGGAGATTGCGCAGCTGCGCCGGTTGGGCTCTTTTGCTACCGGAGGCTTGGAGCCTGATTTGACGCTTGTTTTTGATGCCGACCCGGCAAAATTGCTGGCGCGTCGGCAGCAGCGTGGTGTGCAGGACCGCTATGAGCAGCAGGGGCTGGATTTTCAGCAGCGTCTGCGTGCAGGCTTTCTGCAGCTTGCCGAGGCAGAGCCTGAGCGTTTGCAGGTGATTGATGCCTTAGGCAGTCAGCAGGAGGTTACTGCGAAGGTGCTGCAGGCCATCAGCAGAGTAATCAGCGGAGAGAAATAAAATGTGGGAGCATATTATCGGCCACACAGAACAGAAAAAATTTCTGCAGAACTATCTGCAGGCACAGGAGCGTCCGCATGCGCTGCTGTTCAGCGGTGCCGCCGGCTTGGGCAAGCGCACGCTGGCTCTGGAATTTGCCAAGGCGCTGTTGTGTTTTAAGCATAGCGGTACAGACGGCTGTGAGGCCTGCAGGCTGATGAATCTGCAGGACGGCAATCTGAGCCATCCTGATTTTGTGCTGGTGCAGCATGAATGGGATGATAAAAAGGACCGTTTAAGAGATACGATTATTATCGACCAGATCAGGGAGCTGACAGCCAAAACAGCGTTGGCGCCGGTTATGTCAGCGACGCGGGTGTGCATTGTTGAGGATGCGGATACTATGGTTCCCGCCGCAGCTAATGCTTTTTTGAAGCTGTTGGAGGAGCCGCCGGCCGGCTGGGTGATTATTTTGCTGGCAGCCAATGTCAACAGGCTGTTGCCGACTATTATGTCGCGCGTGGTGCAGCTGCGCTTTCAGGCAATCGAGCCGCAGCTGGTGGAACAGGCGCTGCAGGCAAGGCAGATAGAGCCTGCCAAGGCTGCGGTGTTGGCGCGTATCAGCGAAGGCTCAATCGGCTTGGCGCTGAATTTAGCTGCCGCCAGGGGGCAGCTGGATGTATTTGAATGTCGTAAGCAGGCGGCAGCCTTTTTAGAGGCATTGCCGTTGGCAATGCCGATGAATTACCTGGCAGGACGTAGCTGGCTGGACAAAAAGCTGCAGCGTGAGCAGGCACTGCTGCTTGTGCAGCTGTGGCAGCTGCTGTTGCGCGATTTATTGATGTGCAAATTGGAGCTTTATGATAGAATATATAATATAGATTTACTGGATGAGCTGAAGAGCCAAAGCAGTGGCTGGCAGATGTCAGCGCTGAAGCAGGCCTTAGTGATTGTACAGGAAGCGTATGACGCATTGGTGAGCAGTGTCGGTATGAAAACGGCATTGGAAACCATGGCGCTTAAAATAGATAAAATTTATAAGGAGTGATATTTTATGCCGACAGTAGTAGGCATTCGCTTTAAAAAAGCGTGCAAGATATATTATTTTGACCCGGCGGAAACAGGCGTAGCAAAGGGTGATTTCGCTATCGTAGAAACAGCTCGCGGTGTGGAATACGGCGAGGTTGTTATCGGACCGCGTGAGGTAGAAGACAAGCAGATTGTTTCCCCGCTCAAGCCGGTTATGCGTAAAGCAACAGCCGATGATGACATGAAGCTGGCAGAAAACAAAATCCGTGAAAAGGAAGCGTTCAACATCTGTCTGCGCAAAATCAAAAATCATGGCCTGCCCATGCGTCTGATTGACGTAGAGTTTACCTTTGATGTGAATAAGATTATTTTCTACTTCACTGCTGACGGACGTATTGACTTCCGTGAGCTGGTTAAGGATCTGGCAGCTGTTTTCCGTACCCGTATCGAGCTGCGCCAGATTGGTGTGCGCGATGAGGCCAAGATGCTGGGTGGTATCGGCAGCTGTGGCCGTCCGCTGTGCTGTGCAACATTCTTAGGCGATTTTGAGCCTGTTTCTATCCGCATGGCTAAGGATCAGAGCCTGTCTTTGAACCCGACGAAGATTTCCGGCATCTGCGGTCGTCTGATGTGCTGCCTGAAGTATGAAAACCATATGTACTGCAAGCACGGCTGCAACGGCTGCGGTCGTCGCGAGCGTATTGAAATTCCCAAGATGGGCAGCAAGGTAGTGACTACTATGGGCGAAGGCAAGGTAGTAGGCATTAACCGCAAGGAGCGTACCGCTGCTGTACAGCTTTCTCCGGATAATACTATTCAGGTGGAGTGGGAAGAGCTTGTAGATGCTTCCCAGGCTGACAATGTCTGAGCAGGAAAACAGCCTGCGCTGTGATTATGTGCCGGGCTGCGGCTATAAAATCTGGCAGGATGCCAAAGAGTTCTGCTATACTACGGATGCTGTGTTTTTAGGCAACTTCCCGCATGTAGTGCGCAAGGCCAAGGTGCTGGAGCTGGGCTGTGGTACCGGTGCTATAAGTATGCTGCTGGAAAGCAGAGGTGCCGCAGAGGTGACGGCACTGGACTGCAATCCGCAGGTAACAAAGCTGGTACGCCAAAGCGTTGCGGATAATTCCCTGCAGGATAAGTTTACTGTTATAGACGGCGATTTACGCAATTACAAGCAGCTGCTGCAGCCGGAGAGCATGGATTTGGTGGCTGCCAATCCGCCCTACCGCAACAGCGGCAACGTGCGCCAGGTAGGCACTGCTGCCTGCCACGAGGTTACTTCAACTCTGGAGGATTTTTTCCGGGCGGCGGCCTTTGCTGTGCGCTATCGCGGACGCTTTGCTTTGGTGCAGTTGCCGGAGCGCTTTGCCGAAAGCATGCAGCTGGCGCTGAAATATGGCCTGCAGCCGAAGCGCCTGCAATGGGTGCATTCCAAAATTGATAAGCCGGCCTGGATTTTCCTGATGGAAATGCAGAAGGGCGGCAGTTACGGCTTGGATGTTTTGCCGCCGCTGATTATGTATAATCAGGATGGCAGTTATACGGAGCAGGTGAAAAAATTCTATGAGCCTGCTGTTAAATAATCTCAATGGACGGGAAAATGTTAGAATATAAGTAGTCTATATGCTAACAAATTATACATTTTAGATACGCGAAAATGCTGTAAATGTCACGGATTTGACGCTTCCTGCTGTTTTATGTTAAAATAATTACCGGATTAAGGAGGTTTTTATGATTAAGCATATATGCAGATTACATTTAAATTGTTTATTATCTGCCGTTATCCTTATGCTGATGGTGCCTTTCCTGACCGGTTTTGATATTTCACAGCAGGTGACGATTATTTGTGACGGCCAGACTAAGGAAGTGCGTACTAATGCAGTTAAGCCAGGCAAAATTTTGCAGGAAGCAGGCATTGTCCTGGAGAAAGGCGATGGCTGGAAGCTGCAGAATACCAAAAGGGTACAAAACGGCAGTGTGATTGAGGTACTGCGCGGCAAGCCCTTTACTGTTATCCGTGGCAATGAAACGGTAGAATACAAAAGTTGCAAGCCGACTGTAGGCGAGGCGCTGAAGGATTTGGGCATCTCCTACAAAAAGGAGCGTGTGTATCCGGATGTGCATGAGCCGTTCAAGGAAGGTATGCAGGTTTATATTTTGAATGCCGATGAGGAGCTGCAATTCAGTGAAGCGAGTGTAGATATTCCGGTGAAGTATGAGGACGATTACAGTCTGAACTTCGGTACGGAAAAGATACATGTTGAAGGCAAGGCCGGTACAGCGAAGGTTGTTTCCAAAAAGGTGAAAAACGGTGATGGCAGTCATTCCGTACAGGAGCTGACACGTCATGTGCTGATTGAGCCGGAAACAAAGGTTATCCGCAAGGGTATGGCGATGAGCGTCTATACTCCTGAGGGCTATAAGCGCTATACGAAAAAAATCAGTGCGCATGCCTCTGCTTATGTAGCAACAGGCAGCCGTACTTCTATCGGTCTTGTTCCGTATGAAGGCATTGTGGCTGTTGACCCGCGCTTTATTCCGTATTATACAAAAATGTATATCCCCGGTTATGGTATCGCTATGGCCGGTGATACCGGTGGCGATATGGTTCACCACAGGGTAGATTTGTTCTTTAATGATTATCATCGTGCTATCCAGTGGGGCAGACGCGATGTAGATATTTATATTTTAGCTGATTAAGGTGGAATTTATCTGATGCTTAAGGAAGTGCTCGTAGTAGAAGGAAAAATGGATACGGTGGCAATCGGTAAGGCGCTGGAGGCCGATACTATCGAAACCGGCGGCTTTACGCTGGCCCCCTATACTTTGCGCCAGATAGAGGCTGCGTATAAAAAACGCGGTATAATTATCCTGACTGATCCTGACGGTGCCGGTGAACGCATTCGCCGCTTTTTGACGGAGCGCTTTCCGGAAGCAGGGCAGGCGTTTATTCCTAAGCGTCATGCAACTGCCAACAATGATGTAGGCGTGGAGCAGGCACAGCCGGAGGCTATTTTGGAAGCTCTGGCTAAGGTGCGTCACCACGAATATCGCCCGCAGCAGGAATTTACCATGCGCGATTTGTTCCAAAATAATCTGAACGGCAGCGAAAGTGCCTCTGCGCGCCGTGATGCGCTGGGTGCCGAGCTTGGTATAGGCTATGGCAATGCCAAACGCTTTTTGGAACGCCTGAATCATTATGGCGTGAGCCGTGAAGAATTTACGGCTGCTTTAAAAAAATTGGAGAGTGAAGAGTGAATAAACCCGTTATTGCTTCTCCCCAGGTAACGAATCATATTCTGCACCGCTTTAAGCTGCGTGCCGATAAAAAGCTGGGGCAGAATTTCTTGATTGATGAAAATATCGTGCGCCGTATTGTAGAGGCAGCAGAGCTTTCCCCTGCAGATAAGGTGCTGGAGGTAGGTCCCGGTATCGGTACGCTGACGCAGGGACTGGCAGAAAGCGGTGCCGATGTTGTGGCGGTAGAGCTGGATAAACGCCTGCTGCCGGTACTGGATGTTACGCTGGAGGGCTATGACAATGTTCGCATCGTCAATGGCGATATCCTGCAGGTAAATATTATGGAAACGGTGGCAGCACCGGAATTTAAGGTGTGTGCTAACCTGCCGTATTATATTACCACGCCGATTATTTTTGCCCTGTTGGAAAAGCGCCTGCCTATGGAGCGCTTAGTTGCTATGGTGCAGAAGGAGGTTGCCGAACGCATGGCTGCCAAACCGGGCAGCAGAGATTATGGTGCGCTTTCGGTAGCTATTCAGTATTATACCGAGCCGGAGATAGCGTTTATCGTACCTCCAACCTCATTTATTCCCGCACCGGCTGTTGATTCGGCTGTTATTGTGTGCAAGCGTCGCTCCGAGCCGCCGGTAAAGGTGTGCGACGAAGCGCTGTTCTTCCGCGTGGTTAAGGCAGCCTTCTCCCTCCGACGCAAGATGCTCAGCAATTCGCTGAAGAATATGGGCATCAACTCCGAGCAGTGTGCGCAGTGGCTGCAGCGTGCCGGCGTAGACGGCAAGCGCAGAGCGGAAACACTCAGCCTGGAGGATTTTGCGGCATTAACTAATACCTTTAGTGTAGAAAAGTAAAAAATAAAAAAAGAAGCTAGGTTACAAAACAGCAGAGAAAGTGTAATGATGTTTACAGTTTCTCTGCTGTTTTTGGCTTTTTCAGGGCATAGTTATTCCCGCGATGCATTATTAATATTCTAATAAAGCATAACTTATATAAAACTAATTACCACATGCCCAAACGTTATAACTTGACCTCTTGAAAATTCTGACAAAATAGTTTATATTATAACTACAGGGAATAATAAATATTCCCTAAGGTTTGCGCGGCGCTTCACCTCCTACGATGAAAGCGAGGTAAGTATTATGGAAAAGTTATTAGCAAAAATGTATGAGCAGTCAGAAACAAAAACAGCAAAGAAGCAGTATCGTGTGCTGAATGCACTCAAGGCTGCAGCCTTCCTGAATCTGGCAGTTTTCTACTTCCTGTATAATATAAATGTAGCTCAGGGTACTAATCCTGCTTGGGATTATGCTTGGTGGCAGCGGCTGACGCTGTGGAGCATTGTGGTTCTGTGCGGTATGACATTTAGCCAGGGCAGCAATTACCTCAAATGGGGATTGGGCCTTTTGGGTGTAGGCACTGCGATTTCGCTTTGCACCTATATCTTCACACCGCAGCATCCCATTTATTTCGGCATCTTTACCTTCCTTGGTCTTGCATATCTGGTAGTACAGCCCATTCATTGGTGGCTGCAGAAGTCTCCCGGTTCCTGCGGTTGGCTGTTATCTGCAATAGCCTATGATTTGACCAGGCATCTTACCGATGGCGTGATCATCTGGCAAGGTAAGATAATCGGACATCTGCCGTCCTTCCTGTACGGTGACTGGAACGTATGGCTGGGGCTGCCTAGTGCAGATTTTGTCTCGCTGGAGTATGTGCCTTTCCTGCCGAACATCTTCTTATTCCTGTGCGGCCTCTACCTGTTCCAGTTTATGTCCGAGCATGAAAAAGGACAAGCTTATCTGAAAAAGCTGAGCTAATTTAACAAGCCTTTCTTTAAAAGTCAATTTGCATAGAAATTCTCGTAGTTATACAGTTTGTTTGCATATGGTGTTATCCCTCTGCTTATTTCTTCTTAACCTTTAACACCCCTTGCTTTTAGCCAATGTCCCAACAAAGCTAATGTCCCCGGACTCATAATTAACGAGAGAGAAAGAAGAAAATCCTCCGCAGCTGGCGAGCTGACGGAGGATTTTTCTTTATGGCTGATTTAATTTAAAGCTGTTCAAGGAATAAATTGCCTGGGGCAGATAGTTATCTGCCTGCAGCGAAGGCATTACGTACAGCAGCTGGTAGGTTTTGTTGTTCTGCTGAGCTTCTGCAGTCAAAAGCAGCTTGTTGCCGTGATAATCATTGTGGGCGCTCAGGCGGCAGGTCCAAATTAACTGATTGCTATGCTGCCATTGCCAGTATACTTTGGCATTTTCATAGACAGGCAGAGCTTCTGTTGCCTTAAAGCTTGCAGTGTCCGCAGGGGCAAGCACGGTTGCTGCCAGCATCAGAGTGTTGCCGGCTGTGCGCACCAGCATAGCTCCTTCGGTTTGCGGCAGGTCTGCCAGCGGATTTTTACCGAAGGCCTTGGGCACGGCCATACTATAGCCGCCGGCTTCACTGCTGACGCTAATGAAATCGCTTGCCTGTGGCGTACGCATGAACTGCCTGGGCAGTGGCGGCTTGCCTACCAGATTCAGCTTTGGTTTAGGCTTGGGCTTATCTGCAGGTGGCACAGGCTCATTGCTGATAACAGGCGGTTGAGCTGCAGTATTTGCAGCAGCTGGTGTTGTTGGCACTTCTGCCATAGGTGCTTTTGCTTCATTCACTGTCGTGGGCGCTTCGGCTGCTGTTTCTTCCTGCTTTGGCGTTGCCGGTACAGTAGGAGCAGTGCTTACGATGTTATTGTCTGTAGCGTGTTCCTCTGCTTGGGAAGTGTCAATACTGCTTTCGGCTTCCGTTGGCTCAGCCGGTTGAGCCGGAGAGGTGGAAACTACAGCAGGCTGCGTAGCATAATTTGGCAGCTCCTCGGCTGCAGCTGCAAAGCTGCTGCCTGCAAGGTTGAGCAGCAGCGAGCAGATTAAAGCTATGCGCCTCATAATTTATCGCAGACTTCGTTGATGGCTGCTTCGTCTACACGCATAGCGGCGATAGTTTTTTCCATCAGCTCGTCTAAAGGCCAGCCCAGGATATCGGCACCTTGTTTGATTACATCGCGGCTGCAGCCGGCTGCAAAGTGTTTATCCTTAAATTTTTTCTTCAGGGATTTCAGCTCCATGTCCTGTACGCTTTTGGATGGGCGCATCAGGGCAGCGGCACCGATTAAGCCAGAAAGCTCATCGATAGCGAAAAGCACCTTTTCCATCTGATGCTCCGGTTCGATGTTGGCAGCAGTCAGGCCCCAGCCGTGGCTGGCAGTGGAACGGATAATGCTTTCGTCTACGCCGTGCTCGCGCATCAGTTCCTGAGATTTTACACAGTGCTCCTCGGGATACAGCTCAAAATCCAGGTCATGCAGCAGGCCTACGATGCCCCAGTATTCCTCCTGGTCTGCATAGCCAAGCTCCTTGGCAAAGTAACGCATAATGCCTTCTACAGTCAGTGCATGACGCAGATGAAAGGACTCCTTGTTATATTGACGTAATAAATTCCAGGCTTCTTCTCTGTTCATATTATTTTCCTCCTAATGCTTTGTTATTTTTCTATAAAATGCGGGTGCTTAGCTCGCTTTTAAATATTTTCAGCCTTCGGATGCTTGGCACGGTAATCGCTTATCATATCGTGCAGCGTAGTGTGGTCAACTACGCCGTCAATGGCCTGCTGAATTTTTTTGTAAAGACCGATGGTGATACAGGAGTCAAACTGATCGCAGGGTGTTTTGCAGTCCAGACAGGATACGGGAGCAAGACTGCCCTCGACTGTGCGCAGAATTTCACCGACAGTGTATTCATCAGGCGTGCGCGCTAGACGATAGCCTCCCTGAGCACCGCGGGCGCTTTGGACAAAGCCTGCTTTGCTTAGCTGGTGGATAATCTGCTCTAAATATTTATCGGAAATTTTTTGCCGTTGGGCAACTGTTTTCAATGGTATATAGCTACCGGTGTGGTTGATGGCTAAATCGAGCATCAATCGCAGGGCATAACGTCCCTTGGTAGAAATTTTCATTACGGTCACAACCTTTCTAATGACTATATTCTACTATGAATTTAGTAGGAATTCAATAATGATTATCATATCTGTGTTATGCGGGAATAAATTAATGATTCCGCACACGGAATATGAAAATGCTAGTGCCATTTTATTGCTTTTGTGTTAAAATACCCTTATACAACTATTTTTGGAGGAAGTAAGATGGAAAAAAATAAATTAGATAAAACCTTTAAGCATTATCTGGGAATTTTTACCGAGGATAAGGAATTGGGCAAGATTCTGAACAAGGTATCCTTCCAGGAGTTATTCAATCCTAAGTTTTTGCAGGAAAACAGCAAATTTACTTCTATGGATGATATGATCTGGCGCAGCGGTTTTGGCATTATGAACCTGATGGAAGTAGAAAATGTTAATCAGGATAAGTGGAATGAGTATATTGCCAAAAATACCGAATGTGAAACCTGGCACGATTTTGGCAAGGTAGCAATGATTGACTGGATGAAAAACAAACTGGAAGAAGTAAAAAAATCCAAAAACTAAAATCTTCGTTGCCGGAGCTGAATGCTTCGGCAATTTTTGTCTTATGAGGGGAATGAATAATGGAAATAGTTTTACATGCATTAAACGGTGTGCTGACCATCATGCTGATGATTGCTGTCGGCTTTTATTTAGAGCGCAGGGGCTGGTTCAGCGAGGAGAGTGTGGCGCTGATTTCGCGTCTGGTGAATTATGTCTGCCTGCCTACATATATGCTGACCAATATTTTGGGGCAGTTTAAGCATGACCAGCTTATTACGCTTTCACATGGCCTGATTGTACCGGTTATTTCGATGCTGGCAGGCTATTTTATCAGCAGGCTGCTCGGACGTCTGATAGGTGTTCCGCGGGAGCACAGAGGAATTTTTTCTATCTGCGTCAGCTTTTCCAATACAATTTTTATCGGCCTGCCGTTAGGTATAGCCTTGTTCGGTGATGCCGGCGCTCCTTATATTATGATTTACTACATGGTGAACACAACGCTTTTCTGGACTATCGGCATTTGGCAAGCAGCAATGGCGTAACCATGCCGCTTTTCAGCCGTAAGACACTGAAAAGCATTATGTCGCCGCCGCTTATGGGCTTTATGCTGGGCGTAGTGATGGTACTGCTGGAATGGAATCTGCCTGAGCCGGTATTCAAGTCCTTTCATTATCTGGGAAGCATGACTACGCCGCTGGCGATGCTGTTCATCGGTATTGCCATGAGCAAAACCCGTTGGGAAGAAATTGCCGTAGGCAAGGAGCTGGTAGTTGCTATGCTGGGACGCTATTTAATCTGTCCTTGGATAGTTTTCCTGATCCTGCCGTTTTTCCATCTGGAGCCGATGATGGAAAAGGTATTTGTAATTATGGCGGCGATGCCGGCGATGACCAATACGGCGATTGTGGCCAAAGGCTATGGCGGCGATTATAAATATGCTGCCATGCTGACGGCGGTAAGCACGGTGCTGGCGGTCTTTGCAATACCGTTTTATATGTGGCTGGTACACTGAAAAATATTTGCTGTTATAAATATCAATGTTTGTGATAAAATAAGCATAGAGTTATGTAAAATCTTATTATTACAAATGAGGAGGACTGAGTTATGGAGTATAACAAGCTGTCTAATGAAATAATTGCCAAGCTGCAGGCTTTGGTCGGCGTGCAGAATGTAGTGACGGATGCAGGGCAGATGGAAATATATGCCCATGATGAAGTAACTGACCCGGCTTATCATCATATGCCCGAGGCTGTGGTGTTTGCAGAAAATGCGCAGCAGGTAGCAGCTGTGGTAAAGCTGGCGAATGAATATCACTTTCCGGTTGTGCCGCGTGGCGCAGGCACAGGTCTTGCCTGTGGTGCAGTGCCTATTTATGGCGGTGTAGTGCTTTCACTCGAAAAGATGAACAAGATTATCGAGGTTAATGCCGATGCTATGTATGCGGTTGTAGAGCCTGGCGTGCGCACATCGGACCTGCAGGCTGCGGCTGCAGCCAAGGGTGCCTTTTATGCGGGCGACCCCTGTAGCGGTGATTCCTGCTTTATCGGCGGCAATGTGGCAACCAATGCCGGCGGCAACCGCGCGGTTAAATACGGTACTACGCGTCATCAGGTATATGCCGTTGAGGTGGTAAATCCTACCGGCAAAATCGTGCAGCTGGGAGCACGCCTGCAAAAGCAGACTACAGGCTATTGCCTGGAGCAGCTGATAATCGGCAGTGAGGGTACCCTTGGTATCATCACGCAGATTACAGTGAAGCTGCTGCCGTTGCCTAAGTACAGCATGGATCTGCTGGCGGTTTTTGAATCCCCTGAGGATGCTATCGGCACGGTAAACAAGCTGATTATGGCCGGTATTATGCCTACTTGCGTAGAATACATGGATAATATCACTATCAAATCCGTAGAGCGTTACCTCGGTACAACACTGCAGGGCAGTGACAAGGGCAATTATCTTATCGTAGAAGTGGAAGGCACCAGCGAGGATGACTTGGATGAAAAGGCTTGTACGATGGATGAAATCTGCTCGGAAAACGGTGCCGGCGATGTGCTGGTAGCGGAGCACGATAAAATTTGGCAGGCACGCAAGGCCTTCGCCGAAGCAGTGCGTGCGGAAAGCCTGATTGTCTGCAAGGAGGACGTTGTCTGCCCGGTAGATCATGAGCCTGCGCTGTTGGCGGAAATTTTGCGTCTGGCCGATAAATATCAGCTGGTAACACGCATAGCCAGTCATGCCGGGGACGGTAATATCCATCTGAATATCCTGAAGCAGGAGACAGAGGATTATGCGGACTGGGATGCCAGAGTCAAAGCCAACCAGCAGGAGCTGTACCGCTTTATTTACGCACACGGCGGACGCTTGAGCGGTGAGCATGGCATTGGTTATAAACGCAAACAGCTGATGGAGGAATTCACTAATCCCGATGAGCTGGAAATGATGCGTGCGATTAAAAAAGCCCTGGATCCCAATAATATCCTGAATCCGGGCAAAATTTTCGATATAGAGTAGCATATATTAAGCAAAAGGGCATTGCCGAGAGGTGATGCCTTTTTTGCTGCAGTAATTTTTTGAATATAACGCATAAACTATATTGGAATTTGGAAATACGTTCGCAAAGAGTCAGCAAACAACAAACAAAAATTCATAAAAGTGTTGACAAAGTTCGTGTGGCGCACTATAATATAAGCAAACAGAGATTTATTGGGCGGTGATAGATATGAAAAAGTTTTTAAGTATTATCTGTTGTGCTTGCTTCCTCTATGCCGGATATAGTGCTGTGTTTGCTGATGAACCTGTTTATAAGGAATATACGGTGACTGTCGCTGAGGGCGAAACGCTGTGGGAAATTGCCGGTCGTCATACAGAAGCGCGTGAGGATGTGCGTGAAGTCATTTTCCGCATTGAACAGGCGAACAAGCTTAACTCCAAACATATTTATCCCGGTCAGGTTTTGAAGGTGCCTCTGCGCGTTCATGATAACGGACTGATGGTAGCGGAAAGATAGATGAGAATATAAAATATAATAAGCAAAGAAATAAGAAGGCTGTTGTATCTGCAGGGTGGTACAACAGCCTTTGGTGCTTTCAATAAAGTATAACTCAGCAAGAACATCTGCATTATGACCTTTAAGGATACGGTTTGGCAATGGAAAATGCGAGTTCCGGGCAGTAACAATCTCGTTACTTTAATTTCACAGAATGATTGCAAGGCTTTTGACGTTGTTTGTCGAATATAATAAGTATTCGAGGAGGTATGCGTTATGAGAAATAAAAAATGGATTGCGGCAGCACTTGTGTGCGGCTTTGTGTTAGGTAACAGTATGCCTGCAGCGCAGGCCGGTATTTTGGATAAGGTTCTCAAAGGCGGCGTTATCGGTTATGCTGTAGATGCTACCGCTCCGGCACTGAATAATGCAATTAACTCTGTAACAGCCAAATATGGTGTAAGTTCGACGGATGCTACGAAAGTGGTACCTGTTATTTCTGTCGGTGACGGCAGCCGTGCCGGTGCGGCCCAGGTTTCCGGTCCGCAGTCTAAGGTTGATCAGGTGAAGGCAGCGCTGATGATTGAGCAGACACTGTTGGGAGTACGCTGCAAGGTGCTGATTCCGGTAGACAATGTGTCCTATCAAAATGTTAACCGTGTACAGGGCGTGGGCGTGAGCGCTTCTCTGGACGTAAAGATTTAAAAGAAGAGTGAATTTGGCATAAAAAGTTGCTGGGACATAACTCAGCCTTAAATAGAAAAACTGGTGGAAACTTACCTAACGGTAAACCTCCACCGGTTTTTTAGTACATAAAGAACATAACAAGCTTTTCTGTTAGGCTTAAATAATCGGCGACACGTTCAATGCCATCGGGCCGTGTTTACCGCGTGACAGATGATAGGAAACACGCTGGCCTTCCTGCAGACAGCGATAGCCGTCGGAACGGATGGCTGAAAAATGCACGAAAACCTCCTGACCGTTGCGTGCTTCTATAAATCCATAGCCTTTGTTATTATTAAACCATTTTACTGTACCAATACTGAGCATAATTAAGCACCTTCTTTGACAAATATTATACTAACAGCTGTTGTAATGGATTATAACATACAATCTTGCAGAAAACAAGAAAAATTCAGAAAATTAAAACGAAATAATTAGAGTAAGAAAAAATCTTACTCTAAGATGCTCCATTTGTCGAAAATATGCAGCTTGTTGCTGTAAAGCTGTATCCAGCGGCCGACGAGGATGGCTGAGGCAATCGTGCCTACGCCTACGCCGCGCATAGCACCGAAGTGCATAAAGGAAATTGCCAGACTGATAGCAACGAGTGTGCAGTCGAAGCAGTTTTTGATGATGCTGAATTTAATTTTGCTGACGAAGGCGATAACCAAGACGAGGCCCTCACCGGCAGCAACAAAAATTTTAGCGCGGATGCAGAGAAATACGCCGAAGGCCAGAAGAATAGTGCTAAGAATACAGTCAAACCATTGCCAAAACAAGGTATCCGGTGCTACCCAGCTCAACAGGCTCATCGAAAAATCTATGCAGTAGCCGAAGGCGAGCAGTGTTGCCAACTGGCCCAACAGCTTACGCCAGTAAAATTGCCGAAGCAGGATGGGCTGGGCGATGATAAAAAGTAAATTCATGACGATGGTTATTTCACCGATGCTCCAGGGCATGAACATACTCATAACCCATGGTACGCTGGAAATAGGTGAAGTACCTAAATCGGCCTTACAGGAAAGAGCGATGCCGAGTGTCATGGTAAAGATACCGACGAGAAACATGCAGCAGCGCTGCGGAAAATATTGCTTGTGCAAGCTAAAACCCCTCTTTGAAAAAAATAAAAGACGCCTATGTACGGCAGTCATTGTTGTACAAGAACGTATATATATATTATACCATTTTTGTATGAAATGCACAATACGGCTTGCCAGCGGGTGCAAAGCCTTTGCTTTTCAGCGGTTGATGTAGTACAATAATATATTGAAGAAATATATCCATAAAGGAGGATACTCTGTGATTCGTAAAACATCTGCCATGGTTGAGGCCGGTATTTTAGCTGCCGTTGCCATCGTTATGGCTTTAATAAGTATGTATGTGCCTGTGCTGGGCGCTTTCGTTAATTTTGTCTGGCCCTTGCCTATCGTCATCTGCGGCTGCCGTCATGGATTGAAGTGGAGTATTATGACGCTGCTGGTTGCTACCGTGATTATCGCGATGATTATCAGCCCGATTAATGCCTTTTTCCTGGCGGCGATTTTCGGCCTTTTGGGCTTGATTTTGGGCGAGTGTATGCGACGCCATCTGCCGCCGATGAAAATGATGCTTTACGGCAGTGTCGGCGCAGTTATTGCGCTTATCCTGAATATCGTTCTGAGCTTCTGGGTACTGGGCATTGACCCGATTGAGATGATGTTCAGCTCCTTCCACCAAAGCCTGGAGCAGCTGACGGTTTATTACCACGAGCATGGCATGAGCGAGGCCGATATCAAAAAGACTGTCGACGGTTATGCTGAAATGCTGCGCATGATGCGCATTATCATGCCGGGTGCATTCATGATGTGTGCGCCGCTGATGGCCTTTGTGAACTACATGGCTGCCAAAAAGATTCTTACGAAGCTGGGCGAAAGCTTTGAAGCCTTTCCTCCGTTTACGATGCTGCAGGTTCCTGGATGGATTTTGTGGCCTTATGCTGCGTCTTTGTTTGCGGTAACCTATTACTATCAGCATGATCAGGCAAGCTGGATGTATACGCTGTCTGTCAACGTGCAGACGGTCTGCAGCTTTGTGCTGGTTTTGCAGGGCATCGTGCTGCTTTACTGGTTTGTAGAAACAAAGCACAAGCCGCGTTGGTGGGCCAATATCGGTATAGCGCTGCTCTTTATAGTGCCTATCTTTACTCAGATTATGGTTTATGTAGGTGCCTTTGATATTGTTATGGACTTCAGGAAAATCCGTCCTGCAAGCAGATTCAGAAAACAAAGGTAAAGTTCGGCAGCTGTGCCGGATTTGAGGTGAAAATAATGTTCAGTAGGTTTAACCGGAATATGAATTCCAAAGCGGATACTAATATTTATTTGCTGATAATTGTGCTGCTGGCAATATTAGTCTGCTATCTGCAGCCCAAGCTGATTTTTCCTGCACTGATTCTTTTTGGTGTTATATACTATTTCAGCCGCCAAAATCTTATTAACAGGGAAATCTTCTTCAGCAGTTATCTGGATAATATTATCCGCAATATTGAACGTACCAACCATTTTGCGGTGCGCAAGCTGGATGTAGGCATTGCAGTTTTTTCCAAAGATGGCAAGCTGCAATGGAAAAATGAATTATTTGCCGCCTGGACAGGCAAAAGTAATCTGGAGGGCAAAAAGCCTGAGGAAATTCTGCCGTTGGCACAGAATGCTTTTGAGCTGATGAGCGTGCGTGACGGAGAGCAGGTTATTCAGATTGAGGACCACTATTATCGTATGCGCTATTACAGTGTAGAAACGCAGGAGCATCACAGCAAAAAGGAAAATACCTCCAGCGGCCTGATGCTGTATCTGACGGATATCACGGATTATGAGCTTTTGCGCCAAAAATACAGCAATGATAAGCTGTGTCTTGCTTATGTGCGCTTTGATAACTACGAAGAGGTTATGCGCGGGCTGAGTGAAACCAATATGGCCAATTTGAATGGCGAAATCAACGAGCTGCTGACCAAGTGGGCTGCCTCCAAGCAGGGCTTTATCTGCCGTATGAACAAGGAAAGCAGTCTGATGGGCTTTTCCATGTCTGCCGTAATGGATATGATGGAAGATAAGTTCATGATTCTCGATAAGGTGCGCGAAATCCGCAGCGGCAATAAAATACCGCCGACTGTAAGTATAGGCGTAGCCTGTGACGGCGTTACGCTGGAGGAGCTTATCGGCAATGCCAATAAGAGCCTGTATCTGGCATTAGGCCGCGGCGGTGACCAGGCTGTTGTTATGAAGGATAAAAATACGCAGTTCTTTGGCGGCACGAGCAGTGTCGGTGCCAAAAGTACGCGTGTACGTGCCCGCATCGTGGCGCAGACGATTCATGAGCAGATGCTGCAGGCTGACCGTATCTTTGTTATGGGACACGTTAATGAGGATTATGATGCTATCGGCGCTACCATTGGTATGACTAAACTGGGCTTGTCGCTGGGCAAGGAAACCTATATTGTCAGCAGCGAGCATAACGCCTATTATAAGCGTATTACCGAGGTGCTGGATAATGAGAATATCATTCTTTCGGCTAACGAAACAAAGTATATAGATATTATGCGGAGCGGTGCCGATGCTTTGCCGCTGGTTACCAATAAGAGCCTTCTGATTATTGTCGACCATCACCGCGAGGTACTTTCTGCCAGCAAGGCTGTACTGCAGGCTTGCCGAAACCGCATTATCATCGACCATCACCGTCGTGCCGAGGATATTATCGGTGATACAACACTGCTGTATCTGGAGCCTTCCAGCTCGTCTACCAGTGAGCTGGTAACGGAGCTGATTGGTTATTTTGATGACAGACTGGATATTACTCCGGCGGAGGCAACTGCCTTGTATGCAGGCATTGTCCTGGATACGAAAAACTTTAATGTGCAGACAGGAGAGCGTACCTTTGAGGCTGCCGCTCTGCTGCGCCGTTGCGGTGCCAACCCGAATCTGATACGCCAGCTGTTTAAGGATGACTTGAGCTTTGTACAGCAGAAGGCTAAGCTGATAGCCGGAGCTAAAATGCCGATACCGGGCTTATCTGTTGCAGTTATGCGTAATGCCGATAATGATACTATGTCTTCCGTGCTTGCCGCGCAGACAGCGGATACTCTGATTACTATTGAGAGTGTAGCTGTAGGCATGGCAATTGTTGAATATAAAGATGGTTCCCTGAGCATAAGTGCCCGCAGTGACGGCAGCGTCAATGTGCAGGTAATTATGGAAGAGCTGGGCGGCGGCGGTCATCAGACGGTGGCCGGTGTGCAGCTGGCAAATAAACGTGCCAGGGATGTAGAAGCGCAGATTATTGCGCTGACTAAAAAACAGTTAGAGGAGTGTCGAACAGATGAAAGTAATTCTTTTACAAGATGTTAAAAGCTTAGGCAAAAAAGGTGAAATTGTAGAAACTGCTGAAGGCTATGGCCGTAACTACCTGCTGCCGCGTAAATTGGCTAAGGAAGCTACCGCTGCTAACCTTAACCAGGCTAAACAGGACCAGGCAACCGCTAAGCATCGTGCAGCTCAGGCTAAGGATGAGGCTGTTGTTCTGGGCGCGCAGGTAGAAAAGGTTGTAGTAACCATAAAGGTACGCGTGGGTGAAAACGGTAAAATGTTTGGCTCCGTAACCTCCAAGGATGTTGCTGAGGCTTTGATTAAGCAAACCGGTCTGAACATTGACCGTCGTAAAATCGAGCTGAAATCCGCAGTTAAGGGCTTAGGCGAATACACCGCTGTTGCTAAGCTGCATACCGATGTAACCGCTAACTTCAAGGTTATGGTAGTTGCCGAATAATTTCAGAGCGAAGCTGATGCATGTGGCAGTCGCCGGTGGCGGCTGCCGCTTTTTCTTGTGAGCCCTGTTACCTTCCACTCTTGACGGCTGCAAGGGCATGATGCTGCCCTGGCTGGCGGTAGCTGGGAAAAATTAACTTTTCCTAAGTAATTTATATCACAGGTACTTCCTTTTTTGATTATTTAGGTGTAAAATATTTGCTGTTCCGCAATTGTTTTTGAATACTTGCGGAATATATGAGAATACAGGTCAAAAGATGATTTTGACCGACGAGAGATTTAAAAAAACTAAGCTAATCTGCAATGAGAATTATGAGAGAATGAGAGGGATGCAGATGGAAGTAGCAGGCTTTTTGGCCTTAGGTATTTTAGTTGGCTTATTGGGGGCGCTTTTAGGCATTGGCGGCGGTATGGTGATTGTACCGCTTCTGGTGTTTGCTTGGCATTATGAGCCGCAGCTGGCCATCGGTACTTCGGTGCTGGTGGTACTGCTGAATGCTGTTTCGGGGACCTGGGGTTATGTCAGGCAGAAGAAGGTTTGCGTAGATGCGGCCTTGAAATTTGCCGTGGCTACCGTTCCCGGTGCATTTTTAGGCAGCTATGCCGCAGAATATCTGCAGGGCAGGCTTTTTTATCTGGTGTTTGGCGCTTTCTTTGTGCTGGCAGCGATAAATATGTATCGTAAGGCTAATAAGGAGGCGGCGGGTAAGACGGCCGGCGAGGTGCCGGAAGTCTATAACTGGCAGCTGGGCGTTCTTTGCAGCGTCGGTGTGGGCTTTTTAGCCAGCATTTTGGGCATAGGCGGCGGTATCGTTCACGTTCCCTTTATGGTTTATGTACTGAATTTCCCGGTGCACGTGGCCATTGCTACTTCTACCTGCATTTTGGCAGTTTCCTCGCTTGCAGGCTTAGTTTCGCATGCTATGCTGGGGCATATTGTGTGGACCAGCGGCTTGGCGATTGGTTCGGGTGCCTTTGTCGGTGCTCAGGGCGGTGTAGCCTTGGCGCAAAGGCTGCAGTCCGGCATTTTGATGAAGCTGGCGAGTGTGCTGGTGCTGATTACCGGCATTAAATTTTTGATGAATGCTCTATAAAGTGCAGTATGTTTATAATTAAATATAGTGCAGTAATAAGAGTTCAGTTTTGCATAAAAATGTGAGGTCAGATGCAAAAGTAATGACATCCGTAAGTTGTAAAATGCTATTGCCGTTGTTATGAAGAAGGCAGATATGTAAATGCAGTATTGAGCTTACTGAAGATACGCAAAAGCAGTCGCCATCATCGTTGATGATAGAGCGACTGCTTTTTTTGCTGCCTGCAGAAACGCTTTAGGCGTTGCTTAGCATGATGTTTGTGTAAGCTGTGAAAAAACCTATATTAAAACTGAACATAGTAAATTGATGATAAATGAATATACTAATAAGCTCAGATGTAGGTATAATACTACACATAACCTATTGTTTGCATATATATTGGAGATATTCATAATGAACGAACGTTATAAATTAAATGCACAGCTGGCGCTGGCCTTTCACCCGGAGCTGGACGTAGCCAAAAGCACGGCAATCCACGAATATTTTGTCAGCCTGTGCGCTGCGAAATAATTACAGCTTCAGATAAGGCTTCAGCACGGTAAACAGTGTGTCCAAGGCCGGATACAGTTTATCATCCGCCAGACCGGTGTAATTCATCAGCAGGGTGTGCGAGCTGTCACCGACCTTTTCATGATAAAAGTCCGAAAGAAATTTAATCTGAATGCCCTTGGCGGCTGCAGCCTGCACAAGCCGGGAATCCTTAGCGTCGGTAGCAAGATGCAGCAGAAAATGCAGACCGCTGTCCTCGCCTTCTACCGTAAGTGCAGGCGCAACAGCGGACTGCGTCAGATACTGCAGCAGACGGTCGCGCTTGCTGCGGTAGTAGGTGCGCATGCGGTTGATGTGGCGTTCAAAGTAACCGTCCTCGATAAATTTAGCGAGCGTAAACTGCTCAAAATTAGATACAGTACAGGAATAAAAGCCCAGTTTGTCATAAAAGAGCGATGCCAGGTGCGGTGGCAGCAGCATGTAGCTGATACGGAAGGTTGGTGCCAGTGTTTTGGAAAAGGTGTTGATATAGATAACCTTTTCTTCGGTATCAATGCTCTGCAATGGCGGAATAGGCTTGCCGAACAGGCGGAATTCGCAGTCGTAATCATCTTCGATGATATAACGACTGCTTTTTTTTGCTGCCCAGCGCAGCAATTCGTAGCGGCGGCTGACGGGCATGACTATACCTGTCGGGAACTGGTGCGAAGGGCTGATGTGCAGAATATCGGCACCGCTGTTTTCCAGAACGTCGGCGCGGATGCCCTGTGCGTCCATGGGCAGATAACGGCAGAAAACATCGTTGGCCTGATAAGCTGCTGCCAGCTGCGGATATCCGGGGTTTTCCAGTGCGTAGACGTGACTGCGTCCCAAAAGCTGTACGATAAGGTTATACAGCGTCTGCGTGCCTGCACCGATGATAATCTGTTCGGGTGCAACGTTCAGGCCGCGGAACTGGTAAAGATGTCGGGCGAGCGCCTGACGCAGCGGCAAAACGCCGCCGGCGCTGGTGTCGCTGATGAGGGCGTGTTCGTCCGCAGTTGTGAGCGTGTGGCGCAAAAGGCGTGCCCAGATGTTATAGGGAAAGGTGTCCGGCGGAACGCTGCTTTTGGCGAAGCTGACGCTTTGCGCCGTTGCTTGTGTTTTAAATGACGGCGCTGCTTTGCGTTCTGCTTTTACCGGCAGAGGCTGCTGCTCAATGCGCGCTACATAGTAACCGCGCTTGGGCTGCGAATAGATGTAGCCTTCGACAACGAGCTGGGCGTAGGCATTTTCCACGGTGATGAGGCTGATGCCTAAATTTTTGGCCAGCATGCGCTTGGATGGCAGCTTTTCATCGGCATGCAGGATGCCGTTGGTGATATCATTTTTGATGCATTTGTAAAGATGAGCGTACATGCTCTCTCCCTGTAAGTCGGCAAAGCTGTAGGTTAGCATAGCAGAAAATCCTTTCTGACAGAAAAGCCCAAGAATAATTTTTGACTATAATGAAATTCGGTATATTGGATAAATTGATAAGTTCAGATGAAAATATCATACTATGTATCGGCCGAAAAGTAAAGCAGATGGAAAAATAGCCGAAAATAATAAAAAATTTGCTTCTTCCTACCCGAAAAACGCTTTTGGGGTAGGGGCAAATTGCCGGGTTTACCTTATAATAAAATTACCAAAAATACAGTAACTGCAGGAAATGAGGTGCTACTATGAAAAATTTAAAAAAGCTGACACTCTTACATTCCAATGACCTGCATGGTGATTTTCTGGCTGAAAGAATTGATAATAAGCTTGTCGGCGGCGTATCCATGCTTTCCGGCTACATCAATAAGGTAAGAGCAGAAGAAGAGAATGTTATCTACTGCATCGCCGGAGATATGTTCCGTGGCTCCGTAATTGATGCGGAATACAAGGGCGTATCGACCATTGAGATTATGAATCTGCTGGGACCGGACGTTGTGACCATTGGCAATCATGAGGTAGATTACGGTCTGTCGCATCTGCTGTTCATCGAAAAATGCGCTAACTTCCCGATTATCAATGCGAACTTTCACATCCGCACGAATAATAAGCGTCTTTTCCAGCCGTTTTATATCGCGCATATCGATGGTATGAAGATTCTCTTCATTGGCATCATTACCGAGGACGTACTGGCGCAGACGAAGATGGATAAGGTAATCGGTTCCTTTGTAGATATCTGCGAGGCGGCAGAGGAAATCGGCCGTATTTGTAATACCTACAATCCAATCGATATCGATTTTACGATTATTCTTACGCATATCGGCTTCGAAGAGGATAAAAAACTGGCGGCAATGCTTGATCCCGCTTGGGGTGTTGACGTTATTATCGGTGGTCATTCGCATACCTTTTTAGAGCATCCGGTAAAGGTTAATGATATATTAATCGTACAGGCCGGAACAGGCACGGACCAGATCGGTCGTTTTGATATCATGGTAGATACCGACCTGAATGCGGTGGATACCTACACCTGGTCGACTGTACCTATTGATGAAACCCATTGCCCACGTGATGAGAGTCTGGAAAACTTCATTATGCATTACAAGGATTTGACAGATAAAAAGTACGGCAGACTGGTTACCCGCTTTGCCCGCAAGCTGGAGCATCCTTCCCGAATTCAGGAAACTCCTCTTGGCAGCCTGGTAGCGGATGCGCTGCAGGAGAGCCTGGGCATCGATGTTATGCTGATGGGCTCCGGTGCAATCCGCAGCTATAATCTGGGACCGGTAGTGTTGTACAGCGACTTTACCGAATGCTTCCCCTATGATGAAGTTGTGTATATGCTGCCGGTTACCGGTGAGCAGCTGACGCGCATGATTAAGCGCTTCCTGCGCGAGGAGGCCTTTACTGGCGAGCATACGGAATTTTATCAGCTGTCGCAGGGAATGCATGTAGTATGGAGCCGCAGCGGCCAATGCTTCAAAGAGCTGACGCTGGATGGCAAGCCATTGGGCGCGCAGCAGATTTATAAGATTGGTCTGTGCAAATATCACTACAGTAGCATGAAGCCGTTTTTGGATATTACGCTGGAGGAGGCCGAAGCCAACGGCAGAGTACGCGTGCTGGCGACCTCGTATCGCGATGTGATTGAGGAATACTTTATGACGCATCAGCATCTCAAACGTGAGATTGAGGGACGTCTGATTATTGAGGATTAAATACAAAAGTGTAAAACAGACATAAAAAAGTACCGTCCCGGCAAAAAATGCCGGGACGGTACTTTTTAGGGGTATGTAGGAAGAATATGATATGTAAGATGCTAATAAGGCATCTGCAAGCTTAATTATTTACCTCAGATATTAAGCATGATAGTGGCAAACAGTTTGCATCTGCTGAAGAGAGTATCTACAACAGCAAATTCTTCTGCCGTATGGTTGCGTGCGCCTTGTACGCCGAGAGCGCAGATTGTAGGAACGCCTGCAGCCGTAGCATAGGCACTGTCGCTGCCGCCGCCGACTGCTTTGGCTGTAGGTTTCGGTAAATTGCATTCTGCTGCTGCTTCCTGTACTAATTTAAGCAAAGCAGCTGTGCCGGGAACCTCATCCATGGATTGGAATTCCGTAACAGTCTTGAGAACAGTTTTGGTATCGGGAACGTATTGCTTAGCCGCAATAGCCTGCAATTTTGGCAATACTTCTTCCAGTAAAGCATAGTCGGTATAGCGTGTGTCGCAGGTTAATTTTGCGTAATCCGGGACGGCGTTGCTGACTGTACCGCCTTCGAATAAACCTACGTTAAAGTTAATACCCTTGTCGAAATCGGTTAAAGCTTCGATATCAAGGCCCTTATGCATTAATTCAATGATGGCGCTGCGGCCGTTTTGCGGGTCATTGCCTACGTGCGCGCCGCGGCCATAGGCTTCCATGGTAAATTCGTATCTGCCCTTGCGTCTGGTGACAACACCCTGATCCAGGAAACCGGTTTCAAAGTTAAATGCAGCCAATGCACCCTTGCTTTCTGCCAAAATGGTTTCGGAGGCATTGCTTAAGTAATGAGCAACCTCTTCATCGCCGGCAAGGATTACTTTAATACCATGCTTGGCATATTTGTTTGCCAAAAGTACTTTTAAAGCTGTCAGCATGATAACAATGCCGCCCTTCATATCAAGGCAGCCGGGGCCGTAGGCTTTTCCGTCAACAATTTTAAACGGACGCTCTGCTGCTGTGCCGTCCTTAAATACGGTGTCCATGTGGCCTAATAAAACGATAAAATCTTTACTGGTATCGCCGATTTTACCTACGAGCGTGTTGCCTGCTTTTTCAAATTCTACCTGAGTTGTAGTAAAGCCAAGTGTTTTTAAAATGGCTTCGATTTTTTGTGCGATGAAGTCAACGCCTGCTTTGTTGCCGGAACCGCAATCAACGTTAACTAATTCCTGCCAAAGCTGCAGCATGTTTTCCTTTTCGGCGTCTATCTGCTGCCAAATTTTGTTTTTGTCTAATAATTTATCTGACATTGTTTTTGCCCCCTCAAAATAATAAAAGACTAATAAAGGCTAAGACCTTTATTAAAGAATACCTCTTTTCACCCAGTGTGTCAATAGGAGATGTATGTGTATATAATTTAAAAATAAAAAGACTGAGATTACAGTTTAGTGCTGAACCTCAGTCTTTGAAGGAGTGTTTATAATTTTATTTTGTATATTTTGCGTGGGCGTCCTTTTGTTTCAGGCATTTCCGAGCGGATGTCTTCGGCATAACCATGCTCCGTCAGGCAGGTGAGAATGCGACGGGCGCTGCGGGGCAGAATCTGCAGTATTGTGGCAAGCTCCTGCGCATTAAGCTCATCGCGTCCGTAAATTTTCAACGCATGGCAAATTTTGCTTAAGGTGGCTTGGCTGAGAGATGTCTTTTTGCTTACTGCTTCCAGCTGTACGGAGGCATACTGATAATCTATCTGTTGTGCGCTTCCTAAAGGACCGCTGATTGTTTTGTCGTCAAGTACGACATACCAGCTGCCTTTCTGGTCGGCGCAAGCATGCTTTAAAGCAATAACGGCATTATATTCTGCTTCGCGGGCACTGTTGCCTATACCGATACCGCAGGCACGCAGGCTTTTGTTTAAATCGCGCAGAATCGGCAGTTCGGGCAGGCTGGTGAAGCTGTTGGTGAGCTGCTCTAAGCTGCCGCGCGTGGTGAAAATATAAAAATTACCTTCGTTGGCGGGCTTCAATGAGCCGCTGATGTTTTTTGTGTAGCTGATGAGCTTTTGCGAGATAGCGATTTCCCGGCTGTATAAGTCATCTACGGAATAAAAATTATCTTTATCTCCCAGCAGATTAAAGCTGAATACCTGCACGGCAATTTGGCCTTCCCGGAGTTTTTTTATACGGAATTGCGTTAAAATTACGTTTAAAATATTACGTACAGTGACACGCACCGGCATAATACAGAAGGCCGGAATGCCTTCTGACTCCAATAGGCTTTTCACATAGCAGCTTTTGGTGACAGCAGCTTTAGTGATGCCTTTTTTAAAGAGCTCACGATGAAAAGCAGCATATCCGTTGAGCGATAAGGCACCATGTTCATCGGATAAATGATTAATAACGTTATAGTTTATCTGCATATCATCCAGAGCGCGGGTAATGTCATAATAGGGGATTGTATCTATACTTAATTCATCTATTTTAAAGCCTTGGTAAATAGCAGTGCAGAGTGTTTTATAAAAGCTGGCACCGCGGTAAGGAATGTAGTAGACGGGCTTTTGTGCTTTGCCCCAGTTTTTTATATGCAGATAATTTATCTGGTCAAAGACGAGCCAGGAGTCAAACTCCTGTTGGTGGTTATCGATAATATTCAGTGTATGTGTTCCGTCGGGATCAATGAATGCAGTAATTTCGTAGTCATTATATTCTTCTATGACTTCCTGCAGGATATTTATGTTATGTTCTTCGCTGATAACGCCTAACCTTATTTTCATGTGAACCTCCAAGGAATAAAGAGTGGGCTGTTTATTATTTCTTGTTATGGAATATATTATACACTCAATATAGCTTTGGTAAAAGAATTTATTGCTGTTCTAATTCTTTTATTCTATCGATTGCAGCAAGTCCGCAGCCGATGCCGTGGTCATGCAGTGCCAGCAGCTTGTGCGGCTTGATATCAAATTTATCAATTGTGAGCGGAATCTGCGGGCGGATGATGACAGCCTTGCCTTCGCGTTCCATTTTTTCGACAGCCTCCAGCTGTTCGTTGTAGAGCTTGGGGCGCTGTTCCATAATTTCCCATAGCTTGGGATATTTTTTATACACTGATTTAAGCAGAAATTTGGGCACTCCCTTTTTCTTGCGGTAGCCTTCGTTGCGTGTGAGTACAATGACGAGCTTTTCATAGCCTGCGTCAAGAGCTTTTTGGTAGGGAATGGGTGCCAGCAGCGCGCCGTCGAGCAGCGCACGGCCTTCATGCTTGACGACAGGGGCAACGAAGGGCATGGAGGAAGAAGCGCGCACAGGAATAAAGTCCTGCCCCATTGCTTCCTGGTCGTACCAGACGCTTTCGCCATTAACGATATCGGTAGCAGCAACCTGCAGTACGCCGGGATAGGCACGGTAGGCTGCATAGTCAAAGGGGAGCAGTTGTTTGGGAAGCTCATTGAAGATAAAGTCAAAGCCGAAGATGCTGCCGCTTTTAATCCAGTTGCGCACGCTGAAGTAACGCTTGTCGGTGACGTAGTGTTCGATAATCTGACGTGTGCGCAGCGGTTGGGCAGACATATATGATAAAATATTGCAGGCTCCGGCAGAAACGGCGGTGATGTAGGGAAATGTGAGCTGATGCGCCAAAAAGGCTTCAAACACACCGGCGGAAAACATTCCCCGCATGCCGCCGCCCTCCAGAACGAGAGCTGTTTTTTGTAAATGCATAGTAAATTCCTCCTAGTTGCTATTATACACTAGCGGTGGAGAAATACCAATAAAATGTATGGAGGATAATTACATAAAACAAGGAGTACTCTCTTGTAGAATACAGAAGTGTTTAGCCTTATCAGACACTGACGAATTTTATGAAAGCGCATGGGCCAAGAGTTTACTAGTATCGGAACATATAAAAGACGATATACTTAACGCAAGCAAATCCCATTAAAACGGCTTTAGGAATAATTTTTTTGTGAAATTGTTGACAAATACGTGAAAGTGATATAGAATATAGGCATCGAGAGACTATGAGAAAAAAACAATTTCGTGTATATGTCCATAAAAATGAATAATGGAGACTGAGTGATTATGAGAAATTTCATTCAGTCTCTTTTTGCTTTTTTAAGGGTAAACATGAAATTAGTCAAATGAGATAGTATTTTGAGAGAACAACTAAAAAAACTGATTGAGGTGCCTGCCTGGTGCAGGGTAAATTAGGGAAAGCAGTGAAAATCTGCTACGGTCACGCCACTGTGATGCTTCTTGAAGTTAGCTTTAAGTAGTTAAGTCAGATCGCAACCTTGATTATGTTCTATATTTCTGCGAGAGACGGAGTGTATACGAGATATCTGTGCCTAGATGTATTGTATCCTTTTCCGCCGCAAGCAGAAAAGGATATTTTTATTTGCTGTGATGTCCGGAAATTACTGCAGTAAAGATGTCCGAAATTATAAAAATTATTAAATTTTCTTATAAGATGAAAGGAGACTAATTAATTATGAGCGTTGAACTTTATGCGTTGTTTTCTTACGCATTTACCGCAGCAATTGCTCTGGTTATGATTGGTGCTGTAGTACTGCTCAACAAGATTATGGGCGGTAGTAATGATGAAGGAGGTATGGAATAACAATGGACGGAAATATCGTTGCACAATTATTCCCTGGCATCGCGTCTTTTATGGTTCAAGATACAACCATTGCTATTGCCAGAATTGCACTTATTGCATTTGGTTTTATTTTAGCTTACTTGGGCTTTAAACGTATCCTCGAGCCGTTGATTATGGTGCCGATGGGTATTGGCATGATTTGTATTAACTGCGGCGTGCTGTTCTTGGATGGCGGCAAGCTGGGTACCCTGTTCCTGGATCCGTTGGTTTCCGATCCTGCAAAATTGGTTGATATTATGCAGATTAACTTCCTGCAGCCGATTTACAACCTGACCTTCAGCAACAGCCTGGTTGCCTGCGTAGTATTCTTGGGCGTTGGTGCAATGTGCGAAATCGGCTTTATTCTGGCTAACCCCTGGACTTCCATTATCATCGCCATCTTTGCTGAATGCGGTACCTTCGTAACTTTGGTTTTGGGCGTACATCTTGGTCTGACACCTCCGGAAGCTGCAGCAGTTGCTTCTATTGGCGGTGCTGACGGACCGATGGTTCTGTTCACCTCCCTGATGCTTGCTCCGCACCTGTTCGTTCCGATTTCCGTAATCGCTTACCTGTATCTGTCTCTGACTTATGCCGGCTATCCTTGGCTGGTAAAATTAATGGTTCCGAAAGCTTTGCGCGGCAAAGATATTATGTACTATGCTCCGGAAGTTCCGAAATCCAAAAAATTCATCTTCATTCTGGTATGCTGCGGACTGCTCTGCCTGCTGCTGCCGATGGCTGCTCCGCTGATTATGTCCTTCTTCCTGGGTATGGCTATTAAAGAATCCGAAATTGTACCTTACCAGGATTTGGTTGAAAATACCCTGCTGTACACTGGTACTCTGATGCTCGGTCTGCTGCTTGGCACTCTGTGCGAAGCTTCCACCCTGCTGAACCCGAAAGTAGCTCCGTTGATTGTTCTGGGCGTTCTTGCTCTGGCAGTTTCCGGCGCAGTTGGCATCCTTGGCGGTTACGTTGTTTACTGGTTCAAGAAAGGCGACTTCAACCCGGTTGTTGGTATTGCCGGTGTATCCTGCGTACCGACCACTGCTAAAATTGCTCAGCATGCTGCTGAGGATGAAGATCCGTTCTCAGTTGTTATGCCTGTTGCAATGGGTGCCAATATCGGTGGTGTTATTGTATCCGCTATCGCTTGCGGCGTATTCATTGCAACCATCGGTCTGGTTAAATAATTAACCTGATAAAGTATTATGAAAATACAGCTTCGAGAATTTGATGTATTGAAATCAACAAATGAAACTGCTGTAGCTATGGCCCAAGAGGGCGCTCCCGAAGGAACCGTTATTGTTGCTGCCAGGCAGGAGGGTGGACACGGCCGTATGCAACGTGTCTGGAGTTCGCCGCTTGGTGGCCTATGGTTTACCGTTATCCTTCGACCGCAAATCAATCCCCAATATGCTGCTCAAATTACCTTGCTTGCAGGCGTTGCTGTGTCTAAGGCCGTACGCAGACTGTATGATACGGAAAACGTGCAAATAAAGTGGCCTAATGACCTGCTGTTAGACGGTAAAAAAATCTGCGGCATTCTTTCTGAGCTACAGCTTGATGAAAACGGCGTAATAGATTATGCTATAGTTGGTATTGGTGTAAACGTGGCGCTGTCAGCTGCAGACTTCCCTGCGGAAGTAGCTGCAACTGCAGCTTCCCTCAATGCCAGCCTGCATAAGGACTTTACCTGCGATCAGGTGCTGGCTGCTATTATGGAAGACTTTGGTATCTTGTATGACAAGTGGCTGCTGCTGGGAGCAGATGTCGTGATGAAGGAATGGCAAAAGCTTAATTGCACAGTAGGCAGACATGTATTGGTGAAAGATAACGACCAGGTTATTTTTGCCGGTACAGTAACAGCCGTAGATGAAGAAGGTGCAATTATAGTGCGCAATGAGCAAGGGATAATCCAAAGCTTTAACTTTGGTGAAATAAGTATCCGCTAAATGCTTTGTAGATTTTTTTGAGAAGAGAAGGAGTGATTGAGATGACGGCTAGTAATGCTCCAGGTTTCCTGGAAAATAGTATTGCGAGCCCTGGAACCGCAGCAATGATGCTGGCTTTGACTCAGACTATTTATGATGAGGAGCTGGCCAAAAAGCTGGTAGCGAAGAAAGGGCTAAAAGCTGTAGTCACTGAGGTGGGAGGCAAAACCAGTTTTTATGATTTCAATGAGAGAATTAACCGGGCTGTTATTGGGGCTTGTTTAAATTCAGGACTTATTGAAAAAAAGAGCAATGATATTCATGCAGTCATTCATGCTACAGAAGAGGCTAAAAGAGGTCTATTAGTGAGTGTTAGCACAAGTTCAAGCCTGGCAATGAAAATTGCTATAGTAAGAAATGAGCATTGGATAGCAGTTGCCTTGTTTGGAAAATCTGCACTGCATTACATGACTAATCATGAACGTGCAGGGTTAGGCGTAATGCATATATAAATGCATATATTATCGGACTGAATCACAATTAAAATTTCATATTGGTGATAGAGAGAGCGAGAGCAGACAGTCAGTTTAAGTGGCTGTTAACCTTAAGCTCTCTTTTTTGTCCGATTTATTATATGAAGCTTTTCTTAATTCAGAAAGGAGAGACCGTAATGGAGTTCAAAAAAGTTACCCGTGAGTGGGACACTCTGAAAAAGGACGCAATGGAGCGCGCAAAAAATGCTGCTCCGCTGGTCAAGGAAGGGAAAATTGTTGATGCAAAAGATACAGTTGCTTTGCTGGAAGCTGTTATCAAACCTTACGACAAGGTTAACATCGAAGGCAACAACCAAAAGCAAGCTGACTTCCTGGCAAAATGCCTGTGCCAAGTTGATCCCGCTAAGATTCATGATCTGCACATGGTTCAATCCGTGTTGACTCTTCCTGAACATCTGGATGTATTCGAAAAAGGTATCGCTAAAAAGCTGGATATGTCTTTCTCCGGTCCGCAGGCTGGCCGTATTGCACAATTCCTGCAGGAAGGCAAACTGGAGCTTGGCGCTATCCACACCTATCTGGAATTATATGGCCGTTATTTTGTAGACTTGACTCCGCGTGTTGCCCTCGTTGCAGCTACTATGGCTGACAGAGAAGGCAATCTGTTCACCGGCTTCAGCACCGAGGATACTCCGGCAATCGTAGAAGCAACTAAATTCCGCCAAGGCATTGTTATCGCTCAGGTAAACAAAATCGTTGACAAGCTGCCTCGTGTTGATATCCCCGGTGATTGGGTTGACTATGTAATCCAATCTCCGAAACCGTTCTACATTGAGCCTCTGTTCACCCGTGACCCGGCACTGATTACCGATGCACAGGTACTCAAAGGCATGATGGCAATCAAAGGCATTTACGGTGAATATGAAGTAGCTTCCCTGAATCATGGTATCGGCTTTGATACCGCTGCTATCGAACTCTTGCTGCCGACCTACGGCGAAGAGCTTGGCCTGAAAGGCAAGATCTGCAAGAACTTCATCTTGAATCCGCATCCGACTCTGATTCCTGCAATCGAAACCGGTTGGGTAGAATCCGTTCACTGCTTCGGCGGCGAGCTGGGCATGGAAGATTATGTAGCTGCCCGCAGCGATATCTTCTTCGTTGGTCCGGATGGTTCCATGCGTTCCAACCGTGCATTCTCTCAAACTGCAGGCCACTATGCAATTGACATGTTCATCGGCGGCACTCTGCAGATTGACCCGTACGGCAACAGCTCCACCGCAACCGCTAACCGTGTTGCAGGCTTCGGCGGCGCACCGAACATGGGCTGCGACCCGAAAGGCCGTCGTCATTCCTCCGGCGCATGGCTCAAATGCGGCGAAGAATATGCACTTAACAAAGAGATGTGGGGACCTGTACATCGCGGTAAACGCCTTGTTGTACAGCTGGCAGAAACCTTCCGTGAAAAACTGGCTCCTGGCTTCGTAGAAGAGCTGGATGCTTTCAAGCTGGCTAAAAACGCTAACCTGTCTATTGAACCTGTTATGATTTACGGCGATGACCTGACTCATATCATTACTGAAGAAGGTATCGCATACCTGCCGAAGTGCCGTAACATGGAAGAGCGTACTGCTGCTATCCGTGGTATTGCAGGCTTCACCGAAGTCGGTATGAAAGCAGACCCGAAAGAAACCAAACGTCTGCGTGAGCTGGGTATTATCAAGACTCCGCAAGACCTGGGTATCGATATGAGCAGAGCTAATCGCTCCATGCTGGCAGCTAAGAACGTACATGACCTGGTTGAATGGTCCGGTGGCTTGTACAATCCGCCTGCTAAATTCAGAAACTGGTAATAGGAGGAGCTTAAAATGGCATTACAAAATCTGGAATTTGAGTTTGAATCTGAAAATACCCAAACCATTACCCCGGAATGGTCTCATATGGGCGTAACCGGCTCTGGTGACCTGGAAGTTATGTTTACGAAAAAAGACCTCGACGGCAAAGTTCAGGCTAAAGTATGCACTCCGGTAAAAGGATTTGACGCTGTTTGGGAAAAAATGCTGGGTAAATTCGTTAACGATACCGGTGTAGGCAACATCGTTATTGAAATCAACGACGATAATGCTACTCCTATCGTAGTATACATGAGATTGCGCCAGGCTCTGGCAGAAGCAACCGCAAAGGAGGCTGAATAAGATGAAAAACTGGAATGAATTGGAAAAAAGCAGCTTCTTTGATGCTAATGCCCGTGAACGCGCTGTAGGTCTGTGCGACAAAGGCACCTTTACCGAACTGCTCGGACCTCATGATCGCTTTGAAAGTCCGCATCTGCCGGTACTCGGTACTGCAGTAGAGTTTGATGACGGCACCGTAACCGGTGTTGGCCTGATTGGCAAGCATCCTGTATTCGTAGTTTCTATGGAAGGCAAATTCATCGGCGGTGCTATCGGCGAAGTTAACGGTGCGAAAATGGTTAACACCCTGCGCCTGGCTTTGAAAGCAGCTAAAGACATCAAAGCTGCTCATGCTGATGACTATGACGCTCGTCGTCCTCTGGTTGCTATCTCCTTTGAAACCGGCGGTGTTCGTCTGCACGAAGCAAATGCCGGCCTGCTGGCTCATGCTGAGGTTATGGACGCAATCCAGGATTGCCGCCGCATTCTGCCGATTGTTGCAGTTGTAGGCTCCAAGGTTGGCTGCTTCGGCGGTATGGGCTTCGTAGCTGCTGCTACCGACGTTATCGTTATGAATGAAGAAGGCCGTATCGGTCTGACCGGTCCTGAAGTAATTGAGCAGGAAATGGGCAAGGACGAATTCGACGCTTCCAACAAAGCTCTGGTATATCGTACTACCGGTGCTAAGCATAAATACATCATCGGCGACTGCAACTATCTGGTTGAAGACACCGTCGGCGATTTCAAAGCTGCTCTGGCTGAGGTTGCTGACCTCTCCATGGAGGCTATCGAAAAAATGCGCCGCATCGGCTCTCTGAAATTGGTTCAGGAACAGCAAGGTTTGGTTAAGCTGGTAGCTGAAATGCAGCCTAAGGATTCCATGGACCTGTGGAAATACTATGGTAACGAAAATCCTGCTGAACTTCCGGAAATGACTACCGAGGAATTCCTGAAAGTTGTTAAACGCAGACCGCGTGCATAAGAGAAGGAGGTAAAGAAACATGGATGAAATGGAAAACACTATGATTGGCCGTGGCCGTGATGCAATTGAAATGATTGTTGACGCAGGCTCCTTCGAAGAAAACAAAATCGGCACTGCTGAGTTCAATCCTGACTATGGCCCGGGTGCAGTAGTTGGTACCGCTAAGCTGAAAGATGAAACTGTAACTGTTATCGCAAACGATGCATATGCTTTCAATGACCGCTTCCCGGTTGTATTCGGCGGCGTAATCGGTCTGGAAGAAGGCTACAAGATGGCTACCGCAGTATACCGTACTATGGAAGCTGATAAAGATAAACCGGAAGCTGAAAAACGCCCGATCGTTCTGATCGTAGACACCCCGGGCAACGGCCCCGGCAAAATGGAAGAAATTGCCGGCATGAACAAATCTACCGGTGCTTACCAGCTAGCATTGGCTGAAGCACGCAAATCCGGTCATCCTATCGTAGCAATGGTAATCGGCCGTGCAATCTCCGGCGCATTCCTGTGCCATGGCCTGCAGGCTGACGAAATCCTTGCTCTTTCTCCGGAATTCGGCACTATGATTCACGTAATGCCTCTGACCTCTATCTCCCGTATCACTAAGATGGATATTGAGCGTCTGGAAGAGCTGGCAAAGGTTAACCCGGTATTCGCACCTGGCGTTAACTTCTTCTACAACCTGGGTGGCGTAAAAGAAATCGTTCACAAGGTTGAAAATATGCGTGATACCATTGCAAAGCATATCAAGGAAGTACAGGAGCTTAAAGCTGCCGATAAATATGAACAGCTCGGTCCTTGGGGCCGTGGCCTGGACGGCAACGAGCGTGGTGGCCGTGTAAATCGTCTGAAAGCTATGGCTAAAATGAACGAAGAGTTCGCTGCTGTTGCTGACAAATATATCAACGCATAATTATAGGAAGAAAGAAGGGGTAGTATGAAAGGTATTCTGGCTGAAATAGCATCGATGGTTAAGGACTTTGGTTCTGCGCCTACATTTGCAGAGATGCCGCGCAAGACATTAGCTGACAAAGGCATTGCGGGACCGACCGCTGCCCATACGATAGAAGAGGTTCATACTCCCCTTAATCTTGCTTATCTTACTTTTACTACAGGTTCATCTGCTTTTCAAAATATTGTCGGCATTACTTTTGCTGAACTGCCTGCACGCGTGAAGGCTTCCTTTACGGTTCTGGAGCGGGCAGGTCTTAAAGCAGGGGATAAGGTTCTTGTTACTTATCCTCCTCTGGTAAATGTTTTTAGTGGTGAAGCCTTTAAAAAATATGGCCTGCAATGGGAATTTTTGGTGCGGTCCAGCAGAGATGCTTTTTTGGCAGCGCTTTATGAATTCCAGCCGAAGGCTGTTGTAGGCGAATCTTCTTTTATCAGAGCTTCCTTGGAAGATGCTAAGCATATGGGTGTTGCGGATGAGCTGCCAAAAGATATTGTTTTGCTTACTGCTGGTACGCCTTTGGATTTGGAACTGTTGCCGATAGCGCAGGAGGTTCTGAATGCGGAGGTTCATGACTTGTATGGCTGCCAGGAATTTGGCTGGCTGTGCATGGACGGAGTGCCGGTGCGTGATGATATAGAGCTTGTAAAGCTGCCTGATAACGGCGGGCAGGATATGTATGAGCTGGTTGTAGGCGGTTTGCCTATGGGTGACAGCTTCCCGGTTTCTGAAAGCGGTCATGTATGTAACCGTAACGGTAAGGTAATTACCTATCGTCGTGAGCGTACTTATCCTGAATATGAAGTGATTGTAAAAGCTACAACACTTACTTCTGCTGTTACCTTAGGCCGTGTAGCAAGATCGATATTACGCATTAAGGGCCGCGTAGTCAAGATTAGTCCGGATGTAGTTACAGGTGCCGAGCACACTGTACTGGAACTGATACCTGATTACATTACAGCCGGCAAGCAGCAAGGCATTGTAATCGAGGGACCGGAAAAGACCAGATTCTTTGATGATCTGGTACAGGCACAGCTCGATTATCAACAGAAAGCGAAGGCGGACCCGACATGGACGAAACGCAATTAAAAAGACATAATCTGGTATTTATATCGAAGCAGGGAAAAGATAAAATCTGGAGCGATATTTCCCCATGCTATGATGGCGAAAGTAAGCATCTTGCAGAAGAGGTTTTACAGGGCAATGTGGATATTCCCGGCTTTATGCGTCGTAATGATGCGGAAAATACAGAGGGAATTGCCATTGGCTTTGTCCATCATAAACGTATAGACGGAAACCGTATCCGTATAGGTGCTTTTACTGCTGCTGATGATGTAGTGACGATTATGACACCTTATGAGGTCCTGACACGCAGGGCGTTTGCCTTTACAACGCGCAACCGTTGCATGCAGATAGTGCGCCAGCTATATGAATTGGCTGACGTATTCGACCTGCAGATTGGCGTACTTGGTTCTGCTGCTCTGGAGCTGATAACAGGACTGCCGTATACAGATGAAAACTCAGATATCGATTTAATAGTCAAACCGGCCGGTTATAACCGTCTGCTGCAGTTTTATCGCGCAGCACAGGCCTGCTGTAGTGACATTAATATGGATTTTGAGCTTGATCTGCCCAATGGCTATGGTGTCAAGCTTGCTGAAATATTTATGGAAACTCAGACTGTACTTGGTAAAAGTTTAGAAGATGTCTCCTTGCTTAACCGTAAGGATGTCATGCAATATTTGAAATCTGAAAGTCTTTGCAGCTGTCAGGCTGAGTAAGACTAAAATAAGCTTTTTAATAAATTTAAAATGGGAAATTGATTCCCTAATTTTTAAAGATTAAAGGAGTAAGAAAATCATGGAAATTAAATCTCGCGTACCTGGTAAAATCGTTCGTTTTGAAAAACAAGTTGGTGACACTGTTGCAGTTCGTGACGTACTGATCGTTATGGAAGCAATGAAAATGAAACAGTTGGTACCTTCTCCGGTAGCAGGCGTAGTAAAAGAGTACAAAGTACAGCCTGGTGACCGTGTAAGTGCTGGTCAAGTTGTTGCTATTGTTGAATAACACTTTTGTAAAGAACTGAATGCAATGGCTTTAGTTGTTTCGCTGCCCTATTATGGGCAGCGATAATAAAAAATTGTACTAAGGTGGTGTAATTATGGTTATTTATGGTGTAGCTCTGTTATCTGCATGTTTCTTAGCCGGTAACTTTCTTGGTGATATTCTCGGTGCTTTACTGCACGTTAAGGCAAATGTTGGTGGTGTAGGCTTTGCAATGCTTTTCCTCATTTTGTTGAGCAACAAAGGCATTGATGCCGGATGGTTGGATAAAAAGAGTCAGGAAGGTATTGCTTTCTGGTCTGCAATGTACATCCCTATCGTAGTTGCAATGAGTTCTATTCAAAATGTTGTCGCTGCTATTTCCGGTGGTGCGGTAGCAATTCTTGGTGGCTTACTGTGTACGGTTTTTGGCTTTTTGCTGATTCCTATTATGAGTAAGAATCATGCAGCAAAAGCTGAGTAAAAAACGGTAGGAGGTGTTTATTTATGGACATTATGGCAATGTTAACCAAGCTTTTAACCAAAAATGGTCTGATTTTTGCTTTCGTTATTATAGGTGTTACAAACTTTATTGCATATAAGTTTGCCGGACTCTCCAAGGGACGTATTCATGGCAGTGCAGTAGCAATTTTCTTCGGCCTTATCTTAGCCTACATTGGCGGTGGCGCCAAAGGTCTGGCGTCCATTCCTCTGTTCGCCGGCGTTGGTTTGATGGGTGGTGCAATGTTCCGTGACTTTGCTATCGTATCTACCGCGTTTGGTGCAGATTTGCGTGAGATAAAGAAGGTTGGCGTTATCGGTGTACTCTCTCTGGTAATGGGACTTGTAATTTCCTGGGTAGCAGGCGTAATAGTTGCTTACGCTTTTGGTTATCGTGATACCATAAGCATTATCACGATTGCTGCCGGTGTTTGTACCTTCGTTGTTGGTCCTGTAACCGGTGCTGCTCTTGGTGCTTCCTCTGAAGTAATTGCTATTGGTATTGCAGCAGGTGTTGTGAAATCCGTAGCAGTAATGATTATTACTCCGTTAGTTGCTAAACCGCTTGGCTTGACTAATCCGCAAGCTGCAATGGTATTTGGCGGTCTGATGGGTACAACATCCGGTACTGCGGCTGGTATGGCAGCAGTCGATCCTAAGCTGGTTCCTTATGCAGCAATGACTGCAACCTTCTACACTGGTTCCGGTTGTTTGACTTTCCCGTCTGTTTTCTACTTCTTAACTAAAGCAATATTTGGCTAATGATATAAAAAACTAAGCATTTGATACGGAGAAAGTAGGTAGGTATAATGAGCAAAGAACAATTTTTACTTCAAAGAGTAGACAATAATGAAATAAAAATCGCTAATGAAGTTTATTCTTACAGACTTTCTCCTTTCGATGCTGATTTGCAAAAGGTCGGTCAATATCTGACGCAGGCAATATTGCTGGAAGTATCTACGCATCCTAAACCGGGTCTGGTAACCAGATTATCCAATGGTGCGCATAAGGATATGAGTATTTTTACCTTTATGATGAGCTCCGCTGTTCTGAGCAAAGCGTTCAATGATTTGCAGGATATCGGACAGGCACATAGAGGAACCTTGGCAGAGCTTTTCTGCAAGCTGCGCAGCTACGGCGTTGGCGCAGAGGCAGAGCTTTTGAGAGTGACTAAGGGAGTGAATACACAGCGGGGAATTTTATTCGCCGGCGGCATAGTGAGCGCTGTAAGCGGTTATGCTATGAATATGGGGCTGAGCAGAGATGCTTTACTGCCTCTGATTAAGGAAATGGCTGCAGGCTTAGTAGCCAAAGAATTGAAGAATCTTGACCATGCTGCAATGACAGCAGGCGAAAAGCTATATTATAAATATGGTATTACAGGTATTCGCGGAGAGGTTGAAAATGGTTTCCCAAGTGTGGTAAACTATGGACTGCCGGCTTTGGAAGATGCCTTTGACAAAGGTGCGACGATTAATGATGCTTTAGTGCATGCATTGATAGCTTTGATGACTGTTGTTGAGGACAGTAACGTTATCTGGCGCACTGATTATGATACTTTGTTGGAAGTGCAGAGAATTGCTAAAAACATTCTGAGCCTTGGCAGTGTCTTCGCCGAAAAAGGCAGAATGGCTATAGCTGAGACTGAGAGGTACTTCTTGCAAAGGCACATTAGTCCGGGAGGCAGTGCGGACTTGCTTTCTGTTACTATTACTTTATATTTACTCGAACATAAGGAATTTCCCCAGGATATATTTTAGGGACATGGTATATCAGGCAATTCCTTGACATATACAGATGCATAGCACATAGATGCTAATACTCCTCCATTTAGCATAGCAAGGTACGGTAGGGACAGCCGTACCTTGTTGTGCGTTGGAAAAAGGTGAATGATGATGATAAATTTTGTTTTACAAGCTCTCGATGGTATTTTTACAATTGTTTTTGTAGTCGGTATCGGTTATGTGCTCAGCAAAAAAGGCTGGTTTGATGATAAAAGCAGTGCTTTGATTGCTAAGCTGGTTACAACGGTATCACTGCCGCTGTATATGATTACCAGTCTGACGAAAAACTTTACAGCAGAAAAGCTGGTCGAGCTGGCACCTGATATGCTGCTGCCGGTATGCTCTATGCTTTTGGCTTTAGTTGTCGGCAAAACAGCAGCCAAGCTGCTGGATGTGCGTCAGGGAAGACGCGGCGTTTTTGTTACCAACTTTTTTATAGCTAATACCATGTTTATCGGCCTGCCGGTAAATCTGGCGCTGTTTGGTGATGAAAGCATTCCCTCCGTTATGCTGTATTATATGGTTAACCTGACCTTCTTCTGGACGTTGGGTGTGCAGAATATAGTTGCGGATATTGAGGGTAAAGCTGGCGGTATTTTTTCTATGCAGGTGTTGAAAAAGCTGTGGTCACCGCCGTTGATGGGTTTCGTGGCAGCAATTCTGCTTATAGTGCTGAATATACCGCTGCCGAGGTTTTTGGCACGTGGCTTTCAGTATGTAGGTAATCTGACAACGCCGCTGTCTTTGGTATTTATCGGTATTGAGATAAGCAAAATAAACTTGCGTGATTTCAATTTTGAAAGAGATATTTGGGGTGGTTTGTTCGGCCGTTTCATTGTCTGCCCGCTGTGCGTGTTGTGCCTTGTACCGTTTATTAATGTAGCGCCGATTTCCGTCAAGGTTTTTGCTATGCAGGCTGCTATGCCGGCAATGACACAGATGGCTATAGTTTGCAAGCAGTGTGGCGGTGACAGCCGTTATGCGGCAGCACTTTCGTTTATCACTATTATCGGCGGACTTTTGGTAATTCCTGTTTACATGACTGTGGTTAATATGTATTTTTAAGCTTTAGCATAAAAAATGAAAGGTGGCGTTTTTATGAATCCGGAAGAAATTATCCGCAAAATGTGGAGCAGCAACGCATTTATGAATGTCCTGAAAATCGAAATCAAGGAGGTACATTGCGGCGGTGCAACCTTGGTGATGCCTATTGATTTTGATATTCATACCAATCATTGGCTAGGCGTGCATGGCGGTGCCATGGCAGCATTGGCAGATTGCGTAACCGGTATTACCTGTGCCTCTGTCGGCAAAATCTGTACAACGCTGAATATGAATATTGATTATATCAGTAATGTGCGCGGACTAGGCGCACTGAGCGTTACAAGCAGGATTGTACATAAAGGCCAATCTACTATTAATATTGTTTCGGAAATTAAGGATGATGCGGGAAATCTGATCTGTAATGTTACTTACATTATGTTCGTTATGGATAAACTGCAGGAAGTGCCGGAAAAATGGTAATAAAATAAGCAACTGCCCTGAGGCAACCACGATAAATATCGAAGCTGTTTCAGGGCAGTTTTGTGTTTCAAGCCTTATCTTATCTGTACTTATTAGTGTGTTTCTTTTTGGTGTGCTGTTCGCGGTAATCGGCCTGCACCTGATATACCTGATAGATATACAGAGCGCACAGGGGAATAGCGACAATCAGGCCTAACCAGCGGTTGTTGAAGAAGTAGCTGCCGGCCATGCCACCGAGTAAGCTGATGATAAGTACAATCAGCATATTAACCTTGATTTTCATTAAATATTTTTTCATTATATATTCCTCCCAGGTTTTATAATCAGAGTAATGTTTTATTGCCTGCGCAATCAAAGCAGTTGCGGTACAACGATATTGTCATGGGGAATCGATTCCGGACGGAAAAGCGGCAGCAGCTCTGCTGCGGTAAGAGGTTCCGGCTTGGGCAGCTGGCCTGCAAGATAGGCGAGGAGGCCGATAATAGGCTCCGGACTGCCGAAGTGCTGCCTGAGGGCTGCGATTTCCAAATCACCGTCGCGCTTGGAAAGCCTGCGTCCTTCGGTATCTGTCAGCAGCGGTATGTGGCAGAAGGACGGCGGCGTAAGGTTCAGCAGGCGGTAAAGATAAAGCTGTACCGGTGTGGAGCTGAGCAAATCGCAGCCACGCACTACCTGATTTACGCCCATGAGCGCATCGTCAATGACTACAGCTAACTGGTAGGCGTAGACGCCGTCACTGCGGCGCAGGATAAAGTCACCGCATTCGTGCGCCAAATTAGCCTGCTGCCTGCCGTAGTGCATATCCGTAAAGGCGATAAGCTCGTCATCAACCTTGATGCGCCAGGCTGGACGGCGCTGCTGCATTTTGGCGCTGCGCTGTGCTGCCGTAAGCTCGCGGCAGGTGCCGGCGTAAATAATACGTCCGTCGCTGGCGTGCGGTGCTTCGGCGGCGTGCAGCTCGCTGCGGCTGCAAAAGCACGGATAGACAAGCCCCTGCTGTTGTAAAAGGTCGAAGCAGTGAGCGTAGATATCGCTGCGGCGGCTCTGGAAAAAGCTGTCGCTGTCAGCGCTGCAATACGCACCCTCGTCCCACGTCAGTCCAAGCCATTCAAGCTCGCGCGCCAGTGCATCTGCCTTGGCGAGGGAACAGCGCTGCGGGTCCAGGTCTTCGATGCGCAAAACTATTTTGCCGCCGCTGCTTTTGGCATAGAGCCAGGCCAGCAGGCTGCAGAAAACGTTTCCCAGATGCAGAAAGCCGCTGGGCGTAGGTGCAAAGCGTCCTACGACAGGCGTATTGTCCACTGTCACTATTTCTCACCACCTTGACCGAATATCAATATATACTCTAATATTTTACCATAAACTCTCCTGCTTTGCTCAGGAGATTAGTCAGTATGAAGGAAAAAGTTTGCGGCAGCGGCGATTTCACTATAATCTCACTGTTTCGTCCGTCTGCTTTGCTGTATAATGTAATTATAAAAAATAAAATGCTTTGTAAGCTGCATAAATGAGGTGAGAAAATGACAGAGCGTTTGGATGAACACAAAATTAAATATGCCGTTGATACGGATAAAGAGGCGGAGGATATCTGTCGCTGGGCTGCTGCCCGTGCCGGGGTAATTGTTGTTGCTCCGGTAGTAGGCACGATGACGCTGATGGCGAACGAGGTTTATATGATTACCCGTCTGGCTAAGCTGCGTGGTATTAAGCTTTCCGAAAGTGCCGTGCTGGGACTTTTAGGTTCTTTGAGCGGTGCCTTTGTGGGGCAGACGTTGGCAACGCTGATTCCCTTTGCACCGGTGCAGATTCCTGTGGGCATGTCGGTGACCTACGCTGTGGGCAAGGTGGCGAATGCCTGGCTGGAAGCAGGCTGCCCGGAGGATTTGTCTGCATTTAAAACAACCTATGAGGAGGCACGCATCGAAGGCATCAAAATGCTGGGCGAGCTGAAGAATATGGCCTGCAAGGATAAGCCGCTGGGTGATGAAAGCCGTCGCTTTGAGGTGGATGACGATTCACCGGCAAATAAAAAGGTCGATGATTTGCTGCGTAAGGTAAAGGGCGTGTTGAAGAAGGACTGAGACATCTGCTTATGCCGGTAGTGTAGTTATTATGCTGCCGGCTTTTTTATAATTCTTTTCCCAAGTTAAGGGGATTTGTTGTATAATATATAATTGAGAAAATATTTTTATGTGAGGTCTGACTATGCGCTTAAGAAAAAAACCGTGGATTGAAGAAGCTATGAAGGAAGTGCAGGGAGAATACGTTTTCCTGCATGATATCGATAAGTTCAAGGGACATTGGCAGGAGATGTTCCCGGGCAAACGTCTGTGTCTGGAAATTGGCTGCGGCAAGGGACGCTTTACCATCGGTATGGCAGAGCTGTATCCCGACAAAGCCTTTATCGGTATTGAAACACAGCATGATATTGCCTATTTCCCCGCTAAGGCAGCGAAGGATAAGGAGCTGACGAATGTTAAAATCATTTGCGCTAATGCCGAAAACCTGCTGGACTGGTTTGAGCCCGGCGAAATCAAGGAGCTGTATCTGAATTTCAGCGACCCCTGGCCGAAGGCTCGTCATGCCAAACGCCGTCTGACGCACCGCAACTTCCTGGCACTGTACAAGCAGCTGTTGGGCGAGGGCGGTCACCTGCGCTTTAAAACGGATAACCGCGCTCTGTTTGATTTTTCCGTAGAGGAATTCAAGGAGTTCGGTCTGCAGATTATTGCCTTGAGCTATGACCTGCATCATTCCGAATATGAGAACCCTGTACAAACAGAATATGAGCAGAAATTCAGTGCGCTGGGCACGCCAATCAATTTCTGCGAGGTAGTTTTTTAAATAGGGCTTTGCCATGAATAAGAGATTTTTGTTATGGGATAATCCCCGTCAGGCTATTTTTACTCTTATGGCCGTGCTGCTGCTGCTTGGCGGCATCAATTTGTTCAGTGCCAGCTTGTATGATAACGGACTGTCTTATCTGCTTCGCTATTACCTTTGTGCTGTGCTGGGCTTTGTGGGAATTTATTTTATCCGTAAAATAGGCTATAAAAGGCTGCTGAATAAAAGATTTCTGTGGATATGCTATTGCATAGTGCTGGTTATGCTGGTAGTAGTACATTTTTGGGGAGCAGCAAATAAGGGTGCTACACGCTGGATTTATATAGGTTCTTTTTCTATCCAGCCGTCAGAGATAGCTAAGCTGGTGCTGATTATGCTGTCAGCCAGATTTTTGGGCAATGCGATGAAGCTGGGAGAGAAGATAAGCCTGTATAAGGGCGAATGCCTTCTGGTAACCATGGCTGCCGGTATAGCTGCCTTTGGCGTTCTTGTGCAGCCTGACCTGGGAACCGCGGCGATTATTGCGGCGCTGGTAATGGGCATGTTTATTGTTGCCGGACTGCCTGCACGCTGGATAACAACTATTGTTGGCGTTGGTGCTGTCGGCGCTGTGCTTTTGTCAATAAGTTCGGAATATCGCCTGCAGCGTCTGCATGTGTGGTTTGACCCCTGGCTCGACCCGCAGGGCAAGGGCTATCAGATGGTGCAGTCGCTGCTGGCAATCGGCAGCGGCGGTCTTACGGGCACCAACTGGGGACACGGCGCAGCAAAGTTTGCTTACTTGCCGGAGGCTCATACCGACTTTGCTTTTGCTGTTTTTTGTCAGGAAAACGGCTTTTTCGGAGCGCTTATTCTGCTGCTTGTTTTTTGCCTGCTGGGAGTTGCTTTTTATAAGATTACAATCAGCACGCGGGATCATAAGGGCTTTTTGCTGGCAGCCGGAGTTACCTTTTTAATCATCGGCCAGGCCTTTGCCAATATGGCGATGGTTTGCGGTATTTTCCCGGTTATCGGTGTACCGCTTATTTTTATCAGCTACGGCGGCAGCTCGATGATAATTTCGATGGCGGCAATAGGCTTACTGCTGTCGGTCTATGATGAGGAAGAAAAGCAGCAGCTTCTGGATGCCGAGCCGCCGGAAAAACGCCGCAGTGATTTGCGTGTTGTGGGCAGCAGGAGGTGGCAGCAATGAAGCCTTTTGCTTTTTTAGACAGTAAACGGCGTTTTACAGCCTTATGTATATGTATGGTTGTAATTGTAGCCGGTGTGTTTTTACGTTTAATCTGGCTGCAGGTAGTGCAGGCAGACAAGCTCAAGCAGCTGACGAAATCGCAGCTGACGGCAGAGTATATACGCGGCACTCCGCGCGGACGCATTGTTGACCGTGACGGCGAGGAGATGGCTGTGAGCATTATGACGGGCTCGCTTTACGCAGACCCGGAAATGATGCAGGACGAGCAGGATGAAAAGAACAAAAAAACCGTGCAGCGTGATGTACGACGCTTAAGTGCGGATTTGCTAGCGCCGATGCTGAAAACGGATGCCCAAAAGCTTTACGGTATTTTTACCGGCGGCGGACGCTTTGTCTGGCTGAAGCGCACTATGGAGCCGAAGGAAGCAGCACAGGTACAGAAAATTATTAAGGATAATGATTTGAAGGGCCTGCATTTTCTGGAGGAAAGCAAGCGCTATTATACTAAAAAGCGTGCTGCGGCGCAGATTCTCGGTTTTATCGGTACCGATGACAAGGGCCTGAGCGGCCTGGAATATCAGCTTGATGATGTGCTGAAGGGCAGCGAAACAACATATTCCAAACTGCATGATGCGGTGGGCAAGCAGCTTTTAGGCTTGATGGTGAATGATCCGGGGCATGAGCTGCAGCCGAAGCAGGAAAAGCTGCCTACGGTCTATCTGACGTTGGACAGCAAAATCCAGTATGTACTGGAGGATGCTATGGACGATGCTATGGCACGCACTAAGGCTAAGGGTGCGGCGGCCATCATCATGGACCCGTACACCGGTGAAATTTTGGGTATGGCCAGCCGTCCTACCTTTGACCCGAATAATTTCGGCAAGTACAGCCCTGACAGCTGGACAAACCGTGCCGTTTCCATGATTTACGAGCCCGGTTCGGTATTTAAGCCGATTGTCGGCTGCATGGGACTGACGGAGGGCATAATTACGCCTGATACACCGATTCAGGACAACGGCCGTATCAAGATTGCCGACCGCGTAATCTACAACTGGGACGGCGAGGGCATGGGTACGGTGCCGTTTTCTACGGTTATCAAGTTTTCTATCAACACCGGTATGGTACAGCTGGGCATGAAGCTGGGAGCGGACAGGCTTATCAGCTATGCGAAAAAGTTTGGCTTCGGTACGCCTACCGGCATTGAGCTTCCCGGTGAAGAGGGAGGCATTCTGTATAATCCCAAGGATATGTATGAGCCTGACGTAGCAACGATGGCTATCGGTCAGGGCGTTGCGGTGACGCCTTTGCAGGAGCTGCGCGCTATCTGTGCGATTGCCAACGGCGGCGAGCTGCTGCAGCCGTATATCATCAAAAAAATTGTGGCTGCCGACGGAACCGTTATCAAGGAAGGCAAAAAGACGGTAGTACGCAATGTTATTACCGAGCAGGTTGCACGCCAGATGCGTGAGATGATGGAAAAGGTAGTCAGCGAGGGCGGCGGCAAGACTGCTGCGATTAAGGGCTACCGTATTGCCGGCAAAACAGGTACGGCCGAGAAGCTGGCAGCCGGCGGCGGTTATGCTGCCGGTCAGTACATTGCTTCCTTCGTAGGCTTTGTGCCTGCGGATAAACCGCGTTATGCGATGCTTGTTATGCTGGATACGCCGCAGGGAGCCTTCTACGGCTCGCAGGTCAGCGCGCCTATCTTCCGCGATACGCTGCAGCAGATACTGGTTGCCAAGGGAATTCAGCCCGCAGCAAGCGAAGGCCTGCCTTCTTTCGAGGAAATGAATGCCGTAGGACAGAAGGATGAAAAGAAGCCGAAGCAGCTGCCGGTGCTGCAGAGAATGCCGGACGGCAAAATCAAGCTGCCGGATTTCAAAGGCTTGGATATGCGCAATACTGTCGATTTGCTGGAGCCGTACAAGCTGAAGCTGAAGCCTTACGGCAGCGGCCATGCATGGCAGCAGAAGCCGCCTCCGGGCAGTGAGGTGTTTGAAAACACTACGGTAGAAGTGTGGTTTAACTAAAAATTTTTGTATTATTTTACTTCCCCGGGCAGGAGAAAAGCTGCTCGGGGAAGAACTATATAAAATACTTTGCCACTATGCGCAGTTTTTTACGCAATGAAATAGGAGGAGATAAACATGTTATCCGATATTGAAATTGCCCAACAGGCAAAAATGCAGAAAATTACTGATGTTGCTGCAAAATTAGGCATTAGCGAGGACGATATTGAATTATATGGCAAATATAAAGCAAAACTGTCCTACGATTTAATCCGCCGTGTTAAAGATAAAAAAGACGGCAAGCTGATTTTGGTTACCGCTATCACCCCGACTCCGGCAGGCGAAGGCAAGTCCACTACTACCGTAGGTTTGGCACAGGGCTTGGCTAAGCTCGGCAAAAAGGTTATCGTAGCTCTGCGCGAGCCTTCCCTCGGCCCCTGCATGGGCATTAAGGGCGGCGCTGCAGGCGGCGGCTATTCCCAGGTTGTGCCGATGGAGGACATCAACCTGCACTTTACCGGTGACTTCCATGCTATCACCTCCGCACATATGCTGCTGGCAGCAATGCTCGACAACCACATCCAACAGGGCAACGCTCTGAACATTGACCCGCGCCGTATTGCGTGGAAGCGTGTTGTAGATATGAACGACCGCGAGCTGCGCAACATCGTAGTAGGCCTGGGCGGCAAGGCTCACGGCGTACCGCGTCAGGATGGCTTTGACATCACCGTTGCTTCCGAGGTTATGGCTATTCTTTGCCTGGCAAGCAGCCTGCATGACCTCAAGGAGCGTCTGGCAAAAATTATCGTTGCTTACGATTACAACGGCAACCCTGTTACCGCAGGCCAGATTAAGGCTCAAGGCGCAATGGCAGCTCTACTGAAGGATGCCGTTAAGCCTAACCTGGTACAGACTTTGGAAAACGTACCGGCAATCATCCATGGCGGTCCGTTTGCTAATATTGCCCATGGCTGCAACAGCGTTATGGCAACTCAGACCGGCCTGAAGCTGGCGGATTATACTATCACCGAGGCAGGCTTCGGCGCTGACCTGGGTGCAGAAAAATTCTTTGATATCAAATGCCGTTATGCTGGCCTGAAACCGGACGCAGCCGTTATCGTTGCTACCGTTCGTGCACTGAAGATGCACGGTGGCGTACCGAAAACCGACTTAAAAACTCCGAACGTAGAGGCAGTTAAAAAAGGTCTGGTAAATCTGGAGAAGCATATTGAAAACGTTAAAAAATTCGGCGTTCCCTGCGTAGTTGCTATCAACATCTTCGCTCAGGATACCGCAGAGGAGCTGGAAGCAGTTCGCGAGCACTGCGCTAAGCACGGTGTTAACGTTGCACTGTCCGACGTATTCGCTAAAGGCGGCGAGGGCGGTATCGACCTTGCTAAGGAAGTAATCGCCCTGGCAGACAGCGGCGAGAGCAAATTTGCGCCGATTTATCCGCTGGATATGAGCCTGAAAGGCAAGATTGAAACCATCGCTAAAGAAATTTATGGTGCTGACGGCGTTAACTATACTAAGGAAGCAGACAAAGCCCTCAAGGAATTTGAAGAGCTTGGCTACGGCAACCTGCCTATCTGCATGGCTAAAACCCAATATTCCTTCTCCGATGACCCGGCACTGCTGGGACGTCCGAGCGGCTTCAAGATTACTATCCGCAACTGCCGCATTGCAGCAGGCGCCGGCTTTATCGTAGTTCTGACCGGTGATGTTATGACTATGCCCGGTCTGCCTAAGGTTCCGGCAGCAGAGAAGATTGATGTTACGGATGATGGTGTTATCAGCGGTCTCTTCTAAAAAAGTCTGACGGATAAAGCGCCATCTGCGTTCCAGTTTTGCTATCTATAATAAATCAACTATGCTTTTTGAGGTGAATTTACTATGGAAACTGTTTTAATGAGGGGTAAGCCTGTTGCTGATGTTTACCGTGAGGCTATTGCCAAAAAGATTGCTGTTGCTAAGCAGCACGACTTGGTAGTAACCCTGGCTATTTTGGTTGTGGGTGACGATCCCGCATCTCACGTATATAAGGACAGGCTGGTCAAATTAATTGAAAGTCTGGGCGGTGCTGCTAAGGTTATCACCTGCCCTGCCGATACTCCCGAGGAGGAGGTTATCAGCATCATCAAAAAGCTGAACCGTAACCGTTATGTTTCCGGTATTATGCCGATGATGCCGATGCCGAAGCATATCAACAGCGATAACGTTGGCGCGGCAGTTTCGCCGAACAAGGACGTGGACTGCCTGAATCCGCAGAATATCGGTGATGTGTTCATGGGCCGCAGCCGTTTTGCTGCCTGCACTCCGCGTGCCTGCATGGCAACGCTGGCGCACTATGGCATTGAGCTGGAGGGCAAGAACGTTGTCGTTATCGGCCGCAGTAATGTTGTAGGCAAGCCGGTGAGCGTACTGCTGCTGCAGCAAAATGCTACTGTTACCATCTGCCATTCGCGTACACGCAACCTGCCGGAGATTTTAAAGCAGGCTGATGTTATTGTCGCTGCAGTGGGCAAGGCCTGCTTTGTGAAGCCGGAAATGGTCAAAGAAGGCGTTGTGATTGTGGACGTAGGCATCAACGCTGTTGACGGCAAGCTGGTGGGCGACGTTGACCCCGCAGTTGCCGAAAAGGCGAGCGCCTTTACGCCTGTGCCGGGCGGTATCGGTGTTGTCAGCAATATGATGGTAATGGAGTGCCTGACACGTCATATCTGATTTTGCTGCAGGTACAATAATTAAGTGGGGAGCTTTATGAAATATTTATGGGTTTTTCTCACTGCCTGTCTTGTGGGCATTATCTATTATAATTCGTCGCTGCCCTTGAAGCAGTCTTCCGAGATTAGCGGCTGGTTTGCTGCGCTGACGCAGCTTTTGGCGCAGCACCTGGATATCCGGCTGACGGGTGATGTGGAGCATCATATCCGCAAGCTGGCGCATTTTTGCGAATTTGCGCTGCTGGGGCTTTTGCTGTGCCACAGCTTCAGTGCTCTGGGCGTGTCGAATCGCACAGCAACCGGCTATATCCTCTTTTTGGCTTTGTTCGCGGCGGTGCTGGACGAATATATCCAAAGCTTTTCGCCGGGACGTGCCAGCAGGGTGAAGGATGTGCTGCTGGATTTCAGCGGTGTCTTCTGTGCCTGGCTGGAATATCGCATCTGGGAATGGAGCGCACGAAAATAATTAAAAATTGCAGGCTGCAGCTTGGCGCCGACAGGCGTCCGGCTGCAGCTTTTTGCTGTTTCAGAGTATTGGTGCAGAGAAAATAAATGCTTTTGCAGACATTTTGCCGCTTCTCCTGCTTGCACTCAAGGTTATCCTGTGCTATAATTTTGGTTAACAGATGGTGAACGTTAAAAACGTCAAGGTTAACGTACCACTTATTTTTTTACAGCATAAGCCTACCGATTAAATAGGTTACAAAAGGAGAAGAGAATATGAACCCGCAAGCATTAGCACAAGAAATTATTGATGGCAGAAGATTGACACGTCAGGACGATTTAAAGGCATTTCTGACCTGCGATTTGCAGGAATTATGTGAAGGTGCAGATAAAATCCGTAAGCATTTTGTCGGCGAGCGCGTGGATTTGTGCTCTATTATCAACGGGCGCAGCGGCCGCTGTCCGGAAAACTGCAAATTCTGTGCGCAGTCCGCACATAACCATACCGATTGCGAGGTTTACAGCTTCCTGCCGGAGGAGGATATCGTGAAGCTGGCGCGTCTGAACCAGGAGGAGGGCGTGCACCGCTTTTCCATTGTAACCGCAGGCAAGGCGCTGACCGGCGAAGAATTCGACAAGGCGATTCATGCGTATGAAACCATGCACCGTGATTTGAAGATTGATTTGTGCGCTTCTATGGGCTTCCTTTCCCGTGAGCAGCTGCATCGTCTGCATGAGGCAGGCGTCACCAGCTATCATCATAATATCGAAACCTCTAAGCGCAACTTCCCCAACATCTGCACTACGCATACCTATGATATGAAAATCAACACGCTGAAGATGGTTAAGGAGGAGGGCATGTGCGCCTGCTCCGGCGGTATTATCGGTATGGGCGAAACCTGGGAGGACCGTCTTGATATGGCTATCAGCCTTGCCGAGCTTGGCATTGATTCTATTCCGCTGAATGCGCTGATGCCGATTCCCGGTACGCCGTTGGAGCATCTGCCGCGTCTGAGCGAGGCTGATATCCTGCGTACCGTGGCCTTCTTCCGTTATATTAATCCTTTGGCTAATATCCGCCTGGGTGCAGGCCGTGCACTGCTTACCAATGACGGTGAAACGGCATTTAAGGCAGGTGCATCCGCAACTATTACCGGCAATATGCTGACTACTGTGGCCTGCGCTACGATTCGTAGCGACAGAAAGATGCTGAACCATATGGGACGTGACATTAAGCCGGAATATATGACGGATGAAGAAACTGCTGCTATTGATGCCAGAGCGGAACAGGCATGATTATAGCTTAAAATGAATTTTGCTGCCTGCGGACGGACGAGGTCCTTTTGCAGGCAGCTTTTTTGTGCTACTTTAGTGGTGCGTTTTGCGCCGGTTGCACCAGTTGAACCACTTTTTTCAGCCTTTTTGCTAAAAAACCGTAGGCTCGAAAACTTTAATATAATATAAATAAAAAGCACTTAAAGTTGCTCTAAAGCCCATAAAATAAAGGGTTAGAACCCTTACGAAGACTTTACTTGCAGGGATATATATTAGGAATTGTGGAGCAGTTTTTATGTTTGCACCAAAAGTAGTGGTGCAAGTGGTGCAGCGGGAAGTGAATTTTCATTTTACGTAAAGATTCTTGTATGCTATACTAATAGCAGTTGCATGGGTAGCTCCGCGATAAGGAGAGGTCATGCCTGACTGTGAGAGTCAGTGGCATCTGTCGAGCTTGACAGGTGCTTTTTTGTTTATGTGGAGGTGTAATTATGAGAGAAGAATATGATTTTACTAATGCCAGAAAAAATCCTTTTGCGAAAAAGAAAAAGCAAATAACAATTAATATTGATGCGTCTACAATAGAGTATTTTAAAGCTTTAGCAGTTCAGAAGGGTATTCCCTATCAGGTTTTGATAAATCTTTACTTGACTGATTGCGCTGAGAATCGTAAGGATTTGGAGCTTTCGTGGAATTAAAAAATATCACAAGCATCTTTATACATCAATATCTCAACAGCTGCCTGCGGAGGAGAAAAATCCTTTTGCAGGCGGCTTTTTAGTTTTTAGTTGCGTGGTGCAGCGGGAAGTAAATTTTCATTTTACGTAAAGATTCTTGTATGTTATACTAATAGCAGTTGCATGGTAGCTCTATCTTTAGGGAGAGGTCATGCCTGACTGTGGGAGTCAGTGGCATCTGTCGAGCTTGGCAGATGCCTTTTTTATTAAAGAATGATTATTTACCTAGATTATGATGAGGTGATGGGTATGGCAAGATTTGAGTTCGATGATAGGAATCCTAAATCAATAGAAGAATATGCTAAACAATTGTTAGGTAAAAGTTTTTATGATGTTATAGGCTGGAAAATCGAGAGGGATCAACATCAGGTCGCTGAAGAACAGATAAATAGTTATGCTAATAAACATCGTAAAGGCGGGTTAGGTAATTTATTAGAAAATGTCTATTTTAATTATGAATCTAACAGTGATCCTCATGCGGATTTTGTCAAAGCTGGTGTAGAGCTGAAAGTAACTCCTTATGAAAAGAATAAGAAAGGAGAGCTTCGTGCAGGTGAAAGATTAGTCTTGACTATGATTAGCTATAATTCGCCGGTAGAAGAAGATTTTTTCCAATCACATTTATGGGAAAAGTGCAGATTGCTTTTGTTGGTGTATTACCTAAGAGATAAGACTTTAGAAAGTAATTTGATGTATTCTATTGATTATGTTACGTTGTTTACTCCGCCTACGAAAGACTTGGAGATTATTCGTCAGGACTATAGGAAAATCATTGATAAGATTAAGGCTGGCAAAGCAGAAGAGCTTTCAGAAGGCGATACAATTTATCTTGGTGCATGCACCAAGGGTGCTACTGCAGCAAAAAGTATTGTGCCGCAGTTTTATCCACCATACACATTGGCTAAAAAGAGGGCGTTTTGCTATAAAAATTCATATATGACATATGTGTTGAACCAATATATAGTTAATGGTGTCAATACATATGAGGAAATCATAACTGATCCTGCAGAACTGGAAAAGAAAAGTTTTGAAGAAATAATCACGAATAAAATCAATCAGTATATCGGTACTTCTGATGAGATGTTATGTACCATCTTCAACAGAGAATATAATAACAATAAAGCTCAATGGATTGAGTTGGCTTATAGAATGCTTGGTATAAAATCAAACAGAGCAGAAGAATTTGCAAAAGCCAATATAGTTCCTAAAGCTATTCGGTTAGATGAAAAAGGGACATTGAGAGAAAACAGTCCGTTGCCACAATTTAGTTTTAGGGATTTAGTTAATGAGGAATGGGAAGATTCTACTCTTTATGAGTATTTGAGTGAAACCAAATTTCTTTTTGTTATCTATCAAAAACAAAACAGCAATTATATTTTAAAGGGTTGTTTGTTGTGGAATATGCCTGTGAAGGACTTGGAAAAAGTTAAGAGCGAATGGGAAGCGATTAGAGATGTTGCGAGGGCAGGCATTAAGTTCCAAATAACTTCCAGTGCAAATGGACCGATAGTAAAGAACAACTTGCCCAAAAAATCAGATGCTGAAATTATACATATACGTCCACATACAGCAAAAAGATATTATCAGTTTGCTGATGGAAGTATTATAGGTAATGGTACATTGAGTGATAGTGATCTGTTGCCCAATGGTGAACGTATGCCTAAACAGAGCTTTTGGCTTAACAATACATATATTGTAAATTTGATCAATCAACGAATGAGGGAAAATTAAAACTTGATCGAATCACTAGGATATGATATAATATATGTATATTATATAAGAAAGGCGTGGAATGATGGAGAAAACAGTATGCGAGCTCTTCGCGGGAGTAGGAGGGTTCCGACTTGCCTTGGAGCGTGCATCCAGCGATTTTCAGACAGTGTGGTTTTCCCAATGGGAACCCGGGAAGACAAAACAATGGGCTCACGACTGTTATGTCCAACATTGGGGCGATATTGACGAATTTACCGGTGTAGATATTTCTATTGTAGATAAGCATAATATACCTGACCATAATTTGCTTGTAGGTGGTTTTCCTTGTCAGGATTATTCTGTTGCCAGACCGTTGCCAGGTTCTGCTGGTTTAGAAGGCAAAAAAGGTGTGCTTTGGTGGCAGATACGTAATACGTTGGAAGCTAAACACGCACCTTTTGTATTGTTGGAGAATGTCGACAGATTGTTAAAATCGCCTGCATCTCAGCGAGGACGTGATTTTGGTGTAATCCTTGCTTGTTTGGCTGCTTTGGGTTATGCCGTAGAATGGCGTGTAGTTAATGCAGCTGAATATGGCGCTGCCCAAAGGCGTCGCAGAACGTTTATTTTTGCGTATTCTACAAATACCCGTTATGCGGAAAGAATGAACAGACAAAATCCTGAGCATATAATAAGTTCTATAGGTTTTTTTGCAAGAAGTTTTCCAGTCGAGCAGAATTTTGTTGTGAATGAGGAAATGATTAATTTTCAAGATATCCCTACAGTATCGGAAAGTTTTAGCTTTGAGTTTAAAAATGCAGGTTATATGCTAAACGGACAGATTTATACTGCTAATGTTAAACCTATAGAGGAAGAACCGACTTTGTTGCGTGATATCCTTGAAAAGAATGTAGCTGAAGATTATTATCTAGGTGAGAAGCTGGAAAAATGGGAATATCTTAAGGGAGCTAAGAAGATAGAACGTACTTCTAAAACAGGTCATAGCTATATCTTCAGCGAAGGGGCGATTGCGTTCCCTGATTCTATTGATGCTCCGGCACGTACAATGCTTACATCAGAGTCGAGTTTGAATCGTAGTACACATGTAATCCGTGATCCGGAAACTAATAGGCTGAGATTATTGACACAGTTGGAGGCAGAGCGAATCCAGGGATTTGACGATAACTGGACTGATACAGGGATGCCACAGAAGTTTAGATATTTTTGTATGGGTAATGCCTTGGTTGTGTCTATGGTTACACGTATGGGAAGGACATTAAGCACCATAATGGAAGGCGAACCATAATATTATTACTGCGTTTTTGTTGGTGGTGTTTGCAAATGGATGCAAAAAATGCAATAGTGTCGAAAACTATGAGCAGAATAAAAGGCAAGGATACTAAAATAGAGGTGTTGTTGCGTAAAGCTCTTTGGCATGAAGGCATTCGATACAGAAAATACTATCGTATATATGACTGTCATCCTGATATAGTGATTACTAAATACAAGATAGTGATTTTTTGTGATGGTGTGTTTTGGCATGGGAAAAATTTTCATGAGCACCAGATTAAGCATAATAGTGTGTATTGGGATAATAAAATTAAACGCAATATAGAACGAGATTTGGAGAATACTATTATGCTTAGGGATAATGGCTGGATTGTTATCAGGTTTTGGGAGGATGAGATTTTGCAAGATTTGCAAGGTTGTGTGGAGAAAGTGAAGAATACTATACAATCGCTACAGATTGGATGATATGCCAGAACGCAACAAGCATATATATACATAAATACCTAATTAGCCGCCTGCAGAGGAAACTCCTATATCCGCAGGCGGCTTTTTGACGTGTGCACTTGTAGAGATGTGCCTGGTGTTATATAATAAAATATGTATATATGAAATATGCACATGTTTATTGACAGTGGCTCAATGGAGGGCTTATGGACTTTAAATTTTTTAGGAACAGAATAAAGGTATCTCTATACAGCATAGGCATCTTCGCCTTCTTCCTGCTTGTTTCCCTGGTGAGCCTGTATATTGTGCGCGAAAAAATATTGGATAATTCGCATATTATGGGACAGCAGCTGGCAGCCCGCTTTGCCACAAGGGAAACAGGACGCATAAAAGCTCAGGAAATGCTGCTGCGCAGTGCCGCGCAGAACCTTGCACATATGCTGGAAATGAAGCCCGATATGACGGATACAGAGCTGGAGGAGGCTTTGACGCATTTTACCGATTATATGGAAAAAAATGCTGATGTGGGCCGCTTTGATATGTGCGCTGTAGTACACGGGCATCTTATAGGCAAGCGATTGGAGGGACAGCCGACAGATGTTGCTTCGCTGAAATGGTATCAGGCAGCGCTGAGCAATCAAAGCGGCGTAGCCTATACTAATTTATATCAATACGGCAAGAATAATGAGCGCCTGCTGACGATGGCCGTGCGCTTTAGCGATAACAATGTACTGGCGATGAATCTTTATCCGGAGCGTCTGAATGGCCTGCTGAGTGACAATAAGCTGCCGAAGGACAGCTATTACTACCTTTGCGATCCGTCCGGTAATATTATGTTTACCATCAATGACCGCAATCTGTCGATAGAAGAGGAGCAGCCTTATGTAGATAAAATTTTTAAGGAAATCCGCAATTCCGGCAGTGATGTATCTTATATCACCGACTACGATGGCAATAAGCGCGGTGTTTACTACAAAGTTTCGGAAAAGGGCTGGATATCTATTGTAACGATTCCATATGATTTCCTGATGGGTGATTATAAGGATTTGATGCAGTGGTTCAGCCTGACGCTGGCTATTTTCCTGCTGCTGACTGCCGGTTTGGCACTGCGCGAGCATTTGCTGAACAGGGAGCTGCAGAGCATTAACGAGGTTATCCGCGTTATGAGCAAATCATTCCTGGCTGTGTTCAGAGTTAATTATATTACAGGACGCTATTATATGCTGAAAAGTACCCCGCCAGGACCTCAGGAGCCTGAGGGCGATTATGATGAGCTGCTGCAGGAGCTGATAAAGAATGTGGAGCCGGAGGCTACTGAAGAATTTGCGACCAGCTTTGCGCGTGAGCATATCAAGAATCTGGTGGAGCGTCATATCAATGACTTCGGCGGTGAGTTCCGCTATCGCTTCGGGAAGGAATACAGATGGCTGAATGTCCGCCTGATGCGCGATGATTTGCTGAATGAGGACGAAGCAGTTTTCTTCTTCCGTGAGGTAGAAGCTGAAAAACAGAAGGAGCTGGAGCATCTGCAGCTGACGGAGCAGGCGCTGCAGGTAGCACGCGAAAATGCCAAGTCCAGAAACATGTTCTTCTCTGCACTGTCGCACGATATGCGTGCGCCTCTCAACGGCATTATCGGCATGGCGGAGCTGGCAGAGCTGCACAAGGATGACTGCGGACAGGTGAAGGAATATATCCGCAAAATAAGCGCCGCAGGGCAGCAGCTGCTGACCTTGATTAACGATATCCTGGAAATGGCACGCCTGGACAACGGTAAGGTGGAGCATGTGCAGGAAACCTTTATGATTGCCAAGGTAGCGCAGGATACAAGCGATATTTTTGCGGCGCAGGCCGAGCTGGAGCAGAAGTTCTTTGACTCTCAGCTGATGCTGCAAGAAGATGAAATGGTGAGCGGTGATTTGCAGGGCTTGCAGCAGATTTTGAATAATATTTTGTCGAATGCGATTAAATATACCAAGGCACATGGCAAAATCAGCTTCCTGGCGCGTCGTGAGCCGGGCAATGAGCGCAACCGCGTGCATTATACCTTTGTCATTAAGGATACCGGCTGCGGTATGTCGGCCAAATTCCTGGAGAAAATCTACAAGCCGTTTGAACGCGACAGCCGTTTCGGTGTGCCGCGCGTTACCGGCACCGGCTTAGGCATGACGATTGTCAAAAGCCTGGTGGAGCGTATGGATGGCAGCATTCATATCAGCAGCCGTGTTGATGAAGGCACCTGCGTAATTATTTCTCTGCCGTTCAATATTGTGAAAAAGGTAGAAAGCAAGCCTCAGGATAGCATGCCGAAGCTGGAGGATTTTGCGGGCTGCAGAATTCTGGTAGCAGAGGATAACAGTATCAATATGGAGATTATCAGCGAGCTGCTGACGATGAATGGTCTGGAGGTATTGCCGGCAAGCAACGGCAAGGAGGCCGTGAACCTGTTTGAGGCTTCGGACGAGGGCAGCATCAGCATGGTGCTGATGGATATGCAGATGCCGGAAATGGATGGCTGTGAGGCTGCCGAGGCTATCAGAGCTTTGCCGCGCGAGGATGCGCATGCGGTGCCGATTCTGGCGCTGACAGGCAACAGCGGCAGTGATGACGTGGAACGCGCGATGGCTGCCGGCATGAATGATTTTATGGTGAAACCGGTACAGATGAAGCTGCTGGCACAGATGATGGGTGCGTATCTGCAGCATTAAGAGCAGAAAGGGGTGCGAAACTGTGCATTTACAGGAACTGCCGCAGTATGTGGCGATTGATATTCAGGAGGCGCTGGAGGAGCGCTTTATGGAAAGTGAAGCTATGTATGTGCGCTTTTTGCGCAAGCTGCTGACAACCGATGATTACAGACTGATGGAGGAGGCTGCTGCCGCAGAAAATTGGCAGGAGGTGCTGCGCTATGCGCACAATCTGAAGGGTGTGTGCGCAACACTGGGGCTGACAGGCTTGCAGGCACAGTTTGCCGATATTGTGAGCATGCTGCGCAGTGAGGAATATACCGTGGCGCAGCTGCAGGAAAAGCTGGCAGATGTCCGGATTGAATGGCAACGCACGCTGCAATATATTGAGCAGCTGGAGAGTGCATGATGGAGATACTAAGCGTAGCTGTGGGTGGTGCTTTGGGAGCAGTGTGCCGTTATCTGCTGGGTAATTTTATCAGCAGAGCGAGCGGCAGCGCCCTTCCCTGGGGAACCTTTGCCATTAATATTATAGGCTGCTTTTGCATGGGACTCTTAATGACGCTGGTTGTGGAGCGCGGGCTGCTGCCTGCGGCCTGGCGTCTGTTCTTGTGCGTGGGCCTGTTGGGCGGCTTCACCACCTTTTCCTCGTTTGGCTATGAAAGTCTGATGCTGCTGACGGAGGGTAATATAGCCGCGGCGGCAGCGTACAGCGGCGGCAGCCTGCTTTTGGGACTTGTGGCTGCTTTTGCAGGTGTGCTTGCGGGTAAAGGGGTATAGAAATTTTGATTCCTCTGCACTATAATTAAAAAAAACGTATTGACTGAAGGCCTCGTTATATTTTGAAGCCTTAAGCAATACGTCTTTTTATATTATTCCTACGATCTCCTGATATTCAACACGGCAATCGCCGCAAATATCAGTCCCATACCGATGATTTTCAGAGGCGTCAGTGCTTCCGCAAAGAAGATGACACCGACGGCAGCAGCCACAAAGGGCTCAATTGTCGCCAGGATGGAGGCCTGTCCTGCTTCAATCTGCTCCAGTCCTTTGGTGTAGAGCAGATAAGGAAGCACGGCGCAGAGCAAGCCCAGTCCTAAAACGCTGACGATGGACGGCAGGTCAATGGCTGCAAGACGCTGATAATCAAAATCTGCCAACGGCCATGAAGCTGCGAGTGCCAGATAAAAGGTGTAGGCGGTGATGGTGAGTGACGAATATTTACGCACTGCATATTTGCCGAAAATGCTGTACAGCGCATAGCCGAAGCCGCTGCCTAAACCATAGAGAAGGCCGCTGAGTGTAAGCGTAAGGCTGCTGCCGAAAACGCCGGTTACACAGGCGCAGCCGCTGAAGGTGAGCAGCAGAGCGAGTGCCTTGGTGCGCGTGAAGGCTTCGCCGAAGCACAGCAGTGACATGAGCATAACAAAGACAGGGGCGGTGTAAAGCAGCAGCGCTGCTACCGCCAGACTTGTCTGCTGCATAGCATTGAAGTAGCAATAGTTGAAGAACACCAGGCTGCAGATGCCGGTACCGACGAAAAGCCAGAGGTCACGCAGTCTGATGCGCAGGGCGGCACTCCCTGAGCGCAGCAGCGGCAGTGTGACGCAGATTGCCGCTGCCAGCGAACGCAGGGCAACAATTTGCATGGAGCTGAAGCCTTGTGCTGACAGCGTCCTGACGAAGAGTCCGATTAAACCCCAGCAGACAGCAGCGGAGATGATATAAAGATAGGCCTTTGTTTTCATTGCTCAGCCTGCTTTTTGCCACGTCCCCAAAAGGTGTGGAATTTTTGCAGCAGCTCCTTACCGGGCTTGGGCGGCCACAGCTCCTGCCTGTCGCTGTCACGCATGGCTGCCGCCAGATGCTCGTAGATTTCCGGATATTGCGCATCGAGCGCTGCGATATGCTCCTTGATGTCCTGACGCATGGTGTGACCGTCATAAGGACAGGGGTTTTTGATAGGCTTCAGGCCCAGTTTTGCCACCAGCTCGCGGATTTCCTGCTCGCGGTAGTAGAGCAGCGGGCGCAGTACCGTGATGCCGGAGCGCGACAGCGGCGTTACTGGCAAAAAGGTACGCAGCTGGCCGCTGGTCACAAGATTCATGAAGAAGGTTTCTACGGCATCGTCATTGTGGTGCGCTAACGCTACCTTGTTGAAGCCAAGCTCCTGTGCGCGGCGGTTGGTGGCTGCACGGCGGAAGTAGGCGCAGGTGAAGCAGGGGCTGCCGCCTTTTTTTGCGTGTGCCGCCATCACGTCAACATCGTCACTGTAGTGTGTCAGGCCGAACTGCGCGCAGAAGGCCTCCAGCTCTGCCTTGGGAAAGTTGGGTGCAAACATGCCGTTGACGGTGTAGCAGGCAAGGTCGAAGGGAATCGGCGAATATTTTTTGATTTCCGCCAGCATGGCTGTCAGAAGCATGCTGTCCTTGCCGCCGCTGAGGCCGACGAGAATGCGGTCGCCCGGCTGCAGCATATCGAATTCTATAATAGCCCGCCACAGCTTGCTTAAATCCTTGGCGGGAACGAAGGTGCTTTTCTTAGTCATCTGTATAATCTCCTTTTGCATTACATAGCATTATTTTAACACAATGCAGCTGCTTTTCCTAGCATATCTCTAGGCTAAAGCGGCTGCTTTTCTTCGCCTAAGCGACGCGTTTTGTGATATAATATTTAAGTCAAAAATATTTTTACCCAAGAAGAGGATGCAGGTGCATCCGTGAAATATTATGGAGGCTAACGACTGATGACCGATACAATGCAAGGACTCAATAAAGAGCAGCTTGATGCAGTACAGACTATTAACGGACCGATGCTGATTCTGGCAGGCGCAGGCAGCGGCAAGACGAAGGTGCTTACCTGCCGTATTGCGCATCTGCTGCAGCAGGGCGTGCGTCCCTATCGCATTTTGGCGATTACCTTTACCAATAAAGCCGCCGCGGAAATGCGCGAGCGTGTAGACCGTATGGCAGGCGCTGCGGCCAGAGATGTGTGGCTGTTTACCTTCCATGCCTTCTGCGCCCGTCTTTTGCGCTATGAGCTGGAAAATCTCAACGGCTATGCCAATAATTTTGCTATTTACGATACCAGCGACAGCAAAAACCTGATTAAGCAGGTGCTGAAGGAAATGAATCTGGATGAAAAGCGTTTTCCGCTGCCGGCGATTATCAGCCATATCAGCAACGCGAAAAATGCTTTACTGTTGCCTGATGCCTACGCTCGCGAGGCCTCCGGCTACTATGAGCAGCAGGTGGCAAAAATTTATGATGCTTATCAGAAAAAGCTACAGGCCAACAATGCCGTAGACTTTGACGATTTGCTGCTGCTGGCGCTGCGTCTGTTGCAGGAAAATCCGGCGGTTAGAGAAAAGTACCAGCGCAAGTTTGATTATCTGATGGTTGACGAATATCAGGACACCAACCATGCACAGTATCTGCTGACAAAGCTGTTGGCCGCAGGCCACAGAAACATCTGCGTAGTAGGCGATGCCGACCAGAGCATTTACGGCTGGCGCGGTGCTGACATTCAGAATATCCTTGATTTTGAGAAGGATTATCCCGATGCCAAGCTGGTGAAGCTGGAGCAGAACTATCGCAGCACGCAGGTTATTCTGGATGCCGCCAATGCCGTTATCGACAATAACAGCGGACGCAAGCCGAAAAATTTGTGGACTGCCAACGGCAACGGTTCGGAAATCATCTATTATCAGGCGAACGATGAAAGAGATGAAGCACGCTATGTGATTGAAAATATGCAGAAGCTGCAGCTGAACGAAGGCGCCAAGCTGGGCGATATGGCGGTGCTGTACCGCACTAACGCGCAGTCGCGTGTATTCGAGGAAATGCTGATTAAGAGCGGTATCGCCTATACGATGGTCGGCGGTACGAAGTTCTATGAGCGCAAGGAAATCAAGGATGCGCTGGCTTATCTGCGCTTGCTTTATAATCCGCATGATAGCCTGAGCTTGCTGCGTATTATCAACGTTCCGCGCCGCGGTATCGGTGATGCGACTATGGCACGTCTGCAGGAATATGCCACTGCCAGCGGCCAGTCCCTGTTCGAGGTAGTGACCAATGCAGCGGATGTCCCCGGGCTTGCCAGCCGTTTTGCCAACAAGCTGGACGAGCTGAGCGGTCTGCTCTTTGAGCTGATGGGCGAGGCTGCCGATGTGCCGGTAAAGCAGCTTTTGGATGATGTGCTGTTGAAAACAGGTTATCTGGAGGAGCTGCAAAGCAGCAAGGACCCGCAGGACGAAAGCCGTGTGGAGAATCTGAAGGAAATGCTGAGCGTAACCGAGGAATTCGCAGTAAAATGCGAGCGTAACGGTGAAGAGCCGACCCTGGAAAACTTCCTGGCTGACGTGGCGCTGGTTGCCGATATTGATGATGCGGAGCTGGGTGAGGAAGCAGTTACCCTGATGACGCTGCATTCCGCCAAGGGCCTGGAATTCCCCAATGTCTTTTTGGTAGGTATGGAGGAGGGCATCTTCCCGCATTCCCGTACTCTGATGGACGAAAACGAGATTGAAGAGGAGCGCCGCCTGTGCTATGTAGGCATTACGCGTGCGGAAAAGCATTTGTTCCTGAGCAACGCCAGAACACGCACTATCTACGGCCGTACGCAGTATTACACACCGTCCCGCTTCCTGCAGGAGGTGCCGCGTAATCTGGTGCATGTAATCAAGCGTCCGGTAGTGCAGCGTCCGGCGATGACCTCACAGGTACACAAGCCTACTGCCAAGGAAAACGCCAACTGGTTCGAGCAGCATAAGGCCAGCTTCTTCCCGAGGGAAAGCAGTGCGGCGGCAGGCTGCAGCTTCCATGTCGGCGATAAGGTTATGCATAAAAAGTGGGGCGCAGGCACGATTGTTACCGCTAAGGCTGCGGATGACGGCCAGGAGGTTACGGTTGCGTTTGCCGGCGGTGGTATCCGTAGCCTGTTGACGAAGTATGCTAAGCTGGAAAAGCTGTAAGCAGCGGCTTTCCTGATAAAAATGTTGGAGGATAAAGCAATGGCAGAAATGGATTTATTTGCTGATGAGCGTGCAGCAGATTTGGCCGAGGCCGATAAGCTGCGCCGCGAAATCCGTCATAACGAATATTTATATTATGTATTGGATGCGCCGGAGATTACGGACGCCGAATATGACCGCATGATGGTGCGCCTGCGTGAGCTGGAGGCGCGCTATCCTGACAGCATTCCGGCCGATTCGCCTACGCAGCGCGTCGGCGGACGTGCTTCCTCGCAATTTACCGAGGTGCGTCACCTGGAGCCGCTGCTGAGCCTGGGCAATGTATTTTCCGCCGAGGAGCTGCGTGCCTTTGATGAACGTGTTCGCAGCGGTCTGCCTGCAGGCAGCAAGGTGGAATACGTTATGGAGCCGAAGATTGACGGCTTGGCCTGCAGCCTGATTTACGAAAACGGTAAGCTGGTGCGCGCCGCTACCCGCGGTGACGGTGTAGTGGGCGAAAATGTTACGGCCAACGTGCGCACCATCCGCAGTATTCCGCTGACGCTGAAGGTGCCTGAGGGTGAAGCAGTGCCGGAGCTTTTGGATGTGCGCGGTGAGGTCTATATGCCGCGTCAGGCGTTTATGCGTTTAAACGAGCAGCGCGCGGAGCGCGGCGAGAGCGAGTTTGCCAATCCGCGTAATGCGGCGGCAGGCAGTCTGCGTCAGCTGGACCCGCAGGTAACAGCAAGCCGCAGCCTGAGCTTTTTTGCCTACTATCTGGTAGGTGAGGGAGCGCAGCCCAAGCACAGCGAATCGTTGGCTTTGCTGGCGCGCTACGGCTTCAAGGTGAGCGAAAATTATAAGGTTGTCGAAAATATCGACGAGGCGATTAAATATATCGGCGATTTCAACGAGCTGCGTCAAGGCCTGTCCTACGATACCGACGGCGCTGTTATCAAGGTCAACGATGTTTACCAGCAGCGTATTCTGGGCGCTACAGGCAAGGATCCGCGCTGGGCAACGGCCTATAAATATCCGCCGGAGCAGGCGGAAACTACGCTGGAGGATATCGACTGGCGTGTAGGACGCACAGGCGTACTGACACCGACGGCAGTGCTGACGCCGGTAAAATTAAGCGGTAGCGTTATCAGCCGTGCAACACTGCATAACGAGGATTTTATCCGTGCCAAGGATATCCGCATCGGTGACAGGGTTGTTATCAACAAGGCCGGCGAAATTATTCCCGAGGTACTGCGCGTAGTAGTTGAAAAGCGTACCGGTGACGAAAAAGAGGTAGAAATCCCCAGCCTTTGTCCGGAATGCGGCTGGCGTGTGGAGCGTCAGGGCGAGGAGGCAGCTATACGCTGCACCAATCCGCATTGCCCGGCGCTCGGACGCGAGGGCCTCATTCACTTTGTCAGCCGTGATGCGATGAATATCGACGGCTGCGGTCCTTCCGTTATCAATGCACTGCTTGATGCAGGCCTGGTGCGCGATGCTGCGGATTTGTACAGCCTGCGCAAGGAGGATTTGCTGAAGCTGGAGCGTATGGGTGAAAAGTCTGCTGATAACCTGCTTGCAGCCTTGGCCGAGAGCAAGAAGAATGAGCTGGACAAGCTGCTCTTTGCTTTGGGTATCCGTCATGTGGGTGCCAAGGTAGCGCGTATTCTGGCAACTGAATTCGGCAGCATGGAAAAGCTGCAGCAGGCACAGCCGGAAGAGCTGGCACAGATTCGTGATATCGGTGATAAGATTGCGGAAAGCGCCGTTACCTGGCTGAATGTACCGGCGAACATCGACCTGGTGGAGCGTTTGGCGGCAGCAGGACTGACGATGACGTTTACACCGCCTGCCAGTCAGGAGGATAATCCCTTCTTCGGCAAAACGCTTGTCTTTACGGGCACTATGCCTACGTTAGGACGTGCCGAGGCCAAGACGATGGCGCAGGACGTGGGTGCTAAGGTCAGCGGCAGCGTCAGCAAAAAGACGGATTACGTCATTGCGGGTGCGGAGGCCGGCAGTAAGCTGGAAAAAGCACAGCAGTTAGGCGTAACAGTTATTGATGAGGCTGAATTCTTACATCTGCTTAAAGGTGAATAGGGTATAAAAATAGCGTGGCTGCTAGTAGCGGCCACGCTTAATTTTTTAGTGATGATATTCGTTTTTGTGTTCCTTGACCAAAGCGTCCCAAACAGGCAGCTGCAGGCCGGCGATTTCGGAGGTGAACGGAGTACCGTCGTTCTTTTCGAAATGCTTCCAGGCACGCAGTACATATTTAAAGCCGATATATTGCAGTGGTAAGTTGCAGTATACCATGAGGATGTTGGCGAAGTCGCTTAATTCCCACAGTGCGCCTAAATCCATACCGGCGATGTTGGTGATAACGCCGAAGGAAATAACGATGAGGCACAGCACGCGGATGGCGTTGATGAAGGAAGCCTTGCTGGAAATGCGGTTAGCACACATTTCGGTGAAGGACATGAAGCCCAAGAGGCAGGTGAAGGCAAACAGGCCGAAGCAAACGCTTACGAGCAGCGTAACAATGCTGTAAAGAGTGTCGTTGCCGCCGGTAAGAGCACCGCAGGAGGCGAGGAATTTATCCAGCTTGCCCAGCTCAAACCAGGCATTGGCATCTGCCGTGAGCCATATGCTGCCCATAATCACGACAAAGCCGGTCAGGGTGCAGATAACGATGGTGTCAAGGAAAACACCTAAGGCCTGCACGCAGCCCTGCTCGCAGGGGTGAGCAACCTCTGCTGCCGCTGCCGGCATGGTGATAGTACCCTGGCCTGCTTCGTTAGACATCAGGCCGCGCTTAATACCCTGGCTGAGCGCCAGACCGAAGGCACCGCCGAAAACAGCATCAGGCGCAAAGGCCTGCGTGAAAACGGAGCTGAAGAACAGCGGAATGCGGTCCAGATTGCCGACGGTCAAAGCGATGACGGTGAGCACATAAATAACTGCCATAACGGGAACGATGCGGTCGGTAACCTTCGTTACCTTCTTAATACCGCCGAAGCTGATAACAGCAGTGATAACAATAAGCACTGCAAAGGAAATCCAGTAGAGCGAGGAATTAGTGGGAATGTTTACGCCGGAGATTTTGCCGGCGATAGCACCCACAGCGGAAATAGTGTTGAAGCCCTGTGCGGGGAAGCACAGCAGCGCATAAACAATGTACAGCATGCTGAGCGCAACGCCGGCAGCGGCGGAATCGTTCAATAATTTGCGTGCGTAAAAGGGCAGGCCGCCGACATATTCGTTGTCGCGCTTTTCCTTGAAAATCTGCGAAAGCGTGGATTCGACGAAGGACGTTGCCATGCCGAAGAAGGCGGAAACCCACATCCAGAACAATGCGCCCGGGCCGCCGATGGAAATTGCGCCGGTTACGCCCAAAATATTGCCGGGGCCGACACGCATGGCGGTGGAAAGCAAAAAGGCTGTGAGTGAGGAAATACCGTTGCGCGTATGGTTGCGCTGCATTAGCACCTTTATAGCGAAGATGAAGTTGTGTACCTGTACAAAGTGCAGGCGGAAGGTAAAGTAAATACCTGTGCCGACCAATAAAATAATTGCCAGACTAAAGTTTCCCAGAATGGGGATAGAACCGTACCAGTCAAGATTGCAGGGGAAATCCCAGAACCAGTTGGAAACAATCTGGATTTTGGCGCAGATTGCGTTAACTGCATCAAATAAAGCTTGCATAAGACCTCTCTCCTATAGCTGTAAATTTATTTTGCCCTTGCGTTAAGGCGCAGCAAAGGCAGCTTCATTATCTATATCTTAACCTTTTTTATATTGCTTGGCAATGGGTGCGGGGAAGTATACAATATATGGCGGAGCCCATGTTCTCTGCAAGAAAAACTTTTTGTGTTGATTTCTCATACATAATTTACAGACAAACAGCGCGATTTGTACTATAATATAAAGTTAGATAAGTAACATCTGCTGTCTTTCGCACAGATGTCTATATGTAATTTAGAAATGAGGGAATATGATGAAAGAGTATAATTCCGTATCAGAACCGTTTTTAGCGGATGTGCGCGCCGTAGTAGGTGACGCCAATGTTTTTACCGAGCCTGAAAAGCTGGAGCAATATAAAACCGACGAGGAATATGATCCGCGCCGTTTCCGTGTGCCTGAGGCTGTTGTGCGTCCTGCCAATGCCGAAGAGATTGCCGCAGTTGTGAAGCTGTGCAATAAGTACAATGTGCCGCTGACTGTCCGCAGTGGCGGTACCAGCCTTGCCGATGGCGCAATTGCTGTCTGCGGCGGTATTGTACTGCTCATGGAGCGCTTGAATAAAATTATCGAGATGAATACCGAAGCGATGTATGTTGTCGCCGAAGCCGGCGTGCGTACAGTTGATATTCAGAAGATGACCAACGAAGCAGGCTATCTTTACGCAGGTGACCCCTGCAGCGCCGAAAGCTGCCTGATCGGCGGCAATCTGGCAACCAACGCCGGCGGCAGCAAGGCAGTCCGCTATGGCGTTACCCGTAATCAGGTTTACAGCCTGGAGATGGTTACCCCGACCGGCGAAATCGTGGAGGTTGGCAGCCGTCTGAAAAAATGCAGCACAGGCTATTGCATGGAGCAGCTGGTAATGGGAAGCGAAGGCACTTTGGGTATTATCACCAAGGTGACTTTGAAGCTGCAGCCGATGCCTCCGTACCGCTTTGACCTGCTGGCAGTTTTTGACGACCCGTTCAAGGCTCTTGATGTAGTGCCGAAGATTATGCAGGCCGGTCTGAACCCGACGAGCATGGAATATATGGATAATTCCTATGTGCGTGCCTGCGCCGATTATATTGAATTTAAGGGCGCACCGCATTATGAGGACGGTATTTACGTTATCATTACGGTAGAAACCTTCAGTGAGGATGAGCTGGACATGAAGATGGAGCAGCTTGACGAACTGTGTGAAGCAGCAGGTGCCGTTGAAGTTCTGGAAGCAGATGACCGTATCTGGGCAATGCGCCGCAACTGCCAGGAATCTATCAGCCTTGTAAGCAAGGTTTCCCTGACCGACGATGTTGTTGTGCCTGTAGACCGCATTGCGCCGACCATTAAAGAAATTATGCATATCGGCAGCAAGTATCCCTTCCCGATTCCGGTAAAAATCAATGCGCATATTGGTGACGGCAATCTGCATATCGTTCTCTGCAAATGCGATTTGGATGATGCAACCTGGGAAAAAATCGTGCATGATTTCCATGAAGAGGTTTATGCCTATGCTTACGCTCAGGGCGGCCGCTTAGCCGGTGAGCACGGCATCGGTGCCAAGAAGCTGGCTTATATGGAAGAGTTTACGCCTGCCGGTGAGCTGGAGCTGATGCGCAGAATTAAGCTGGCTTGGGATCCGAATTTGGTTCTGAATCCGGGTAAGGTGTTTAACGCATGAAGTCTGACGAATAAGGCATCATAGACGCAAAGACCCGGTTTGTCGCAAGCTTTGCGTAGCGAAAAACCGATGGTCGTGCTAATGTCGCTTGCGACGAGCTTCATCACAGTCACCTTGACGTACGTTTAGTACGCCGGCGGTGCCTGTTCTTCGCCTCTGATACCTTCTCGTCAGCCTTTAGAAAAGGTAGTGTATTATGAGCAATTACAATTCTGTAACTCCTGAATTTATTGATGAATTAAAAACGTTGTTGGGCGAAAAATATGTCAAAACCGATGCTGATACGCTCGACCGCTATAAGACGGACGAGGAGGCGGACGAGCGCTGCTTTCATCTGCCGGATGTAGTGGTAATTCCGGCAAATGCCGAAGAAATTTCCGGCGTAGTGAAGCTGTGCAACAAATATCTCATTCCGCTGACCGTGCGCGGTGGCGGTACAGGTATCGTTGACGGCGCTATTGCCGACAAGGGCGGCGTAGTGCTTTTAATGGAACGCCTCAACAAAATTATCGAGCTGAATAAGGAAGGCTTGTACATGGTAGCACAGGCTGGTGTGCGCACGCTGGATATTCAGGCAGCGGCGAAGGCGGAGAATCTGCTGTATGCAGGTGACCCGTCGAGCAGCGACAGCTGCCAGATCGGCGGCAACCTGGCGACGAATGCCGGCGGCATCAAGGCTGTGCGCTACGGTGTAACGCGCAACCAGGTTTACGCTGTGCAGATTGTTACGCCCTACGGCGACATTGTTGACCTGGGCTCGCCGCTGAAAAAGTGCAGTACAGGCTACTGCATGGAGCAGCTTGTTATCGGCAGCGAGGGCACGCTGGGTATTATTACGCAGGTAACACTGAAGCTGCAGCCCTTGCCTCCGTATAAAATTGATATGCTGGCAATCTTCCATGACCCGATGGCGGCAATAGGCGTTGTGCCGCAGCTTGTGAAAGCAGGTATTGACCCGACAAGCATTGAATATATGGATAATCCTAATGTGCGGACAACCTCGGAGTATCTTGAGTTCCCCGGTGCACCGCATGTTGAAGACGGTATTTACGTCATCATTACGATAGAAACCTTCCACGAAGATGAGCTGGACATGAAAACGGAGCAGGCCAGCGATATCTGCGAGGCCGCAGACGCTGTTGATGTTCTGGAGGCAGATGAGCGTATCTGGTCAATGCGCCGCAACTGTCTGGAATCTGTCAGCCTCATCAGCAAGGTGTGCACGACGGATGACGTTGTTGTGCCGGTTGATGAAATGAGCGATATGATTCAGTACATCATTAAAACTGTGGCAAAATATCCTTTCCCACTGCGCATTAACGCGCATATCGGTGACGGCAACCTGCATATCGTGCTGTGTAAGCTGGATTTGTCCGATGAAGAGTGGGAGTCTGAATTGAGCCGTTTTACGGAAGAGGTTTATACATATGCTTATGCGCATGGCGGACGTCTTTCCGGTGAGCATGGCATTGGCAGCAAGAAGGCACACTTCCTGGAGCGCTTTACTCCGAGCGGTGAGCTGGAGCTGATGAGAAAAATTAAAAAAGCCTGGGATCCCAATAATATCCTTAATCCAGGCAAGGTTTTTAATTTATAAGACTATCTCAATGGTCTGCTGTAAAACTAAAATATGTAGCATAGTAGCTAAGTAGCAAAGGAGAGATTTTAGTATGACAAATTACAATCCCGTAACCGAAGAAGTCCTGGAGGAGCTGCGTAAAGCAGTCGGTGCAGAGCATGTAAAAAATGATGCCGAAACTCTGGAGCGTTACAAAACCGACGAAGAGCCGGATGCTCATTACCACCATCTGCCGGAGGTAGTTGTAGCACCGGGCAGCACCGAAGAGGTGGCTGCTATTATGAAAATCGCCAATAAATATCTTGTGCCTGTAACTCCGCGCAGTGCCGGTACCAGTGTATCCTGCGGTGCGATTCCTGTTTTCGGCGGCATTGTGCTGCTGATGGAACGCATGAACAAGATTATTAAGCTTGATGCCGATGCTATGTATATGGAGGTTGAGGCTGGTGCGCTGACCTCCGATATTCAGGCTAAGGCTAACGAAGCAGGCCTGCTGTATGCCGGTGACCCCTGCAGCGCAGACAGCTGCATGATCGGCGGCAATATTGCAACCAACGCCGGCGGCAATAAGGCTGTACGCTACGGCACTACCCGTCATCAGGTTTATTCTATCGAGGTTGTTACTCCGACCGGTGAAATCGCTGAGCTGGGCAACCGCCTGAAAAAATGCAGCACCGGCTACTGCCTCGACCAATTGGTAATGGGCAGTGAGGGTACTCTGGGTATCATCACCAAAGCAACTCTGAAGCTGCTGCCGCTGGCTCCGTATCGTCTGGATATCCTTGCAGTTTTCACCGAGGTACAGAAGGCTGTCGACCTGGTGCCTGCACTGGTTAAGGCCGGCCTGAATCCGACAAGTGTTGAATTTATGGATAACGGCTTTGTACGTGCTGCCAGCGATTATGCAGAACAGCGTCTGCCGCATTACGAGGATGGCAGCTACGTTATCGTTACCGTGGAAACCTTTAACGAGGACGAGCTGGATATGAAGATGGAGCAGCTTGACGAAATCTGTACTGCCTGCGGTGCAACCGACGTTGTTGAAGCAGACGAGCGCGTATGGAAGGTGCGCCGCAGCTGTCTGGAAGGCTCCAAGGCTTTGAGCAAGGTATCTACCTCTGATGACCTTGTTGTACCTATCGATAAAATCGCTGTCTGCCTGAACCACCTGATGGAGGTTTCCAAGCAATTTGATTTCGAATGCATGTGCCTGGCTCACGCAGGTGACGGTAACCTGCATTTCAACTGCCTGAAGATGGATATGACCGACGAAGAATGGGAAAAACAGCTCGCAGAGTTCCACAAAATCTGCTACGCATATGTTTACAGCCTGGGTGGCCGTCTTTCCGGCGAGCATGGTATCGGTGCGAAAAAGATTGACGCACTGGCAGCTTATTGCGACCCGGTAGAAATGTCTATCATGAAGACTATTAAACGCGCTATGGATCCGAACAATATCCTGAATCCGGGTAAGCTTATCCGTGCCTGATTCTTTTTGAGCACTGCTGAATAATTTTAATATAGCGTCCGACGTACTCTTATATGCAAGAGTACGTCGCTTTTTTTATTTACAATATTCCTCGCCTACATTATAAATGTTGCCAACTTGATAGAGGCAGAGTTAAATAAATTGCGGAAAATTAAAAAACTATTGCTTGTAAAATACGTATATGTTATAATGCTGTCTATATAAATTTAATTAGGAATAATGAATATATATTATGAAAAGGGGAGGATGATGAATATGACAGAGGAATACAATCGCCTGATAGGCAAGCGTGTAAAAATGCAGCGCATTTCCGCTAAGGTATCTCAGACAGAATTGGCGAAGGAGTTGGGGGTAACTCAGACGCATTTAAGCAATATCGAAAACGGACGCGCGGGTTTGACAATACCCAATCTGATTAAGCTGCATCAGATTTTGGAATGCCCTATCAGTTCTTTTTTTGTTGATATCGAAGGGGAAAAGGAAGCTGATAACAGCAGCGATATAACTCTGGAAAATGTTATGGAGCTGGCAAGACTCCTGAAAAAGGCGCGTGCCTGAAATAAAAAGCAAAGTCATTTAGGGGCTTTGCTTTTTATTTTTGCTGTGGCAGTATTTTTAGGCAAGCTGTTTTTACTCAGGCAGGAATTTCGGGATTCATGGCGAATTATCCATATATTACATATTTTTTAAAGGAGCAATTAGATGAGTACATTCACCAAGGTCCTGTTGGCCACAGATCTGTCCCCACAGGCTGATAAATTGACCGAGTGTCTGTTTTGCTTATGCCCCGATACGGAAACGGAAGTGGTTTTGGCTCACGTCTTTGATGATGACGATGATGCCGACCCTGACGGTAGCAGCTTTAAAAAAGCGCGCAGCCGATTGGATGGGTATAAAAATGATATAGAGCAGGCAGGCTATGAAGAAATTTCCATTGTAACCCCGGCAGGCGAGCCCTGCGAAACCTTAAGCAGGCTGGCGGAAGAAAACGACGCTGACCTGATGCTGGTAGCATCTCACCGCAAGGGCTTTTTGAAGCGTGCGCTGATGGGCAGCACTACCTATGAGCTGGCACGGGCTACAATGATTCCCCTGCTGATTAATAAGGATGAGGAAGATGAGGTTACAGAAAATCTGCTGGATACTGTGCTGATACCGACCGATTTTTCCCGTAAATCCTTAGAAGCGCTGAACGTTATCCGTAGCTTGCGTGAATATGTAGGCAAGGTATTGTTTGTGCATGTTGTTGAGCATAGCAGAAACAAACATGATTACAAGGAAAAATACGGCAGTGCCAAGATGTTTTTGCAAGAGCTGGTAGACGAAATGAAAATTTTCGGTATTGAAGCCGATTACCGCATTGCACATGGCGTAGCCTCCAGAAAAATTGCCGCTATCTGTGAGCGCGACAATGTCAGTCTGATTATGATGACTAAAACCGGTGCCGATATGACTAACGGTGATGACTTGGGCAGCACCTCGGAAAACGTGGTTCTGAATTCTGATTGTGCGGTCATGCTGCTGCCTGCTGAAGACAGTGATGAGGAGGATACCTTCTCCTAAACTGCCGCAGAAGGATTTTTTTGATGATTTTATAAAAATTTTTACAAAAAACGCTTGACTTTCATTAAAAATGCCAGTATAATACTACTTGCAGTTATGTTAACTGCGGGTACGTATTGTGCTGGCAAATTGAAAATAGTTTAAAGTTTTCAACCTTGGAGAGATGACCGAGTGGTTGAAGGTGCACGCCTGGAAAGCGTGTGTACGGGAAACCGTACCGAGGGTTCGAATCCCTCTCTCTCCGCCACTTAAAAATCTGCCGCACTGAGCGGCTTTTTTAATAAAATCATATAGCTTGTTTCTCTGTAGGATCGTAGAGCCGGGTCCTGCGCAATGGGAGCCTGTGAACCAGGTCAGGTCCGGAAGGAAGCAGCCTTAAGCGGATACTTTCATGTGCCGTGGGGAAGCCCGTCTTTGCGGTCCTACAGGGAAATAAACGAAGAAAATCCGTCGCATGTGCGACGGATTTTTTGTGTTGCGCTTATTTGCAGAGCAGCTCGATTTTTTTCATATAGGGAGCAACGATAGTAGCGATGGCCTGAGGATTTGCTGCCTGCCAGGCGGCAAAGTCCAGACCGCTTTGGGCGATATGCTTGCCGATTTCCAAAAGCACGAAGGGGATATCTTCGGCGAGCAGTGTGCCTACTTCTTCCCCTAGGCGTTCGCTGCCCTGCAGTGAGCAGCCGTTGATGTACATAGTGAAGGCTGGGTGTGCTGTGCCCTTGATGACCTTAACTGTACCGCGGAAGCCGAGTTCGCCTATTTGGTGGGTGCCGCAGCTGGAAGTACAGCCGGAAATATAAATCTGCGGCAGAGCATCACTGGCGGCGTACTGCGTAGCCATTTCTTCGAAGCAGCTTGTCAGCAGGCTTTGGGAATCTCCCATGCCCATCTGGCAGACGGTGGAGCCGATGCAGGCCACGCTGCTTGTGAAGGCATTATAGGCTGTGTCCGGCGTGAGCGACATTACCTTTGCTGCTTCGGGAGCAGTGAGGTTGATAATATATACACTTTGGTCGGGTGCAAGACGCAGCTCGGCGGCTTTAACGTTCTGCAGATAATCCGCCAGAGCGAGGAAGCTTTCAATTTTGGGCAGGCCTGCCTGAGGATGATAATTTACGGCATAAAGACCGGGCTGTTTTTGAGAAGTAATGCGGAAGCCGGTGATGAGCTTGAAGTCGCGCTTGGTGATTTTTGTTGCCTCAGGCTGCAAATCAAGACCGCCATCCTGCAGTGCCTGCAGGAGGCGTTCGCTGTAGGCTGCTTTGTAAGCGGCTTCGCCGCCTAAAAGCTCAGGCAGATAACGGGTGCGTGCTTTGGAGCGTTGCGTATAGGTGCCGCATTCGCGGAAGGTGGCGAGCATTGCTTTGATATGATACAAGATTTTTTCGGGAGCAACAGCCTCGGCCATTTTTATACCGATGCAGGGAGCAGGTCCCAGACCGCCGGCACTGTAGACATCGAAGCGACCGTCGGGACGGGCGGCGAAGCCTAAATCGCGCATGGTGGCGTGCGTAAGATTTTGCGGGGAATTGGAAAAGCCGGTTTTAAATTTGCGTGGCAGCTTGCCGTCGGGAATGGCAGCGACAAGATACTGCGCTGCTGCTTCGGCGTAAGGCAGCACGTCAAAATATTCCTCGCGCTCTACACCGCTTAAGGGTGAGCAGAGGACATTACCGGGATAGTCACCGCCGCAGCCGAAGGGGATGATATCCGCGTCCAGGCATTGCTCCAAAATTTCAGCGGCAGCCTCGGCTCTGAGGTCATGCAGCTGGATAGTCTGGCCGGTGGTGAAGTGAATGCGGCTGATGTTATACTTGCGGATCATCTTGGCGATGAAGGCCAGTTTATCTGCAGTTATGCGACCGGCACTGCAGCGCAGGCGCAGCATATTGCTTTTGCCGTCGCGCTGGGCGAAACTGCCGAAGTAGCCGGAAAACTCCTTATAGGCAATTTTGCCGATTTTTTCATTATGGTAGTCAGCAGTCTGCCTGGCAAATTCCGGCAGCTGCCTGCGCAGGAAATCTTTATCAATTTCGGGTATAGTCATGACTGTAGCCTCCCTTTTTAAATTTCTGAAGATATTATATAATACTTTGGTGCATTAGTAAAATATTTATTTCGACGTGATTTTGGGACTACAAAACTTCAATTTACATTTCAGGCTATTTTGAGTATAATAATTATGTATGTAATAAATTCCGGGGAGGTGCAGTGATGGCTTATGTAGCATTATACCGCCAGTGGCGTCCGCAGGATTTTGACGCTCTTGTGGGACAAAAGGCTGTGAAAACAACCTTGAAAAATGCTTTGGCAAGCGGTAAAATTGCCCACGCTTATTTGTTTTCCGGTCCTCGCGGCACCGGTAAAACCAGTATGGCGCGTATTCTGGCCAAGGCTTTGAACTGCGAGCAGGGGCCGACTGCCGAGCCATGTGGTCAGTGCAGCAATTGTCAGCGCATTGTGCAGGGAACCTCTCTGGATGTAATTGAAATTGACGCTGCGTCCAATACCAGCGTAGATAATATCCGTGACCTGCGCGAGCAGGTAGCCTTTACACCTGCCGAAAGCCGTTACAAGGTTTATATTATCGACGAGGTGCACATGCTTTCTACCGGAGCTTTCAATGCTTTGCTGAAAACACTGGAGGAGCCGCCGGCACATGCTGTATTTATTCTGGCGACGACGGACCCGCAGAAGGTGCCTGCAACGATTCAGTCGCGCTGTCAGCGCTTTGAATTCCGCAGGGTGACGGTAGACGAGATTGCGGAGCATCTGGCTATGGTAGCGGCAGGAAGCGGTATTGAGGCGGATGCGGATGCGTTGCGCTTAATAGCGATTCAGGCTGAGGGCGGCATGCGTGATGCGCTTAGCCTGCTAGACCAGTGCGGTGTTATGGCCAAGCGCGTTACCGTGGCAACCGTGCGCGAGGTGCTGGGTATCGTAGGACGCGAAGCGCTGCACGAGCTGACAGGAGCAATAGGCCGCAGACAGCTGCCGCAGGCGCTGGCTACGTTGAATCTGCTGCTAGAGCAGGGTAAGGATGTCAAGCAGGTGCTTACGGAGCTTATTGAGTATCTGCGGGCGCTGGTGCTTTATCTGGCTGTACCTGACTATGAAGAAATTTATCTGACGGATACCAAAGAAGCGCTGGCAGAACTGGCGCCGTTATTTGGGCGTGATCGCTTGCTGGCGGCGGAGGAAAGACTGCATAGTGCTATTCAGGAGCTGCGCGGCTCAATGCGTCCGCGCATTACTGCGGAGCTGTGCCTGCTTGATTTGTGCCGCGTAGAGGGCAGCACTCTGGCTGCTTTGTCGGCAAGGATAGAACAGCTGGAGCGTCAGCTGGCAGGTGGTGTAATGCCTGTTTATCAGCAGGCTCCGGTTAATGCTCAGCCTGTGCCTGCTGTGCCAGTGCAGCAGCCAATAGTACAGGAATATGCCGCACCGGCAGCACAGCAGCCGATTGCACAGCAAGCTCCGGCGGCAATGCAGATGCAGGCAGCAAAAGCTGCTCCGGCTAAGAAGCCTGCAGTTAAAGCGCAACCGCAGCCTGCTGCCGATACGCTGGCTGCGGCGGTGAACGCCGCACCTAAGCCTAAAAGTGCAAGAGTGCAGCAGACAGAGGAATATGCCGGTGATTTTGCAGCCGGTGAGGATTTCTGGAAGCAGGCTTTGGAGATTATGAAGGCCGAAAAGAAGAATTCTATGGTATCCTGCGCTAAGAACGGCAGAGTCTTCAGCTTTGCCAACAACATTCTGCAGGTTGCCTTCAAGGCACCGTTCCTTGCGGACAGGATGAACAAGGATGATTATCGCAAAGCCTTCGAGGAGGTCCTGTTGCGTCTGGCAAGACGTGAAATCAGACTGGAAGCTGTTATCGAGGGTAAGGCCAAGCTGCCGCAGCCCACTGTAAAGCAGCAGGAGGTGCAGCAATCGCCCGAAAACGAAACACAAAATCTGCAGGCAGCGCAGCTGCCGGAAAACCTGCGCAAGGCATTTAATGCCTTAGGCGGCAGTGTAACGGATATATCAGACCAATGAAACCTAATTTGAGGCTCTGAAGCCTTGGCTTATGTTTCTGAGAATATATAATATCAATATATGTAAATATCAAGGAGGAATTTAATTATGTTTCCAGGTGGCATGGGTAATATGCAGGCAATGATGAAAAAGGTACAGAAAATGCAGGCTGATATGGCGAAAATGCAGGAGGATCTGAAAAGCCGTACTGTAGAAACGTCTGTCGGCGGCGGTGCCGTAACCGTTGTTGTCAGCGGTAAAAAAGAACTGAAATCCATCAAAATCAATCCGACCGCTGTAGATCCCGAGGATGTAGAAATGCTGGAGGATATGATTCTGACAGCTGTCAATGACGCTATGAAGCAGATTGACGAGCTTACCGAAAAAGAAATGGCTAAGGTTACCGGCGGCATGAAGCTGCCTGGCATGTTCTAAGCTGATGGCAAGAATGATCAGGCCGCTGGCTAATTTATATGAGCAGCTCAGGCGTTTGCCGGGCATAGGCTCAAAAACAGCTATGCGACTGGCCTATCATGTGATTGACATGCCTGCGGAGGATGTGAAACAGCTGGCGGCGGCCTTGAGCGGTGCCAAGGAGCAGATTCACTACTGCAGCCGCTGCTTTAATCTTACTGACAGCGATGTATGCGAGATTTGCCGTGACAGCTCGCGCGACAGCTTTACTATCTGTGTAGTGGAGCAGCCGCAGGATATTGCGGCGATGGAGCGCAGTCATGGCTATCACGGACTGTATCACGTGCTGCACGGTGTGCTTTCGCCGCTTGACGGTATCGGTCCGGAAAAGCTGCGCATCAGAGAGCTTCTCTTGCGCCTGCAGCAGGAATCGGTCAGTGAAATTATTATTGCGACCAACTCGGATGTAGAGGGTGAAGCGACTGCTACCTATCTGGCACAGCTGCTGAAGCCTGTAGGAATAACCGTCAGCCGTATTGCTCATGGTCTGCCGATGGGCGGCGATTTGGAGTATGCTGACGAAATAACCTTGTCTAAAGCGCTGGAAAACAGGCGCACAATGTAGAAAGGACCGGCGTTATTTAATATGGAATTTAATGCTATTTTGTCACCGCTTGGTGCCTTTGGGCCGATGATTGGCGGCGTACTGCTGCTTTTGCTGGTAGTAAAGCTGCTGTCGATGCCGTTTAAGCTGGTGTGGAATGGTCTCTGCGGCGCACTGCTGCTGTGGTTTATCAATCTGGTAGGCTCGTTGGCGGGCTTTACCATGAAGATTACGGTTATCAAGGCTTTGATTGCCGGTTTCTTCGGTGTTCCCGGTGCTCTGGCCGTAGTACTGTACGAGCTTTTAGTTAAATAAGATAATTTGCCTTTGCCCCTGCACGTTGCTGCAGGGGTATTTTTATGCGCTTCGACGGGATAATCGTAAATAATATTGTATACAAACCAATAATACTGTATACAATCGGACTTTTCCATGATAAGTTGCTATAATTATCTTAACAGTTTTTTTACTTAAATATCTGGGGGTTGTAAAAATGAACTTATCTACAAAAATTTTAATCGGCCTTGCGCTTGGTATTATTGCAGGCCTGGAGCTGGGTGCTGAAGGCGCCGGCTTCGCCAAGACCTGGATTGGTCCTCTGGGAACAATTTTCATGAACATGATCAAAATGGTTATCGTACCGCTGGTATTCTCCAGCCTGGTAATTGGTGTCACCAGCCTTGGTGATATCAAAAAGGTAGGCCGTATCGGTGTAAAAACCGTAGCGTACTATCTGGTAACCACTGCTTTTGCTATCGTTATCGGTTTGGCAATCGGTACTATCATGCAACCGGGCGTTGGTCTGCATATGGCTGTTGATACCGCTAAGGTTGCTGCTAAGGCTGCACCGCCTATTTCCAAGGTTATCATTGACATTTTCCCGACTAACCCGTTGGAAGCTATGGTTAAAGCCAACATGCTGCAAATCATCGTTTTCTCTCTCTTCGTTGGCACCGGTATTACTGTTGTCGGTGAAAAAGCTAACGCTCTGAAGCACACCATCGATGGTCTGGCTGAGGTTTCCTACAAAATCGTAGGTATGATCATGGCTGTTGCTCCGATTGGTGTTTTCGGTTTGATTACTCCGGTAGTTGCATCTAACGGTCCTGCTGTTCTGCTGCCGCTGCTGAAGGTTGTTATCGCTGTATATTTGGCCTGCCTCCTGCATGCAGTTCTCGTTTATGGCTCTATGATCAAATTCCTTGCAGGCATGGGCTTCATCCAATTCATTAAGGGTATTGCTCCGGCGTCCCTGATGGCTTTCAGCTCCTGCTCCTCCGGCGGTACTCTGCCGCTGACCATGAGCTGTGCTCAAAAAATGGGCGCTTCTAAAGAAGTTTCCAGCTTTGTTCTGCCGTTGGGCGCAACCATCAACATGGATGGTACTGCTGCTTATCAGGGTGTATGCGCACTGTTCATTGCTCAACTGTACGGCATTGACCTCACTGCTTCCCAATACATGACCATTATCGTTACCGGTACTTTGGCTTCTATCGGTACTGCAGGTGTTCCGGGCGCAGGCTTCATCATGTTGACCATGATTCTGACCAGCCTTGGTCTGCCGCTGGAAGGTTCTGCTCTTATCGCAGGTATCGACCGTATCCTGGATATGCCGCGTACCTCTGTTAACATCACCGGCGATGCTGCTGTAACTCTGCTGGTTGACAAGAGCGAAAAAAAGCATGCAGAAGCTGAAGCTCCTCTGTACTAATTAAAATCTGTCTTTCCCTTGGCGTCAGCTGCATTAGCGGCTGGCGCTTTCCTTTTATGCAGAAACATAATGTTTAAAGTGCAGTTTTCAAGGATTGTTACCTGGATTTTACAGCTTAGTTACATTTGTTGGCAGGAAAAAACTTTTGCTGCGCAGAAATTTATAAATACTATTTAATTTTGCAGGCAAAGGTGTTAAAATAAGGTGTTATTATGAATGAGATGGAAAAATTACAGTATGTATTGTTTGAGCGACTGCACCGTCGTGCTCCTGGCATTGATAAGCTGGACCGCTTGTGGGATGCTGCCGTATTGCTGCCCCTAGTGCGTACTCCTGAAGGCATCAGTGTGCTGTTTGAGGAAAGGGCACATACGCTGCGCAGTCAGCCGGGTGAGGTGTGTTTCCCCGGCGGCAAGTACGAATGTGAGGATAACAGCTTTCGCAATACCGCAGTGCGCGAAACCTGCGAGGAGCTTGGCCTGAAGCCGGAGAATATCACCATCTGCGGTGAACTGGATTGTCTGGTGACGCATAACGGACCGATTATCCACCCCTTTGTTGGTCTGATTGATGATATCAGCAAGATTACGTACAGCAAAAGCGAGGTAGAGCGTATTTTTACTGTACCGCTTAAGGTGCTTTTGGAGCAAAAGCCAAGGCGTGGCTCCGTGCAGCTGGCAGACCATCCCGGTGATGATTTTCCGTTTGACCTGGTGCCGCAGCGCAAGCGTGGCTGGCGCATGAACAAGTCCTATTATGTGTATTTTTACCTGTATGAGGATAAGGTTATCTGGGGCCTGACCGCACGCATGCTGTATGCTTTCCTGTACCGCAGCCGCAAGGAGCTGACGGAATATCTGGCAGAAGAAATTGATTGAGAGGTTATATAAGGATGAAAAGCATTCTCCAGACAAAAATTTTAATAATTGTAACGGCTATCTGTGTAGTAGGCTATATTGCCTTCGGTTATTTCTTTCCGGAAACGGGATTGGATAATCTTGCGCCGACAGACAGGCTGAATCTGAAAAAGAATATCGTTGTTCTGGGCGTTGACGAACGCTCCGATGATGTGGGCCGCAGTGATACGCTTTTTGTCGTAATGTTCGACAGCAGCAACAAAAGCGCTTCCCTGCTTTCGGTACCGCGTGATACACGCGTACGCATTGACGGTCACGGCTGGGATAAGATTAACCATGCCTACGCTTACGGCGGACGTGAGCTGACCCAGAAAACTGTAGAAGAGCTGCTGGGTATCAAAATCAACAATTACGTCATGGTTGATTTTAAAGGCTTTACCGGTCTTGTTGATGCTATCGGCGGTATTGATATCGATGTTGAAAAGGATATGTATTATCATGATACCTGGGACGGCTTTACCGTTGACCTGAAAAAGGGCCGTCAGCATCTGGACGGCAAAACAGCCATCCAATATGTACGCTTCCGTGATGAAGAGGGCGATATCGGCCGTATTCGTCGTCAACAGCATTTCCTGATGGCAGTTTACGACAAGATTACCTCTGCCGATATGCTGCTGCATATCCCCGGCCTGGCTAAGCAACTGACCTCTATGGTAAAGACTGATATGCCTCTTAGCGATATGATAGATTTGGGCAGAGCGCTGCATTCCATGGTTAAGGAAAAGGGACTGTCTATGGCGATGGTTCCTGGTACTCCGAAGTATATCGATGGCATCAGCTATTGGCTACCGGATATTACCGACCTGCGTGAGCTGATGGTCAAGATGCAGGGTGCAACCATGACGGAACACTATAAATCTGCAGCTGAGCTGATGGAGAAGGAATACAATAACGCTGTGGAAAAGGTAGAAAAGGGTGATGACAGCGAGGAAAACAAGGAAGCTGTCAAGGAAGAAAAGGAACTGAAGGCTAAGAAAGAAGAAAAAGCGAAGGAAGAAAAGAAGAAGCAGGCTGATAAAGACAAGGATGCAGGTAAAAATACTGCTTCCCAAGAAGCTTCCTCCGACAGCCGCGGAGTTGTACGTCTTGTTAACTGCAGCGGCAGCAAGACAGCAGGCGCAGATGCTGCTGCGCGCTTGCGCAATGCAGGCTTTGAGGTTATCAGCGGCGGCAGTGGCGAAATAATTGCCAATACTGTTGTTGTTTCTACAACTAATAACGGTGCTGTTGTCAATCGTCTTTCCAACGTTCCCTTTGCGCATCAGATGCGTATCAGCCGTGACGGTGCTGCAGACTGCGATGGCGTAATCATGCTGGGCTCAGACTTCAAATAAGCTGTAAGCGGCCGCAGGTGTGATACTGCGGGCTATGATAATCAATAATGAAGTTGTCCACGAATCGTAAGGCTTGCCGGAAGTTCGTGGACAATTTAGTCAGCTAACGTAAAAAAATTTACAAAAAACTCTTGCATTTTGTATACAAAGATGGTATACTAAGAGCATCAAAACAGCCCCTCATTTGGCCCTTCTTCGTAAGGGCTTTTTTTTTGCCATTTTTAGAAATTTAGTATTTAATTTTGGAAATATTGTCAGTTAGCTATAGTCAATGTAGCAATAGTTTTCAGAATATGGTACAATATAATATAATATGGGAGAAGAACGGATATAACTTATATAGAGAATATTCATAATTAACAGGAGGCTTATATGCACGATGAAATACATGTTGTCGTAGATAGTCTTTCGGCAGCAGACGAAACAGCTTTGAAGGATGATTCACGTTGCCACATTCTGCGTTTGATTATTCGTCACGGAGATTTGGAATGGCAGGACGGGGAACGCTCGCTGGCAGAATTGTTCGGTATGGTAGACACAACCGGCAAACTGCCGATTACTTCTCAGCCGCCTATCGGTGTGGTAGTGGAGCTTTTCACCAAGCTTGCTCAGGAAGGCAAAAAAGTTATTATGCTGACAGTAGACAGCGTGCTCAGCGGTACCTATCAGACCGCCTGCGTTGCTGCACGTCAGGTAATGGATGATATAAAGGGCGCGGATATCCGTGTAATCGACAGCAAGACTGCTGCCTGCCCTATCAGTGGTATTGCTATGGAAGTACTGAAGCATACAGCTGCAGGCATGGATATCGACGAGGCCGAAAAAATGGCGCGTGAGATGGTTGCGCGTACAGAAACATTTTTCAGTGTAAATACATTAGACTATTTGCAAAAGGGTGGACGCATTGGCGCAGTTGGCGCTTTGATAGGAAGTATTTTTGGTATTCGCCCTATTGTGCACTTAGATAAAGAGGGCAGACTGGAAGTTGCAGACAAATGCCGTACTCGTAAAAAGGTTATGAAGCGCATGGTTGAGATGGCTGCTGAAAAGGCACCCATTGAAGCAATTTTCGTCGCTCATGCAGAGGCTTTGGCAGATGCAGAGGATTTGAAACAGCAGTTGCAGGGATTGTTCCCGAATGTACCGACTATGCTTACAGGTATCGGTACCGTTTTGGCTGCTCATCTCGGACCTGGTGCTATCGGCGTATTTGTCCGTCGCAAAGCCTGAAAGGAAAGGTGTGGGGTTTAGATGAATAATAGCAAGGTAATTACCGGCAAGCAGCTGAAGGATATGCTGCTGGGTGCTTACCATAGCTTTGAAAAGAATTTTGAAGCTATTAATGATTTAAATGTTTTTCCGGTACCGGATGGCGATACCGGTACTAATATGATGCATACTATGGCGTCCGTGGCGAAGGCTATCAGCGCAATGAGCGATGAGGCCGAGGCCGGCGAAATCGGTGCCGCTGCTGCCCGCAGCGCTATTATGGGCGCACGCGGCAATTCCGGCGTAATTTTGTCGCAGCTGCTGCGTGGTATCGGCAAGGGTGTTGCCGGTAAAAAGACGCTGAACAATACAGAAATCGGCAAGGCTTTCCAGTTTGGTATTTTATATGCTTACCGCAGTGTATCCAAACCGGTAGAAGGCACTATCCTGACGGTAGCCCGTGGTATGGCCAAGGGTGCTTATAATGCTGTTCGCGGCAACGTTAGCCTGGAGGAAGTGCTGCTGGAGGCTATCCGCAGCGGCAAGGAAGAGCTTGCAAGAACTCCGGAGCTGTTGCCTGCATTGAAAGCAGCCGGTGTTGTTGATGCCGGCGGTCAGGGACTGATTGTCTTTTTCGAGGGCTGTCTGGCAGGCCTGCGCGGTCAGGATTGCGAAGTGCTGCCTGTTACACCGCGTGCTAAGGTACAGATTCAGAAGGGTGAGCCGCTTGATTTGGAATACCCTTACTGCACCGAATTTATCGTCAAGGATGCTGATGTTGATAAGCAGACCGTCAGCAAGGCCTTAGAGGGCATGGGCAATTCCATGATTGTGGCAGTGGTAGAGGATATTGTAAAAGTACATATCCATACTAAGCATCCCGGTGATGCGCTCAATATGGCGCAGACATGGGGTACGTTGCATGATATCAAAGTAGAAAATATGCGCGACCAGCACGAAAACCGTCTCTTTACTGCCGATGATATTCAACCGGTAAAGCATGGCGTTGGTGTGCTTACTGTTGCAGCCGGTGACGGCATTGCCAAAATTATGCATGAAATGGGTGCTGCCGAGATTATCAGCGGCGGTCAGAGCATGAATCCTCCGGTAGAAGAGTTTGTCAATGCTATTGAAAACGGTACCTGCGAGCAGTACATTATTCTGCCGAACAATAAGAATATTGTTTTGGCGGCTGAGCAGGTGCGTAAGCTGCTGGGTAATTCCAAGGTGGCCTATGTTCCTACTACCAATATGGCACAGGGTTTGTCCGCACTGCTGCATTTTGATGCAACACGCAGCATGGATGAAAACACTGTTATTATGACCAAGGAAGCCAAGGAAACAGCCAGTGGCAGCATTACCGTAGCTGTACGCGACAGCGTAGTAAACGGTATTGCTATCCATGAGGGCGATTATCTTGGTATCTTAAATGATAAAATTGTTTGCAACGGCAGCAGCATGGAGGAAGTGCTGCAGAAGATGCTGACAGATGGGGATTATGAACTGATCAGCTTATATTATGGTACCGATGTAACCGAAGAGCAGGCTGAAAAGCTGGCAGCTGAAGTGAAAGAGCTGAATGATGAATGGGAGGTTGAAACCTTTTACGGTGGACAACCGCTGTATCCGATTCTGTTGGCAATGGAGTGATGAATATGCTTACAAGTCAGGAATTAACCAACCTGTTGCGCGAGCGTGGCTATAAGGTCACCCCTCAAAGACTTGCTGTTTATGAAGCCTTGGCTGATGAAACATGGCATCCGAATGCAGAGATGCTGTTTAATAAGCTGCAGCCGAAGTTTCCTGCTATGAGCTTTGCTACAGTGTATAAAACTGTAGAGATTCTGCATGATATCAATGTTATCCAGATTCTGAATACAGGAGAGGACAGCTTCCGTTATGATGCCGATGTCAGTGAGCATTATCATTTGCGCTGCTTGAAATGCGGGGCAGTAGACGATGCGCTGATGGATGACGGCGTTAAGCTGCAGCTGACACAGGATGTAGAGAAGCAGAGCGGTTATACTATCAGCCGCCGTCAGTTCTATTTCTTTGGTCTGTGTCCGAAGTGCTCCACGATGCATTAAACTATAAAGAAGTGTACCGATTCTCTAGCTGATTGGTACACTTTTCTTTATATATTGGGTAATTATGTCAGAATTTTGTAGACTTATTTTTACGAAAATGCCACAATAGCAGTTTATGAATTTGCTATAATAAAGATGTTATATTGATAGGAGTGAAGGCTTGGTGCTAAACGACTTTCAGATAGTCATGCTGGCTAGCGGCAGCAAGGGGAATGCTGCTTTGATAAGCACAGCAAAGCAACGCTTTTTGGTTGATATAGGTATCAGCTGCAGAGCGTTGACAACGAGAATGAAGGAAATAGGCGTCAGCGTAAACGAGCTGGACGGCGTGTTTATTACACATGAGCATGTCGACCATGTCCGCGGGCTGGCAACCTTTTTAAAAAATTATCAGGTGCCTGTATATAGCAGTGCGCTTACCTGGCGTGCAATATTAGCCAAGGACAGCAGTCTGGTGCGCCAGAATTGCCGTCTTATTGACAATAACCGTCTGCTTTGCGGTGATCTGGAGGTGCAAAGCTTCAGTATTCCGCATGATGCAGTTGACCCGCACGGATATACCTTTACGAGCCGCAGCAACGGCTCTAAGTGCACATATCTTACGGATGCGGGTTTTGTGACTGATACCATCCGTGAGGCGGTTGCCGGCAGCAGTGCTTTGGTGCTCGAAGCCAATCATGATGTGGAAATGCTGAAAAACGGTCCCTATCCGCGTCATCTGAAGCAGCGTATTTTAAGTACGCTGGGACATTTATCCAATGATACCGCCGGACATTTTCTGACGGAGCTTGAACGTCTGCCGGAGCATATCGTGCTGGCGCACCTGAGTGAGCACAATAACCTGCCGCAGCTGGCGCAGGATACGGTGCAGAATATTTTACATGATAATAACCGCCTGCAGGAAACAGAGCTTTTTGTGGCTGCCCAGAACAGGGTAGTAGCAGACAGTCCGCTGCTGGCAGTCTTAGATTTAAAATAAGGAGTGGATACAGATGAACAAGAGTATCTGGAAAAAATCAGCTAATATTTTTGTCTGTGGCCTTTTGGGTGCGGCAATTCTGGTTGCTGGCTGCGGCGACAATAAAACCTCCGCCGCAGTACATGAAAAGCCTGCTGCCAAGACTGAGCAACAGCTGAGTGCGGCACGCAATACACCGATTGTAGCAGCCGCCAAGAAGGTTGGTCCTGCTGTCGTAGGTATCACCAACAAGGCTTATGTGCGCGACTTCTTCAACCGCACGCAGCTGATGGAGCGTGGTACAGGCAGCGGCGTTATTTATGACAAGGACGGCTATATTGCAACCAACAACCACGTAGTTGAGGGTGCATCGGAAATCATCGTCAGCCTGCCTGACGGACGTACCGTTAAAGGCAAGGTACTGGGTGCCGATGCTGTAACCGATTTGGCTGTAGTAAAAATTGATGCGGATAACCTTACCGTTGCCACCTTTGGTGACAGCGATACACTGCAGGTCGGAGAACCGGCAATTGCTATCGGCAACCCGCTGGGACTGGAATTCCGCGGCAGTGTAACCGCAGGCGTTATCAGTGCATTGAACCGCAGCATTGAAGTAGGCGAGCGCAAGTTCAATCTGATTCAGACTGATGCGGCAATTAACCCCGGTAACAGTGGCGGTGCTTTGGTAAATGCTGACGGCGAGGTAGTAGGCATTAACAGTGCTAAGGTTGCTGTAAGCGGTGTTGAAGGCATTGGCTTTGCTATTCCTATCAATACAGCTAAACCGATTCTGCAGGAGCTGGCAGAGCGCGGCCGTGTTGCAAGACCGTATCTGGGTGCTTCGCTGATGGATCAGGAAATTGCTAACCGCTATGGCTTTGAAATCAACCTGCACGGCGGTATCTTCCTCGTTAAGGTTGTTCCCGGCAGCCCGGCAGCGAAGGCTGATATCCGCCCCGGCGATATTCTCCTGAGCTTTAACGGCAACAAGGTAAAGACTGCGCTTGACCTGCGCACTGCTCTGTCTAAATGCAAGGTAGGCGACAGAGCCGAAGTAACTATTATGCGTAACGGTCAGAGAGAAAGCAGAACTGTGGTATTGGAAGAGGTTCCGAAGGATTACGGCAATTGAAGATAACGATAGCCTGTGTAGGTAAAATTAAAGAAAAATATCTTACTGCGGGGATAGAGGAATTCAGCAAAAGGCTGACACCATTCTGCAAGCTGGAAACGCTGGCAATTAACGAAGAGCGTATGCCTGACAATCCTTCCCCTGCGGAAAAGCAGCAGGTGCTGGAGCGTGAAACGCAACGCCTGCTGGCAATTATTCCGGCAAATTCCTATGTGATTTTGCTGGATGTCATCGGCAAGCAGCTGAGCAGCCCGGATTTGGCGGCAAAGCTAGATGAGCTGGCGCTTGCCGGCAACAGCCATATCACCTTCGTGATTGGCGGTGCCTTTGGCTATACTGATGCATTGCGTAAGCGTGCCGATTTGGCGCTGAGCTTTTCTAAAATGACCTTTACGCATCAGATGATTCGCCTGCTTTTGATTGAGCAGATTTACCGTGCTTTTAAAATCAGCAGAGGCGAAAAATACCATTGGTAAAATAAGCAGAATAAGCAAAATAAGAGTCGTGCGCAGGCACGGCTCTTTCACGTTGCATTAGAAATGAAACGTAAAAATTTGCGTTTCATTTGCGTATTGGTTTTGAAACGGAAATAAAGAAAAAGTGCAACGTAAATTTTACGCTACACTTTTCTACTTTCTCTTATGCATTTGGGGAGATGTATAAGCTTAGAAGTTATCCATATGTACTTCAAAGAAACCTTGCGGATGAGCGCAGACAGGGCAAACTTCCGGAGCGCTGGGGCCGACTACAATATGACCACAGTTGCGGCATTCCCAAATGGTCAGGCCGCTGTCTTTGCTGAAAACCTTCATTTCTTCGATGTTTTGTAAGAGTTTACGATAGCGTTCTTCATGACGTTTTTCGATAGCTGCAACACCGCGCATTTTTGCTGCGATTTCAGGGAAACCTTCTTCCTCAGCTTCTTGTGCCATTTTTACATACATATCGGTCCATTCATGGTTTTCGCCTTCAGCTGCTGCTAAAAGGTTAGCTGCAGTATCGCCTAACTGGTCTAATTCCTTGAACCACATATAAGCGTGAGCTTTTTCATTATTAGCGGTTTTCTCAAATAATTCAGCGATTTGATCATAGCCTGCTTTGCGGGCTACAATACCAAACCAGGTGTATTTGTTGCGTGCCATGGATTCGCCAGCAAATGCCTCCAACAGGTTCTTTTCGGTTTTGGTGCCTTTTAATGATTTCATATTATTCCTCCTTACTTCTGGCAAACTTATTTTAGAGCGGTATAAAAATATTGTTTCGCTTTATATCTGCCTGTTTATATTCTATCATATAGAGTCAGTGTTAACAATGTATATATAAAGAAAATATTAATCATGCTTAAAAAGGTTTTGCTGACAACCGGTAAAATTATTACTCATTCAGAACGAGTATAATAAAAGAGCATCAGTTGCTACAATTATTGTAGCAACTGATGCTTTTAATTTGCAGGGTATTATACGATTGTGCCGCCGCCGACAACTACGTCACCGTCATACATAACAACGGACTGGCCTTTGGTGATAGCGCGCTGAGGCTCGTCGAAAACGAGCTGCAGAGTATCTGCGTCAGGCTGGGTAACAGTTGCCCATTGCTCCTGCTGATGGTAACGGATGCGTGCTTTCACACGACGCGGTTCGGTGATAGCGTCGCAGTCGATAAGGTTGATATTCTTGGCTGTAACGTTTTTGGTAAACAGTCCCTCATTTGTTGTGAGGATAACAGCGTTGTTCTTGGTGTCAATCTCTTTAACGTACATAGGCTGCGGCAGCGCCAAGCCCAGGCCTTTGCGCTGGCCTACGGTGTAATGGATAATACCCTTGTGTCTGCCAAGCACGTTGCCTGCTTCGTCTACGAAGTTGCCGGGCTTAAATTTTCTGCCCAGGCGTGCTTCAATGAAATCAGCGTAGGTGCCGGTCTGGATAAAGCAGATATCCTGGCTGTCATGCTTTTGGGCGTTGATGAAGCCATGCTTTTCGGCGATTTCGCGTACCTGTGTCTTATGCAGGCCGCCGAGTGGGAACATAGCGTGTGCCAGCTGCTCCTGTGTGAGCGAATAAAGCACATAGCTCTGATCCTTCAAAGGATCAACTGCCTTGCGCAGAAGATAGCGTCCCTTGGCTTCATCATAGCTGATTTGCGCATAGTGGCCGGTGACAACGTAATCACAGCCAAGCTCTAGTGCGCGCACAAAAAGCTGGTCGAATTTCAGATAGCGGTTGCAGTCAATGCAGGGGTTAGGTGTTCTGCCGTTAACGTAAGCATCAACGAAACGGTCGATAACGTCGCGTTCAAAGCGGTCGGCAAAGTTGAAAACGTAGTAAGGCATGCCAAGGCCGGTTGCTACGCTGCGGGCATCTGCTACATCATCAATGGAGCAGCAGCTGTTGGCTTTGGAAACACCGATATCCTCGTTGGCAAAAAGCTTCATGGTTACACCGGTGCATTCGTAGCCCTGCTCCAGCATCATCAATGCGGAAACGCTGGAATCAACGCCGCCGCTCATGGCGATTAGTGCTTTCTTGTTCATAACTTTTTCTCCTTCTGATTTATCTAAAATGCGGCGTACATCGCCTCTGTCGGTTACTATGTTATAGCCTGCTATTTTTACGCGTGCCTCCAGACAGCCACGGCATTGAGCTGCCTCCTCGCCGGTACAGATTTTGTTGGCGTACAGCTCATATTTTTTGCGCACTCCTACAGGCGAAAGGTTAGGCATCACGACGTTGCCGCCGGCCTGCAGCCCCAGCTCGCGTCCTTGGGGATGGATGGTGCCGAGTGCTGTTGTCGAAGGCAGCAGCGCGTAAGGGAAGAGCAGTCGCAGGATAGACAGCAGGCGCAACGTCTGCTCTAAAGTACCGCTTGCCATATCCTTAAACGGTGTGTGTTCATGCGTAATGTAAGGACCTATGCCAATCATATCAGGCTGTAGCTTTTGCAGAAAGCGCAGGTCGCTGACAAGGTTTTGCGGTGTCTGGTAGGGGGAGCCTACCATGAAGCCGGAACCAACCTGATAACCGATTTCCTTGAGGTCAAACAGGCAGCGCTTGCGGTTTTCCAGGCTCATGCAGTCTGGATGCAGCTTGGCGTAATGCTCCGCATCCGCTGTTTCATGGCGCAGCAGATAACGGTTGGCGCCTGCATCGAAGTATGCCTGATAGCCGGCACGGCTTTTTTCGCCAATGGACAGTGTAATGGCGCAGTCGGGATGCTGCTTGCGGATGGCGCTGACGATGGCGCAGATTTTGTCATCCGTATAATACGCATCCTCGCCACCCTGCAGCACGAAGGTGCGGAAGCCGAGCCTATAGCCTTCGGCGCAACAGGCCAGAATTTCTTCCTGTGTCAGACGGTAGCGTGCCGCGAGGCTGTTGCCGGCGCGGATACCGCAGTAGTAGCAGTTGTTTTTGCAGTAATTGGTGAATTCAATCAGACCACGGATATAGACCTTGTCGCCGTAATATTTACGGCGGAGTTTATCCGCTTCGCAGGCGAGCAGCTTGTTGATGTCAGGTTCAGTACTTGTTATCAGCGTCAACAGCTCTGCGTCGCTCAGATTATGCTCACAGGTGAGCTTATTTATTAAATTGGCAGCTGTTGACAGCATATTTTTACCTCCGTAAGCGGTTTATCGCTTCTGTAACCTTAGTTATAATTGTTTGGACTTCGTCCATAGTATTGTATTCGCACAGCGAAAAGCGCAGGGCGCTTTGAGCCGTTTCATGGCTCAGGCCGAGGGCGAGCAGTACATGGCTGGGCTCAAGCGAGCCTGCGGAGCAGGCGGAGCCGGACGAGCAGCAGATACCTTCGTTAGAAAGCAGCGAAAGCAGTGTTTCGCCGTTTACTCCCTGAAAGCTGTAGTTGACAGTACCGGGCAGGCAATGCTCTCGGCTGCCGTTGAAACCGGCGCCGTCAATTTTATCTAAACCGTTGCGCAGAGCATCGCGCAGGCCGGTGATATAAGCAGTGTTTTCCTGCATATGCTTCTGTGCATCTTTAAGCGCCGCGGTAAGTCCGATGATGCCGGGAAGATTTTCGGTACCGGCACGCTTGCCGCGCTCCTGACCTCCGCCGCGGATAAGACTTGTAAGTTGAATATTGCTCTTGGCGAATAAAAGGCCGATGCCCTTCGGTCCATGGAATTTGTGCGCGGAAAGCGAAAGCATATCGATGTTATCGCGCTGTACGTCAATAGTAAGATGTCCTGCGGCCTGCACGGCGTCGGTATGGAAAAGTACACCGCGCTTGCGGCAGAGCGCTCCGATTTCACGTATAGGCTGGATGGCACCTGTTTCGTTGTTGGCGTACATGACGGAAACAAGACAGGTGGTATCTGTAATAGCTTCTGCTACCTGCGTGGCGGTGACGATGCCGTCAGCCTGCGGACGCAGCAGTGTTACGGTAAAGCCTTCCGCTTGCAAAGCTTCGAGTGTATGCAAAATAGCATGATGCTCCATGGCAGTGGAAACGATATGGCATTTGCCCTGCTTTTTGCCGAGGGCCGCAGCGCTGATAAGCGCCTGGTTATCTGCTTCGCTGCCGCTGGAGGTAAAAAAAACTTCCTTCGGCGCACAGTTAAGTACCTGTGCTACCTGCTGCCGTGCGCTAAACAAAGCTGCTGCACTGCGCTGACCTAAAAGGTGCACGCTGGAAGCATTGGCATATATTTCCTGAAGATAGGGCAGCATTGCCTGTACGGCAATGTCACTCATTTTTGTTGTAGCTGCATTATCTGCATAGATAAATTGCTTCATAATAGTAAAACATTCTCCTTCAATAGCGGAAATCCTGCTTTTACTTTTCTATTATACGCTTACCGGCGTGAGATTTACAGAGTCAGCGTATTTTTGTTGCGTATTTTGAGTAAAATTCAATTCCTACTGTATTAATATGTTTCATATGGTACATTACAGAGCTTTTTTTGTCAAGAGAAGAAAATTTTAATTCTTTTTGTTGACAGTAAGAAAAAAAACAGTATAATAATACCTATAAATCAACTATGATTACTAGAGATTACAAAACAGAGAAAATGAGGGATTTTGCCGATGAGGAGCTTACATTTTAATACACGATGTTGACTTTGGTTACCTGTTGATATAGAGCAAAAACTAAACGAAGAAAATTACTGATATAGAAAGATAAAGGAGCGATTTATTATGGCAATTTATACTAGCATTACTGATTTGATTGGTGGCACTCCGCTGCTGGAGCTGAAAAACTACGAAGCTGAAAACAAGCTGGAAGCAAAGATTCTGGGCAAGCTGGAATATTTCAATCCCGCCGGCAGCGTCAAAGATAGAATTGCCAAAGCAATGATTGATGATGCAGAGGCTAAGGGTGTTCTTAAGCCGGGGGCTACTATTATTGAGCCCACCAGCGGCAACACCGGTATCGGTCTGGCATCCGTAGCTGCTGCCCGCGGTTACAAAATTATTTTGACTATGCCTGAAACCATGAGTGTTGAACGCCGCAATCTGCTGAAGGCTTATGGCGCACAGCTGGTACTGACTGACGGTGCTAAGGGTATGAAAGGTGCAATTGCCAAAGCTCAGGAGCTGGCAGAAAGCACTCCGAACAGCTTTATCCCCAGCCAGTTCACCAATCCTGCTAACCCTGCAACTCACAGAGCATCTACCGGTCCGGAAATCTGGCAGGATACCGAAGGCAAGGTTGATATCTTTGTTGCCGGCGTAGGTACCGGCGGTACTCTTTCCGGTGTAGGCAGATATCTGAAATCCCAAAATCCCAATGTGAAGGTTGTTGCTGTAGAGCCTGCAGGTTCTCCGGTACTTTCCAAAGGTGTTGCCGGTCCGCATAAAATTCAGGGTATCGGCGCAGGCTTTGTACCTGACACTTTGGATACCAAGGTTTATGATGAAATCATCGCTGTTGAAAACGAGGATGCCTTCAAAACAGGGCGTGCAATTGCCCATAAGGAAGGCGTGCTCATAGGCATTTCCTCCGGTGCTGCTGTATATGCGGCAACTGTGCTGGCAAAACGTCCGGAAAACAAGGGCAAGGTTATCGTAGCGCTGCTGCCTGATACTGGCGAGCGTTATCTCTCCACTCCGTTATTTGCTGAATAAGCAGATAAAATACATATCACATCCCATTTCCTAACCGAAAGAAAGCAGTCCGCACGGACTGCTTTCTTTAATTTAGAGCGCAAAAAACCGCCGGCGTTATGTAACCGGCGGTTAAGCATTAAATCGAATAATTATCAATGCTGCGAGCTTTATAGTTGTCGAGAATATCCTGCAGGGTGATATTGTCCAGATAGTCCGCAATAACCTTGTTCAGTCCTTGCCACAGTGGCAAGGTAATGCAATCGTTGCGGCGTTCACAGCCTACAGGGTTAAAGTCCAGACAGGCTACCGGTGTAAGGTTGCCTTCTGTAAGGCGCAGAATGCTGCCGACAGTATACTCACGCGGTGCGTTAACCAGACGATAACCGCCCTGAAAGCCGCGGTTAGCCTGCAGAAAGTTGGATTTATTCAGAATAGGCACAATCTGCTCCAAGTATTTTTTGGAAATGTTTTGTCTTGCCGCAATGTCCTTGAGGGCAACAAAGCCGTCCTGCTGATGCTCTGCCAAATCCAGCATCATGCGCAAGGCATAGCGTCCTTTAGTTGATATTTTCATTGATTCTCCACCTTTGAGTTAAACTCGGTAATTATCTATAAACCTACTTAAATTATATGCTATTATGGATAATAAGTCAAATCGAGAAGGCTGGGGGAGTGGAATAATAAGCAGCAGGCGGAGATGTTTATGGATAGGCAGATTTTTATAAAGGGTATGCACAGCTTTTATCCACCAATCCACAAAAGTTATGCACACTGTGGATAACTTTTGTGAAAAACTGGGGATAAGTGGGAAATTATCGGGATAAATCCACCGGGAGAAGTGAATAACCTAATTTTAAAAAAATCATTTTTACATAGTACTTGCAAGTTATCTCAAATAGTGCTATAATCACTAGCTAATACTTGATTGGGAGGAAATAGTGTTGGAACATAAAAATATTTATCAACTTGTTCTCGCCGGTGTACTGTGCGCTATAGGCTTGGTTGTACCTATGGTTATGCCGAAGGTGATTATCGGACCGATGTCCTTTACTTTGGGTGCGGGTACCGTTTTGCATTCGGTTATGGATTGCAGTATTTCCGTGCTTCTGTGGAAATTTGTCAGAGCGGCAGTACCTTCTATTAAACTGATTCGTGGCTAAGATGAGATTTTAAAATTTAAAACTAAAAGCGTGCAGGTTGCAGCTGACGAATGTCAGCTTGTGCAAGCCTGCACGCTTATTTTTTATAATGCTTTAACTGTTATTTTCTTGATTTGGCAACCTCAGCGAAGGCAACTTCTGCTGCGTCGATAGTCTTTTGTAAATCTTCGGGACTATGAGCAACGGAAACAAAGTTTGTTTCAAACTGAGACGGCGGCAGGTAAATGCCCTGCTCCAGCATGGAGTGGAAGTAGATTTTGAATGCTTCCAGATCGCTGGCTGCAGCACTGTCAAAATCAGTTACCGGTTTATCGCTGAAGAAAACGGTGAACATGCTGCCGAGGCGATGAATCTGTACAGGTACACCGGCCTTAGCCGCTGCCTTTTCCAAGCCACCGGTCAGAATAGCACAGAGGCTTTCTGCGCGGTTGCAGACATCGTTCTGCTCCATGTAGGTGAGTGCGGCAATGCCTGCAGCCATAGCCAGCGGGTTACCGCTTAAGGTGCCTGCCTGATACATCGGGCCTGCAGGGGAAACCATCTGCATGATTTCGCGCTTGCCGCCGTAAGCAGCAACGGGCAGACCGCCGCCGATTACCTTGCCGAGGCAGGTGATATCGGGGTCAATGTCATAGAGGGACTGGCTGCCACCCTGAGCGCTGCGGAAGCCGCTCATAACCTCATCGCAGATGAGGAGAGCGCCATATTTTTTAGTGATCGCACGCACGCCTTCCAGGAAGCCTTCGTGCGGAAGTACAAGGCCCATGTTGCCCGGAGTAGGCTCCATGATAACGCAGGCGATTTCTTCGCCGCGTTCGGCAAAAACCTTTTCCAGAGCAGGCAGGTCGTTGAACGGTACAGTAATAGTGGTTGCTACTACTGCCTTGGGTACGCCCGGGCTGTCAGGTACGCCGAAGGTAGCTCCGCCGCTGCCTGCTTTAACAAGCAGGCTGTCATGGTGACCATGGTAGCAGCCGATGAATTTGATGATGCAGTCACGGCCGGTGTAGGCGCGTGCTAAGCGCAGAGCGCTCATAGTTGCTTCAGTACCGCTGTTGACCATGCGGACCATATCCATGGACGGAACGAGGCGGCAGACTAATTTTGCCAGCTCGGTTTCGGCAACTGTCGGAGCGCCGTAGGAGGTGCCCTTTTCAGCAGCAGCCTTGATAGCGTCGGTTACGCAGTCAGGCACATGGCCCATGAGCAGCGGACCGTAGGACATAACGTAGTCGATGTATTCGTTGCCGTCGATGTCATAGATTTTGCTGCCCTTGCCGCCGGAGATGAACGGCGGTACACCGCCGACACTGCGGAAGGAGCGCACGGGGCTGTTAACGCCGCCAGGGATATATTGGCGTGCTTCCTCAAAAGCAGCCTGAGATTTTGTATGTTCCATTGTTATATCTCCTTATTTGCCTTGCAGCCATTTTGCTACATCAAGCGCATGGTAGGTAATAATCATTTTGGCACCGGCACGCTTGAAGCCCAGCATGGTTTCCATAACGATACGTTTTTCGTCAATCCAGCCTTTTTCAGCTGCAGCTTTAACCATAGCGTATTCGCCGCTGACATTATAAACACACAGCGGACGGTTGAAGGTTTCGTGTACACGTTGTACAACGTCGAGGAAGGCCAGAGCCGGTTTAACCATGACGATGTCTGCGCCTTCTTCAATATCCAGAGCAACCTCGCGCAGAGCCTCGTCGCTGTTGGCGGGGTCCATCTGGTAGCCTTTGCGGTCGCCTGCGGACGGAGCGGAGTCTGCTGCGGCGCGGAAGGGACCGTAATATGCGGAAGCAAATTTTGCGGAATAAGCCATGATAGGAATATGGTTGAAGCCTGCTGCATCCAGTGCTTCGCGGATAGCCTTAACATAACCGTCCATCATGTTGGAAGGAGCAATCATGTCAGCACCGGCCTGAGCGTGGGAAACAGCAACCTTAGCTAAGAGTGGCAAAGTTTCATCGTTGTTGACGGTGCAGCCGTTTTGCAGCACGCCGCAATGACCATGCTCGGTGTATTCGCACAGGCAAACGTCGGTAATGATAACCAGCTCGGGATATTTTTCCTTAATCAGCTTGCAGGCCTGCTGTACAGGCTCGTTCATATCCCAGCCGCTGCTGCCGACAGCGTCCTTATAGGACGGTACGCCGAAGAGCAGGACAGCGGGAATACCCAGTTCAACAACCTCGTCAACACATTCCATAACGCGGTCGATGGACCAGTGGTAGTTGCCGGGCAGAGATTCGATTTCATGTTTAACGTTTTCGCCGGGAACGACGAAAAGCGGATAGATTAAGTCTTTTACGGAAACCTCGGTTTCACGGATCATTGCACGCAGATTTTCAGTAGCGCGTGTGCGGCGCGGACGGTATACAGGAAAACCGGTAATACTCATCTTGATACACTTCCTTATATATTATAAAAATTTGTGATAGCGGTCATGAGGCCGTCGATTGTATATTCAGCGGCATTGATAGCCGGAGTATAGCCATGCTTTTTCAGGGTATCTGCGGTTACGGGGCCGATAGCAGCCAGAGCAGCCTTGTTCAGCAGTTCCTTCTTGTCGCCGAGAACCTCGAGCAGATTGGTTACGGTGCTGCTGCTGGTGAAGGTTACGATGCTTGCTTCGCCGCTTTCGAGGGCTGCAATGAGCTCGTCCTTGTTTTCGCAGTCGGCAACGGTTTCGTAAGCAGTTACGACGTCAACGATGGCACCGATTTTGCGCAGAGATTCGGGCAATACTTCGCGTGCAACCTTAGCGCGTGCCAGCAGGATTTTGTCGCCGGCAGTGATTTCGCCTGCCAGTGCTTCAGCCAGCTCCTCTGCTTTATAAGCGGAAGGAATGAGGTCGGCGGTGAGGCCGTGCTCTGCCAGAGCCTTGGCGGTGGCGCTGCCGATAGCGGCAAGCTTAACGTTAGCCAGGGCGCGTGCGTCCTTCTTAGCTGCGCCCAGACGCTCGAAGAAGTAATCTACGCCGTTAGCGCTGGTGAAGACAAGCCATTTGTAGTCATTGATATTGGCAATAGCGTTGTCCAGCGGAGCGTAATCTGCTGCCGGAACAATTTTGATTGCCGGAGCTTCGATAACCTTGGCACCCTGTGCTTCCAGCTTTTTGGTGAGAGCGCTTGCTTGTGCACGTGCGCGGGTAACGATAACGGTTTTGCCGAAGAGGGGTTTGTTATCAAACCATTGCAGCTGCTCACGCAGACGTACAACCTCGCCAACGAGGAAGATAGCAGGCGGCTTCATGCCGGTTGCTTTAACGTCAGCGGCAGCTTTGCCGAGGGTGGTAATCAGAGTGCGCTGCTCGGGATGAGTGCCCCAGCGGATAACGGCAGCCGGGCAGTCGGCGCTGCGGCCGTTAGCGATGAGCTCGCGGCTGATTTTTTCAATATTTTCTACACCCATGAGGAAAACGAGAGTGTCAACAGAGGTTGCCAGACCTTTCCAATGGATGGTGGATTCGCCTTTAGTAGGATCCTCGTGACCGGTAATAACGGCAAAGGAGGTTGCTACATGACGATGGGTAACAGGGATACCGGCATATTCGGCAACAGCAATAGCACTGGTTACGCCGGGAACGAACTCAAACGGCAGGCCTGCTTCACGCAGTTCGATGGCTTCTTCGCCGCCGCGGCCGAATACAAAGGGGTCGCCGCCCTTCAAACGTGCTACAACCTTACCTTCGGCAGCCAGTTTTACCAGCAGCTTGTTGATATCGGGCTGGCGCATGGTGTGGTTGGCGCTGGCTTTGCCAACGTAAACCATTTCTGCGTCCTTGCGGGCGAAGGCCAGGATACGCGGATCTGCCAGACGGTCATAAACAACAGCGTCTGCAGTCTGCAGGCATTCCTTGGCCTTGAGTCCCAGAAGGCCCGGGTCGCCGGGGCCTGCACCGATTAAATATACTTTACCTTGTTTCGTCATAATGTCACTCTCCTTAAAGAATTGAGGCCAGAATTTTCTGACCGCCGGCAGCCAGCATTTTTTTGCCAAGCTGTTGACCGAGGCTGACAGCGTCATCAGCCTTGCCGGTTATTGTATCACGCAGAATAGTGCTGCCGTCCAAGGCAGCAATGATTGCTTCAATGCGAATGTTTTCACCTTCAACGTCGGCATGTACGCCGATAGGAACCTGACAGCCGCCTTCTAGTAAGCCCAAGAAGGCACGCTCGGCATCGGTAGCCTGTTTAGTGTTCAGGTCGTTTAAGAAGCTCAGCATATCGCGTACTTCTTTATCCTCGGTACGTGCTTCGATTGCCAATGCTCCCTGGCCTACAGCCGGCAGGCAGACATCAGCAGGAATCAGGCTGGAGATGCGGTCACCGTGACCCAGACGATCTAAGCCTGCAGCTGCCAGAATAATAGCATCGTACAGTCCTTCGTCCAGCTTACGCAGACGGGTGTCAACGTTGCCGCGCAGGTCGCGGATTTCCAGATCCGGACGCTTAGCTAACAGTTGTGCCTTGCGGCGCAGGCTGCTGGTGCCGACTACAGCGCCGAGCGGCAGTTCTTCGAAGCTGCCATATTTGTTGCTGACAAAAGCATCGCCGACGTTGGCACGTTCGGTAATTGCTGTCAGGCACAGGCCTTCCGGCAGAACGGTAGGCATATCCTTCAGACTATGTACTGCCAAATCAATAGTACCATCTAAAAGATCCTCTTCAATTTCCTTGGTAAATAAACCCTTGCCGCCGATTTGCGCCAGGGGTACGTCTAAAATACGGTCGCCTTTGGTGACAATTTTTTTCAGTACAACCTCACATTCAGGGTATTGCTTGCGCAGTAAGGCTGCAATATGATTGCTTTGCCAAAGCGCTAAAAGACTTTGTCTAGTCCCAATCGTCAATTTTGCTTTCATCACCAAACTCCTCTCCGGTTTCGTTTAATAAAAATAAATCACACATCATCTTTTTATAGCGTTCTTCCTCTGCGGTGCCTGCTACAGCATTCATAGCCTTCATAGGCTCGCGCAGGAATTTGTGCTCCAGACGTTGGGTCATCAGGTCAATAATGCGCTTTTCATGTTCGGTAAGCTCCGGCATTTTAATAAAGGCCTTCTTCAAAACCTTCTGGCGCAGAAAATTCATTTTATCATGCAGCTGTACCATAACAGGGCGCATTGTGTAATAACGCAGACGCTCCTTGAGGGCACCAATCTCTTCGCTGATAATCTGTTCGGCAACGTGAGCTTCCTTTTCACGGAAGTTTTTATTGGTATCAACAACGCCTTCCAAATCGTCAATGTTATAAATGGTTACGCCGTCAACATCGGCAAGTCTTGGATCGACGTCACGCGGAACGGCAATATCAATCAGAATCAGCGGCCTGCCGTTGCGCTTGGGGAGCAGAGGTCCCAAATTTTCTACGGTAAGCACGTAATGCGGCGCACCGGTAGAGGTAATGATAATATCGGCATCAGCGGCATGCTCGAACATGGCACGGTAGGGAATGGCTGTACCATGGAATTTGTCTGCCAAATCCTGAGCTCTTTCATAGTGACGGTTGCTGACGCAGATGGTTTGCGCGCCTTTGTCTAACAGATGCTGTGCGGTGAGCTCGCTCATATGACCGGCACCTACCACCAGAATCTGGGCCTTGCTCAGGTCGCCTAAAATTTTGATGGCCAGGTCAACAGCGGCACTGGAAACGGATACACTGCTGTAAGCAATTTTTGTTTCGGTACGCACGCGCTTGCCGACGGCAATTGCCTTATTCATGATGGTATTGAGAATAGTATCTGTCATACCGTTATTGCGGGCAATCTGATACGCATTTTTAATCTGGCTGAGAATCTGGCCTTCACCGACAATCAGTGAATCCAGACTGGAGGCTACACGGAAGAGATGCTTGACGCAATTTGTTCCGCTCAGATTATAAAAATAATCGCTTTGGTAATGTTCACCTGCTAAATGCTTGAGCAATGATTTGATAAAGGGAATTGCTTCATGCGGATTTTCGATAACCATGTACAGCTCTGTGCGGTTGCAGGTGGAAAGCAGCATGGCTTCGGGAATATTATCGTAATTGCGCAGGCGGCGCAGAATACTTGCCACCCTGTCATTGGAAAAATTGAAACGTTCACGGATCTCAACGGGGGCGGTCCTGTGATTGAGTCCTAAAACTGTTAACTGCATCTAATACCTTCTCCTTTGCTTGAGCAGCCTTACCTGCTATAACTAAATTTAGTAAATCCTGTTTCAAAACACTGCGCCAGAATTGCGTCCGCTCCTGCGGCGTACTTTCAATGTTTTTGACAGCTTCACGCTGTAGCAGCAGAAAGCTGTTGAGGTCAGCCAGCTCGGGTGTCAGAATGTGTTCCAGCTGTTTTTTCAGCAGACGCGTAAAAGCAGGCATACCGCCTGTTGCCAACGCAATAGTAATATCACCTTCGCTGATGGCTGAGGGGACAGTGAAATTGCTCAGCTCAGGTTCGGTAATATTATTGACGAGGCAGGGCGCAGCCTCTGAAATCTGCCTGTTTACAGCCTTATTATCTGTGGCGGCAATAACCACAAATGAATTCTGCAGATATTCCGGTTTGTAGTAATCCTTGATGAGTGTGCATCCATGCGCTGAGGCGAGCGTTTGCACTTCGTCACAGAAAAACGGGGCAATAACCGTTACTTTGGCACCTGCATCCAGCAGCGTTGACAGCTTGCGGGCAGCAACAGTACCGCCGCCGATGATTACGCAGTTTTTGCCTGCTACACGCAGCATAGCAGGATAATGAAAATTAGTTTTAATAAGCATATAATTAACCACCTATAGGAACGTGATAATGAGTGTCATTAAATATGTTTCCTAACCTTTATATAATATCATATCTGAAGCAATTTATAAAGATATTGAAGGCTTTTTAAGTGTGAAAAACATAAGAAAGTGCCTGAAATAAGAAGATTGGCGGAATGATTCCAAAAAACGCTGAAAATGTTCGTTGAAAACTAAAAACTCCCGCTGTAATCCGTTAAGATTGCTCAGCGGGAGCCTTATTAAGTCTTATTAATTTTTATTGGTTAATTATTTGCCGAAATATCTTTTCAGCAGGCCTGCGAAAGCTTTGCCGTGGCGAGCTTCGTCACGAGCCATTTCATGAACGGTGTCATGGATAGCATCCAAGTTCAGTGCTTTAGCACGTTTTGCCAGGTCGGTTTTGCCTGCGGTTGCACCATTTTCAGCTTCTACACGCATTTCCAGGTTCTTTTTGGTGGAGTCGGTTACAACTTCGCCCAACAGTTCTGCGAATTTAGCAGCATGTTCAGCTTCTTCGAAAGCAGCTTTTTCCCAGTACAGGCCGATTTCCGGATAGCCTTCGCGGAAAGCTACGCGGCTCATTGCCAAATACATACCAACTTCGGAGCATTCGCCGTTGAAGTTAGCGCGCAGGTCAGCTTTGATATCTTCAGGAACATCGGAAGCGATGCCTACAACGTGCTCAGCAGCCCAGCCCATTTCAGCAGCCATTTCCTGGAATTTGGAAGCGGGAGCGCCGCATTGCGGGCATTTTGCCGGAGCAGCTTCGCCTTCATATACATAACCACATACTTGACATACAAATTTTTTCATATTAGTTCCCTCCATGTTTTTATATTGCATTGCTCAATTATATTTTTGACTTGCACAGCTTGTGTGCCCTTGACACTTATATAATAACACAGGCTGGCACAGTTGTCAATAATAATTATCCGTTAGTTTTTATTTTAATTTAGTTAGCTGTGGCTGACAAATTAGAATTTGAGAGTTAAGCCCAGGTTAACACCTTTAGCCTTCATGTCGAGGTCTTCGCCGAAAGCATCATCGAATGTCTGATTATAGTAAGAAGCGTTAACTTCCAGGTTGTTCAGAATAGGCTTGCTGATGCCGATTTCATAGCCGCTGTTTCTGTTGCCGTAGCCAACATTTCCCCAAACAGTGAAGAGTGCGGGAATATCATAGGCAGCCTGCAGACCGATTTGACCGGAGTTTTTGGTTTTACCGCCAAAGTCACCGGAGGTATCAGCGTTCAGATAACCTGCGTAAGCGGAAATACCAGGCAGAACTTTATACATAATATTGAATTGTTGGGCGCGGGTTTTGGCTTCGTCTGCTTTGTAATTATTCCATTTGTAGTTTAAAGCAGTTTTTTGGCCGATGCCGACAGTTGCGCCAAGATAGGTACTGTTGGATTTGCTGAATTTATAGTTGTCACCTTTAAGACTGGATGGCAGAGTAATGCCTGCATCAATAGCAACCTTGCCTGCGTCATAATTTTTCAGCGGAGAAGCATAGGCGTTCAGGCTGCAGGTGGTTGCAAGGCAGATTGCTGCACCGAAAGCTAATAAAGCATGTGTGGATTTCATTTTGCATCGCTCCTTTTACAACATAATTTTGGTCTTAACTTAATTTTAGCATATAAAGACAGTTATGCAAGCAAAAAGCAGTGATGTGTTTATGACAAATGTGTTAAAAGTACTTGTAAAATCACGCGGAAAAGAGGATAATTATAATGTATATCTATCTATAAACAAGGGGATTTTATGAGCGCAGATTCTAAAGCTTCGAATAGCAAATTTTTAAAGGGAACCTTAATCCTTACGGCCTCCAGTATAGTGGTCAAGGTTATCGGTTCTCTGAACTGGATTATTTTATCACGTGTATTGGGTGGCGAAGGTATCGGCCTGTATCAGATGGGCTTTCCAATCTATCTGATGGCAATAACCGTATCAAGTGCCGGTGTACCGGTGGCAATATCTATTATTACCTCCGAAAAGCTGGCGAATAAGGATTATCGCGGTGCCAAGCGAGTCTTTAATGTTTCGCTGCGAGTGCTGCTGTTGACGGGACTTTTGTTTTCGTCCTCACTGTTTTTTGGTGCGGACTGGCTGGTTAATAACCATATCATCCGCGACAGCCGTGCGTATTATTCTATTATCGCTCTGGCGCCTGCGGTTTTCTTCGTAACCTTTCTGGCCAGCTTCCGCGGTTATCTGCAGGGCTGGCAGATTATGACGCCGACGGCGGTCAGTGAGATTGTCGAGCAGCTGACACGTGTTATTACCATGCTCGTTTTTGCCGACCTCTTCATGCCGTACGGTCTGGCGTTCGCTGCAGGCGGTGCCAGCATGGGCGCCGGCGTAGGCGCGTTCTGCGCACTTTTGGTGCTGATGTGGTTCTATCGCCGTCTTAAGCAGCGTCTGCAAAAGGAAATGGCAGAGCAGGATGACAGTGCGCCGGTAGAAAGCGCCGGACATATCATCAAGCGTCTGCTGAAGCTGGCTTTGCCGGTTTCGCTGACCAGTCTGATGCTGCCGATAGGTGCAAATCTGGACCTTTTGATTGTGCCGCAGCGTCTGGAAGCAGCCGGTTTTAATATTCATCATGCGACCGAGCTGTTCGGTTATCTGACTGGTATGGCTGTACCATTGGTTAATCTGGCAACAATTTTTACGGCGGCAATGACTATCAGCTTGGTGCCGTCTATTTCCGAATCGCGTGCGCTGAGCAGCTTTGAAGCGATTCGCGATAAAATCCGCATTGCCTTCCGTGTGGCAATGATTATCACCTTCCCGTGCTTTATGGGCCTCTATTGTCTGGCAGAAAAGGTTGCGGCGCTTGTGTATAACGCTCCCGGTGCGGCGCCTGCGATTCAGACAATGAGCATCGGTATTCTGTTTTTAGGTATGCATCAGATCAGTACAGGTATTCTGCAAGGCCTTGGCCGCACGGCAATCCCTGTAATCAATATGATTATTGCCTGCATTGTAAAAATCGTTATGAGCTGGTATCTTACTGCTGTGCCGGAGCTGGGCATCCGTGGTGCGTCGATGGCGACGGTGGCAGATTTTGCCGTGGCAGCGATTATCAATATGGGCTTTATTTACAAGCTGACAGGCTATAGCTTCTCTGTGGGCAGCATTATCCGTCCCTGCTTTGCTTCCGGTGTCATGGGCGCGGCGATTTACGGCGTGCTGATGCTTACGGAAAGCATGGGTATGTGGTGCGTGCTGTTTGCTATGGCGGCAGCTGTTCCTGTCTATGCATTGGCGCTGCTGGCCTGTGGTGGTCTGAATAAAGAGGATTTGGACAACGTGCCCTTTGTGGGACGCAGATTGTTGGCAGTAGGCCAACGCTTTGGTCTTTTCAAGTGAGGTAATTAAAATAATGGAGGAAAGGAAATGTGAGCTGCGCTTGCCAAACGGCAAGGTAGTAAATTTTTCGTATGCTAAGCTCAAGGCAGGCATTGCTGTTACTGCCCTGGTGCTTGTCGGAGCAGTCGGCGGAGCCGGCTATTTATATCATCAGCTGGCGGATTATCGCAGCGAAGCAACCGATTATGCTGCATATAAGCAAAATAAGGCCGAGCAGCAGACAAAGCTGCAGAAGCTTTTACAGGATAACGAAAGAATGCTGCGCGATATGGCCGAAATTTCCAATCTGGAGAAAAAGCTGCGCCGTGCTGTTATCCGTGATGTAGACAGCAGCAAACTGGGCGAGGGCACGAGCATGGTGGATTCGACAGCGGCAAAGGAAACGTCTGCCAATACGTCTTATACAGGCAAGGGCGGGCCTGCTAAAATGGATATCAACGGCACCATGGCGGTGCTGACAGCGCAAAATGCCAATATCAAAAAGATGCTTGATAGTACCAAAAAATCTGTCAGCGAGCTCTTAAGTGAGGTTGAAGGCTCCGGTGGCGGCATGGCGTCCTTCCCGGATAAATGGCCTACAGACGGCGGTACTATCAGCAGTAATTACGGTGTGCGCACCGGTCCGATTGAGGGCGGTTATGACTGGCATCCCGGTCTGGATATAGCGGTTGACTTTGGCGCACCGGTTTATGCTACGGCTGCAGGTACGATTGAACAGGCAGGCTGGAACGGCGGCTACGGACGCTATGTGCGTATCAATCATGGCAATGGCTATGAAACAGCCTACGGACATATGAGCGGCATTGCCGTTGCTGCAGGGCAGAAGGTAATCAAAGGCGAAATCATAGGCTTTGTCGGCAGTACAGGCTACAGCACAGGTCCGCATATTCATTATGAGGTGTTGGCTGACGGACAGAATATAGATCCGTTCTATGTGCTGAAAAATAAATAAAGACCGCTGTGTATTGATATCAGCAGCAAAACAGTTCAGTGCTAAGCTGAGCAGTAAAATTAAAAATAGATTTTGCAAGCCACTATGACGAATTTGTTGTAGTGGTTTTTTTGTATGCCTTGGTCAGAAATTATGAGGGATATGCAGAGATGGATTTAGTGTAAAAAATATGTAAAACATTCTTCAGAGCGCTATTATTGCTTTACAGCAGAAAATGCAGGTGTTATCATTATCTTAATATTATAAATAATTACAGGCGAGGAGGTCCGCATTATGTCCATCAGAGAAATTTCCTTCCCTTCTGCCAACGGCAGAGATACCATCAAGGCCTGGTCCTACAGTCCTTTAGGCAAACCGAAAGCTATTGTACAGCTGATTCACGGCTACGGTGAGCATTCACGCCGCTATCTGCATATGATCAGCAAGCTCAATGAAGCAGGCTTTGTAGTGTTTGCTGATGACCATCTCGGTCACGGTAAAACCGGCTATGACGGAGGCACCCTGGGTGATCCGCATTCCGGCGGCTATATGACCTATCTGAAGGATGAAAAGGCTTTGCATGATATTGCTAAAGAGGCTTATCCTGAGCTGCCGTATTTCGTTTTCGGCCATAGCTGGGGCTCTATGCTGGCGCGTGCTTATGCGTCAATCTATGGTGAGGATATCAAAGGTATGATGCTGTGCGGTGTCTGCTCGCAGTGGCAGGGCTGTGAGGATGCCTATGTTAATGCAGAATTCAAGGCTGCTTATGAGGCAGATCCGTATCAGCCTTGCGGCGTTTGGTTTGAGCGTGTTTTCTGCGGCATGACGGACAGAGTGGAAAATCCCAACAGTCCGGCAGATTGGATTGCGACCGACACGCGCATTGTTGAGGATCATGCAGGCGATATGTTCAATACCTTTGATACTACGCTGGAGCTGTGCTATGATTTCGTGCAGCTGTATCATTATATTGAAAATGATGAGTGGGCTGCCAAGGTGCCGCAAAATATTCCCAGCTATCTGATTGCTGGTGACCAGGATCCCTGCGGCAATTACGGCGAGGGCTTGTATCATGTAGCAAATCTGCTTGCCAAAACAGGACATAAGGTTTCCGTAAAGCCGTATCCTGGCTTCCGTCATGAAATTCACAATGAGCTGTGCTTGCGTGATGAAGTAGAAGCCGGCTTGATTAAATTTATGGACGATTGCTTAGCGTAAAATAGTTATAAAAAAGGGGCTGCCTTACGGCAGTCTCTTTTACTTTATAAGCTTCCATATATCGCCTGCGTTTTCAGCCAGCAGCTTAGCGCCGTGCGCTTCCAAAAAGGCACGGCCTCTGAAGCCCCAGCAGGCGCCGATGCAGGCAACGCCTGCATTGCGGGCGGTGTCGAGGTCGGTATCCGAATCACCGATATAGATAGTGCTTGCAGGCTCAGCTTTTAATTGCCGCATGATTGCCAGCAGCATATCCGGCGCAGGCTTTTTGGCGATGCCGGCGCGCTCGCCGCAGGCAGCGTCGAGCTGGCCGTCAAAGTATTGCTTAGCCAGCGCTTGTACGCCGTAATCCGCTTTGTTGGAAACAATGGCTGTACGGCAGCCTGCAGCACGCAGTTGCTGCAAAAGCTGCGGTACACCTTCGTAGGGGCGGGTGCTGTCGGCGCAGTGCTCCTTATAGTATCTGTTGAAGCTGGCAAAGACCTCCTCCTGCAGCTTTGCAGGCGTGTCAGCCGGTACCGCACGCTCAATCAGCTTGCGGATGCCATTGCCGACAAACCGGCGCACTTCGTCTGTGGTGCGATGAGGCAGCTTGTGCTCTGCCAAAGCATAGTTGGTAGCGGCAGCTAAATCTGCCAGTGTGTTGAGTAAGGTACCGTCAAGATCAAAAATAATGGTTGTATATTTCATAGTTAATCTCCTTTTGAACTTCAGATTTTCTTCCTCGTCTATTGTAGCACAAATAAGGCAAATGCTTTATAATATTGTTATATTTAAGTATGGAGGATAGGGCATGACTTATGATTACGCTCGCTTAGCGAAAATTAAGTGTTTTCTTTTTGATATGGACGGAACCATTAACCTGGGTAACGAACTGATTCCGGGTATGGAGGGCTTTTTTGATAAATTGAAGGCAGCAGGCAAGGAATATTATCTGCTGACGAATAATTCTTCCCGCAGCCACGAGCATTATGTGCAGAAGATGAACGGACTGGGCGTGCCTGTTACGCGTGAGAATATCCTTATTTCATCGGATGCGCTGACAAACTGGATGCAGAAGAACAAACCGGGCGCGAAGCTGTTTGTGCTGGGAACGCCGCAGCTGTTGGCAACGATTGAGGAAGCAGGTTTTACGCTGACGAATACGTTGGAGGAGGGCGCCGATTATGTAGTTGTCGGTTTTGACCAGACACTGACATATGACCGTCTTACTACCGCCTGCCGCCTGATTGACAAGGGTGTGCCGTATGTTGCAACGCATCCTGACGTGCGCTGCCCGATTGAAGGCGGCGAATTCATTCCTGATACTGGTGCGATGCTGGAGCTGATTAAAACTGCTACCGGCAAAAAGCCGCAGCTGATTTTCGGTAAGCCTTATAAGTATATGGTAGATGTGGTTTTAGACAAAACCGGTTATAAAAAAGAAGAAATCGCTATGGTGGGTGACCGTCTGGCAACAGATATTGCCTTTGGCCTGAACAATGATATTCTTTCTGTGATGGTGCTGACAGGTGAAGCAACCATGGAAGATGTGGAAAACGGTTCTATTAAGCCGGATATTATTTTACCGCATGCTAAGGAAATTCTGCAATATCTTGGTTAATAACGGATAAATATTTTGTCTTGATAATGAAAGGAGTATTGCTATGGCTGTTTTGGAGCAGACTGCTGTATTGACTGATGCTATTCGCCCGGTGCCTGCGAGTGAGCTGGAGGCGCGTCTGGAGAAGTTTCGCCGACTGATGGATGAAATGCATCCCGGTTGGGAGATGGCTGCAGTCAATCATAAGGTTGCAATGTATTATTTCACGGGTACGATGCAGGATGGTGTACTGCTGATTCGTCCGCAGGATGCTGTTTTCTGGGTGCACCGCAATTATGAGCGCGCAGTAAACGAATCGCATTTCAGCGATATCCGTCCGATGCACAGCTTTCGTGAGGCTGCCGCTTATTATGGCAGTGCGCCGCGCATTATGTATGTAGAAACGAAAAAAGCTACCTTGGATTGGGAAAGAATGTTGCATAAGTATTTTGCCTTCGAAGAGATAGGCTCCTTTGATGCGGTACTGCAGGAGCTGCGTCTGCGCAAGAGTGCTTACGAGCTGCAGCAGATGGAACGCTCTGGCGCTATTCACGAAACAGTGCTCGATGTTGTGGCACCGAAGCTGATTCATGCAGGTATCAGTGAGGCTCAGCTGGCTATCGAGCTTTACAGCGAGATGGTGCAGCGCGGCTCGCACGGAACGGCGCGCTTTAACCAGTCCTTGGGCGAGGAGGTTATAGGCATTGCTTCCTTTGGCAAGAGCGGTTTAGTACGCACCGGCTTTGACGGCCCCGGCGGTACTGGCGGCACCTGCATAGCGGTACAGTCCATAGGCAATGCTTTCCGCAAGCTGAAGTCCGGTCGACTGGTTTATCTTGATGTTCCCTGCGGTTTTGACGGTTATCATACCGATAAGACAGTCGTTTATTATTTCGGCAGTCTGCAAAAGGACGAGCAATGCGCAAGACTTTTGGCGGCACAGGAGCGCTGCCTGGAGCTGGAGCAAGAGGTAGTGTCCATGATGGTTCCCGGTGAGCCGATTGAAAACCTGTATCTGCGCACTATGGAAAAGTTCGAGAATGTTTACGGTGATGCGTTTATGAACGGCGGTAAATTCCTGGGTCACAGCATTGGTCTTGTGATGGATGAAGCACCGGCCTTGGCTAAGGGCTTTAAGCAGCCTTTGGAGCCTGGTATGACCTTTGCCGTAGAGCCTAAAATTGCCTTGCCGGGCTTAGGTCTGGTAGGCACGGAAAATACCTATGTAGTTACGGAAAAGGGAGCCAGTTCGCTGACAGGACGCTCACACGCGCTGCGTGAAATCGAATAGTATTACGGTAAAACAAAAATGCTGCGGGCGCAAAGCCTGCAGCATTTTTAGTAAGAGTCTTATTCAGCTAATTCCTTGGCGCATTCTACGAATTTTACTCCGGCAGCAGCCATTTCCTGCATAGCGCTTGCGACAGTTTCGGGAGCAATGCCGCGGCAGGCAGCCTTGTTCAGGATTACGTCGAAGCCTGCAGCCTTCAGCTGCAGTGCGGTATTTTTTACACAGTAATCGGTTGCCAGACCGCCGCAGATAACGGTGGTGATACCGTGGCAGCGCAGATATTCGATGGCACCGGTGGAAAGAGTGTCCTTCAGATCATGGTAGCAGGCACCGTAGGGGTGCTTATCTGCTTCAATGCCCTTGAATACCTGATAATCATAGGTAGCTTCATCAAGGCCGTCGATGAAGTCAAAGCCTTTGGTGCCGATAATAGCATGTGCCGGCCAACGGATATCAAGATCAGGATAACCGCTGATGGGAGTGAGCGGAGCGTGCTCGGCGTCGCTGATCCAGAGCGCACAACGGCTGTGCGCGTCGCGGGAAGCGAGGCGCAGGCCGGCGAATTGAGCCTGGGCGTTCAGCTCGGGAGCGATGGTGTCGCCTTCGGCAACCGGCAGCTCATCGGGGCAGACCGGGGTGAAGGTGTTTTGTGCGTCAATATCAAAGGAAGCAATGTATTTTTTTTCCGGTAATTGCATAGTGAACCCTGCTTTCTGTTTTAATTTAGACTTATTGTAGTATACCACCGTGATTTTAGCAATAGGGAAAATACTTTTGCTATAGGAATATACGGTGAGTTAAATAAAATGTTACAAGCAGTATATTGTTCCTCTCAGGAAAATTTTTCCGTGTCACTCTTTCACAAAGAATTCATTTGTCAAAAGTATTGTTTTGATTTACACTATAGCTAGAATTCTTAGTTAATATGGTGAATGATGATAATTGTAAAGTGAGGCAGACTGATGGCAACATATATTATTGCGGGTTTGTTAACAATATTGGTGATTTTGGCAGTGCGCAGTTATTTTGGTAAAAAGTATCGCGGCGGGTGCAACGGCTGTTCCGGCTGTCCGCATGCTAAAAACTGTACCTCGATAAAAAAATAAAATGTTGACAAAATCCCTTGTTGGTTATATGCTAATATTAGAGTTTTGTAAAATATTAATGTATGTTATACAAAATTCTTGGGTAAGTTTGATGCCGCGGCAACGATGCTTTGCCTGCGGCTTATTTTATGGACGATAAGCTTAGGAGGATGCCATTGTGCATATTCAACGTGGTGCGTGGGCAGAAATAAATCTAGATGCAGTTGCACATAACGTGCAGATGGCTAAGGCCAATCTGAAGCCGACAACCAAATTATGTGCTGTCGTCAAGGCAGATGCCTATGGTCATGGCGCTGTGCGCGTAGCGCAGGAAGCAGCGCGTAATGGTGCAGACTTTTTTGCGGTAGCTCTCCTGCAGGAGGGCGTGAAGCTGCGCGAGGCCGGTATTGAAACACCGATTCTGGTGCTTGGCTCAATGCTGCCGGAGGTTGCGGAAATCTGTGTGCGCTATGATATCAGCCATGCAGTATTTGATGAAGAACGCTTATATGCTTTGAATGCGGCGGCTTTGAAGCTGCATACGAAGGCTAAAATACATATTAAGATTGATACAGGTATGCACCGTATCGGTGTGCATGTGCGTGATGCCGGCAGGTTTGCCAAGCTGGCAGCGTCCTTGCCCGGTATCTATATTGAGGGCGTGTTCAGTCACTTTGCGACTGCTGACGCCGATGATAAGCAGTATGCTGCCTATCAGTTTGAACGCTTTCAGGAGGCGCTGCGCCTGATTGAAGCGGAGGGAGTGCATATTCCTATCCGTCATATCGCCAACAGTGCTGCGCTGACGGAGCTGCAGGAATATCAGCTGGATATGGTGCGTCAGGGAATTACCCTGTATGGACTGCACCCGGCGCATATGATTGACTGCTACAAGGATTTTGAACCTGTTATGACTGTGAAGACGCAGGTTGCTTTTGTGAAAACACTGCCGCCCGGTGAAACCATCGGCTATGGCAGAACCTATACATTGACGAGACCTAGTGTTATTGCTACTGTACCTATCGGTTATGCTGACGGCGTGAGCCGCCGCTTGTCTAACCGCGGGTATATGCTGGTTAACGGCATGAAGGCGCCGATTATCGGACGCGTATGCATGGACCAGACGATGCTGGACGTAACGGATATTCCGGACGTTAAGCTGGGCAGTGAGGTCATCGTGTTTGGCGGCCGTGAGCTGCCAATGGAGCTGGTTGCGGAATGGGCAGATACTATCTGCTATGAAATTATCTGCGACGTGAGCCCGCGTGTGCCGCGCGAGTATGTACGCGGCAACTAAAAAGAAGCATTGGCGTGAGCCGCTGCTTCTTAACTAAATACGCTTTCCCTTATTTTATGGCTGCTGGACGCATTTGCGAAAGGCAGTCCTTTTTTGTGGGCGGAGGAGCTGCTTCAACCTAAAAAGGCTACTGCGTAAGCAATTTTACGCAATAGCCTTTTTTTACATGGTTATTTTTCAGCAAAAGGTATCTTTATAGCGCTGTTGGCACTGCTTGATGATTTCCTTTGCTTTGTCTACATCATGTGCCTCTTCAAGAGCGGTGCTTTTGCCCTCAAGGGATTTGTACACGCTGAAGAAGTGAATCATTTCATCGCTGATATGCTGCGGCAGCTCGCTGATGGATTTGTAGGAATTATACATCGGGTCGCCGAAGGGAATCGCAATGATTTTTTCGTCCATATCACCGCTGTCCTCCATGATGATAACGCCGATGGGGTAGCAGCGCATCAAGGTCATCGGTACAACGTTTTCGGAGCATAAAACCAACACATCCAACGGGTCGTTATCTGCTGCGTAGGTACGGGGAATAAAGCCGTAGTTGGCAGGATAGTGAGTTGCGGTGTACAGGATGCGGTCCATTTTGAGCAGACCGGTTTCCTTGTCTAGCTCGTACTTTACCTTGCAGCCTTTGGGAATTTCGATAACTGCAATAAAATCGTCAGGAGAGATACGTTTGGGGTCAATGTCATGCCAGATATTCATAGTCATTTCGTGTTTGCCTCCTCTTGTGTTTTGGGACAGAAATAAATATGTTGCTTACAAATTCCTCTCTTAATCATAGATGTTATGGAGGCCGATGTCAAATTTTGCAGGGCGATTTTTCACAACTTTTACCAAACATTATTACAGCCTCATATAAGCGCTCATTACGCACGCTCCGCGTGCTCCATTCGCTTTGAGTTCGGCGTGCTGCGCAGCATCGAAGCCTATGCCGCCGATGGCGTAAACCGGTAAGCTTACAGCGCTGCAGACGCTTTGCAGAAAGCCGAGGCCGCGCGGTGCAAGACCTGCCTTGCACTGTGTAGTGTAGATGTGCCCGGCGATGAGCACGGTGGCGCCTAGCGCCTGCGCTTCCTGCGCTTCACCTACGCTGTGAACGGAGGTGGAGAGCCAGGTGAAATACGCACGCTCGTACTCCGATATTTGTCGCAGAAATGCCAGCGGCAGATGCAGCATGCTTATGCCAAGCTCGCGTGCCAGCTGCCAATCGCTGTGCAAAATGAGCGGTATACCTGCAGCTTCGCAGCTTTGTTGTGCTTGCAGCGCAAGCGTGCGATAGGCTGCTTTGTCTAAAGCCTTCGCGCGCAGGATAACAGCCTGCGGACGCAGCTCCGTCAGCTTTGCCAAACGCTCTATTTGCTCAGCCAGCGGACGGGGACAGGTGGCGCTGTCCGTAACGGCAATTAGCGGTAGCTCAGACATAAACGTACTCCGACATTACAGGCTGCAGACCGATTTTCAGCAGAGCGTCATAGATTTCCTGCAGACTTCTGCTGTCATCAATCTCAAACTGTTCATCGCCCAGTTCTTGCTTTTTACTGTGCGCACCGATGCCTGTGTTGACGCCGGCGGAAATCTTGTTGGCAGCAATGAACATGAGGTTATCACGCACGCGTGCACATTCGCGGCTGGAAACGGTAATTGAGGCGAAGGGCATGAACAGACGGTAGGCACAGACAACCTGCAGCAGCTGGCGTTCGTGCACGTCCATCGGTTTAATTTTGTCATTGTTGATGATGGGACGCAGGCGGGGGCAGGAGAAGGCGATTTCCGCATGCGGATATTTCTTTTGCAGCAGGTAGGCATGCAGGCCGGTAGCAAGGGCGTCGCGACGGAAGTCGTCTAGGCCGAGCAGAGCGGCGAAGCCGACGCCGCGCATTTTGCCGCGCAGTGCACGCTCCTGTGCGTAAAAGCGGTAGGGAAATACGCGCTTATGACCTGCCAGATGCAGTTGTGCGTATTTATCCTTATTATATGTTTCCTGGAAAACAGTTACGTAATCTACGCCGCATTCATGCAGATAAGCGTATTCATCGCTGTTGAGCGGATAGATTTCTACGCCTACAACCTTAAAGTATTGGCGTGCCTGCTTGCAGGCCTCGCCAATGTAATGCACGTCACTCATTTTGCGGCTTTCACCTGTGAGAATGAGAATTTCCTGTTGGCCGGTAGCGGCGATGGCCTGCATTTCGGCAGCAATCTGCTCGCTGCTCAGGCAGGCGCGCTGAATTTTATTATGGCTGTTGAAGCCGCAGTAAATGCAGTAATTTTCGCAGTAGTTGGCGATATACAGCGGCGTAAAAAAGGTGACGTTATTGCCGAAGTAACGCTGGCGCTCGACCTGTGCGGCACGGGCAATCTCCTCCAAAAGCGGCAGAGCGGCAGGCGAAAGCAGGGCCGCGAAGTCCTCGGGTGTACGCTCGCTGTGAGCGAGGGCTGCAAGCACGTCTGCTTCCGTATATTTATTATAATCGTAAGCGGCGCGGGCAGTCTGCACCTTATCGAAAATATCGGAGTCGATAATTTCCATGCCCTCCTGATATTGCATCGGGTCGGTTAACTGTTTTTCGCTGAAGGCTGCTGCCTGTTCATCATAAATACTGTTGTTAAAAAATTTATCTTCGTTCTTCATGCTGCCACCTCAATCATGCAAAAAGCCTGTCAGCGGGGAGCTTGCGCTGGCAGTGTCGCGGACACTGCCGCAGCCTGCGAGATAAGCCTTGCAGCCTGCGAGATAAGCCTTGCGGCCGGCGTTGATTGCGTCGCGGAAGGCACTTGCCATAAGCGGCAGGTTACCGGCGCTGGCAATCGCGGTGTTCGCCATGATAGCCGCTGCGCCCATTTCCATAGCTTCGCAGGCCTGTGACGGTTTGCCGATGCCTGCGTCGACAATAATCGGCAGGTCGATTTCGTTGATTAAGATTTGGATAAAATCCTTGGTGCAAAGGCCCTTGTTGCTGCCAATCGGTGCGCCCAGCGGCATGATGCAGGCAGCACCGGCATCACGCATATCACGGGAACTTTGCAGGTCAGGGTACATATAGGGCATAACGATAAAGCCTTCTTTGGCAAGAATTTCTGTTGCCTTGAGGGTTTCATGGTTGTCGGGCAGCAGGTATTTGCTGTCTTTGATTACTTCGATTTTTACGAAGTCGGTGTGGCAAAGCTCGCGTGCAAGGCGGGCGATGCGCACTGCTTCTTCGGCATTACGCGCACCGCTGGTGTTGGGCAGCAAGGTGACGTTTTCCGGTACGTAATCAAGAATGTTGGCAAGAGCGCCGCTGTTGGCGCGGCGCAGAGCGAGCGTAAGGATTTCCGCACCGGCCTGCTCTACGGCTGCTTTGATTAAGTCCAGCGAATATTTGCCGCTGCCTAAAATAAAACGGGAATGAAATTCGTGTCCGCCTAAAGTCCATGTATCGTTAGTCATTTTAATTCTCCTCCAAGTCTAAAATAATGCGTGCGGCAAGCAGTGCCTGCTGCATGGCGCAGAGTGTGACGCGTGCACCGCAGAGCGGTAAATCGTGAAAATCGCTGTTGCCGTCACCGCAAAGATAAAGATTTTTTGTGATTTTTTTACTGGTTATTTCTTCTGCTTTGTCGAAGCCTGCAATACCGCTGCTTGCGATAACCTTTTTGTCACTCCAGGTGCTCAAAACAGTGCTCACGAGCATAGCCTTGCCGGCAGCATCATCGAGCGCTTCGCAGATAATGTCACAGTCACCTAAAAGCGTGGGGATGTTATCCTCTGTTACTTTGATTACCTGCGAATGCAAAGCTGCGTAGGGGTTAATCTGGCGCAGATGCTTCACAAGGGCGTCTGCTTTGTATTGCCCTATATCATCAAGAAAATAATATTGACGGTTGAGATTGGAAAGCTCTACCTTGTCGAAATCATAAAGATAAAGCTGACCGATGCCAAGACGGGTTAAGGCGACGGCGATATTGCTGCCGAGTCCGCCGAGGCCGACGACAGCAACGCGCGCGTTATGCAGAGCGTCGAGCTGCGCCTGTGTCAGTCCTTTGCCAAGTGCGGCATTGATTTCCTCCTTGCTAATCATTCAGCCACCTCCTACAAAGCTGACGATTTCCAATTTATCGGCGTCGGTAATTGTTGTACTGCCAAAATCCGCCTGCTTGATGATATTGCCGTTAAGTTCTACGGCAACAAACGCAGCGCGATAGCCAAGCTGCGTAAGCAGCTCGCTGAGAGCAGTGGGGCAGCCTAAGGCCTTTTCTTCTCCGTTGATATGCATGCTGTTTTCTCCTTTCGGGTAATAAAAAAGCTCATGAAAAAGCTACACCCGTGGTGGTGTACCCCTTCATGAGCTAAATTTCAGACTCACTCTAAGCTTTGTTTATGAAGTTGTTAGCATAAGTATAATGTTTTTGTCAGTAAGTGTCAAGGAGATAAGCTGTATATGCAGTCAGAGAAATATTTGCCTGCAGCACGAAATAGGCATATAATGGAAGCAGTAAAAAAGAGGGGGCTTTGCTTATGAAAATAACGAACAGCAAAACAGATATCTGCGCCAACCGCTTCGGTGGCAATGGTGACGTAATTATTGAACATTATCTTGACGAGAGCATGCTTAATGACAGCGTAGTAATGTACGCTAAGGTAACTCTTAAACCGGGCTGCAGCCTTGGCTATCACATTCACGACGGCAACAGCGAAACTATCGTGGTGCTGCAGGGAACTGCCGAGTACAACGATAACGGCAAGGCTATGACGCTGCATGCGGGCGATAAGGTGCACTGTCCCAGCGGCGAAGGTCATGCTATCGGCAATCCGGCAGATGCTGCCGAGGATTTGCTGTTGCAGGCTCTGGTAATCAAAAAATAATTATAGCTTTTATGTCTAAACTAAAAGGACTGACGCCTTGGCTGTGCGTCAGTCCTGAATTTTTTTATTTACCTTTGAAAAGACTTCCTAAAATACCTCGTACCAGCTTGCTGCCGATTTGGTTGCCGACTGTGCGGGTAGCGGAATTGACGGCGCTGTCAAATACCTTGTCCAACACGCTCTTGGTTTGGCGGCCGCTGCTTCTTTGTGCAGCACGTTCTGCTGCAATGCGCTCACGTTCCGCAGCTTTGGCGGCACGTTCTGCTTCCTTGGCCTGTTTAGCTTCTTCTTTTGCTCTCAGCGCTGCTTCCTTGGCTTCAGCTTCAGCCTTCGCTGCCGCTTCGGCTTCCGCATGTGCCTCTTCTGCCTTTTGTGTCAGCAGCTCATAGGCAGATTCACGGTCAACAGCTTCTGCATATTTGCTGTAGAGCGGGCAGTCTTTGATCAGCTGCTGGCGTTTGACGTCATCACACACGCCAAGATAGCTGCGCGGTGGCATTACATAGGCACGCTGTACGATGGAAGGAATACCTTCGGGGTCCAGCGTGGAAACAAGAACCTCGCCTGTGCCAAGCTCGCCTAAGGCAGCTTCGGCGTCTAATGCCGGGTTTTCGCGGAAGGATTGCGCGGTAGCTTTAAGGCTCTTGCGTTCCTTAGGAGTGTAGGCGCGCAGCGCATGCTGCAGCTTGTTGCCTAACTGTGCCAGTACACTTTCGGGTACGTCGGTAGGCTGTTGGGTGATAAAGTAAATACCAATGCCCTTGGAACGGATGAGGCGGACAATCTGTTCAATCTTATCCAAAAGTGATTGCGGCGCATCCTTAAAAATCAGATGTGCTTCGTCAAAGAAAAAGACCATCTTGGGTTTATCCAAATCGCCTGCTTCCGGCATCATTTCATAGAGCTCGGAAAGCATCCATAGTAAAAAGGTTGAGTAGAGCAGCGGGCGTTGGAACAGTTCGGTAGCGTGCAGCAGGTTGATAACGCCGCGGCCGTCTTCTGCCGTAGCAAACCAGTCCTTGATATCGAGTGCCGGTTCACCGAAGAAAATATCCGCACCCTGATCCTCCAGACGCAGCAAAGCTCTTTGGATAGCACCGATGCTGGCGGGAGTGATGTTGCCGTAGCTTGTTTTGAACTGGGCAGCATTATCACCGACGTATTGCACCATGCTGCGCAAATCCTTGAAATCCAACAGTAGCAGGCCTTGGTCGTCTGCTACGCGGAAAACAATATTCATCACGCCGCTTTGGGTATCGTTCAGCTCCAGCAGACGGCTGAGCAGATCAGGTCCCATTTCCGAAACAGTGGCGCGCACGGGAATGCCTCCCTTGCCGTAAACGTCCCAGAAGCGTACCGGATAACCGGCGAATTTCCATTCCGTTTCCAGACCCAGCTTGTTTCTTAAGCGCTTGCGGAAGCCTTCGCTGTCCTCACCGGGCAGGCACATACCGGAAACGTCGCCCTTGATATCAGCCAGAAAAACAGGTACGCCCATTTCACTGAAGCTTTCTGCCAGCACCTTGAGCGTAACGGTTTTGCCTGTACCGGTAGCACCGGCAATCAGGCCGTGACGATTTGCCATTTTGGGATACATATAGATACCGCCCTTGTCATTTTGACAAAGCCAGATTTTATGCAGTTTAGGGATATACATCTTGCATTCCTCCTCGCGGCATTAAGATTTAGTATGAACGCTTGCCCCAAAGAGGATGAGCGCAGGGGCGCAGCGCAAGACGATGAACCTGCTGTGCTGCCTCCTCAAGAGGCAGGTCCTCGCGGCTGCCGCCGCGTTCCAGCACACAAAGCGGCGCTTCGCTGCCAACCTCGCCGCCGGGCAGGTAAATATATTCTTCATTATCAGTATCGCCGAAAATAATTCCGGCGAGCAGTTTTTCTTGCGTAACTTTAGACATTTTCTAACCTCAGAACATTCTTTTCTTCCACAGCAGGAAGGCAGTACCCAAAGCAATACATGCCGCCAGACTGATGACGATAAGGAACCCGAATGGGTTTTCTGCAAAGGGGACAGGTACGTTCATGCCCCACAAACCGCTGATGAGTGTAGGAATCGCCAAAATAATGGTGACGGATGCCAAAAATTTCATGACCAGGTTCAGGTTGTTGCTGATGATGCTGGCAAAAACTTCCATCATGCTGTTAAGAATGTGGCTGTACATTTCAACCATTTCTACAGCCTGCTTATATTCGATGATAACATCGTCCAGCAAATCCTCATCTTCCTCATACACCTTTATCAGATGCTGGGATTGCGTAGCATTACGCAGACGCAGCAGTCTTTCCAGTACAATGGAATTGCTTCGCAGAGAGGTGGAAAAATAGGTTAAGGACTTCTGCAGATCAAGCAGGTTGAAGAGCTCGCTGTTTTCCATGGACTGGCGCAGGTGAATTTCCAGCTCATCTGTACGGCGGATGATGATACGGATATATTTCAGATAGAGAGTAGCGGATTTATAAAGAATCTGGAATAAAAAGCGTGTTTTTTTGAAGGTGCTGAACATTTTGCTGTTGTGTGTACCAAAATCTGCAGTTACGGCGTTTGGCTCCAAACAGATAGTGGCAATACCTTCTTCGGTTACTACGATACCTAAAGGCAGGGTATCATAATCTTTATTGCTGCGTAAAAAAGGAATATCGACCAAAATCAGAATCTGGTCATCCTCTACCTCAATACGGGATTTTTCTTCCTCGTCCAGTGCGGCGCTTAAAAAATCCATCTGGATTTTTGTCGCTGCCGCTATTTCCTGCAGCTCTTCTACAGAAGGAGCCACTATGTCCAGCCAGTAGCCCTTTTCCAGATGTTCCAGCTCCAGCTCGTCCAGTCCTTGGTCGGTACTTTTTAAAATTTTGTACATAGTAGGGTTCCTCCTTTCCTCTTTCCTGGCAGGCGTGATATAAAGCACCGTCTGCGTCACAACGGCTTTAAAAATTACAGATTCTCTTCGATGGCTTTGGCCAATTGGTCAGCGCAGCTGGTGCCGCGGCCGCGGCAGTCATTGCCCTTGAGCAAATCAGCAACTGCTTTGGCATACTGGCCTTCTACCAGCTTGCCGATAGCAGCCAGATTTCCGGGGCAGCCGCCGTCAAAGCTTACATTGTGCAGCTTGCCGTCAACTATATCAAAATGAATCTCGCGGGAGCAGACTCCGCTGGTTTTATAAGTAAACATATTTCTTTCCTCCATTGTATTACAACATACATTAGACAATTCGACAAAAATAAATAAAATCCTTTTTCTTACGCTTGCGCAAGAAAGATTTTACGTAAATTTTATTTCAAAAATTTTCCCGCTGCAGAAAAGTTTTGGCTGGAGCTTTAATTTACTAAAAAAAGTTGGTATAATATAAGACAAATTATTGTACGTTGTAGGATGGTAGCATGGTTTATATTCTTACAGCACAAGTATTATGCTTTTGTAGCATGGAAGAAAGGTAGTGTAGTTTTTATGTCTATTCAGTTGGTAATTGTCGTGGCGTACATCGCGTTGCTTTTTGGCATCAGCTTGTGGGTTAAGCACAAGGCTGATTCGGGTTCGACAGCGTTTTTGCTGGCCGGACGTAAGCTGAACACGATTCTGGTAGCTGTCAATGTTACCGGCCTGGCAGTCGGTGCTGCTTCTACAGTCGGCGTAGCACAGCGTGCCTTCAGTGTTGGTCTGGCAGCAGGCTGGTATAACGGTGCCTGGTCTATCGGTGCTTTGGTTATGGGCCTTTTGGCAGCAGGTAAGCTGCGTTCCATGAAGGTTTCCACTATTCCGGAATTCTTTGAGTTCTATTATGATACCAAAGGCCGTGCAATCGCTGCAATCGGTCTGGTTATCATTATGTGCGTTATTACTGCTTTGCAGTATATGGCAGGCGGTGCGATTTTGTCCTCGCTGCTGCCGGAGATCTTCTCCTTCCATGGCGGTATGATTATGAGTGCCGTTGTATTTATCGGTATTACACTGATTGGCGGTCTTTGGTCCAGCGGTCTGGCAAATATCGTCAGCGTTACCTTGATTTATATCGGTATTATCTACTCTGCAATCCAATCTGTATCCAACGTAGGCGGTTGGGATGCAGTGCTCAGTAAGCTGCCTAACCCCGAGGTTATGGGCAGTCCGGTAGCAGGCCTGGCTTTTGCTACTATTCTTGGCTGGATTATCGTTATGATTACCCAGACTATTACCGCGCAGGGCCCTGTACAGATTGCCTGCGGTGCGAAAAATGTCAAGGCTGCCCGCAACGGTTATGTTCTGGCCGGCCTGATGATTTTCCCTGTAGGCTTCATCTGCGCTGTATTGGGTGTTGTCTGCAAGGCAATGTATCCGGAAATGCCGGTGGCGCAGGCTGCACTTGCTATGCCTAAGGTTGTTATGACTCTGGATCCTCTTGCCGGCGGTGTAACTCTGGCTGCTTTGTGGGCTGCGGATGTATCTACTGCCTGCACTATTCTGCTGGGTGCGGCTACGCTCTTCAGTAATGATATTTACAAACGCTTTATTAATCCTGCTGTTGCGGAAAATAAATTTGTCATCATCAATCGTCTGTCTGTTTTTGCTGTCGGCCTGATTACTCTGTGGTTTGCCTTCAATGCAGCGGGTATTGTTAAGACGATGATTGCCGGTTTGTCTATGACCTGCGGCCTGACCTGTGTATTCTTCTTTACGATGTTCGCTCCCCGCCTGTGCCGTCGCAGCTCTGCTTTCTGGACTACGTTGGTGAGCCTTCTCGGCATTGCTCTCTGGTTTGTTCCCTGCAGTCCGCTGGCAGGCATCAAACCGCTTTTTGCCAATGAAGTAATTTACTTTGAATGGCCTATCTGCATTATTACCTTCCTGTTGGTAGCAATGCTGGATAAAAATAAAATCAAAGAGGTTGTAGAGGTTCCTGAAGAGGACGAGTAATCTCTGCGCCTGCTGATAAAAAATTGTTTTGTGAGGGGTGTGACTAACATGCATGAATGTGGTAAAAGCTGCATCAACAGCATCGAAATCGGCCGTGCTGCCTTGCGTATTGCACTTACCTCCAGTCGCGTGGAGGAAACGAAGGTAAAGGAACGCCTGGCGGAGCATGGAATCCGTTCAACAGCTGTTGATTTCGGCGGTGAATTTATTCCTTCTATTGTAAAAATTGTCGAGCGTGCTGTAGTTGCTGCGCAGCGTCAGGGACTTGTAACTGAATCACATGTAGGTGCGGGTGCTGTGGCGGGTGCGGCGCACGAAGCACTGGAACAGGTGAAGGTTAAGGCCTTTGGCTTCAACGTCGGCGGCAAAATCGGTATTGCTCGCGCCGGAGAGCATCTTTGCGTTGCTATTTATATGGGCGTAGGTGTACTGAACCTCAATGAGCTGTGTGTCGGTTTGGCGCATCGCTCGCTGGCCAGTGATGAATAGAGGTGCTTTATGAGTATTTTGGATATTATCGGACCGGTGATGATAGGTCCCTCCAGCTCGCATACTGCCGGTGCTGTCCGTCTGGGACTTTTGGCCGCCAGTATTCTTGGCGCTAAGCCGGTAAAGGCAGAAATTTATCTGCATGGCTCCTTTGCCGAAACCTATAAGGGACACGGCACGGATATGGCGCTGCTTGCCGGACTGATGGGCTGGCTGCCGGATGATGAACGCATTCCGCAGGCTGACAGCTATGCGGAGAAAAACGGCTTAGAATATTCCTATCATAAAATTGATTTGGGCAATAAGGCTCATCCAAACACTGTGCTTTTTAAGCTGACTGCAGAAAATGGTGCCCGTTGTGATATCGTCGGTTCTTCTGTTGGCGGCGGTCAGGTACAGGTTACGGAAATTGACGGGTTCCCTGTAGAGCTCACTGGACGCCTGCCTGCTATTTTGACAGTGCATATTGATACAAGAGGTGTTATTGCGCTGGTTACCAGTACCTTGGCCAATGCCGGCGTAAATATCGCCACGATGCGCTTGTTCCGCAGCGACAAGGGCGGTATGGCATCTATGGTTATTGAATGTGATGAGGCAGTGCCGCAGGAGATTATCAATCTTATCAGCGCGCTGCAGCAGATAGAATCGGTGCGTTTTATCGCCAGTGTTTTATAAGGGGTGCAGCATGAAAAAAGAAATGCTGTCTTTGAACAGCTGGATTAAAGAGGCTGCTGAATGGCAGCAACCGTTAGACGAATTTCTCATAGACTACAATATGCGCGAGCTGGAATGCAGTCAGGAAGATTTACTGGCGAAAATGCAGGAAATGCTGGACGTTATGGAGAAATCTGTAGAGCATGGGTTAACCGGTGTCCGCTCGCATAGCGGTCTGACCGGCGGTGATGCCAAAAAGCTGGCTGCAGCTGCAGGCGCTGAAGGCTTTGTCAATCTTTTGGGCGAGAAGGCTTTGGATGCAGTTATCTATGCTACAGCAGTTGGTGAATGCAACGCGGCTATGGGCCGTATAGTTGCTGCTCCTACCGCAGGTGCCAGCGGCGTACTTCCGGGAGTGTTCTTCACCCTGAAAAAGCACTGTGGACTGGACGATGCAACCTTGCAGCGTGGTATGGTGGTTGCCGGCAGTATTGGTATGGTAATCAACGAGCGCGCTTCTCTGGCAGGTGCTATGGGTGGCTGTCAGGCAGAATGCGGCAGTGCTGCGGCGATGGCAGCAGGTGCTGCGGTTTCTATGCTGGGCGGCACACCGCAGCAGGTTGGTACAGCAGTAGCAGTCGTTTTTAAAAACGTGCTGGGCCTTGTTTGCGATCCTGTGGCAGGCCTGGTAGAGGTACCCTGCATTAAACGTAATGGAGCCTGTGCTTTGCAGGCACTGTTGGCAGCTGAACTGGCGTTGGCCGGAATCAGCAGCTTTATTAATGCTGATGAAGCAATTGATGCCATGAAGAGCGTGGGGGATGCACTTCCCTGTGCTTTGAAGGAAACCGCAGGCGGCGGTATGGCCGCAACGCCTTCGGCTATAGAGTGGGCGAAAAAATACTTTGCCCGTAAATAAAAAAATAGCAAAGGAGACTTTAATCATGGAAGTTATTGCAACAACAAATGCACCCAAAGCTTTAGGTCCTTATTCTCAAGCTGTATTAGCAGGTTCTATTCTGTTTGTATCCGGTCAGATTGCTATCAATCCGGAAACAGGTGAAATGGTTCAAAGCTCTATCGAAGCTGAAACTCAGCAGGTTTTAGACAATATTGAGGCTATCCTGACGGAAGCACGCTTCAGATTCATGGATGTTGTAAAAACTACTATTTTTGTAGATGACATCAAGAATTTTGATGCTATTAATGCTGTTTATGCAAAAACATTTAAGATTGAGCCGCCGGCACGCTCCTTTGTACAGGTAGCAGCTCTGCCTAAAGGCGCTCATGTAGAAATTGAAGTTATTGCCCGCCGCTGATTAACTGCTGCGAAGCAATTTTTGACTATGTCCGGTGATTGCCGTAAAAATTTTTATAAAAATTAAATTTTCCTATTGACGCAGTGACCGGAATATAGTATAATACTATTCGTCGCCAAGCTATTCAGCTTGGAAACAAGATGGTGGCTGTGGTGAAGTGGTTAACACGGCGGATTGTGGCTCCGTTACGCGTGGGTTCGACTCCCACCAGTCACCCCACCTTTTCAGATTTGGATGAATCTGAATAACCACTAATAAGCTTGGGGCGTAGCCAAGTCGGTAAGGCACGGGACTTTGACTCCCGCATGCGTTGGTTCGAGTCCAGCCGCCCCAGCCAATGATCCACTAGCTCAGTTGGTAGAGCACCTGACTTTTAATCAGGGTGTCCCGAGTTCGAGTCTCGGGTGGATCACCACGAATTTAAGGCCGTTCTTCGAAAGAAGGACGGCTTTTTGTTTACATGGACAGTTGCCATAGATGTTCTTGTTATGATATAATGTTTTATATGCGAGTGTGGCGGAACTGGCAGACGCACTAGACTTAGGATCTAGCGCCTTTCGGCGTGCAGGTTCGATTCCTGTCACTCGCACCAACCTTATAAATCAGGCTCACGTGGAATGGTCACGTGAGCTTTTTGATTATAGTTTGCCTTTAGGTTTGTTCTAATGATTCTTGAACAATGCTATCTTGGAAATAAATAATGAATTGACCGAGTAGAAATGATAGTGATAAACTAATATTGTGATTAAATTTTTATATTGAGGATTGGTTAAGCATGTCGATAGTTTTCATTATTTTTTTAGCGTGTATAATTCTTTATTGTATACATAGTGCCAGAGAAGTAGACAAGTACAATAAATCTCAGTATCGAAAAATAACAAAAAATTCATTTTGGGATGTAGAATTTGATAAAGGTAAGAATGGCGAATATAAGATTTATAAATCATTATTTCATTATGAGATGGATGGAGCGAGTTTTTTGTTTAATTGCTATCTGCCGATGGAAAACAAAGAAACGACTGAGATTGATGCAATAATGATACATCATAGTGGAATATATGTATTTGAAAGTAAAAATTATGGTGGTTGGATTTTCGGGAATGAACGGAATGCATGGTGGACACAATCTTTATTAGGTGAAGGTTATTCTGCACAAAAAGAGCGTTTTTATAATCCTGTTTGGCAGAATAGAACACACATAAAATACTTGCGAAAAAATTAGGATTGTTTGATGGAAAAATTTATTCAGTAATAGTGTTTTCGGATAGATGCGAATTTAAAGATGTAACTATTTTTAGTGATGATGTTATATTGACTCAACAATTCCAATTAGCTGCTAGTATACAGAAATATACGAACAAAACTATATTTAATCAAGAAAAAATTAATAAGTACTACGATTTGCTATATCCATATACACAGTTGACAGAAGAGCAAAAGCAGGAACATATAAAAAATCTGCAAGAGAGAATGAATTTGCGAAGGCTTCAGCAGAATAAAGTGTGTCCTAGGTGTGGTAGCAAGTTAGTATTGCGTGTGGCGAAAAAGGGGGCGCTGGCCGGACACGAATTTTATGGTTGTTCAAATTACCCAAAATGCAGATATACCGAGAATAAAAAATGAAAACAGGTATTGCTATGTATGAAGATAAAGGTTAATGAAATATATTTAGAAAACTACTTATAGAATATCATGATTAACGTGTTGCACAGTAACAGTATGGAATTGATAAATATACAGTTATCTCTAGTTTCTGTAAGTTCAGCCAGATTTTTTAAATATGCTTCCAGTGCTGTGAGCTCTGAGAGTAGCTATGAAAAATTTTTTCAAAATTCGCTAACGATGAGATAAACTGAATTGGCTAAGATTTTGCTTAGTTACTCTTAAAACTCTTGCTGAAACTTTTATTTTTTATGCTCTGGAGAAGAACGTGAGAAATTTATCACAAACTTCTGCTTCGGTGTACGAGGCACTGTAGCGTTTTCGTAAAAAACGAGTTGTACCTTATAAATCAGGCTCACGTGGAATGGTCACGTGAGCTTTTTGATTATTTGGTTCAACTGTTAAACAAAAGAATGCTGTTGGAGGTTTTACTGCTCACGTGGCAATAGCTGCGTGGGCTTTTTGTACACTGAAATCTGTAATAGTGTTTACATTAATAAGCTGCAATCGAAAAATAATTTACAAATATTACACTTTCTGTTGACAAAAAAACTGCTTGCTGAAATAATAAAAAAACACTGATTAGATGATGCCGGTAAGCCTGACAGATTTGTAAGAGCATCAGAACTGTAGACATGTTATTGCAGGAGGGAAAGATATGGAGCAGATTTTATCGATTGTTGTACGTAATCAGCCTGGCGTACTGATGCGTGTAGCAGGTATGTTTTCACGCCGTGGCTTCAATATTGACAGCTTGGCTGTAGGCACGACGCAAAATCCGGAGTTCTCACGTATGACAGTGACGATGGAGGCTGACGAGCCGACCATTATCCAGGTTACCAAACAGCTGGCGAAGCTGGTTGAGGTAGAGCGTGTCAAGGTACTGCCTCCTAAATCCAGTGCTACCCGCAGTATGATTCTGGTTAAGGTGAAGGCCGGCAATAAGCGTCCGGAGCTGCTGCAGCTGGCGGAAGTGTTCCGTGCGCATGCAGTGGATGTAACCGGTGAGTCATTGATATTTGTTGCTACAGGTGATGAAGGCAAGCTGCGGGCTTTTGTTGATGTCATGCGCCCGTACGGCGTAACCGAAATGGTACAGACCGGCCTTGTTGCTTTAGAGCGCGGCGATACGTCGCTGGCTGTGGAGAAATCACGTTTTGAATGGCCGCCGTTGGATGATGGGCATGCGGCAATATAAGAGAGATAGATTTGCGGAAGGAAGTGAGCATATGCAGTTAAGCGGCGCAGAGATTATGTGCAGAATACTGGCAGAAGAAGGGGTAACAACGGTTTTTGGATATCCCGGGGGTACGATTCTCCCTTTTTATGATGCATTACGGCAAAGTCCGATACAACATATATTAACGGCGCATGAGCAGGGTGCTGCGCATGCGGCAGATGGCTTTGCGCGTGCTTCAGGTAAGGTGGGCGTGTGTATAGCTACATCAGGTCCCGGTGCAACCAACCTGGTCACAGGCCTGGCAACGGCATTTTTGGATTCCGTACCGGTGGTGGCCATTACAGGTCAGGTAAACAGGGCGCTTATCGGCCATGACGCGTTCCAGGAGGTAGATATCACAGGTATTACAATGCCTATTACCAAGCATAATTTTTTAGTTAAAAAGCCGGAAAACCTGGCGCCGACATTGCGACTTGCCTTCCAACTGGCGCGTGAAGGACGCCCGGGACCGGTGTTGGTAGACGTGCCGCGCGATGTGCAAACGGCGCTGATAGATTTTGAGGAAGCCCGTTTGGCGGAGCTGCAGCCGTTGGAGCCTGATGCTGAACGTGTGGCAGCGGCTGCGACGGCTATCAATAAGGCACAGCGTCCGGTAATGCTGGTCGGCGGTGGCGTTATCAATGCCAATGCAGAATATGATGCCATGCATTTGTGTGAAAAGCTGCATATTCCGGTTGTCAGCACGTTGATGGGGATTGGTGCGATTAGTGCCTACAGACAGCTGTTTTTGGGAATGACAGGCCTGCATGGACATGAACGTGCCAATAATGCCGTTAAGGAAGCCGACCTGATTTTGGCTGTTGGCAGCCGCTTTAATGACCGCGTTACAGGCGAGCGCAGCAGCTATAGTGCCAACAAGCTTATTATCCATTTGGATATTGACCCTGCTGAGGTAGATAAAAATATTGATTCGGGCATAGGCATCACTGGAGATATGGTGGCAACGCTGAATGCGTTGGAAAAGGCAGCGCAGCCGCACGATTTGAGCTCGTGGTGGGACAAAATAAACTCCTGGCCGGGGATGGACGATGATTTTGGAAACGAGGAGGCGCCCAAGTTCTTTAAAGCATTGAATCCGGTGCTCAAGGACAAGGATTATATTATTACTACGGACGTAGGCCAGCATCAGATGTGGGCAGCGCAGCATTTGAAGATACAGTTTGCCCGCCAGTGGCTGACAAGCGGCGGATTGGGAACGATGGGATTCGGTCTGCCTGCTGCGTTAGGCGCACAGCTGGCGCGTCCGCAGAGCCGTGTCATCAGTATAAGCGGTGACGGCGGCTTTAAGATGACAGGCAGCGAGCTTTTTACTATTGCAAGCAATAATGTGCCTGTTATCGCTATAGTGTTCAATAACAGCGGACTGGGAATGATACGCCAGCTGCAGACGGTGCAGTTTGCCAAACGCTTTACGTCTTGCGAGCTGCCGGGCTATGTTGACTTTGTAAAATATGCTGCTGCCTTCGGAATTGAAGGTGAGCATGCGGATACGCCGGAGGCTTTGGCTCAGGCAGTGGCCAAGGCGTGGGAATGCAGGAAGCCTTATCTTATAGAGGTTTGCGTTAATCCTAAAAATATGGTGCTCCCGATGGTAGCTCCGGGACTGGGAATTAATGATTTTGTAAAATTCGCTAACGATGAGATAAACTGAATTGGCTAAGATTTTGCTTAGTTACTCTTAAAACTCTTGCTGAAACAGGTTAAAAATGTTACGATAAAGGGACAGAAGAAAATATCATCTGTCCTTTTATTTTTTTATGCTTTGGAGAAGAAAATGGGAAATTTATCACAAACTTCTGCTCCGGTGTACGAGGCACTGGAGCGTTTTCGTAAAAAGCGCGTTGTACCGTTTGATGTACCAGGTCATAAGCGCGGTCGTGGCAACCCGGAGCTTCGTGAGCTGTTGGGGGAAAAATGTGTAAACCTGGATGTCAACTCTATGAAGCCTCTTGATAATCTTTGCCATCCTGTTTCGGTAATCCGTGACGCAGAGGAGCTGGCAGCGGAGGCCTTCGGTGCGGCACACGCATTCTTTATGGTAGGGGGTACGACCTCGTCCGTGCAAAGCATGGTCTTGGCCTCCTGTAAGGCAGGCGATAAAATTATCCTGCCGCGTAATGTACACAAAAGTGTGATTAACGCGCTCGTACTTAATGGCGCGATTCCGGTTTATATCAATCCGCAGGTTGACAGTAAGCTGGGAATTTCTCTGGGGATGGAGATCGGCGAGGTAGCTAAGGCGATTAAGGCAAATCCCGATGCTACGGCAGTGCTCGTAAACAATCCTACTTATTATGGTATCTGTTCGGATTTGCGTTCTATCGTCAAGCTGGCGCATGAGCATAACATGCTCTGCCTGGTAGATGAGGCGCATGGTACACATTTTTATTTCGGAAAAAACATGCCTGTTAATGCGATGGCGGCCGGTGCTGACATGGCATCTGTTTCCATGCACAAATCAGGCGGCAGTCTGACGCAGAGCAGTTTACTGCTTACAGGTCCGAATGTTAACTGGGAATATGTAAGCCAGATTATTAATCTGACGCAGACTACCAGTGCTTCGTATCTTCTGCTTTCAAGCCTGGATATTTCACGCCGTAACCTGTATATGCGCGGTGAGGCATCCTTCGGCAAAGTGCAGGAGATGGCGGAATATGCCCGTGAGGAAATCAATTCTATCGGCGGCTTTTATGCTTACGGACGCGAGCTGAAAAACGGCAGCAGTATTTATGATTTTGATGTTACCAAGCTTTCGGTCTATACGCGTGATATTGGTCTTGCAGGCATCGAGGTTTATGATTTGCTGCGCGATGAATATGATATCCAGATTGAGTTCGGTGATATCGCCAATATTCTTGCTTATATTTCTATCGGTGACCGTATTCAGGATATTGAACGTCTTGTAGGTGCTTTGGCGGATATCAAGCGCCTGTATTCCAAGGATCCGTCGCAAATGCTCAATACCGAATATATCGCGCCTAAGGTTGTTGTTTCGCCGCAGAAGGCTTTTTATGCCAAGGACGAATCTTTGCCTATACGCGAAACTGCAGGACGCATCTGCAGTGAGTTTGTAATGTGCTACCCGCCGGGAATTCCTATTTTGGCGCCGGGTGAGGTTATTACCAAGGATATTATCGATTATATTATTTACGCTAAGGAAAAGGGTTGCTCCATGCAGGGACCTGAAGATCCGGATGTTAATAATATCAATGTATTAGTATAAAGGACGTGATTAAATGGAGCTATGGTTTTCTGACTATCATACAGAAGATGTGAAGCTGGATATCAAAATCGAAAAGCAGCTTTTCGGTGCGGATACGGATTTCCAAAGAATAGACGTTTTTGAATCTAAGGAATTCGGCCGCTTTATCAGCTGTGACGGTACCATAGTCTTTTCAGAAAAGGACGAATTTGTTTATGACGAAATGATTGTTCATGTGCCTATGGCAGTGCATCCGCATGTGCGCAAGGTACTGGTAATCGGCGGCGGCGACGGCGGTGTAGCGCGCGAGCTGACGCATTATGATGAAATAGAGGAAATCGACGTAGTAGAAACGGACCATGTTTTTATCGATGTCTGCCGCGACTATTTTCCCGATAACGCCTGTGGTCTTGACGACCCGCGTGTAACAGTTTTCAACGCTAACGGCCTGCGCTTTTTGCGTACCAAGGTTGATGAATACGATCTGATTATCAGCGATGCTATCGATCCCTTAGGTCATGCAGCGGGCTTGTTTACCAAGGAATTCTACGGTAACTGTTTCCGTGCACTCAAGGAGGACGGCATCATGGTTTATCAGCATGGCAGTCCCTTCTACGATGAGGATGAGGAAACCTGCCGCGCCATGCACCGCAAGGCCAGCCACAGCTTCCCTATCAGCCGTGTATATCAGGCGCATATTCCTACCTGTCCTTCCGGCTACTGGCTGTTTGGCTTCGCTTCTAAGAAGTATCATCCGCTGAAGGATTTTGATGCCAAGAAGTGGCTGGAGCGTGGTATCAAGACCTGGTATTATTCCGAGCATCTGCATAAGGGAGCGTTTATGCTGCCGAAGTATGTTGAAGATATGCTGGAAGAAGAAGAAAAATAATTGATTTAAATTTATGAACAGGAGATGATTTGAATTATGAGTAAATTATTAGTAATCGGCTGCGGCGGTGTTGCCGGCGTAGCTATCGCAAAATGCTGCCAAAACAGTGATGTTTTCACCGAGCTGTGTATTGCCAGCCGTACGAAGTCCAAATGTGACGCAGTTAAGGAAAAGCTGCAGCCCACGACCTCTACTGTGATTACTACAGCACAGGTTGACGCTGACAGCAAGGAACAGCTTGTACAGCTGATTAAGGCTTACCAGCCAGACGCAGTGCTGAATGTTGCTCTGCCTTATCAGGACCTGACTATTATGGATGCCTGCCTGGAATGCAAGGTTAATTACATCGATACCGCTAACTATGAGCCGGAAAACATTGACGATCCTGCATGGCGTGCAGTTTATGACAAGCGCTGCAAGGAAGAGGGCTTCTCTGCTTACTTCGATTATTCCTGGCAATGGGCTTATAAAGAAAAATTTGAGCAGGCCGGCATTATGGCTCTGCTCGGCACCGGCTTTGACCCCGGTGTTACCAGTGTTTTCTCTGCTTATGCACTGAAGCATTATTTTGATGAAATCGAAACTATTGATATTCTGGACTGCAACGGCGGCGACCACGGTTATCCGTTTGCTACCAACTTCAACCCTGAAATTAACCTGCGTGAGGTTTCTGCTCCCGGCTCCTATTGGGAAAACGGCCATTGGGTAGAAATCCCGGCTATGGCTATCAAACGCGAGTATGATTTCCCTGAGGTAGGCATGAAGGATATGTATCTGCTGCACCATGAGGAAATTGAATCTTTGGCGAAGAATATTCCCGGCGTAAAACGCATCCGCTTCTTTATGACCTTCGGCCAAAGCTATCTGACACACATGAAGTGCCTGGAGAACGTTGGCATGCTGTCTACCAAGCCAATTAACTATGAAGGCAAGGAGATTGTTCCTATTCAGTTCCTCAAAGCGCTGCTGCCGGATCCTGCTTCCCTCGGTCCTCGCACCGTAGGCAAAACCAACATCGGCTGTATCTTCACCGGTACCAAAGATGGCAAGAAAAAGACCATTTATATTTATAATGTCTGCGACCATCAGGAATGCTACAAAGAGGTCGGCTCTCAGGCTATCAGCTATACCACCGGCGTTCCTGCAATGATCGGTACTGCTCTGGTTATTACTAAGCAATGGCAGGGCAAAGGCGTATTCAATGTGGAAGAATTCGATCCGGATCCGTACATGGATATGCTGAACAAGTTCGGCCTGCCTTGGGTTGTTGACGAAAACCCGGCTACGGTAGAATAAGATGACGGACGCCAAGAAAACTGTAATGCCGGCATATGTTGTCGACAAGGCTGAGGGTGCTTCCCGTCTGGCTGATTTGCAGAAGAATTTGCGCGCAGAGCGTGAGGAGGCGGCGCTGAAGGCGCTGCCGACTCCCTGCTATGTGGTTGATGAGGCTAAGCTGCTGAATAATCTGCGCCTTTTGCAGCATGTGCAGCACGCAAGCGATGCGCATATTCTGTTGGCACAGAAATGCTTTTCTATGTTCCGCCTCTATCCGCTAATGGGCGAATATCTGGCAGGCACGACGGCAAGCGGCATTTATGAAGCGCGCCTCGGTCATGAGGAGATGGGCAAGGAGAACCATGTTTTCGCACCTGCTTTTAAGGAGCAGGATATGCAGGAGCTGGTGCAAATCTGCGACCATATCATTTTCAACAGCTTTGCGCAGTTTGAAAAGCATAAGGCTGTCTGCGCTCAGGCCGGTGTGAGCGTTGGTATCCGCGTAAACCCGGAATGCTCGACGCAGGAGGGTGAGCATGCAATTTATGACCCCTGTGCCTATGGCTCACGTCTGGGCGTAACGATGGCGAACTTTCCGGAGAATTTGCCGCCGGAAATCGAAGGCCTGCATTTCCATACGCTGTGTGAGCAGAACGCTGATGACCTGCTGACTACCTGGAAGGCGTTCGAAGCGAAGTTCAGCAAGTACTTTAAGCAGCTTAAATGGCTGAATCTGGGTGGCGGGCATCATATTACGCGCAGTGATTATGATGTGGAAGCGCTGATTGATTTAGTAAAATATATTCGTGCTACCTATCATGTTGAGGTATATCTGGAGCCCGGTGAGGCTGTGGCGCTCAATGCCGGCTATCTCGTGACAGAGGTGTTGGATATTGTGCATAACGGTCTGGATATTCTTATTCTTGATGCCTCGGCTGCCTGCCATATGCCTGACGTGCTGGAGATGCCTTACCGTCCGCCTCTGCGCGGCGGCTATGAGGCTGACGAAAAGCAATATAAATACCGTTTATCCTCGATGACCTGTCTGGCCGGTGACGTGATTGGCGATTACAGCTTTGACAAGGAAATCAAGGTTGGCGATAAGCTGATTTTTGAGGATATGGCGATTTATTCCATGGTTAAAAATAATACCTTTAACGGCATTCCGCTGCCTGATATTGTGCTGCTGCACAAGGACGGTACTACGGAGCTGGTGCGCCGTTTCGGTTATGAAGATTTTAAAGGACGTTTGTCATGATGTTAGAGAAAAACTTTACTCCCGCTGCCGACGGCTTTCACATGCCAGGCGAATACGAACCGCATGACGGCTGCATTATCGTGTGGCCGCAGCGTCCCGGCTCCTGGAGCTTTGGCGCAGTGGCGGCCTGCGAAGCGTTTACGGCTGTGATTAAGGCGATTGCTGCGAGCGAAAAGGTTTATGTTATCTGCGGTGCTAAGCACTTTGCTGTGGCGCAGGAATATCTTGCAGATGTGGCCAATGTTGAGCTGGTTGCTATGGAAACGGACGACAGCTGGGCGCGTGACATCGGTCCGACTTTTGTTGTGCGCGACGACGAACAGGGACGCGAGCTGCGCGGCGTGAACTGGCGCTTCAATGCCTGGGGCGGCGAGGTAGACGGCCTGTATCCTGATTATGAGCAGGACGATGCTTTTGCGGAAAAGTTTGCCGAGCATTATGGTGCTGCCCTGTATGATGCTGTTCCCTTTGTGCTGGAGGGCGGTTCTATTCACTGCGACGGCGAGGGTACGGCATTGGTAACAGAAGCCTGCCTTTTGAGCGCAGGACGCAATCCCGACCTTTCCAAAGAGCAGATTGAACAAAAGCTTAAGACTTACCTAGGTGTGGAAAAGGTTTTGTGGATTCCGCGCGGTATTTATAACGATGAAACAAACGAGCATGTAGATAATGTCTGTGCCTTTATCCGCCCCGGTGAGGTGGTGCTGGCGTGGACAGATAACGAAGCTGATCCGCAGTATGCTTTGAGCAAGGCAAGCCTGGATGCTTTGGAGCAGCTGACGGATGCCAAGGGACGCAAAATTATCGTGCATAAGCTGCCTGTTCCTGCGGTGCCTGTGTGCATCACCGAGGAAGAGGTAGCAGGCTTCGACTTTGTCGAGGGTGAGGATATGCGCGAGGCAGGTGAACGTCTGGCAGCTTCGTATGTAAACTTTTATTTCAGTAATGACAGTGTTATAGTGCCTGCCTTTGGTGGTGAGAATGCGGCCAGCGATGCGTTGGCGGCGGAAATTCTTGCCAAGCTCTGTCCGAAGCGTAAGGTAGTGCAGATACCGGCGCGGGCAATTTTGACCGGTGGCGGCAATATTCACTGCATTACACAGCAAATTCCGAAGGGAGTGTGCTTATGGGCAAGGTAAAGGTGGCAGCAGTGCAGATGCGCTGTGCGCCGACCGTAGAAGAAAATTTGCAGCACGCTGAAGCGCTGGTGCGCGAAGCTGCAGCGAACGGTGCGCAGATTATTCTGCTGCCGGAGCTGTGGGAGCGTCCGTATTTCTGCCAGCAGCGTCGCTATGATTTCTATCAGTATGCACTGCCTACGGAAGAAAATCCTGCGGTGCGGATGGGCAAGCGTTTAGCGAAGGAGCTGAATATCGTTCTGCCTATCAGCTTCTTTGAGCGTGATGTCAATGAATTATATAATTCTATCGCCTGCATTGATGCTGACGGTGAGATTTTAGGCGTTTATCGCAAAACGCATATTCCTGACGATCATTTTTATCAGGAAAAATTTTACTTTAAACCGGGTAACAGCGGCTTTACGGTTTTCAATACCAAGTATGGCCGTGTCGGTATCGGTATCTGCTGGGACCAATGGTTCCCTGAGACAGCACGCTGCCTGGCGCTGAACGGAGCAGAGCTTTTGTTCTATCCGACGGCGATTGGCTCCGAGCCTATCTTAGACTGCGACAGCATGCCGCATTGGCGTCGTGTTATGCAAGGCCATAGTGCAGCTAATCTGATGCCTGTGGTAGCCGCAAACCGCATCGGTTTGGAAACTGTGGAGCCCTGCGAAGGCAATGCAGGCCAACAGTCCTCCTTGCTGTTCTACGGATCTTCCTTCATGACCGACGGTACCGGTGCGCTTGTGCAGGACGCATCGCGTGATCAGGAAGAAATTCTTTATGCGGAGTATGATTTGGCAGCCTTGGCTGAGGACAGACTGAGCTGGGGACTGTTCCGCGATCGCAGACCTGAATGCTACGGTAAGATTGCCGGTAAGTAAATATTGAAGCTATAATAAAAAATCACAATCGGTTAATAATATAACCGGTTGTGATTTTTGCTTTATCCGATATTGAGCTCGTGCTTGAGAGCATCCTGTAAAATTTTGGAGAAGTTCAGCTTTTTGGCAATCGCCGCATCATTTAACCATTTGGGGATGGTGAGAGTTTTTTTGACTGCTTTGGTAAAGTGCTCTTTGGCATATGCTTCTACATCAACACTTACTATATTAACAAAGGCTTCTGCGTAATCGCTATATTCTTCGTTAACGTCAATAGTGTTTAATTCAGATGGTTCCGGAACAGCTTCATTGCTGAGCTTTGCTTCGTAAAGAAAGCCGGCAAGGCAGTCTGTTGCCATTTTCATGGCATTTTGTAAATCCGTACCACAGGTTGCCAGGTGGTTAAGGTCTGGGAAAATTACGGTGTATTGTCCGTCTTTTTCTTTATAAAAGCACGCAGGATACATTGATAACATAAAATCACCCTTTCTGAAAATCTAAACCGGCTTGTTTGAAAATAGCTTTAACTGTGCCTATGGGAATATCTCCCTTATGGTTAGGAACAGTTACTTTATTAGGTTGGCGTGGATGTACGTAATAAAAGTGGGAGCCTCTGGTCGAATATAATGTCCAACCGGCTTTTTTCAGTAGCTTTTCCAGTTCTTTAAATTTCATGATATTGCTCCTTTCATAATTGTATCATTTAACACGTATAAAAACAATACGTATTGATGATGCTATTAAAAAAGGAGTATTGCAGTTGGTACTACAATACTCCTAAGAGAACGACAACAGTATTAAATTTGTATGTTAGACTTATTATATCATAGAAAATATGGTTAGAGATATATTTGCAAAAATTTCATAAGATGTTTGGAGTAATGATGATAAAATTTTGACTATCTCATCCTCCTACTTTGTCATCAGGCAGATACATAATGGTTATGCTGTAAATAATGATGGTGCAGACTGCCAGACAGATAGCTATTATTGTGAACAGCTTCAGCCAGGGAATTTCCTGCTGCAGATATTTGCGGCAGTAGCGCCAGAAGCAGGTGATGGTGAAGATGTTGAAAATGCTGCCTAAAATGAGCATAGTCCAGACGCTTTTGGCGAGCGGTAGGTAGGAAAGGCTGAGATTGATGGCTGCGAGCACAGGCATGGCAGTCATAGTGTTGTAGATTTTGCCGTCTGCTATGGCAAAGCTGGCGGTGAGAACAACGCTGCCTAAAATCAGCGGCAACAGTGAGGCGCAAAGCAGCTGTGTGCTGCCGGGGTTATATTGCTGCAGCCTGCTGCGCCAGAGAAAGCGCCCGAAGAGCTTGTAGAGGATTAATGCATAAAGTATTAGCAGAATGCCGCTGGCAAGAGTATCCATGCCGCCGAAGCCGATGAAAGCAACAAGAAAATGAATTACAAAAAAGCCCAATGCCCCCAAAAAGAAGAAGAGCTGGTTGTAAAGCCAGTACCAAAAGGCTAATGGCAGAAAAGTACGCATAGCAGAACCTCCTCACATAATGTATTCAGCAAATGCTTGTTGATAGTTTAGTGCTCACTTTTATTATAATATGAGTGCGGTGAAAATGCTATGCTTTTGCTTCGTTGAGTAAAATTAGCTTGAATTTTTGCTGAGAATATAAAAAGTCCGATTCATCTGTGCTGACAAATCGGACTTTCTTATTTGGCTGATTTTTTTAGGCTTTACAATTATTCCTCAATGTAGTTGTTGGCTTTATCATAAAGTTCAGCAACATCCTTGGAAGGACCGCCGCTGAGCAGAGAAACGATGACGCCTGCTACAAGGCTGGCAAAAAAGCCGGGGATAATTTCGTAGATGCCGGTGGAGGCTGCCATAGTCAGGTACCAGCCGATATCGACAACAGCACCGACGATGATGCAGGCTACCGCACCCTGGAAGGTGAAGCCGCGCCAGAAAAGGCTGAGCATGATAGCAGAGCCGAAGGCTGCACCGAATACGCCCCAGGCGTTGGCAACAAGCTCCATAATGCTGCCTGCACGCGGAGAATCGGCAATAAGCAGAGCAACAAAGGAGATAACGAGTACGACGATGCGGCCTGCCCAAAGCATTTCCTTGTCACCGGATTGGTATTTGCGGATTACAGGCTTGTAAACGTCGCTGGCAAAGGCAGAAGCGGAAGCGAGCAGCTGACTGGAAGCAGTACTCATGGAAGCTGCTAATACGCCGGAGAGCAGGATACCGCTCATCAGAGCCGGGAAAATGCTGCGAACCATGGCGATGAATACCAGAGAGTTTTGGTTGATGTTTTCATCCATGCCCAGATACATACGGCCTACTACGCCTACCATGGTAGCGAAGAAGCAGATGAGGGCGGTCCAGCTGATAGCGATAACAGCGGATTTCTTCATTTCCTTTTGGGATTTGAGGGACATGAAGCGGATGATGATATGCGGCATACCGAAGTAGCCGAGACCCCAGCCGAAGCCGGAGATAATATCAGAGGTTTTGGCAACCGGATTCCAGTAATCGGGCGGAATGCCGGCAACAGCCTGCGGATTAATTAAGGATACTGCGAAGATAGGTGCAATCAGCAGAGAACCTAAAATCATCAGGCCTTGGTAGAAGTCAGTCCAGCAAACAGCGGAAAAGCCACCTAAGAAGGTATAGCCGATGATGATAAAGGCTGCCACATACATGGTGTAGGTCTGATCAATACCGATAACGGTGTTGAACAGAGTACCGCAAGCCTTGATGCTGGAAGCGGAATAAATAGTGTAGGCAATGAGAAAGACGATTGCACAGATTACCTGCAACACGTGGGACTTAGATAAAAAGCGGTTGCTGAGGTACTGCGGAATAGTTATGGCATCGTTGGCCACAATGGAAAAACGGCGCAGGCGCGGTGCCTGAAAAATCCAGCTTAAGGAATAGCCGGTGAGCAGGCCGATACTGATCCAGGCCTGACCGAGGCCGAGAGCGTAGATAGATGTCGGCAAGCCCATGAGCACCCAGGCGCTCATATCAGAAGCACCGGCAGAAAGAGCGGTTACCCACGGTCCCATCTGACGGCCGCCGAGAAAGTAGGTCTTTTCACCACCCTGACGATTTTTATAGAAGAACCAGATGCCGATTGATAGCATGAAGAACAGGTAGATAATGAATACTACCATTTCTGTATAATTCACAAACACCCCTCCAAAATTTAAGAATAGATAATATTATTATACACTTAATCTTTGTGCTACTGCAAGCAAATAATAAAAATAAAGTGCTTAATCTGCGGCGGACAGTGTTTTGAGGACTAATCCGAACACTGCTTGCTGCTGATTAAGCACTGAAAGTTTACCATGTGAAATATGTATAAGCTGTAAAGAGAGTCAGAATGATGATTTCGCAAAGCAGGACCGGCTTAAGCGTTTTGAAAAAGTTGGCTTTAAAATAATCGACGGTGATAACAAGACACATATGCGTCGGTGTGAGCATCTGTCCGGCAATACCGAAGGCCATGGCAACGCCGGCCAGGTTCAGGCTGCCTGTCTGCATAGCGGCGACAATGGGCATAACGATGGCCACGTGTCCTTGCGACATACCTGTAAGCACGCCGATGATGAAGCTGACGCAGGCGATGATAACAGGCACCGGCAGCGGAGAGCTTTGGAAGGCTGCGACGATTTCCTGCAGCACGTGGGTGACGGTCAAAATCTGAATGAAGTAGAGGATGCAGAGCACATTGAGAAACATTTTGATGTCCAGCGCACCGATAACAACATCCTTGAGGCCAACCTCGCGCTTAGTAAAGCGCAGGACCAGAAACAGGCAGGCTGTGACCAGGCCCATGCCGGCGGAGGCATTAAAGCCGCAGAATACTACGAGAATAAAGGTGATAATGACAGGCGAAAGCGCCAGCCATAAATCCTGTGTACCCTGACTATCATTATTAATTTTTTCGGTATAACTGTTTTCCGCTTTGATGGGGCGGATGAGAACAAACCAGCCTGCGGAGAAGGCCAGTACGGTAAGCCAGGCCAGATGCAGGATGAATTCACTGTAGCTGACACCGGCAATGTTGCAGGCCATTATCATACCGGGGATAATCGGGCTGGAAAATTCAAAGATATGGCGGAACCAGAAATTGATGGCAGCTTTATGCTCCTGTTCGATAGGCAGATTTTTGCTGGCTTCCTCTACAATAGGTGCAGAAAAGCGCGCGCCGCCTAATGACGGCAGCAGTCCTAAGAAGGCAGGCATCACGGCCAGGGTTACATTAGCGCTGGAAAAGATGCGTTGCAGCGCCTGCACCATACCGGCCAGTGCACCGCTGGTGCGCAGCTCGATTTCTAGGCACATGACAAAATAAAGGGCAAAAAGAATATCATAGGTGCGCGGCATTGTTAATGTTTCGCGTAATGCCTGCACCAGATACGGCAGCTCCGGTGCTTTCATCAGCCAGATAAAAATACCGCTGGTGAGCATACAGGGGCCGATGGGAATGTGACGCCGCAGCATGAGGATAATCATGAGCATGGCGATTGTAAGCAGAAGAAATATATTCATAAACAGTTTTTCCTTTCGATTGCGTAATTGTTGGCAAGTACCAAGTAATTGCTGATGATGTTTATTTATTATACACCCTGCCACAAAAAAATCATAATAAAACTGTAAAAAATCTTAGTATGGGATGCAAATAATGCTATAATGTAAGCAGATATACAGAAACGGAGGTCAGATTATGCAGATAGAAAGATTAAGGCTGAAGAATTTCCGTTGTTACGATGAGCTTGATATTGATTTTGAACCTAGACTGACAGTTATTGTAGGTGAAAACGGCAAGGGCAAGACGGCGATTTTTGATGCGCTGGCAATTGCTCTGGAGCCCTATCTGCGCAGCTTTGATGCCAGTGGCCGGCAAATTACTCCCCAGGATGTACGGCGTGTGCCTGTTTATAAAAAGGATATGCGTCATATTGATGGTATGGAATGTCATTATCCGGTAGAAATTAAGCTGGAGGGTGAGGTTTACGGCAAAAAGCTTACCTGTACCCGCCGCCTGCTGGAGGGGAATGTGCCTGAGGATGATGCTGATGAGCTGTGCGAACGTGGCTGTGCATTGGCGCACGATGCCAAGGAGAACGGCAACAGGCTGTTGCCGGTGCTGGCCTATTACGGTACTCAGCGTATTTGGGTAGACAGCAAGCTGATGACAAATTTTCATAAATCGCTGATGGAACGCAATGTAGGCTACGAGGAATGTCTGGAGCCGTCTTCTTCCTACAGCACCTTTGGCAAATGGTTTGAGTATGTTACCAAGTGTGCGCAGTCAGAGCAGCAGTACAGCGCCGAGGTGAAGCGCAATGTGATGCTGAAGAATGCGATTCAGAACGCTGTCGACGTGTGTCTGGAAAGTACCGGCCTGCGTGATTTGTATTATAATTATCGCCTGAAATGTTTTGTTGTCAGTCACCCTGATATGGGTGAGATGGTGGTAGATGAATTGAGCGACGGCTTTCGCAGTATTATCAGCATGGTGGCTGACCTGGCCTATCGCATGGCGCGTCTGAATCCGCAGCTGCGTGAGGATGCGGTAACCAAGACTCCGGGGCTTGTATTGATTGATGAGGTGGAAATGCATCTGCACCCGCTGTGGCAGCAGACGGTACTGCTGGATTTACAGAAAACCTTCCCGATGGTACAGTTTGTGGTGACTACGCATAGTGCGCAGGTACTTAGCAGCGTGCCGGCAGAGAGCATACGTGTATTGGCTTGGGGCAAGCAGTTCGAAGGCGTGCGCCACGTAGATTTTTCCTTGGGTGCCAACAGCTATCAGCTGCTGCAGGATATTCAGAATGTGAGCCCGCGTCCGCAATCCCTGCCGATTGTGCAGGATTTAAAGCGTTATCTGCAGCTGGTGAGCGAGGATGCCTGGGATACGCCGGAAGCGCTGGAGCTGCGCAAAAAGCTGGATAAATGGTCCAAGGGCAAGGAGCCTGCTCTGCTGCGTGCGGATATGGATATCCGTATGCGTCAGTTCCGCAGGAGGCGCTCATGAAACGTGTTTATAAAAGCAAGGAAGAACCTGAGCTTCTTAGGCAGTACAGGCTGCATAATCCCGAGGAAACCTGGGAGCATTTCCGCCGTCGCTGCCGCAAGGGCTATAAACAGGTGCGGGAAGCAATTTTGCGTGACCAGCACGGACTTTGCGCCTACTGCGAGGTCGGTATTAAGCTGGCGGAGGAGGAAGGCGAGGTTGATGACTTCCGCGTGGAGCATTTTTATCCGAAAAATGCTACGCAGGAGCATGGGCACAACTATCATCTGGATTGGCGCAATCTGTTGGGCGTGTGCCACGGCGGCAGTCAGCCTTATGTGCCTGATCCAGAGTGGCGCTATTCCAGCCAGAAGCGTGACCGCAGCTGCGATGTGCCTAAGGGTGGGCGTGAAATTACAAACTATATCCTCAATCCGCTGAAGATTCCCGGCAAAATCCGTCTGTTCCGTTATGCGGAGCATAGCGGGCGGATGTATGTAGACGAAGATACCTGCCCCAAAGATTTGCAGGGGAAGGCGCGCAGCACTATCCGCGAGCTGAATCTGAATGCGCCGCGGCTGATGCGTATGCGCCGAGAGGTAATCCATACACTGGAGGACCAGATAAGTGAGGAGCTTAGTAAGGGCCGAGAGCTGGATGAAGTTTTGGAAATGCTGGCGACCATTTGTCTGGTGCCTGATTATAATGGCGTGACGCTGCCGTTCTTTTCCGTTATCCGTTGGTATCTGGGCGAGGCAGCGGAAGAAGTTATCCGTGCGAGCGGTGCTAAGCTGTAGCATTTAAATCCTGTCTGCAATGCAGGCAGGATTTTTTTGTTTGATGAAGAATAATATAAAATGGTTCTTGAACAATGAAATTTTGCTAAATACACTATAAAAAAAGGAGAATAGAGAAATGCAAGTTACAAATAAGGCTTTCAAGGCTTACGATGTACGTGGTGTTTACCCTACGGAGGTTAATGAGGAAATGGCTTACCGTATGGGACGCATTTTTTCAGCAATGTTTGCTGCAGAAACTGTTGTTGTCGGACATGATATCCGCCTGAGCGGCAGAGCATTGGTAGATGCGCTGACAGAGGGACTGCGCCATGGCGGCACCAAGGTTATTGATATCGGCCAGTGTGGTACAGAAATGATTTATTTTGCTACCGCGCATCTGAAAGCAGATGGCGGTATTATGGTTACTGCCAGCCATAATCCTAAGGAATACAATGGCATGAAGCTGGTGCGTCGTGATGCGCGTCCTGTTTCCAGCGATACCGGTCTGAAGGAAATTGGTGAGATGGTTGCTACTACAAAGCCATTTGCACATCAGGTGGTAGCAGGCAAGACTATGGGTGCCTTGGAGCAGCTGGATATTATGCCTGCTTATATTGAGCATTTACTGACTTACGTTGATACGAGTGTGCTCAAACCGATGAAGATTGTTGCTAACCCCGGCAATGGTGGTGCTGGCCCGATTTTGAAGGAGCTGGCTAAGCATTTGCCGTTTGAGTTTATTACGCTGAACGAAACGCCTGACGGCACCTTCCCCAATGGTGTGCCTAACCCGCTGCTGCTGCCAAATCGTGAGGCTACGGCCAAGGTTGTGCGCGAGAGTGGTGCTGATCTGGGTATTGCCTGGGATGGTGATTTCGACCGCTGCTTCCTTTTTGACGAGAAGGCAGATTTTATCGAAGGCTATTACATTGTCGGCCTGCTGGCGGAGGTTTTCCTGCACAAGGAGCCGGGTGCGAAGATTATGTTCGACCCGCGCCTGACCTGGAATACGGAAGCTATTTTGCAGCGTGACGGCGGTGTGCCTGTACGCTGCAAGAGTGGCCATGCCTTTATGAAGGAATGCATGCGCAACAATGACGTGCTGTACGGCGGCGAAATGAGCGCGCATCATTATTTCCGCGATTTCTCCTGCTGCGACAGCGGCATGATTCCCTGGATGTTGGTTACCGAGCTGATGTGCCGCAGCGGCAAAAAGCTAAGCGAGCTGGTAGGCGAGCGCGTTGATATGTATCCCTGCAGCGGTGAAATAAACCGCAAGGTTGCTGATTCCGCAGCAGTACTGGCAGAGCTGGGCAAAAAATATGCTGACGGCGAGCAGGATCACCTGGACGGCCTGAGCGTTGCTTATGATAACTGGCGCTTTAATGTGCGTGTATCCAATACGGAGCCTGTAATGCGCCTGAACGTAGAAACTAAGGGTGATAAGGAGCTGCTTGCTGCGAAGACAGCAGAATTATTGAAAGTTATTGGCGGCGAAGAAGCTTAACTTTCCTGAGTATCCGTGTTTTTTCGTAAAGAACTGCCTGCAGCGTTGCTGCTATGCATATATTTCACTTGAGTCTGTAAAGGAGATAAGATTAAATGTTTAAACCTGTACGTAAAGCCGTTATTCCGGCAGCAGGCCTGGGCACACGCTTTTTGCCTGCTACCAAAGCAACTCCGAAGGAGATGCTGCCTATTGTTGATAAACCGACCATCCAATATATTATCGAAGAGGCTCTTGCTTCCGGCATTGAGGATATCCTGATTATTACCGGCCGCAGCAAGCGTGCCATTGAAGACCATTTCGACCGCAGCATCGAGCTGGAGCTGAACCTGGAGGCCAGCGGCAAAACCAAGGAGCTGGAGCTGGTTCGCAAAATTTCTGATATCAGCATTCACTATATCCGCCAAAAGGAACCGCGTGGACTTGGCCATGCTATTTTGTGCGCTAAGCATTTTGTGGGCGATGAACCCTTTGCTGTATTGCTGGGTGATGACGTTGTTGACAGCCAGGTGCCTGCGCTGAAGCAGCTGATTGATGTCTATGATAAAACCGGTGCTAGCGTTTTAGGTGTGCAGGAGGTGCCGCAGGAGAAGGTATCTGCTTATGGCATTGTTGCCGGTGAACCGACTGGTGAAGCACGCACTGTTAAGGTAAATGATATGGTAGAAAAGCCTGCGGTAGAAGAAGCGCCTTCCCGTCTGGCGGTTTTGGGACGTTATGTAATTACACCGGAAATTTTCCCGATTCTGGAGCAAACTCAGCCCGGCCGTGGTAATGAAATCCAGCTGACCGATGCACTTAAAGTGCTGGCTAAGGAGCAGCCGATGTATGCTTATGATTTTGAAGGACGTCGCTATGATGTGGGTGATAAGCAGGGCTTCCTGGAGGCAACTGTAGAAATGGCGCTGAAGCGTCCTGACCTGCGTGACAAGTTCCTGGATTATCTGCAGGGAATTGTTGCCAAGGAGAGCAAATAAGCGATGAATATCCTTGTCACCGGCGGAGCAGGTTATATTGGCTCCCATGTAGTGGAGGAGCTGCAAAAGAGCGGCTTTACTCCTATTGTTTATGATAATTTTTCTACTGGCCATGAGGCATCAGTGCCTGACGAGGTACAGCTGGTAGAAGGCGATATCCATGATGTACGCTTTGCCAAGCACATTATGGAGCAGTTTAAAATTGATGCGGTGATTCATTTTGCTGCCAGCAGTCTGGTAGGCGAATCTATGACCGACCCGGCGAAATACTATTTTAATAATGTTGAAGGCAGCCTGCATCTTTTAGAGGCTATGCGTGGTGCCGGTGTGGACCGCATGGTATTTTCTTCTACCGCAGCTGTTTACGGTGAGCCGGAAGCAGTACCTATTACTGAGGACAGCCGTCTGGCACCGACCAACGTTTACGGCCGTACCAAGCTGGCGATTGAAGGCATGCTAGCGGATTATGACCATGCCTATGATATGCGTTATGTAGCGTTGCGTTATTTTAACGCTGCCGGTGCTTCTCCGACGCGCGATATCGGCGAGGACCACAGCCCGGAAAGCCATCTGATTCCGCTGATTCTGAAAACGGCGCAGGGCGTGCGCAAGCAGGTTTCTATCTTCGGTACCGATTATCAGACGGCTGACGGTACCTGTGTGCGTGATTATATTCATGTCTGCGATTTGGCGAAGGCGCATGTGCTGGCACTCAAACATCTTTTGAGCGGCGGCAGCAGCCGTGTGTATAATCTGGGCAGTGAAAACGGCTTCAGTGTACGCCAGATGATTGACAGCGCCAAAAAGGTTACCGGCGTTGACTTCCCCGTTGTGGAGGAGGCGCGTCGTGCCGGTGATCCCGCAGTGCTCATTGCTTCTTCGGCTAAAATTCGTGAGGAGCTGGGCTGGGAGCCGCAGCACAGCAGTGTAGATGAGGTTATCAGCACTGCGTGGAAGTGGCATAAGGGCCATCCGCATGGCTATTGCGGCTAAAAGTAAATAAGTGCATACTAAAAAACCGGTTTCCCTGGCGTTTAAGCCGATAGGGAAACCGGTTTTGTTATGTGTTGAGAAAGCTTTTCTTAGCAATAACTGTCTAAGCTAAGCAATAACATTGCATAGCAGTCTGCTTATTTGCGTTTGTTGAGGAACTTGCCGATGTCGAAATGCTTGCCTGCCAGCAGGCAGTCGATACGCGCGGTAACTACATCGTTATTGCTGAGCTGACGTGCTTTAATCAGCGAGCGGCGGATGGCAGGCGTGATAAATTCCTGTCCCCAGTCATCGACAATGCCGCAGGCGATGCCGCGCGGCAAATCGAAGATAGATTCCAGGGCAGCGCAGATAATAGCATCGCTTTCACCCGGATGTGTGTTGAGATAACGCAGCGGTACCAGTAGGTCGTTTTGTTCTACACAGTAGCGGGGCAGATCTGATTCGATTTGACGCAGCACGCGTTCGGAGCGCTGCTCGCCTTCGTAGGAAAGCAGGTACGGGAACAGCGGTGTTTCGTCTGGATGTGCCAGCCAAAAATCGAAAAGCCGCGGCCAAATGTCTATATCAAGCTCCACTGCCAGGTTGCATAGCTGGTAATCGAGCTTATCATCCTTGATTAAATTATTTTCTATTTCAGGCTGCCAGTCCTTGCGGTAGATGATTTTTTCGCAGGCGGCAATCTGCTCATGGCATTGATTAAGAGTGAGCTGCATATGGTTCTGCTCATCGCAAAGCTGCTGCAGCGCCGTAACGTAGCTGATTAAATCAAGTACATCCTCCGGTTTGCTGACATGTGCTTCCGCCTGTTCAATCAGACAGGTAAGAAGCTTGTTCAGATGGATATCGCTGATGTTGAATTGCTCTTCGATTACCTCTGCCGGAAAATGGTTGAGCATAATCAGATAATTGCCCACGATGATGACAGCGCTTTTATACTGTGCGTAGTTAAGCGGCTGTGCCAGCTGTTCCTCTAAGTGTGTTTCTCTGATGAATTTGACGGACAGTGGCGGATATTCTACATCGATATCGGGACCGTTCTGCAGTAGCCAGAGGCGTTCCTCCTCATCACGGCAGTGGCAGTCGGTAATGCTGAAAACCTTGCCCCAGCCGCTGGTGCAGCGGATAAGCTCCCAGATAGCGTTTTGCGGGTTGAAATTTGTTACGCGGCAGGAATATAAAAAGGCGAAGGTAAATTCTTCGCAGTGTGCTATGCGCAGCAAATCCTGCCATAGCTCCGTCTCCTGCTGACAAATTTTTTCCATGCCGTACATGCCGAAAAGCAGTAGGGCGAATTTTACCTGCTCACGTCCGTCGGCGTTGTAGAAAAAGCGTCGCGCCAGATCAAAGGCAACACTGTTGATATCGTTTTGGTCCAAGGCTTCAATAAAGGGATCGCAATATTCCGCAAAGGCCATGCCCTTCAGTTCATTGTACAGTTTGCTGCGCTGCTGGGTAGTAGGCTCGTTCAGATAGGCTTGCAGCAGCTTCAGCAGTACGCTGGCGGATTTGGGATTGGGCAGGTTGCCCATTGTGTAGTGAAAGGCATCCTCGGAGCCAAGGGGACGGGGAATGGTGGCGTAGCGGTCATCGCACAGATTAGTAGCCGTAAAGCGGCCATGCTCGTCCAGATGGCTGTTTACGTATTGATAGATTGTCTGCTTCATGTGCTCACCTCGTAATAAAAATATGTATTGCAGCAAATAATGCTGTTTTTAAAAAAGCAAAGAGTAACTATATCATAACATAGAGGAAAAATAATGACCAGCAAAAAAAGTAAGGCTGCCGTAGCAGCGGAAATCCGCCACGGCAGCAGCCTTAAGTTTAAGCGTATGTAATTTACATTTGAGTTTTGATTTCCAAGAGGCAGTCGCCGCTTTCTACGCGTTCGCCTGCAGCTACATGGATAGCGCTGACGATGCCGGAAATCGGTGCCGAAAGCGTGGTTTCCATCTTCATAGCTTCGGTAACAATCAGCGGAGTGCCCTTGGTAACGGACTGGCCTTTTTCTACCAGCACCTTGACAACGGAGCCGGAAAGGGAAGCACCGATTTCACCCATGTTGCCTTTTTCGGCTTTTTTGCGGGTAACAGTGGTGGTCTTGGCGTTGCGGTCCTTGATTTCGATTTCGCGCGGCAGGCCGTTGAATTCGAAGAAGACGGTACGCATACCGGCAGCATTGGCTTCGGAGATGTGGTCAAGCTTGATAACGAGCACTTTGCCCTGTTCAATCTCAACCTTGATAACCTCGCCCGGAGTCATGCCGAAGAAGAAGGTAGGAGTATCGAGAACGGATACATCGCCGAATTGGTTGTAACGGTTTACCCAGTCGATGAATACCTTCGGATAGAGGCAGTAAGCACTGACTGCTTCGTCCGTAGTAGGTGCTTCCAGTTCTTTGAGCTTAGCGCGTACATCCTCAAAATCTACTGGAGGCAGTACAGCGCCCGGACGCTCGCTGATGGGAGTGCGTCCCTTGAGCACCAGCTTCTGCAGCTTTTCGGGGAAGCCCTGGTACGGAGTGCCGATGCGTCCTTCGAAGAATTCTACAACGGAGGCCGGGAAGTCCAGAATATCGCCTTTAGCGTAAACATCTTCTTCCGTCAGGTCGTTCTGCACCATGAAGAGTGCCATATCACCGACAACCTTGGAGGACGGAGTAACCTTGATTAAATCGCCGAACATCATGGATACGCGGTGATACATATCCTTGATTTCCTCCCAGCGATGGATGAGGCCTAGAGCCTGCGCCTGCTGCTTGAGGTTGGTATATTGTCCGCCAGGCATTTCGTGTACGTAGACCTCGGGGTTGGGGAAGTTTTCAGTTCTGTCGGCAGCCTTGTAGTAGGGGCGCACGGTTTCCCAATAACGGGACAGCTCGTTCATAGCGTCTACATCAAGACGCGGTTGACGCGGATGGCCGCTGAGAGCGTAGTACAGGCTGCTGCCACTGGGTTGGGAGGTACCGTTGCTCATAGCGCTCATAGCAGTATCTACGATATCAACGCCGGCATCAATAGCACGCGCGTAGGTGTAGATAGCGTTGCCGCTGCCTTCATGGGTGTGCAGATGGATAGGTACGTTGACATAGGATTTGAGGCTGCTTACAAGGCGGTAAGCTGCTTCCGGCTTCAGCAGGCCGGCCATATCCTTGATGGCGATGATGTTGGCACCGGCTTTTTCCAGCTCCTTAGCCATATTGATGTAGTAATGTAAATCGTATTTATCGCGGTTGGAGTCGAGAATATCGCCGGTGTAGCACAGTGCTGCCTCTGCTACCTTGCCGCATTCGCGGACGGTGTCAATCGACAGGCGCATATTGTCCAGACCGTTGAGGCTGTCGAAGATACGGAAAACGTCGATACCGTTCTTGGCTGCCAGCTTGATGAACTGCTTAACAACATTATCCGGATAGCTGGTGTAGCCTACAGCGTTGGCACCGCGCAGCAGCATCTGGAAGAGAATGTTCGGTGCAGCCTGACGGAACTGTGCCAGACGCTGCCAGGGACTTTCGTCGAGGAAGCGATAGGCTACGTCAAAGGTAGCGCCGCCCCAGCATTCAAAGGAGAAGAGTCCGGGCAGCTTACCGGCGGTATCGCGCATAACGCGCAGCATATCGGCAGTACGCAGGCGGGTTGCGAAGAGGGACTGATGCGCATCACGGAAGGTGGTGTCTGTGAGCAGAACCTCCTGCTGTGCCAGTACCCATTCAGCCAGACCTTCAGGTCCGCGGGTATCAAGAACGTGCTTGGCACCCAGTGCCAGAATGCCGTTGTAGGGCTTGGGCATATTCAGCGGTGCAAAGTCCGGCTTCGGCTGTACGCCGACGTTGGAATAACCGTTGACGGTAATGTCAGCGATGTAGTTCAGCAGCTTGTTGCCGCGGTCCAAGGTTTTCTGGAAGACAAACAGCTCCGATGTATTATCAACAAAGTCGGTTGTGTAATCGCCCTTGATGAAGTGCGGGTTCTGCAGTACGTTTTCCAAAAACTGGATATTGGTTTTGACGCCACGGATACGGAATTCTTTTAAGCAGCGCAGCATCTTGGTAATTGCAATCTGGTGAGTGAGGCCCCAGGTGGTAGCCTTAACCAGCAGAGAATCGTAGTACGGAGTGATGACGGAGCCGGTGAAGGCGTTGCCACCGTCCAGACGGATGCCGAAGCCGCCGCCGCTGCGGTAGGTAATCAGCTTGCCGGTATCGGGCATAAAGTTATTGGACGGATCCTCGGTGGTAATACGGCATTGGATAGCATGGCCGATGGTTGTCAGCTCATCCTGCTGCGGCAGAGCGATTTCCGGGCCGTGCAGGTTGTAGCCCTCGGCAATCTTGATTTGTGTCTGTACAATGTCGATACCGGTAATCTGCTCGGTAACGGTGTGCTCAACCTGAATGCGGGGGTTAACCTCGATGAAGTAGAACTTGCCGTCGGGCGTAGCCAAAAATTCTACGGTGCCGGCGCTGATGTAGTCAACATTTTTCATCAGCTTGACAGCAGCGTCGCAGATAGCTTTGCGCTGTTCTATAGGCAGAGCGAAGGCCGGAGCAATTTCAACCAGCTTCTGGTGGCGGCGCTGTACGGAGCAGTCGCGCTCAAACAGATGCATTAAATTGCCGTGGGTATCGCCGATAATCTGTACTTCAATGTGTTTCGGATTTTGCAGATATTTTTCCAGATATATTTCATCATTGCCAAAGGCTTTTTTAGCTTCACTTTTAGCCATGTCGTAGGCAGTTATGGCTTCTTCGGCGCTGTGAACAACGCGCATACCGCGGCCGCCGCCGCCGTTGACTGCTTTAATGATGATAGGATAACCGCATTTTTCGCCAAAGGCCAGTACCTCATCGAGGCTGTTTACTGTACCCTTGCTGCCGGGAATCATGGGGATGCCTGCCAGCTCGGCTTGCTTACGGGCGTTGATTTTGTCGCCGAACATTACCAGGTGTTCCAGACGCGGGCCGATGAAAATCAGGCCTTCCTCAGCACAGCGGCGTGCTAAATTACTGTTTTCGGATAAAAAGCCATAACCGGGATGGATGGCATCTACGTCATGCTCCTTGGCTACGCGCAGAATATCTTCGATATCAAGATAAGCGTCGGTCGGACTTTTACCTTCGCCTACCATGTAGGCCTCGTCGGCTTTATTGCGATGCAGGGACAGGGTGTCCTCCTTGGAATATATAGCAACAGTACGGATTCCTAATTCGTTGCAGGCGCGGAAAACGCGGATAGCGATTTCGCCGCGGTTAGCAACTAAAACTGTATTAATTTTAGGCATAAGTTTGACCTCCTTAGATAGTTACAAGCTAATTGTATAGAAAATGGCATGTAAATTCAAGGGATAGGACGCATGTATACAAGTATTCTTGCAGGGGACGGGGAGAGTGTGATTTTTTAACACTTTTTGTGTTGACGATACAATCAGCTTCACATTTTTTTCGTTTGTTTATTGCTATAAATAGGTATACAATAATACTTATAAAGCATAGCGAGGAGATGAAATGATGAACGATAACAATGATAAAAAACGGCCATTGACGTATTATTATATGCTGATGCTGGTTTTGATTCTGGTATTCAATTCCGTAATCATGCCAATGTTCTTTAACCCGAAAATGAAGGAGGTTTCCTATAATAATTTTCTTCAGATGGTGGATGAAGGCAAGGTATCTAAGGTAGAAATTACCGATAAGCGTCTGGCTGCGGTTGATAAGAACAACGAAAAAGAAATTTACGTTACAGGCAGAGTGGAAGACCCGGAGCTGGCTAACCGTCTGATGAAGAGTAAGGTAGAATTTACGCAGGTTGTGCCTAAGGAACAAAGTCCTCTGGTAACCTTTTTCACCAATTGGGTACTGCCTATTCTGATTTTCTTTGGACTTGGACAGCTGTTTATGTACTTTATGGGCAAGCGTATGGGCGGCAACGCTATGAGCTTCGGCAAGAGCAATGCCAAGGTCTATGTGGAAGCGCAGACAGGCAAGAGCTTTGCCGATGTAGCAGGTCAGGATGAGGCTAAGGAAGCACTGATGGAGCTGGTGGATTTTCTGCATAATCCCGGCAAGTACAAGGATATCGGTGCCAACATGCCGAAGGGTGCATTGCTGGTAGGACCTCCCGGTACGGGTAAAACCTTGCTGGCGCGTGCGGTAGCAGGCGAAGCCAAGGTGCCGTTCTTCAGCATCAGCGGCAGTGAATTTGTAGAAATGTTCGTCGGCATGGGCGCTGCCCGCGTGCGCGATTTGTTTAAGCAGGCGCAAGAAAAGGCACCTTGCATAGTATTTATCGATGAAATCGATGCCATCGGCAAACGCCGTGATAACGGTCAGTTCGGCGGCAATGATGAACGCGAGCAGACTTTGAATCAGCTGCTGAGTGAGATGGACGGTTTTGACGGCAGCAAGGGTGTAGTTATTCTGGCAGCTACCAACCGTCCGGGATCTCTGGATAAGGCGCTGCTGCGTCCGGGACGTTTTGACCGCCGCATTCCTGTTGAGCTGCCGGATCTGAAAGGCCGTGAGGCTATCCTGAAGGTTCACGCACGCAGTGTGCGTATGGCAGACAATATCGATTACGGTACGTTGGCGCGGGCAACAGCCGGAGCCAGCGGTGCAGAGCTCGCCAATATTATCAATGAGGGTGCTTTGCGTGCCGTAAAAATGCATCGTAACGTGGTGGAGCAGGAAGATCTGGAGGAATCCATTGAAACCGTTATCGCCGGTTACCAGCGTAAGGGTGCGGTAATTTCTCCCGCAGAGAAAAAGGTTATTGCCTACCACGAAATCGGTCACGCACTTGTGGCTGCTATGCAGAAGCACAGTGCTCCTGTACACAAGATCACCATTATTCCGCGTACCAACGGTGCCTTGGGCTACACCATGCAAATCAGCGAAAATGACAGCGTGCTGATGACCAAGGAAGAGCTGTTCAACAAGATTGTAACCATGACCGGCGGCCGCAGTGCTGAGGAGGTTGTTTTCGGCAGCATTACCAGCGGCGCTTCCAATGATATCGAGCAGGCTACCAAGCTGGCACGCAGCATGGTAACGCGTCTGGGTATGACGGAAGAATTTGATATGATGGCTACCGAGGTTGTGGCCAATCGTTATCTGGGCGGCGACGCTGCCCTGCAGTGCAGTGAAACTACAGCCGGCAAGATTGATGCCAAGGTTTTGGCGTTGATTAAGGAGGCTCACGAAAAGGCACGCACGATTTTGCAGGACAACAGAGATAAGCTGGATGTACTGGCACAATACCTGCTGGAGAAGGAAACTATTACCGGCGAGCAGTTTATGGCTTTGCTGCAGCAGGAGCAGGCTAAGGAAGCTGCCGGCGAGAACAAGCCGGAAGTATAAAATAAGTGCAAGTTTAAACGCAGTTACGTATTCCGTAAAACGGCAACGTGACTGCGTTGTTTTTTTGCACGCAGCGTTAATCGCGAAAAAAAATAAAAAAATTAAAATTAGCTATTGCTAACTGTAAAAATATGTGCTACAATAATCGTGAAGTTAGTGATGGCTAACCAATGTATATCGTCCCTTCCTGATTTTGCATTGCAGCCTTGACCTTTGACCTTGACAATTTCCTTAAGTGCATTGGTTAGCTCCTCTACTTTTAAACAAGCTGCTATTTGCTTTTTAAGCAAATTCATATTTTCTCCTCCAAAAACAGACAGAACGCTGAAAATCCGTTAGGCAAGCGGGTTTCGGCGTTCTGTTTTGTTATGTTGATACTGTTTTGGTACAGTTTTATATATGTTTCTGTTGCGGCGGAACTCGTTTTTCTAAGCGTAATTTTATTATGCAATTGAGGCTGTATTGCAGATTTTTTATTTGCACAAAAACGGCCTTAGCGTTATAATAATCTATTACTGCTGTATGATTTTTTTATTTTGAGGTGGATTTTATGAAAAACTGGAAGATTGTTTTAGCCATTCTTACGGTTAATGTTGTGCTGATGGCTGCAGGCTATACTATGCTTATTCCCTTTTTGCCAATGTATCTTATGAACGAGCTGGGAGTGAGCGCAGACGATGTAAAAATGTGGAACGGCGCGATTTTTTCCATAACCTTTCTGATTGGCGGTATCATGGCGCCTATCTGGGGTAAAATGGCTGATACGCGCGGCAAAAAGATGATGGCGGTGCGTGCGGGTGCAGGCCTGGCTCTGTCGTACTTTTTGGGCGGCATAGTAACAACACCGGAGCAGATGTTCGGCGTGCGTGTGCTGCAGGGCTTTGCTGCTGGCTTGTGGAGCGCCTGCCTGGCGATTGCTACCAGTCTGGTGCCGATGGAAAAGCTGGGCGTGAGCTTGGGCATTATGCAGGCAGGACTGACCTGCGGCAACGTCATTGGTCCGCTTGTAGGCGGTTCATTGGCAACGCTGTTTGGCATGCGTGCCTCATTCTTCGTTGCAGGTGGGTTACTGACGATTATTACGCTGGTATTTATGTTCTACATTCCCGAGCCGCCGAAGGCGGAGCCGAAAAAGCTTGCGGCCAAGCCGCAGGTACAGCTTTTACAGCAACCTGTAATTCGTGAAACGCTGATTTACATTGCTGTAGCTCAGATGGTTATCCTGCTGATTCAGCCGATTTTGAGCCTTTATGTGGCAGAGCTGAATCATGGTGAGGGCAACATTATGTTTCTTTCCGGCGTGGCCTTTTCGCTCGTAGGCATTGCCAGTGCTATTACTGCGCCGAGCTGGGGACGCTTCGGACAGGAGCACGGCTTTTATAAAGCGTTGTGCGCTGCTACGCTGCTTTCCGGCTTGATGAGTGCGGTGACGGCAATGCCACAGACACTGCTTTTGTTCTGTGTCTGCAATTTTTGCTATGGCTTGTGCTGTGCCGGTATTCAGCCTTCGCTGAGTGCGGTTTTGGCCAGCAATACAACTACCGACCAGCGCGGACGCGTTTTTGGCTTTATGTTCAGTGCGCAGCAGTTCGGTTCCATGGTAGGTCCTGTACTTGGCGGAGCTATTGCTACATTTGCGCCGTTGCAAAGCCTTTTTGTAGTAGCCGGTGTGATTCTTTTCGGCATCAGCGCTTGCGTTTGGCTTCGTCATGGTCATGAGCAAAATATTGTTGCTTAGACTGCTTAGAACGTTATAATTGCAGATAATTTTCAGGAAATTAATCGGTTAAGAAAAACTCTGTAAGTCCTGTAATATGAGGCTTGCAGAGTTTTTTCTTTTGCTTGCGGTAAAAAAGATTTTTTATGTCACACAGATTTCACATATGTGACAAATAAAATTAGACAGAAAATTCACAAATAGTCTATAATCGGCCATGTGGAGGTGATGAAAATTAAGCTTAGAGGAGGCGTGAGCCTGGCGGAGCAGATCAGCTTCTACAGGCAGCTGGCGGTAATCCTGCGCAGCGGCCTGCCGTTGCTGAATGCGCTGCAGCTATTGCAAAAGCATGGCAGCGCTAAGCAGATGCTGCTCTGCTATCGTCTGCAGCAAAGGCTGCGCCGTGGCAGCAGCCTGGCACAGGCCTTGGCAGCGGAAGCGGATTGCTGTACTCAGCTGGCAGTTACTTTGGTGGCTGTGGGGGAAGAAAGCGGTGAGCTGGCCATGTTGCTGGAGCAGTTGGCAGATTATTACAGCCGCCAGCTTAAGCTGCGGCGTTTTGTGCAGAGGGCCGTAACTTATCCGGCATTTTTGTTGCTGGCATCGTTTTGCGTGCTGCTGCTGTTTTTACTGTACATCCTGCCGGTGCTGGCGGATACCTACAGCGCTATGGGCGTGCTGCCGATGGGTACATTGGCTTTGCTGCTGACGCTGAAGGATGCTTTGCTGCAGCAGCCGTTGGCAGCGCTGGTGTTGACGGCAGGCGTAGCAGCTGCACTTTTTTTGCTGGGACGCAGGCTGCTGCGCTGTTTTTTACGCAGCCGGTTAAGCGGAAATTTTCATGGCCTTTTATTAGAAGTACGCTTTTGCAGATTGCTGGCCTTGCTTTTGGAAAGCGGTGTAGGCATAACAAGAGCGGTGGCGATTGTGACGGATACCATGGATGATGAGCAGTATGCCGGGCAGCTGCGCCTGCTGAATAGCAGGCTAAAGCGAGGCATTGCGATTGAACAGGCTGCAGGCGGCGCGAAAGAGCTTTTTTCGCCGCTGATGCTGGAGCTTGTCTGCGTAGGCGCATCTACAGGCTATCTGCCGCAAATGCTGCAGGAAGCAGTAACGGCCGGTGAGCAGCGTCTGCAGCAGCAGCTTGGCAGGCTGCAGGAGCTGCTGGTGCCCTTGCTGCTTTTAGTGGCAGCGATTATCATAGCGGGAATCGTCTGCATAGTTATCGGTCCGCTATTTGAGATGCTTTCGGCAATGCCGGAGTAAATTCAGGAGGTGCGATTATGTTAAAAACAATGCGTAAACAGGGAGGCTTTACTTTAATCGAGGTAGTAGCAGCGGCGGCGCTGATTGGCATTATGGCTACCATGCTGCTGCCTTCGCTTTCGGGTGCTAACGACAGAGTGAAGAATGCCCGTCTGCAAAACGATCTGGTAACTATCGACCAGGCAATTCAGCTGTATAAGATGGATGCAGGCACTGTGCCGGCAGAGCTTACTACACTGGACAGCGAATATCTGGGCGGTAAGCTGGAATTCAAGGATGCCAAGGGCGAGGCACTTACCTATACACCCAATACAACCGACGGCACCTATACCCTCAGCGGCAAAAACAGCAAGGGTGCGGCAGTAACCTCACCGGGCAGTAAAGCTAACGCCGGTGAACAATAAGACAGCAGGCTATCTGCTGTTGGAGCTGCTGCTGGCACTTGGGTGCCTGGGACTTGCGGCAGTAATGCTGTATCCCGGAAGCAAGACGCTGCAGCGGCAGTATTACAGGCAGCAACTGCGCTATACAGCATATCTTTTGGCGGCGGATATCAGACAGATGCAGCAGCAGACGCTGTTTCAGCCGGAAAATTATATGTACACGCTTAAAGTTAGCGATAAGGATAAGCATAGCTACAGAATTGAGCGCGCGCATAAAATCTGGAAGCGTGTAAGGCTTGATGCGGACATCAGCCTGACGTGCGAAAAAGCGATTAAGAATCTCAGCTATAATGAAAACGGCAATCCGACAGCCATTGGCGGGTACAGGCTGGAGCATAGGCAACTGCCTGATATGTACTGTCGGCTGACGGTGCAGCCGGTTACAGGCAGGGTGACTGTTTATGAAAAATAGCAGAGGCTTTTGCCTGGTACAGGAGCTGGTGTGCTTCTGCCTTACGGCAGTGCTGCTGGCAACAGCGATACATGGCTTTTACCGCAGCAATTATCTGCTGAATGAAAGCCTTGAACTGCAGCAGGCGGTGCAGGCCGCACAGCAGGTGCTGGCGGGCGAAGAATATAGCGGCCGCTTTGACGTGACGCAAAGGATTAGCTCCGGCAGCACAGACGGTTTAGCGGTACAGGAGGTGCAGGCTGCTTATGGCAAGGTCAGGGTTACGCTTATCCGTGCGCTGCCGACGGCAGAGAGGCTATCTGCTGACGGAGGTGCTGTTGGGATTACTTCTGGTAATAGTGCTGGTGACGTTGGTCTTTAAAGCAACAGGCACTGCCGGTCGCAGCTTTGGCCGCCTGCAGGATGAGCTGCAGCTGCAGGAGGCCAGACGTCATATTCTGGCGCAGCTGGAAAAGACTGTCTGCTATGATGCGCAGAGCGTGCGTCTGCAGGCTGACGGCAAAATAAGCTGCAGTATGCTTGAGGGGTGTAAGCAGGTGACTGTTTACAGCGATAAGCAGGGCATATACCAGAGGACGCGTACCAATAAAGGCACGGGTGTGAATCCGGTGTCGCTGGAGGAGGTAGGCGTTTTCGGATGGCAGGTGCGACGCTGCTCGCCGCAAATGCTGTGCGTAAGCTTCGATCTTTACCGTAACGGCAGAAGCATGCGGGTGACGCAGTATCTTATTTGTTATAGTGCGAGGATAACAGATGATGCATAGCGCAAAGGGAAGTATATCGCTTCCGTGCCTGCTGGCAGCGCTCTTGCTGGCACTCAGCGCCCAGCTTTGCCTGCTTTATGCAGTAAAGGGCTATGAGGCGGAAAAGGATTTTTTACGGGGGCAGCAGCTGCGGCTGTTGTGCGGCTCCGTATTGCAGGCTATAGGTCAAAAACCGCAGCCTGCGGGTACGCAGCTTTGCTATGAGGGCGAGCTGCAGCCGGGAAGCGAACCGGTAAAAGTGACAAGCGAAAGCAGTTACAGCTCGGATGGGCAGATAGATTACCTGAAGGTGTCTGCCGTAGCCGCTAATCATGTTGGCGCAGTACAGCGGCTGCACAGGCTTAGGGTGAGCTTCAGTCCGGAGATGCGGAAGCTGGCAGCTAAGAGCGTTCTTGCGGGACGTTTGCTGACAGGAGGAGAATATCTGCAGCAGGCAGCGTTATATACAAGCACAGAAGAAGTAAGGCTGCCGCAGATTAGCTTTCTGCAGAATAAATGCGCTGCTTTGCTGAACAAAAGGACTACGGAGGAAAACGGCCTCAGCGCCCGCTTTTATTATCTGAGGAGTAATACTTCGTTGAGTCTTGGCAGCAAAGGCCTGCAGGGTGCAACATTGATAGCCAATAAGCTGTCGATAAATACCGCACCGGGTTCATATTACCCGGACCGCATAGTGCTTATCAGTGAAGAGGGCGATATTACGCTGGGCGACGGTACCAAAATGGCACAGGCGCTGCTGCTGGCGAAGGGAACGGTGGCGATAGGTGCAGGCTGTCAGCTGAACGGCTTTGTTCTTGCCGACAAAGTCGTGCTCAGGGGAACGGCAGACCTTACTCCTGATAAAGGTGCTGTTGAACCGATGCTGACACCGGCCTTTAATAAGCCGTAATTTCGTTAAACAAATTGCATAACCAAAAAAGAACTAGCCGGAGTATGACTGCTCTTGCTAGTTCTTTTGCATTGCTTATTCAGCCGCAGGTTTTTCAGCCTTAGGCTTTTTCTTGTTGTGGGCCTGCATAACCTCTTCGATATCGCCGGATTTAATCCATTCCTCCAGCGCAGTGGCCATTTCTGCTACTGCCGCTTCGATAGCGGTTTTGTCCTCGCCCTGGAAGGCATGCAGTACATGGTTGACAACGGCCTTATTATTGCGTGCCGGATGGCCGATGCCGATTTTAAAGCGCGGGTAAGCATCGGTGCCCAAATGCTCGGTAATGGATTTGATGCCGTTGTGGCCGCCGGCGCTGCCCTTGCGGCGGATGCGCAGCTGACCTACAGGCATATCCATATCATCCTGGATAACAGCGATATCATCCGGGTCGATGTGATAGAAGTTGGCGTAGGCACCTACGGCAACGCCGCTGAGATTCATGTAGGTGGTAGGCTTGATGATGATAATTTTTTCTGGAGCGCGGTATTCTGCCATATAGGCACTGCGGTCCTCCTTGCCGAAGCTTACGCCAAGACGGCGTGCCAGCTCGTCAACTACCATAAAGCCGATGTTGTGACGGGTATTTTCGTATTCGCGGCCGATATTGCCAAGGCCGACAATTAGTTTCATATTGTTGCTCCTTTTTATTTATTAAGTTCTTCGATGGTGACAAATTCATATCCCTCTGCACGCAGACGGTCGATGATGAGGCCGACTGCCTCAATCGTCTGGTCGCGCGGTGCGGAGTTTTTGGGACTGTCGCCGTCATGCAGCAGGACAATAGCACCGGGGGCTGCGTTCTCGCAGACTCTGTCGGCGATTACCTGCATGCCGGGGTTCGTCCAGTCGCGGGGAATGATGCTCCAGTTTACTATCTGCATACCTGCATCATTGATAGCCTTGACAGTGCTCCAGTCCTTGAAGCCGTGCGGCGGACGCATATACTGCGGTGCAGTACCGGTGATGCTCTGCAGTGTTTGCTTGCCATAGGCGATGTTGGCGGCAGCCTCACTGCTGCTAAGCTTAAGCAAATCCTTGTGATAGCCTGCATGCAGAGCAATCAGGTGTCCTTGTTCCTGGACGAGCTTTACTGTTTCCGGATGCTTGGCAGCGTTTTCGCCAACCATGAAGAAGGTGGCATGCACATTTTTGGCAGCCAAAAGCTTGAGCAGCTTTTGGGTATAGGGCGGATAAGGGCCGTCGTCAAAGGTGAGGGCAATGAGCTTGCGCCCGTGGGTATTTTCCGCATGTGTTATAACCTTGCCGTAAAAGCTGTTGCCCGGAAGTACGGCGAGCAAGAGCAACGCGCCTGCAAGCGCAAGGCTGAGAGCAGCGCCGACAGATGCAGTTTTTCTGCTGATTTTTTTGTATATCCCCAGCCATAGCAGCAGTACGCCGGCAAGGGAACAGATAATAAGAAGATAAATGATACGCATAATTACTCCAAATATTAAAGCCGGTAGTTTTGCCGGCTTTAATCATAACAAAAAGGCTTGCCAGAGGCAAGCCTTTTTATATTACGCTTAGTGTTTGGTATCGAATAATTGGCTTACAGACCAGTCATTGTAAATGCGCAGAATGGTTTCTGCCAGAATCGGCGCAATGGAGAGCACCTTAATTTTCGGGTGCTTTTTGGAAGGAGCCAGAGGAATGGTGTTGGTAACAACCAGCTCGGTGATATCGGATTGAGCAATGCGGGACAGTGCCGGATCGGTCAGGATCGGGTGAGTGCAGCATGCATATACTTCTTTAGCACCGAATTTCTTCAGAGCGCGTGCGCCTTCGGTCAGGGAGCCTGCGGTATCAACCATGTCGTCTACCATGATGCAGGTTTTGCCCTTAACGTCGCCAATCAGGTTCATAACCTCAGCAACGCCGGGTTCCGGACGACGTTTGTCGATGATAGCCAGCGGTGCATTCAGCATTTCAGCGAAATTGCGGGCACGGCTTACGCCACCAAGGTCCGGAGAGATAACAACCATGTCTTCCAGATTCTTGGATTTAATGTATTCTGCCATCAGCGGGCCGCCGGGCATATGGTCAAAGGGGATGTTGAAGAAGCCTTGAATTTGTGCAGCGTGCAGGTCGATGGTTACTACACGGGTAATGCCTGCAGTTTCCAGCAGGTCTGCCATCAGCTTAGCAGTGATAGGCTCACGGCCGCGTGCTTTGCGGTCTTGGCGTGCATAGCCATAGTAGGGGATAACAGCAGTGATGTGGTTAGCGCTGGCGCGTTTGAAGGCATCAGCCATAATCAAAAGCTCCATTACGTTATCGTTAACGATAGGGCCGCAGGTCGGTTGTACAATGAAGATATCCTTGCCACGTACACTTTCGTTAATCATTACCTGAACTTCGCCGTTGTTGAAACGGTTAACTACAGAATCACCAACGGTGGTTCCGAGGTAAGCAGCGATTTCGCGTGCCAGATCAGGGTTTGCATTACCGGTAAATATTCTTAACTTATTCTCGTCAGACAACATGTCCAATCCCTCCAAAATTACCTTGTTGTAGTTTGCTGGTGCGATGAGCAAAACTTTACTTAAATTTAATTATACACAAAAAACACGTAAATCACAAGTTTTTTGTAAACTTTTTGACACATATGTGACTATAAAAGCTTATTTACCCTCGTTACGGTATTTTTCGGCCCAGCCTTCGATATTTTTCTGACGGGCACGTGCAATGCCCAGAGCATTTTCGGGTACTTCCTTGGTGATAGTGCTGCCTGCACCGATGTAGGTGTTGGCCTGTACGGTTACAGGTGCAACAAGGTTGGTGTTGCAGCCGACGAAGGCGTTGTCACCGATAACGGTGCGGTGCTTCTTCTTGCCGTCGTAGTTGACGGTGATGCAGCCGCAGCCCATGTTAACGCCGCTGCCGATGTCGCTGTCGCCGATGTAGGTGAGGTGCGGCAGCTTGGTGCCTTCGCCTACGTTAGAGTTTTTAACCTCTACATAGTTGCCGATTTTAACGTGGTCGCTGATAACGGTGTCGGGACGCAGATGAACGTACGGACCTGCGGTAACGTGGTTTTTAACCTCGCAGTCATGGCCGTAGATGAATTGCAGATGGTTGTCGTCACCGATTTTTACATTGGTGAAGCGGGCGTTAGGACCGATTTCGCAGTCCTCGCCGATTTCAGTTGTACCTTCCAGCCAGGTGTAGGGATAAATAACGGTATCGCGGCCGATTTTTACGCTTGCTTCGATGAAGGTGCTGGCAGGATCCATAATGGTTACGCCTGCATCCATCAGCTTATCCAAAATGCGTTGGCGCATAACGCCTTCGGCAACTGAAAGCTGCTTGCGGGAGTTGATGCCCATAACCATATCGCTGTCATCAGTGGAAATACCGCCGACCTTAGCGCCTGCTTCGTTGAGCTTTTGCAGTACGTCGGTCAGGTAATATTCGCCCTGCGCATTGTCGTTGGTCAAGGTAGCCAGCACGTCAAACATTTGCGGGCATTCCATGCAGTAAATACCGGTGTTGATTTCCTTGATAGCCTTCTGATCTTCGGTAGCATCCTTTTGCTCTACGATGCCCTGTACATTGCCGTTGGCATCGCGTACAATGCGGCCGTAGCCGAACGGGTCATCCATAATTGCCGTAAGTACGGTAGCAGCAGCGCTGCTTTCCTGATGTGCTTCGCAGAATTTTTTCAGCTCTTCACCGTCCAGCAGCGGAGTGTCGCCGCACAGGATGAGTGCAGTGCCGTGGAAGTCCTTCAGGGCATCGGCAGTCTGCATTACAGCGTGGCCGGTGCCAAGCTGCTCGGCCTGCAGGGCGATAGTTCCCTGATTGCCTACCATTGCTTCTACCAGCTCTGCTTCATGGCCTACGATGACAACCTTTTTGTCTGCGCCGGCAGCGCTTGCAGCGTCAATTACGTGCTGCAGCATGGGCTTGCCGCCTACTTTGTGCAGTACCTTGGGGTATTTGCTGCGCATTCTTGTGCCTTTGCCTGCGGCGAGGATTATTGCTACTAATTCTGACATGTGAGTTCTTCCTTTCCTGGCTGCCTATAAGGCACCATCTTACGACACCTTCTAGCCAGCCTGATGTATTCTATATTATTTATTTACTTCCAATGTTACCTTCTGCTGCTCTTCGTCTACGTTATGCAGGGTGAAGAAGGCAGTATAATCTTCTACCAGCTTGCGTTCGGGTGCGGCAGTGGCAATTAAAAAGGCCTTGCCCACAACCTGTGCGCCAACTTCGTTAGCCAAAGCAATCATACCCTTGGCTGTGCCGCCGCCCTTCATAACATCGTCCACAATCAGCACACGGCTGCCGGGCTGCAATGCGCGCTTGGGCATGGCCATGGTTTGGATAACCTTGGTGGAACCGCTGACGTAATTGATGTTGACGGTGCTGCCTTCGGTAATATCACTGGTGTGACGGGCGATAACGAGTGGCACGTTAAAGGCACGTGCTGTCTGCATAGCAAGCGGAATACCGCTTGTTTCAACCGTCATGATGCAGTCCGGTGCCAGCTCCTGCAGGCGGAGCATAAAGATTTCACCCAGACGCACTACGGTTTCCGGATGGCAGAGAATGTCGGTAGTATAAAGCATACCGCCTGGCAGGATGCGGTCCGGAGAGGTGAGGCGGGCAGCAAGTTCTTCCAGAAAGGCTGCGTCATCCTCCGGCAGATGGCCGGGGATAAAGCGTACACCGCCGGCAGCACCGGAAACGGTTTCTACCTTGCCCAGGCCGTAAAGCTCCAGTCCTGATTTTACGGCTAAAACATCCTCGCTGAGGGTGGATTTGGCGATAGCAAATTTTTTGCAGAAATATGAAAATGAAAACAGCCGATATGGATGATCGGCTAAAAGTTTACTCAACGCTGCTACGCGTTCAATTCTTTTGGCTTTTACCATATGTAAGCGTCCTCCTTGCAAGTTCTAAGTCACTTGGTTTATCTATATCCATGCCGATACATGCATGACGGGTGATGATAGCTTTGCAGCGCATTTCCAGAAGTGCGGAGGTGCGTGCTTCCGCATCGGCCACTGTCAGACGATGGCACAGGAGCTTTATCAAAAAGCCCCAACCGAGCCAGTTGCACAGCTTAAGTGGTGATTTGCGGCGGGCAAAGATTTCGCGTGCTTTTTGCTGACCGCCGGGAATAATCTCTTTGGCCATCAGCATCATGTTGCCGCCGGTAAAGATGCCGTCACGCAGCTTGCCGTAGGTGCGCTGGGCATCGGGATAAGCACTCAGGCAGGCATCCTTGGGGATGATGGGATAATAAAGCTGGCCTTCGGGGAAGGCATTGCAGGCTGCAAGAAAGTCGCGTACTGCAAGGGAGGTCAGCAGCGGAATGTCGTCGCATACTCCCAGCAGCTTTTCACTGGCATCAGGGCCTAAGGCTTCGGAGGCAGCGACGGCTGTAGCCGGCAGGTCGCCTGCGGCTTCACACAGCAGAACGTCGGCCGGTAACGTACCCTCTAAAAGCGCCAAGGCTTCGGGGCGGGCAGCTACGACAATACGGCTGATGCGTCCGCTTCCATGCAGGGCTGCAATGATATAGTCTATGAGGCGCTTATCGCCAAGCGGTGCCAGGCAGCGGTGTTCGGTGCCGGCATAGGACTTCAGCCAGGGACTGAGGCCGCCTGCTGCAATAAAAGCATCTATATTAGCAGTTGTCATGCTTACGCCTTCTTCTGCGGCAGATGCTCGCTGAGGGAACGCATGAGGGTGTGCTCGGCGTTTTCCAGATGGATACGGGCTGCGTATTGCGCACGTTCTACATCATGGGCAGCAATAGCTTCTACCAGATTGCGATGTTCGTCCATGGTTTCCACTAAACGTCCCGGGTAGCTCATAGAACGGCCGCGGATAGTAGTCATCTGCTCGCGCAGGTTATTGATTATGCTGCGCAGGCGCTCGTTGCGGCTGGCAGTGTATAACATATCGTGGAAAGCAGTATCTACTTCGACGATTTTATCCATATCATTGTTGGCGATATGCTGGCCGATTTCGATAAGATAACCATTAAGCTGCTCAAGCTCCTCATCTGTAATACGCTCGGCAGCCAGACCGGCAGCAAGAATATCAAGGCTGATACGGATTTCGTAAATTTCGGTGATATCCTTAATGGAAATATCGGCAACATAGGTACCGCGACGAGGAATCATAACAACGAAGCCTTCCAGCTCCAGCTTACGGATAGCTTCGCGCACTGGCGTACGGCTTACGCCCATTTCGTCAGCCAGCTGGATTTCCATGAGGCGTTCACCGGGGCTGAAGGTGCCGTCAATAATAGCTTGACGGATATTTTCACAGACAAGCTCACGCAGAGGCTTGTAGCTGTCTAGTTTTATAGGCTGCAAATGTCCGGACATATTAGTTTCTCCTTCCGATAGTTGTCGTAATAGCTGTTTCTACATCAAAATCTGTCAGTGCCTGCTGCACACGCTCCGCAGTTTCTTTGTCAGCGGTAAGACCGAATACTGTTGGACCGCTGCCGCTCATAAGAGAATAGTAGGCGCCTGCTCCCAGCATAGCAGCCTTAATAGAGGCTATAACGGGGTGTGCCGGGATAGTTACTGTTTCTAAAACATTGCCCATGTAGGGAGCGATGGCTTTGCCGCCTTCACGCAGATATGCTTCCAGCTGCCAGATGCAGGGTGCATGTACTACGCGGCCGTGGTTGAAGTTTTGGTAAACCCAGGCGGTGGAAACCTCCAGACCGCGGGGCTTGGCCAATACCAGCCAGGTTTCGGGCATGTCCTCCAGCTTGGTGAGGACTTCGCCGCGACCTGTTGCCAGCATGGTGCCGCCTTCGATGCAGAAGGGGATATCGCTGCCTAATTGTGCAGCGAGCTGTTCCAGTTCATAATTTTCCAGGTTAAGCTCCCAATAACGGTTCAGACCGCGCAAAACTGCTGCTGCATCACTGCTGCCACCTGCCAGTCCTGCCGCCAGAAAAATTTTTTTGTTCAAGGCGATGTGAACGTTCGGAATAATATCGCAGTGACCTGCGAGCAATGCGGCTGCTCTGTAGGCCAGGTTATCAGGACCGCAGCTGAGGTTGTGCAGATTAGAGCTGATCTGAATGCCGTTGCCCTTGCTGATAACAACCTCGTCGCTCAGACCGACGCTCTGCATAATCATACTTACCTCGTGGTAGCCGTCCTCTCGTTTGCCGAGAATATCAAGTCCCAGATTTATTTTGGCGTATGCCGTTTCTTTTATTTGCTTCATTATAAGTTCACCTGCCTAATGTTGTATACAGTATTATTTTATACTGCTTATGCCTGCATAGCAAGAATTTTTTTCGAACGTTCGGGATTTTGGCGAGAAAAATATTTAGTTGTTGCCTTTCTGCGTTAAAGTGTTACAATATATACATAAAAAACAAATTCTGAATATTTTGCTTGCAAAGGAGAATTTTATGAATCCCGCTTTGAAGAAAAAAATCTACCATTATGCTATGGTGACTCTGGCCTGTGCGATTATGGGCATTGCGATGAATACCTTTTACATGCCTAACAAGATGCTCAGCGGCGGCATCGGCGGCGTTGCCGTACTTGCCTATTATGTTGCCGGCCTGCCGATGGGCGCTACCAGCTTAATTTGCAACGTGCCGCTGTTTTTTCTGGCCTACAAGTACATGGACAGGGAATATACCATTAGCGCACTCTATGGTATCATTGCTTTTTCTGTATCTCTGGATTTCTTTCATTTTTTGTCGACTTATACTGTAGTGCATGACAAGCTGTTGGCCTGCATTGCCGGCGGTGTGCTTTACGGCATTGGTGCTGCGTGCATGTACCGCGTGGGCGGCTCCAGCGGCGGCACGGATATTATCGGCGCTATTATCCAGAAAAATTATTCTATCTCTATCAGTACAACCGGTTTTGCTTTCAATATTTGTCTGCTGCTGGCCAGTGTTTCCTTATTCGGTATTGAGCCAGTGCTGTATACCTTGCTTACCTTTTTTGTGATGACCAAAACCTGTAATGCGTTTACGACAGGCTTTGATTATAAAAAGAAGGTTATTATCATCAGCGAGCATCACGAGGAGATTGCGGAAGCAATTATCAAAATCGTCGGCCGCGGTGTTACCTATATCAGCGGCGAGGGCTGCTTTACGCATCGTCACCGCGAGCTGGTTTTTGTAGTCATCAAGCTGACGCAGCTGGCAAAGGTACGCTCCATTGTGCGCGAGATTGACCCCAGTGCTTTTATGATTATCAGTGATGTTAACGATGTCTTCGGCCGTGGCTTTACGCTTAAGCCGTCCGGGCCTAACTTCCCCAGACCTAAATTCCCGGAGAAGCATGAATAAGAATTTGCGTTGTTCCCCTGCCTGTTCGCCGGCAGGGGATTTTCTTTTACTATAAATACGAAAATATTTTTATAATATTACAGACGTGTACGCTTGAAAGTGCTATAATAGAAACAAAACAGATAGTAAAGGAGAAGAAAAAGTTGCAGCGTACTTATATTTCTATAGATTTAAAATCGTTTTATGCGTCGGTAGAATGTCGTGAGCGCGGACTTGATCCTCTGGATACTAATCTGGTGGTGGCGGATGAGCGGCGGACGGATAAAACCATCTGTCTGGCAGTGACGCCGTCGCTGAAAAGCTATGGTATTCCCGGGCGCGGGCGCTTGTTTGAGGTGAAGCAGCGTGTGCAGCAGATAAATGCCGCACGGCGTTTTGCTGCTCCCGGCAGGCAGCTTTGCGGTTCGTCATGCTCCTATGCGCAGCTGCAGGCCGAGCCGCAGCTGGCACTGGATTTTATTATTGCGCCGCCGCGGATGGCCTATTATATGGCATACAGCACGCGGATTTACGAAATTTATCTGCGTTATGTGGCGCCGGAGGATATCATCGTTTATTCTGTGGACGAGGTGTTTATAGATGTAACGCAATATTTTGAACTTTACGGCTTGTCGGCGCGGGAGCTGGCGATGCGGATTATTCTGGATGTTTTGCGCGAAACGGGTATTACCGCTACCGCAGGCATCGGCACCAATTTGTTTTTGGCGAAGGTGGCGATGGATGTGCGGGCGAAGCATATTGCGGCGGATGCCAACGGCGTGCGGATTGCGGAGCTGGACGAGCAGAGCTTCAGACGTGAGCTGTGGCAGCATCGGCCGCTGACGGATTTCTGGCGCGTCGGCCGTGGCTACGCAAGCAAGCTGGAGGCGCGGGGCATATATACTATGGGAGATATAGCACGCTGCTCGGTATATAATGAAGAGCTGCTGTACCGTCTTTTCGGAAAAAATGCGGAGCTTTTGATTGACCACGCCTGGGGCTGGGAGCCTTGTACGATTGCCGATGTGAAGGGCTACCGGCCGCAGGTCTGCAGCCTGAGCTCGGGGCAGGTGCTGCATCGTGCGTATGCGTCGGCGGAGGCGCTTTTAGTGTTGCGCGAGATGGCGGATGCGTTGGCGTTGGAGCTGGTGAGCAAGGCGCTGCTGACCGACCAGATAGTGCTTACTGTGGGCTATGACATCGATAATTTGAAGCAGGGCAGCAGCTATCAGGGCACGGTGAAGATTGACCGTTACGGGCGCAGGGTGCCGCAGCATGCGCATGGCAGCTGTAATCTGGGGAGCTTTTCTTCTTCATCTAAACTGTTGGTGCAGGCGGCAGCGGATTTGTACGAGCGCATTACAGACAGTAATCTTTTGGTACGGCGGCTGACCTTGGCGGCGAATCATGTGCTTCCGGCGCAGGCTGCGGCCAAGAAGCAGGAACAGGAGCTGAGCTTGTTTGACTTTGGGAATGAGGCAGTGCAGCAGGCTGCAGGGCAGCGCGAAAACAGATTGCAGCAGGCACAGCTGGAGATTAAGCGGCGCTTTGGCAAGAATGCCGTTTTGAAGGGCATGAGCCTGCTTGACGGGGCAACAGCAAAGGAGCGCAACGAACAGATAGGAGGGCACAAGGCATGAACGATAGTTATGAGGATATTATCAATTTGCCGCATCATGTATCAAAAAGGCACCGGCAGATGCCGCTGGCAGAGCGGGCGGCGCAGTTTGCACCCTTCGCCGCGCTGGAGGGACATGCTGCCGCCGTAAGCAGTACGGCGCAGCGGGTGCGCTTGCAGATGGAGGAGGCAGATAAGGCAGCAGACTGATTGGGACTGCTGAAAGCGGTCATACAAAAAAGAAGCTGCGGCACATTTGTGCCTGTCAGCTTCTTTTTGCTTAAGGTATGTGGTTATAATTTAGATTTTAGCCTTGCCGCTTAAATCTGCCAGCGTAAAGTTAAACAGCTTATCATAATTTCTGCGGATGGCAACCTGCGCTGTCAGGTCATGCAGATTATATACTACGGACCATTGCGTCATGCTGGTTGCTTCTTCGGTTTCCGGCTGGCTGACAAGGGAAAGCAGGGACATAGCTTCAAAGGGCGTAAAGATGCTCTTTTTAAACTTTACAGCAGAATCCAGTACTGCAAAGCGGTCATAGGCGTGTCCCAATCCATGCATTTTGGGTGCCAGATAATGGTTGGCAACATAATTGGTATCAATAACAGTCATATCATCAATAGTATATTCCAGCACAACGTTTTTTCCGTCTGCATCGCTGAGCAGAAAATGGAAGTTGGCAGTTTCCATAGATGAATTCATATCATATTTTTCCAATAATGCTAAAGCTTCGTCTACATTGGCTGCCTTATCAAGCATCAGGCGCAGAGCAGCTGTTGTTGTAATCTGAGGCTTGCCGGTGCGCTGATGCGTAGGCTTGCCGTCCAGCTTCAGCACGCTGACAGCAAGGCCCTTTTCGTTCATACCGTCCATAATCAGGTATGGCATTGCTACTGCTGCCGATAAATCACTCTTGCCGTCGCTGAGGCTGCCGATATCGTATCCTACCCAGCCTGCATCCGCCATACCGATAGAGCGATAGCCGTCCTTAGGAGCAGTGCGTACCATTACGGCAGTCATTTTCATTTTATAGTCAAAGTTGCGTCCGTAGATAGGCTTGCCTTCTTCCGTGCGTCCGGCGAAGGCGCTGCAGCCGGCATCAATAGCGCCAGGAGCCGGCTTAGCTGCGCCGAGAAGCTCCCTGCCGACGAAGGCCAGCATGGTGTCAACGCTGTTGACATTCTGCTGCAGCATTTTGTCCAGCTTATAGTCTGCCGTATAATCCATTACGTACAAACGCCCGTTATCCAAATCTTTAATGGTAGAAATTGATGCCTTTTGTGCTTTGTCGGTTACAGAGGCAGCAGGATTTTTAGCCATGATGCTGCTGCAGGGACACATAATAAGCGTTGCCATAAGTAAAGCGGTGATTGTTTTCATGCCGGAACCTCCTCTTTGGTTTTCATAATAAAATGTTAAAAGCTGTAACTCAGGCCGCCGTACCAGCCGGAAAGCTTGTACAGACCGGTGCCGTCGTCGTTTTTGATTTTCAGATCCAGAACACGGTAGCCGGCGTTGGCGCTGAGGTTTTTACAAGGACTGTATTTTACGCCGATATCAAGGTCGTAGGTGTGCCCGCGGTCGCCTAAGGGCAAGCCGGAAAGCTCGCTGTAAAGCTGCAGTTGGTGTGCAGCATCAAGGTAATGCTTGCCGCCGATGCCGAAGGCAGGGGCGAACTGGTTCAGCTGTTTAGCATACTTTTTGTTAAGTGCCGGTACGGGACTGCTGAACTGCAACGCAGTATCGAAGCGGTAACAGCGCAGGCCTGCGAGCCAGTAGGTGGTGCCGTTTTCTGTTGTTTTGATGGGAGAAAGATAGTTAAAGGAAGCATAGTCCAGATTCAGCTTAGTGCGGCTGTCCGCCGGAATCAGGCTGCCTTGTGCCGGAATGTGGTGTGAGGCATAGCCTTTTTCGTGGATAGCTATGTAATCTACATACCAGTTTTTGCCGCTTAACCTGTATTCGGGTGCATTACCGTTTTTAATGTTGAGCGTATCGCGGAAATTACTGTAAGCAGCAGGCACAATTCCGTGAGATGTAAATTTCAGTTTAGGTGCATAATAACGCAGCTCCAGCTGCAGATCATCATCTGCTGTCTGTGCGCTTGCCAGAGCAGGCAGAAGCAGCAGAATTGTTGTGAAAAATGAGCTCTTGGACAGCATTCTCATCCCTCCCTTTCTTAAATTTAATTTTAGCAGAAAGTTGAGAAAAATACTATAATTTTAACATAAATTTTCGCTGTGTTACGATAGGGATGTTTAATTAAAATTTTTGTAGTGCCGGTACCGACATTACCGGTAAGATTGAAGGAAAAACTGATTTAAGATAATGCTGCCTTGTTTTCGGTGTATGAAAGTGATGAGAAATTTAGCGGCCAGATGATATATTTTAGCTATAACTGATAAAACCATGAAAAACAGGCAGAACGGTGAAAGCTTTTGCCATTTGTGAATTTTCTTCATTACTGTTATACTAGCAGTAAGAAATCTTAGTGAACGACAGCTATGGAGGTTAGTTTTATGGATAATAAAAAGCTCAAGGAGCTGGAGGCAAATTTATGGGAGGCGGCAGACGACCTGCGTGCCAATTCCAATTTGACGAGCAATGAGTATTGCATGCCTGTTTTGGGCCTGATTTTTTTACGCTATGCGGAAAGCCGTTATGAAATGGCCGAAAAGGAGATTTTAAAGGAGCATCCTGTGCGCCCGGGCAGGGAGTTTAAAATTCGTCCGGAACATTTTCAGTCGAAAAGCGCTTTATTTTTGGAGAAGGAAGCACGCTACAGCTATTTGCTTAGCTTGCCTGAAAATGTCAAAACTGCTGGCTTGAAGGATAAAGACGGCAGGGAGATAGCTTCTCTAGGAGAGGCGCTTGATAATGCAATGAGTCTTTTGGAGGCGCAGAGCAAGCAGCTGGAGGGCGTACTGCCTAAGTCTTATTACAAATTTAAAGATGAATTGCTAAGTGCGCTTTTGCGCAACTTTGATAACGAGCTTTTGAACGACGTAGGCGGCGATGTTCTGGGACGTATTTATGAATATTTTCTGGGCAAGTTTGCCAAGGCGGTGGCGCAGGATGACGGCGTTTTCTTTACGCCGAAGTCGCTTGTGCGCCTGATTGTCAATATCATTGAGCCGGAGAAGGGCATTTTACTTGATCCCGCCTGTGGCAGCGGCGGCATGTTTGTGCAGACAGGCGATTTCGTCAATAACAAGGGCATGGAGGCCAATAAAAAAATGACCTTCTATGGTCAGGAAAAAACAGAGTTTAATGCGAAGCTGTGCGCAATGAATATGGCTGTGCATGGCTTAAACGGCAATATTGCCAGTGGCGAAGAGGCAAATACCTTTTATCACGATGTACATGAGCTGGCAGGCAAATGCGATTATGTAATGGCTAATCCGCCGTTTAACGTGGACAAGGTAAAGGCGGATGACGCACATAGCGCAGGCCGCCTGCCCTTCGGACTGCCGACGGTGAATAAAAAGAAGAAGGAGGTTGGCAACGCCAATTATTTATGGATTTCTTACTTTTACGCCTATCTTAATGAACACGGACGTGCGGGCTTTGTTATGGCGGCATCGGCTACGGACGGTAAAGAGGCAGAGATGCGCAGACAGCTTGTGGAGGAGGATGCTGTCGATGTTATGGTCAGCGTGGGGAACAACTTCTTCTATACGCTGTCTTTGCCTTGCTCGCTGTGGTTCTTTAATAAGGCTAAGACGGAGCAAACTGAAGATAAGGTGCTTTTTATCGACGCACGTAATTATTACACTGTTGTAGACCGCAACTTGAACGAGTGGAGCGAGTGGCAGCTGCGCAACCTGACAGCGATTGTCTGGTTATATCGTGGCGAAAAGGCAAAGTACCAAGATCTTGTGGCAGATTATAAGGCGGCGCTCGTGGACTATGCATTGCAGGCACAGAGCACGAAGCTGGCGCAGCTTTTAACGCAGACAGAGGATTTGCAGGCGCTGCAAAAAAGCCTCGCGGACTTTGCCAAAGAGGTGCAGGAAGAAGCGAAGAAGGCTGTGGACGAGGCCAAGCGTAATGAAAAGAAGAGCACGCGTGCTTATTACGACAGCGAGCTGGCTTTCATTGCGGAGATTACATCCGTCGTTGAAGCTTGGCAGTGGCTCGTGGAAAAATTTGGCAGCGAGGGTGAATATCAGGACGTTGCAGGCCTGTGCAAAATTGCGGATAAGAGCGAAATTGCCGAGAAGAATTATTCGCTCACGCCGGGCGCTTATGTGGGCGTGGTGCCTGTGGCGGACGATGGCGTGGACTTTGGCGAGAGAATGCGCGAGATTCATGGCGAGCTTGTGCACTTGCAAAAGGAGAGCAATGCGCTGATGGAGAGGATTGCGCAGGACTTGGAGGCTATGGGGTTATGAAGTGGGATAAGGTGAAATTAGGAGATTGTTGTACTAAAATTGGAAGTGGCTCTACTCCCAAAGGCGGTTCAACAGTATATATTGATGAAGGCGTTGCTCTTATACGTAGTCAAAACGTATATAATCTTTCTTTTGATTATTCTGGATTAGTTTTTATTAATAGTGAAGCTGCTGAAAAATTGAATGGTGTTAAAATTGAACCAAATGATATTTTGCTTAATATTACTGGTGATTCTGTGGCGAGGACATGCTTAGTTCCTATTGAAGTTATACCTGCGCGAGTTAATCAACATGTATCTATTATTAGACCACGAAAAAATGTTTTAGATGCTACTTTTTTAAGCTATTATCTTGCAAGTCCATTTATGCAATCATTTATGCTTGGGTTGGCAGTAGGTAAAGGTACATCTAGAAATGCTATGACAAAGGATATGATTTCTAATTTTGAAATACCTTGTCCAGCTATGGCAATTCAAAAAAAAATAGCAAGCATATTAAAATCCTACGATGACCTTATCGAAAACAATCAGAAGCAGATTAAGCTTTTGGAAGAAGCAGCGCAGAGATTGTACAAAGAGTGGTTTGTGGACCTGCGCTTTCCTGGGCATGAGGGCGTGAAGGTTGTGGACGGCGTGCCAGAGGGGTGGAAGATTAAAAAAATAGAAGAATTAGCTGACACTATGTCTGGTGGTACTCCGACGAGAAGTCATGAAGAATACTATTCTAGTGGAGAAATACTGTGGCTAAAGACGAAAGAATTGAACGACGGCTTTATTTTTGATACTGAAGAAAAAATAACAGAAGCTGGATTGAAAAATTCATCTGCAAAATTGTTTGAAAAAGGCTGCATAATATTAGCTATGTATGGAGCAACAATTGGGAGACTAGGTATTTCTAGCGTTACTATGTGTTGTAATCAAGCTTGTTGTGTATTAAAAATTAAAGAGATATTTTTATTTGAATATGTTTATCTCTGGCTAGTAAATAATAGAGAAATGCTGATTAGTCGAGGTAGAGGATCTGCTCAATCTAATTTGAGCCAAGAATTGATAAAACAGATAGAAGTCCGCATACCATCAGATGGGGTGTTAATAAAATTTTCTAATGTTGTAGATAAACTGTTAAAAAATAAGGAAATCCTAGAAAAACAAATCTCTTCTTTACGCGAAGCACGCGACCGCCTGCTGCCCAAGCTCATGAGCGGCGAAATAGAGGTATAATAGAAAGCAGACGCATCTGAGAAAGCTTGCGTCTGCTCTTGCAAATAGAAAATGTACGTGCTATACTAAAGATGAAAAAGGGCTCCGATAGACGGTTAACCCTAAAAAAGACTTACAAAAAATAGCTGCTTATCTTGTCAGGATTGGGGCGGCTATTTTTTTGCGTGAATTTGGCCTAATGCATAACCTATAGTAATGCCAATACCTAATGACGTCAGACATAAGCTGATGACAGAGATAAGATTATCTAAAGTTAACATGGGCCTTACCTCCCTCTTAGCTGAAGATTTCCAGCAAGTGGATCTTGAGTGCAGAGGGAAAACCGCCTACCGTTATGGAGCACCTTAAAAAATATTTTAGCATAGAAAGCATAAGCTTACAACGAACAAGCTGTGAAATCAGCCTGCGTTGTAAGCTTTTCTGTTTTGCCCTGCTTCTTGTCGCCGGCCTTAATATGTAGTAAAATGAGCTTAAAGAAATTTATAAATATAATTTTCAACTGAAGCGGTGAGAATGATGATCAATGAGTATTGCGAAAATATTTTGATACAGCAGACAATGGCAGATTTTTTGCGGGAAAAATTGGGCTGGAAGGTGAGCTATGCCCATAATAAGGAAAAGCTGGGCGTGGACGGAACCTATGGCAGGGAATCGTATGAAGAGGTTATTCTGCCCAAGCAGTTCGCTGCTGCCGTAAAAAGGCTCAATTCCTGGCTTACGAACGAGCAGCTCGGAGAAGTAAAAAAAGCCTTGGAAAGTCATCTTGCTTCTGCGTCCCTGATGACGATAAACGAAGAAAAACATACTCTGCTCCAAGACGGCGTTTTTGTCAGCTATGTTGACAAAAATGGTGAACGCAGACAGAGAAAGGCGCTGCTTATAGATTTTGATAAACAGGAAAATAATGACTTTTTAGCTGTGCAGGAGCTGAAAATTGCCAGTCCTCAGTTTGGCAGCCGCAGGACGGATATCGTCGGCTTCGTCAATGGCATTCCTCTGCTGTTCGTAGAGCTGAAAAAGCAGACGGTGGATATAGCTAACGCTTATAACGACAACTACCGCGATTATCTGCATAAAATTCCACAGCTGTTTTATTACAATGCCTTTATCATTTTATCTAACGGACTTGATGCCAAAATCGGTACCTTGGGCAGCAAGTACGCCTTTTTTCACGAATGGAAACGCCTGCAGGAAAGCGAGCAGGGACGCGTAGATTTGGAAACTATGCTTCTTGGCGTGTGCAAGAAGGAAAATCTTATCGACCTTTTGGAAAACTTCATCGTGTATGACCACAGCAATGGACGTGTTGCCAAGATTATGGCACGCAACCACCAATATCTTGGTGTCAATCTTGCATTTGCCAAATATGCCAACAGGGATTTTTCCGGAGGCAGGCTGGGCGTGTTCTGGCATACGCAGGGTAGCGGCAAAAGCTATTCGATGCTGTTTCTGACGCAAAAAATAAAACGCAAATTACCCGGCTCGCCAACCTTTGTCATGGTTACAGACCGGGAAGAGCTTAATAAGCAGCTTAGTGCAACCTTTGCCAACTGCGGTGCTTTGGGTGCGCAAAAAGCAAGCAGCTTTATTGCGTCCAGTGGTGAAGATTTAATCGATAAGCTCAAAAGCAACGGCAGCTATATTTTTACATTGATACATAAATTTAACAAGACTGATGCAGAACCGATTGTGCCTAATCATGAGCTTTTTATAATCTCTGACGAAGCGCATCGCAGTCAGTACGGAGATTTGGCGGAGAATATGTGCCGTATGCTGCCTTCCGCTATCCGCATAGGCTTTACCGGCACACCTTTATTCACCAGTGATGCGATTACGCGCCGAACCTTTGGCGATTATATTTCTGTCTATGATTTTCAGCGGGCTGTTGATGATAAGGCTACGGTGCCTTTGTATTACGAAAACAGAGCTGATAAAATAAAAAATCTGCATAATCCTAAGATTACTGACGAGCTGTTGGAGGCGATTGCTAATGCAGACCTCGATGACAAGCAGAAGGAGAAGCTGGAGCATGACTTTGCCAAGGAATATCATCTGCTGACAGCGCAGGCACGTCTGGACATTATCGCAAGGGATTTTGTGAAGCATTACAGCTATATTTGGGAAACAGGCAAGGCCATGTTTGTCTGCCTGAATAAAATAACCTGCGTGCGCATGTATGATCTGGTGCAGAAATATTGGCAGGAAGAGATTACGCAGCTTGAAGAAGCGATAAAACGTATACCTGACCAGCAGGATGCTCTTTATCTGCAAAGAAAGCTGGATTGGATGCAGCAGACTAAGATGGCTGTTGTCATCAGCCAGGAGCAGAATGAGGAAGAAAGGTTTGCCAAGTGGGGGCTGGACATTGTACCGCATCGCAGAAAAATGCTACAGTGCGAGCTGGATAAGGAATACAAGGACAGTGAGAATCCCTTACGCATAGTATTTGTTTGCGCGATGTGGCTCACGGGCTTTGATATACCGTCCTTGTCCTGCTTGTATCTGGATAAGCCTCTGAAGGCACATACGCTTATGCAGACTATTGCCCGTGCTAACCGTGTGGCCGAGGGTAAGACGAACGGCCTTATCATAGACTACGTTGGTATTATCAAGGCTTTGCGGAAGGCGTTGGCAGCCTACACTAACAGTGAAGGAAAAGGCGGCGTGGATCCGACTATAGACAAGGAGAAGCTCATTGCAAGGATTATGACTCTGGTGCAGGATACTAGAGGCCTGCTGCTTGCAAACAAGATAAACTTAGATGAGCTGATAGCAGCGAACGGATTTGCCAAAATTGCTATGCTTCAGGATATATCAGAAACGCTTTACAGCAGCATTGAGCTGAAAAAACGCTTTCAGCTGCAGGTTGGCGAGCTTATGCGTCTGTTGCGGTATCTTGACAGAGAGGAAATTACGGAGGATATCTGCAAGAACAAGGCTGCTTTGAGCGCGATAGAAGATATGCTGCATGAAAAACGGCGACATGTGGATACTACGGATATCATGGTTGCTGCGAACGAAATCATCAGCCGGCATTTGGAAATTGAACAGCAGGAGCAGGCTGTTACTGCGGATAAGCTTTTTGATTTGAGCAAGATAGATTTTGCGGCTTTGGCAGCAGAATTTAAGCAGGTTAAGCATAAAAATACGTTGCTTAGAGATTTAGAAGGCGTTTTAGAGCAGCAGCTGGAGAAAATGTGCCTGACAAATCCTGCCCGTGTTGATTATTATAAGCGCTATAATGAAATCATTGATGCTTATAATAAGGAGCAGGACAGAGCAGAGATAGAGAAGCTGTTCACTGAGCTTATGAATTTGAGCAGAACTATGAGCGAGGAAGCTCAGCGCTATGTGCGCGAGAATTTTGATAATGATGAACAGCTGGCGCTTTATGACCTGCTTTTTTCTGATGAGCTGTCGAAGCAGGATATCAAGGAAGTAAAGCAGATGGTGAGAGAGCTTTATAAAAAAGTAACGCAAATGATTGCCGAATATGACCATTGGAAGGAAAAAGAAACGACATGTGCAGCAATAAAATCGGCAATAGGAGATACAATTTTGGAAGCTGCGCCGGATGTAATTTATGATAAGCAGGAAAGATATCAAAGACTTATCTATCAGTATTTCTATAACAATTATCAGTAATTGTCGAAACAATATATAAGTTATGCCAAAAGGATATATTCCCTTAATGATATTATGCTATAATAAATGGGAATAATTCGGGAGAATTTTGCGGAAAAAATGGCTTGTTTCATCATTTTTGTAATAAAAGTAATTGACGCAAGTGTCAAAAATGTTATACTATATAAGGAATGAATAGTTTAGTGTTTTTTGTGTGCGACGAATCAGGTCCGGTGGAGAAAGAATAAATGTTAAGTGCTTATGGTTTCCCTTTTCTGCTTGCCGCTCTGGTGAGCTATATACTGACCCCTTATATTAAAACATTAGCCTTTAAAATCGGTGCGATTGACAAGCCCGATAACCGCAAGGTGCATAAGAAGATTATGCCGCGTCTTGGCGGTCTGGCTATTTATATTGCCTTTATGATTGCCGCAGTGGCAAGCTTGGAGCTGACGAAGGATATTGTTGGCATTCTGCTTGGCGGCAGCGTGATTGCCATCGTAGGCGTACTGGATGACAAATATCAGCTGCCGGCAAAGGTCAAGCTGCTGGGGCAGATTTTTGCTGCCTGCGTACTTGTGGCCTTTGATATCCGTATCGAATGGCTGAACAATCCCTTCGGCGGCTATTTTTATCTTAACGAATGGTTTATTTCTATACCGCTGACGATTTTCTGGGTTATCAGCTTTACGAACGTTGTCAATCTGATTGACGGTCTGGACGGCCTGGCAGCAGGCGTATCTGCGATTGCTTCCATGACGGTCATTCTGGTTGCGGTTCAGATGGGTTATTACCATATAGCTGTAATGACTGCGGCTCTGGCCGGCGGCATTATCGGCTTTATCCGCTATAATTTTAATCCCGCTACTATTTTCATGGGCGATACAGGCAGTATGTTCATCGGCTATATGCTGGCAGCCATTTCGGTTTACGGCGCAGTCAAGACTGCTGCTACCGTAGCGCTGATTGTACCGGCGATTGCACTGGGCCTGCCGATTATGGATACAGCCTTTGCGATTATGCGCCGCTACAGCAACGGCCGCCCTATTTTCCAGCCCGATAAGGGCCATTTGCATCACCGCCTGCTGGCGATGGGCATGAACCAGAAGCAGGCAGTTCTGCTGATGTATGCTATTACAGCCGTGCTCGGTATCGCAGCTGTGCTGTGGGCAGAGTTCGACGGCTTTTACGCCGCACTTATTATAGCGGTTATTATTACGGCAGTTGCCGTTGGTGCTAAGAAAATCGGTATTCTGAACGACAGATAAGGGGGAGGAAGAACCGTGGAGAAGATAAAGTTAATGACAGTTTTCGGTACTCGTCCGGAAGCTATCAAAATGTGCCCGCTGGTGCTGGCAATGCGTAAATATCCTGAATATATCCAGCCGATTGTGGCAGTTACCGCACAGCATCGCGAGATGCTTGATCAGGTACTGGATTTGTTTGGCATTACGCCTGATTATGATTTGAATATTATGTCGGCAGGTCAAACCCTGTATGATGTTACTACCCGCGCGCTGATGGGCCTGAAATCCGTTATGGAGGAAGCAAAGCCCGATATGGTGCTGGTGCATGGTGACACCTCGACTACCTTTGCCGGTGCTCTGGCTGCCTTTTATGCGCAGATTCCTGTAGGCCATGTGGAAGCAGGCCTGCGTACTGGTAATAAATATTCTCCTTACCCGGAGGAAATGAACCGCAAGCTGACCGGTGCGATTGCCGATATGCATTTTGCGCCGACTTCTACCAGCAAGGCTAACCTGCTGAAGGAAAACATCTGCCCCGAGCAGATTCTGGTAACAGGCAACACTGTTATCGATGCTCTGCAGACTACGGTGAAGGAAGGCTACCGCTTTGAGGACGAAGAGTTCAATAAAGTGTTCGCCAGCGGTCATCGTCTGATTCTGATGACTACACACCGCCGTGAAAACCTGGGCGAGCCTATGCGTCATGTTTACCGCGCTTTGAAGAGCGTGCTGGAAGCGCATCCCGATGTGGAAGCAATATTCCCGGTACACAAAAACCCCAAGGTGCGTGAAATCGTGCGCGAGGAGCTGGGACATTTAGACAGAGTGCATCTGATTGAGCCTATGGAATATGAACCGTTTGCCAATCTGATGGCCAAGGTTGATATCGTGCTCACAGACAGCGGCGGAATTCAGGAGGAGGCTCCTGCCTTAGGCAAGCCTGTTCTTGTTCTGCGTGATACCACCGAGCGTCCGGAGGCTGTTGAAGCCGGGACGGTTAAGCTCGTAGGCACCGCTTATGATGATGTGCTGCGCGAAACCAATCTGCTTTTAGACGATGCCGAGCATTATCGCTCCATGGCTGAGGCTGCCAATCCCTATGGTGACGGCAAGGCCTGCGAACGCATTATCCATGCTATTTTAAGAAAAAATGGCTTTGATGTAGAAAATTTGCCGGAATTTGCGTCTAAGGCGTAGACAGAAACTGTGAAAAATATTAAAATTAAAAGAGTAAATATGATTAATTTGTGAATTCGTGCTGTGGTGAAAAAATCATGACTAACAAAACACCCGATAAGGAGCATATGCGGATGCTTGAAGCTTTGGCTACTGTGTCCTCTCTGGCGTTTATGGCCGTGATTGATTTCCTGCTGGCGTACTTCGGCGGCGACTGGCTCGACCGTCATCTGGAAACCGGCGACCATACGATGCGGGGCATCTGCATCGGTCTGGCAATAGTTTCACTTGTTATGACCTACTATAATCTGATTAATAGGAGCGTCCTTTCACGGGACACCGAACACAAGAAGGATGAAAAGTAATTTTGATTTGACTCCCATAGCGAGAAATGGCGCGAACGCCTTTGTAGCGCGCATCTGTATGTGTGCGCTGCTCGTAGCGGTGCCGCTCTGGTTATGGCAGCGCAGTGCCTTTGCCCACGGCGTGCTTTGCGGCGTGCTGGCCGGTACGATAGATTTGTCCATTCTGTTTTTAGGCATCAAAAAATCTCTGCCTTATGTAGAGGTGCCCAAGCAGGGACTGAAAATCATGAAGCGTTTCCGCTGGGCCCGTCTGGCCGCTGCGGCCGCGTTTATTATTACGATGTTAAGGATGAAGCTTGCTGTGCATGGCGCATTTGGCGGGTTTCTTCTGATACATATATTCTTTATTTTAAATCTATTATTTATCGCGTACCAACATCAAAATGAGAGGGCGTGAAGAAAGGAGTGTGTAAAAATGGGAAATGCAGCAGCTGAAGGTGCAGAAAAATCCGGAGAGATTATCCATTACCTTACCCAATCTACCTTTTTAGGTGAGGTTAACATGCAAACCATGTACATGACCTGGGTAACCATGGCAATCGTCTTCGTACTGTTCCTTCTGGTTTGTAAGAACCCGAAAATGGTTCCTTCCGGACTGCAGAATGCAATGGAAATCATTCTTGATTTCTTAAATGGTCTGATGGAAGACAACCTGGGATCCAAAGGCCGTAAATTTATGGCACCGTTCATCGTTACCTTGTTTATGTTTATCCTGGTAGCAAATGAACTGGGCATTTTGCTTCCGCAGATTGGCGTTCACTGGACTTCACCTACCAATGACATTAATACCTGCTTTGCGCTTTCTTTGCTAATTGCGTTTAGCGCGTACTGCGTTGGTGTGGCGAAACAAGGTATCGGCCACTTTAAACATTTCATCAGCCCGAGTCCGGCATTCCTGCCGTTGCATCTTTTGGATGCAGTGACTAAACCGCTGACCATGGCTCTTCGTCTCTTTGGTAACATCCTGGCAGGCGAAATCCTGTTGATCGTACTGTATCAGCTGGCTCCGTGGGTAGTTCCTGAACTGTGGGTAATGTTCTCCCTGTTCATTGGCTTCGTTCAGGCTTTTATCTTTACCATTTTGTCTTTGGGCAGCTATGCACTGGCATTTGCTAGCCACGACGAACACTAAGCTTTTTAAGCAAAAAAATTTAAAATCACAATTTCGAAAGGATGAAACAAATGTCTGAAAATGCAATCATTACTGCTGCATCTGTAATCGGTGCAGGCCTTGTTTGCTTGGGTGCTGCTGCTGGCGCTGGTATCGGTAACGGCAACATGTGCGGCAAATCTATTGAATCCATGGCTCGTCAACCGGAAGAAGCTGGTAAAATCTTTACCAACATGCTGGTTTGCGTAGGCTTGATCGAATCCATGCCTATTCTGTGCTATGTAATCGCTATCGTTCTGGTATTCGCTAACCCGTTCATTAAATAATTTAATTTTGCAAGATATTACAAAAAGGAGCGTGCTATAATTGGTTAACTTCAATGCAACACTTATCGCGCAGATCCTGAACTTTTTGGTTTTAGTTTTCGTTCTTGCAAAATTCGCTTACAAACCCGTATGCAACATTATGGAAGAGCGTAAGAACAAAATTGCAAGCGATCTGGAAGCTGCAGAAAAGGCTAAGACTGACGCAGAAGCAGTTAAAGCTGAATACGCTGCAAAGCTGGCTGAAGCTAAACAAGAAGCTCAAGCTATTGTTGATGCTGCCCGCAAAACTGCTCAGGCTGCTCATGACAAGATCATGGCAGACACCAAAGCTGAACAAGATCAGGTTATTGCAACTGCTAAAGAAGCAATCGCACTGGAACAGAAGAAAGCTATGGACGAAGTTCGTGCACAAGTTATCAACCTGTCCATGATTGCTGCTAGCAAGATCGTAGAACAAAAGTTAGGTTCTGAAGAAGACAAAAAAATGGCTAGCAAAATCGTTGATTCTATCATGAAATAATTTTGCTGCTTTCCCTATTAAGCCGGAAGTATGCCGCTGAAATGCGAAACAGCAGGCAAAACCCCGGTATTCGGAGGTGATTGGTACAATATGAAGACAGAAGAAAATATTGCTTTAATTAAGCAACAATTGTCCGACTTCAAAATCGATCTGGGCTCCATTAAAGAGCTGTTAGATGTAAACGTTACTACCGCCAAGAAATTGTCGGCTGACGAGTATCAATCCATTTCTGTAATCCTGACCGAGAAACTGGGCCGTGAGATTTTCCTGAATAAGAAAGTTGACCCGTCTATCCTCGGCGGCATCATCGTACAAGTTGGCGATAAGGTATTTGACGCTTCCGCACTGCGCAAGCTGAAGAAAATGGAAGTTGCTCTGAACGGCATCGACGTTCACGAGTACACCAAACCGGAAGCCCTGGGTGATGCTCTCAGCAACAAGCTGGAGAATTACAATGTGGATGCTGATCTGGAAGAAGTTGGTATCGTAGAAAAAATCGGTGACGGCATCGCAACCGTTATCGGTATGAAAAACGCTATGGCTGGCGAATTAGTTGAACTGCCCCACAACGTATCCGGCATGGTTCTGAACCTGAACCCGGACAGCGTTGGTATCGTACTGATGGGCGGCGAGACCAAAATCAAAGAAGGCGACGTTGTTCGCCGTACCGGCCGCATCATGGAGGTTCCTGTTGGTGAAAACCTGCTGGGCCGTGTAGTTAGCGCTATCGGTGACCCGATCGACGGCAAAGGCGAAATCGCTGCTGCAGCTCGTCGTCCTGTTGAATCTCCTGCACATGGTATCGCAGATCGTAAATCCGTTGATACTCCGCTGCAAACCGGTATTAAATGTATCGACGCACTTGTTCCTATCGGACGTGGTCAGCGCGAACTTATCATCGGCGACCGTGGTACCGGTAAGACTGCAGTTGCAATCGACACCATCATCAACCAAAAAGGCCTGGGCGTTATCTGCATTTATGTAGCTATCGGCCAAAAGGCTTCTAACATTGCTCGTATTGTTCGTACTCTGGAACAACACGGCGCTATGGAATACACCATCATCGTTGCTGCTACTGCTGCTGACTCCGCTCCGCTGCAATACCTGGCTCCGTACGCTGGCGTAACCATGGCTGAATACTTCATGGATCAGGGCAAAGACGTTCTGTGCGTATACGACGACCTGTCTAAACACGCTGTTGCATACCGTGCAATGTCCCTGCTGCTCCGTCGTCCTCCAGGACGTGAAGCATACCCTGGCGACGTATTCTATTTGCATTCCCGTCTGCTGGAACGCGCTGCTAAGCTGAACGATGAACTGAAGGGCGGTTCCATCACCGCACTGCCGATCATCGAAACCCTGGCAGGTGACGTAGGCGGCTTCATTCCGACCAACGTAATTTCTATTACCGACGGTCAGATCTTCCTTGAATCCGAGCTGTTCTACTCCGGTATCCGTCCGGCTATCAACTCCGGTCTGTCTGTATCCCGTGTAGGTGGTGCTGCTCAGATCAAAGCTATGAAGCAGGTTGCAGGTACCTTACGTCTGGATCTGGCTCAGTTCCGCGAGCTGGCAGCATTTGCTCAGTTTGCTTCTGACCTCGATAAAGCTACCAAAGCACAGCTGGACCGTGGTCAACGTCTGACCGAGGTTCTGAAACAAGGCCAATACAGCCCGCTGTCTGTTGAAAAACAGGTTATGGCTATTTACCTTGGTACCAAAGGCTATCTGGATGACGTAGCAGTTAAAGATGTAACCCGCTGCGAAAAAGAATTCCTGGACTTCATGGAAGCTAACCATCCGGAAGTTGGCGGAGACATCATCAAAACCAAGAAAATCACTGATGAGAACGAAGAAGCTCTGAAGAAAGCTATCGCCGAGTTCAAGGATACCTTTGTTAGTGAAGGTAGGTGATTAACTAATGGCTACTGCACGCGAGATTCATCGCCACATGAAAAGCGTAGGTAACATTGGCAAGATCACGAAGGCTATGAAAATGGTTGCCGCTGCCCGCCTCAGAAGAGCGCAGGAAAGAGCTGCTGCAAGCCGTCCGTATGCCATCAAGATCAAAGAAGTGTTATCCAGCGTTGTGAGCGATCCGAGCATCCTTGCAGGCTTAAGTGCCAAAAAACACCCGCTGCTTCAACATCGTGATGTTAAAAAAGTTGGTTATCTGGTGCTCGCCTCTGATAAAGGTCTGGCAGGCGCATATAGTTCCAACGCTTTGAAAAAAGCAGTTGCGGAGATTTCCGAATGTGAGCATGACGTAGTCATTATCACCAGCGGCCGTAAGGCTAGAGATTTCTTCCAACGCCGCGGCTATAAAGTGCTGAGCAGCCACTTCGGCTACTCCGACAGACCGTCTTACGCAAATGCAGTAGAAATTGCTCAGGATGCAATCAAACAATTTGCTGACGAGCATTTCGACGAGCTGCATATTGTGTTTACACTTTTCAAAACCGCTTTGTCCCAAATTCCTACCAGCGACAAGATTCTGCCGGTAGAGCCTCCTGTAAAGGAGAAAGGCAAAGCTAGCGCAAGCTTTATTTTCGAGCCTGATGAAGACGAAACTCTGCAGGTACTTGCACCTAAGTATCTGGAAACCGTAGTTTACGCCGCACTGGTACAATCTGCTGCCAGTGAGTTGGGTTCTCGTATGACTGCTATGAGCTCTGCTACCGATAACGCAGGCAAGCTGGTACAAAACCTGGAGCTGTCCTATAACAAGGCACGTCAGGCATCCATTACCCGCGAGCTGAACGAAATCGTTGGCGGCGTAGAAGCTCTGAAACAGGCACAAAACTAATTAGATATTTCGTAGGGAGGCTAAAACCTTGAATACAGGTAGAATCGTACAAGTTGTAGGCCCTGTTATCGACGTAGAGTTTCCTCCTAAAAGCATGCCTGCTATCCTCAACGCGCTGCACATTGACGGCACAACCGATGAGGGTAAAGTAAAAATCCACCTGACCGCAGAAGTTATGCAACACATCGGCAATAACATTGTCCGCGCTGTTGCTATGAGCTCCACCGACGGTCTGGTTCGTGGCATGGAAGTTGTAGATACCGGCGCTCCTATCAGCGTTCCGGTTGGTCCTGGTGTACTGGGCCGTATCTTCAACGTTTTAGGTGAAACTGTAGACCATGATGACACTCCGGTTGAAGCAGCTGATCACTGGCCTATTCATAGACCGGCTCCGAGCTTTGACCAACAGGCTACAGCTACTAAAATTTTGGAAACCGGCATTAAAGTCGTTGACCTTATCGCTCCGTATGCAATGGGCGGTAAAATCGGTCTGTTCGGCGGTGCTGGCGTAGGTAAAACCGTTATTATTATGGAGCTTATCCATAACATTGCTACTGCACACGGCGGCTATTCCGTATTCGCAGGCGTTGGCGAACGTACTCGTGAAGGCAACGATCTGTGGGGCGAAATGAAAGAGTCTGGCGTTATCAACAAGACTGCTCTTGTATACGGCCAGATGAACGAGCCTCCTGGAGCACGTATGCGTGTTGGTCTGACCGGCCTGACCATGGCAGAATACTTCCGTGATGTTGGCGGCCAGGACGTACTGCTCTTTATCGATAACATTTTCCGTTTCATTCAGGCTGGTTCCGAAGTATCCGCATTGCTCGGCCGTATGCCTTCCGCAGTAGGTTACCAACCTACCCTGGCAAACGATATCGGCGCACTGCAAGAGCGTATTACCTCCACCAAGACCGGTTCTATCACATCCGTACAGGCTGTATATGTACCTGCGGATGACTTGACTGACCCGGCTCCGGCAGGCACCTTCGCTCACTTGGATGCAACCACCGTATTGTCTCGTCAAATCGCAGAGCTTGGTATTTATCCGGCAGTTGACCCGCTCGACTCCACCAGCCGTATCCTCGATCCGCTGGTAATCGGCGAAGAGCATTATCATGTTGCTCGTGGCGTACAGGCTATCCTGCAACGTTACAAAGAATTGCAAGATATCATCGCAATTCTGGGTATGGAAGAATTGAGCGAGGAAGACAAAGTAACTGTTGCTCGTGCTCGTAAGATTCAGAAGTTCCTCAGCCAGGCATTCTTCGTTGCTGAACAGTTCACCGGTACCCCCGGTCAATATGTTCCTCTGAAGGAAACCATCCGCGGCTTCAAAGAAATCCTCGAAGGCAAGCATGATGACCTGCCGGAAGGCGCTTTCTACATGGTTGGTACCATTGATGACGCTGTTGCCAAGGCTGCAACTATGAAGGATTAATAGATGGCTACTCCGTTTTCTTTTGAAATTGTCACGCCGGATAAGATGCTGTTCACTTCTGAAGAAGTAACTTATGTGGGTTTCCGTGCTTTGTCCGGTAATCTGGGCCTCAAAGCTAGACATATGCCTATCATTGCGACCATGGATATTGCGCCGATGAAGCTGGAGTTCACCGACGGCAGCGTTAAAGAATTTGCTGTTTGCGGCGGCTTTCTGGAAATGAAAGACAATAAATGCACCGTTCTGGCAACTATTGCCGAAGCTGATGCAGATATTGATACCGCTCGTGCAACCGCAGCTAAAGAACGTGCAGAGCAACGTCTTGCTTCCAAGAGCGAAGACATTGACACTGTTCGTGCCGAAAACGCGCTGAAGAGAGCTATTGCCCGCTTGCGTACTACTCACAAGCTGTAATAAGCATTGCGACAATGCCAAAAAAATTACCCCCGTCCGTCAGGGCGGGGGTTTTTGCTATGTAATCTTAAGTTACCATTTCTTTTGATTGGCAATTATTTTTCCGAGTGTAGCTAAAAACTGCTCACGTTCGGCGCTGGGGATAGAGGCAAATTCTGTTTCATCAATAGCATTTAATGATTGCTGAACCCAAAGAGCTTTTTCTTTGCCCTTTTCGGTTAGGCAAATAAGGCTGGAGCGTTGGTCTGTGGGATGTGGTTGCTTATAAATCAGGCTATCCTTTTCCATACGCTTTAATAAAGTTGTTACAGTAGACTTATCAAGGAAGCAGCCTTCGCTGACAGCTTTTTGTGTTGAAGCGTTATGTTCAAGCAAAAATTCCAGGATTTTCGGCTGCCCCGGTAACAAACCGGCCTGCGGTAATTGCTGGGAAAGGCGGCGATTTGAGCGCAAAAAGGCCTCTAAAAGCAATAAATGTAATTTTTCCTTACTCATTTTTTCAAATGCTTATCATAAAATGCAATGACAATATCCATAATTTCTGGCTGGACCCAGTACGGACCGCCGTGTGCTGCGCCTTTCACAAGATAACGTGTTGCTTCAATATTGTGCTTGGCAAGCTCTGCGCGCAAAAGCTCGGTTTGGCTGGGAGATACGAGGACATCGACATCACCATGCATCAAAAGAAAGGGAGCGGTTTTTTTGCTGATATAGGTTAAGGGATTGGCCGCTTTGGCACCTTCCGGATTGGCCATGACGCCGCCGTCTTTACCGCCGAAAACCGGGGAGCCGTTCACCCACAGTGCTTCGGTGGCTGCCGCACTCTCATGAGCTTTTTGCACAGCAGCGCTGTAATCTGCACCGATTTTCGTAACGTCAGAAACACCGTAAACATCAACTACTGCCTGTACGTCACTGCTGTAGCTTAAGTTTTCGCCTTTGTCAAAGCCTTTGACGCCGTTAGTTGTTCCGGCCATAGCAGCAAGATAACCGCCTGCACTGCCGCCGAAAACGCCGATGTGCTTAGCGTCGATATGAAATTTTTCGGCATTGGCACGCAGGAAACGTACTGCGGATTTTACATCCTCCAAGGGTGCCGGGAAGGTGGAGGTAGGTGCAACGCGATAGGTCATGCTGGCAACAACATAGCCATGCTCAGCCAGGTCAAGCCATTGCTGCATGTAACCGTCCTTGTTGGCATTGATAAAGCCGCCGCCGTTGATATATAAAATTACAGGATGCGGCTTTTTGTCCTGCGGTATTACAAGGTGCATAGTCATCGGTTTATTGGTGTAGCCACGATCGGGAACCTGAGCGTAGACTACGTTGGAAACAAGCTGCACGAAGGGGCGCGAGGTGTCCTTCAGCTCTAAATTTATAGTAGGTGTACCTTGGATTGCAGGAGTTGCGTTTTGTTCACTTGCAAAGACAGGAGTGTTATGAGTAAATGTCAGCATAGCTGTGGTTAAAGCAAGCGTGCTTAAAATAGCCTTAAAGTTCATATGAGTCAATCCTTTCTTGTTATTTTAGTTGGAATTCAAACTAAATTCAAGGATAGTCTATAATACTTTGGCTTAATTGTCAAGCTGATAATAAAAGCTGCTGACGGTATCTGTAAGAGTGCAGGGCGTTTATGGGTATAACATAATTTTCTTAAGTTAAAGTATTGTATACATCTCCCTTCCTCTCCCCAAAAGGTGCTATTTGTGGTATTATTTACATAGTGCTGTTTGGCACCGCTTACCAAAGCTTATACAAGGAGTGATAGATTATGACAACTGCAAAGGAATTGCAAAAGAATTTAACATGGGAATTCCCCCATATCGCTAAGAAGAACACTGCTGCCAAGGAAGCAGCGTTCGCCTACTGCGAAGGCTATAAGGAATTTTTGGATACAGCCAAAACCGAGCGCGAATTTACCGCCAAGGCTGTAGAAAAGCTGGCAGCTGCAGGCTATGTTCCCTTCGAGGAAGGCAAGGCATATAAACCCGGCGACAAGGTTTATTTTGTAAACCGCGGAAAATCTCTGGCTATCTCCACCTTCGGTACAGCACCGCTGGAGGCAGGCGTGCGCCTGAACGCTGCGCATATCGATTCTCCTCGTCTGGATTTGAAACCGAACCCGGTATACGAAAACCATGAGATGGCTTATTTCAAAACGCATTATTACGGCGGTATTCGCAAATATCAGTGGGTAACCGTGCCTCTGGCTATGCATGGCGTTATCATCAAAAAGAACGGCGAGATGGTGAAGGTATGCGTGGGCGAAAATGCCGGCGACCCTGTTTTTTGCGTAACCGATTTGCTGCCCCATCTTGGCGCTAAGCAGAACGAGCGCAAGCTGGGCGAAGGCATTAAGGGCGAGGAGCTGAATATTGTTATCGGCAGCCTGCCTTTTGTTGACGAAAGCGAAGAGGAAGGCGTAAAGGATGCCGTAAAGCTGAATGCGCTGGCTCTGCTCAACGAAATGTACGGTATTACCGAGCATGATTTTATGCGTGCGGAAATTGAATTTGTTCCCGCAACCAAGGCGCAGGACGTTGGCCTGGACCGCAGCCTGATTGGTGCCTACGGCCAGGATGACAAGGTTTGCGCTTATACCGCGCTGACTGCGGAAATCGATACTAAAGCACCGTACTACACCACTGTTACGGTTTTGGCAGATAAAGAGGAAATCGGTTCCTACGGCAACACCGGCCTGAATTCTGATTTCGTGCTGCACTATCTGGAGGATTTGGCAGCAACTCAGGGTGCCAACATCCGCAAGCTGCTGCGCAATACTACTGCACTTTCCTCCGATGTCAACGGTGCCTATGACCCGAGCTTTGCTTCCGTATATGAAGAACGCAACAGCTGCTTTGTCAACAAAGGTCCTGTGCTGACAAAATATACCGGTGCTCGCGGCAAATCCGACTCCAACGATGCCAGTGCCGAAACGATGGCTAAGGTTATCAGCATTATGGATGAGGCTGATGTTTTCTGGCAGATTGGCGAGCTGGGCGCTGTTGATGAAGGCGGCGGCGGTACAGTTGCATTGTATGTTGCGGCTATGGATATGGACGTAGTTGACCTTGGTGTGCCTATTCTGTGCATGCATTCTCCGTTCGAGCTGAGCTCTAAGCTGGATGTTTATTACACCTATAAAGCATTCGCTGCTTTCCTGGAGAGCGATAAATGAATACGCAAGCTGTAGCCGATTTTCTAGCAGGCAAGGAGCCCTTGCGCATACTTGTTTTGGCCTCTGAAAAAGAAGTCGCAGAATTGGCTGATTTGGGACTTCCTATAAATACTGTTGACAGCAGCTTATCGATGCAGCATCTGGCAAGTGCAAAACTTGCTGCCGAGCGCATGCTGGGCAAGGCCGGCAGGCTGCAGGTAATGACCGTTACGCGCGAGGAGCCGCAGGCTACGGAAGCAGAGCGGGCACTGATTTATGCAATGCTTGTGCGTTGCCGTAAGGTTATCAGCTGCCGTGACAAGCTGGAGGATATGCTGAAATTTGACGACCGCGAGGGCTGGAATGAATATAAGGCTGCTTATGAAAATAAGGTGCTGGATATTTTTAAGGCTACCTGGCGGGAGAAGGATGTTTATCCCTATAACATTATTGACAACATCAAAGAGTACAACAAAAACGAAAGCTATATTTTGAAGCAGCTGTACTGGCATCTGGCAGAGCGTACTCCGGGCGTTGTTAATGACGGTGATGCCGAGATGATTAACGAGCTGCGGCAGATGTTCAGCGACATCAGCATCAGCCTGCTGTCACCGGATGCGGTGCTTGTGGGTGATGTGGCGCAGGACGCGCAGCTTGCTGCGTTGGCGGAAATGTTTGTCGGTAAAGCCGAAATTATCAGGCTGTAAAGTTAAGCCGTCCGGCGGGATGCTCCTGTCGGGCGGTTTTTGCGTTTTGTCACAGATTTTTCCTTGCATATTAAACTTGCTTATAGTAGACTATAATATGTAGAACTAGGCAAGGCCGCTAAGCTTCTTGAGAAGAAGCACAAGATATATAAGTAAGGACGGTGACTGTAAGATGGCTGATATCGTAGAAAGTCTGGCAGGAAATAAAATGCTGATGCTGAAGCAGGATATAGCTTTTTTGCGCAAGCGTCTGGCGGAATGTGCTGATGAGGATGCTAAAAAGGCTATCCGCAGGGAATTAATGGAGAAGGAAACCTATTATAATATTTTAGCAGACCGCCAGCGGGTGAATTTCTGAGCCGGAAGCAGTGCCGGCTTTTTCTTATAAGGTCGGGCGAAATATGCCTGTGGCAAAATTTTCCGGATTTTTATTAAGTCTTGAAAAGAGCCTGTGTTTGATGATAAAATATTTGTTACGGAAAAATTTTTCCGACTTCGCATATGCAGGAGGGTTATTTTGGAAAAACTAATTGTGAAGGGCGGAAACCGCCTCGTTGGTGCAGTTAAAACCAGCGGTGCGAAAAACGCTGTACTGCCGATTATTGCAGCTTCTATCCTGGGAACTACCCCAAGTCATCTTGATGAAGTTCCGATGCTGGAAGATGTGCATACTATAAGTGAAGTTTTAAAATGTCTGGGACTGGCTGTAGAATGCAGTCCGGAAAAGAATGTGCTGGATATCGACAGCACTGAGATAACCTCGTATGAAGCACCGTATGAGCTGGTGCGTACCATGCGTGCGTCCTTTCTGGTAATGGGACCTCTGCTGGCGCGTATCGGTAAAGCGCGTATTTCTATGCCCGGCGGCTGCGCTATCGGCGCACGTCCGATTGATATTCACCTGAAGGGCTTTGAGGCCTTGGGTGTAAAAATCGAACAGGGACATGGCTATATTGAAGCAAGTGCTCCCGAGGGACTGAAGGGTACCAGCATTTATTTTGATTTCCCGAGCGTAGGTGCTACCGAAAATATTATGATGGCAGCTTCTCTTGCTGAGGGTACTACTATTTTGGAAAATGCTGCCGAAGAACCGGAGATTGTCGATCTGGCCAACTATCTGAATAAGATGGGTGCCAAAATCCGCGGTGCCGGTACCGATACTATCCGCATTGAGGGTGTAGACAAGCTGCACGGTGCAGACTATACCATTATTCCGGACCGTATTGAGGCAGGCACTTATATGATTGCTGCTGCTATGACCGGCGGTGATATTGTTGTGGAAAATGTTCTGCCGGAACACCAGAAGCCGCTGATTGCCAAGCTGCGCGAGGCAGGTGCCGTGGTAGAAGAGGATATTGATAAGGTGCGCGTTATCGGCAAGAATCCGCTGAAGGCCGTATCTATCAAAACTCTGCCGTATCCGGGCTTCCCGACTGATATGCAGGCTCAGATGATGGCGATGATGGTTATTGCCGAGGGCCGCAGCAAGGTTACGGAAACTGTTTTTGAAAATCGTTTCATGCATGTGGTTGAGCTGAACCGCATGGGTGCGCAGATTTCTACCGAAGGCCGCAGTGCCGTTATCGACGGTCCCTGCAAGCTGACAGGCTGTGATGTGCGCGCAACCGATTTGCGTGCCGGTGCAGCTATGATTCTGGCAGGCCTTGTGGCCGAAGGTACGACACGTATCGGCGATTTGCACCATATTGACCGTGGCTACGAGAACATTGTTGCTAAGCTGAAAAATCTGGGTGCAGATATTGAACGCGTAGATGTAGATTAAGGAGATATGACTAATGTTTAAAAGTATGGATATCGGTATTGATTTGGGTACCGCTAACATTCTTGTTTATGTCAAGGGCAAGGGCGTTGTCCTGAAGGAGCCTTCTGTTGTGGCTATTGACAAGGTGCGCAACAAGGTGCTGGCTGTGGGCGATGATGCAAGAGAAATGCTGGGACGTGCTCCCGGAAGTATCGTTGCTATCCGTCCGCTGAAGGAAGGCGTTATTGCGAATTATACCGTAACGCAGAAGCTGCTGGCTTACGTAATTGAGAAGGTTGCGGGTAAGAGCCTGTTTTTCAAACCGCGTGTTATGACCTGTGTACCTATCGGCATTACTTCTGTAGAAAAGCGTGCTGTTATGGAGGCTACTACCCAGGGCGGTGCTTCCAAGACCTATCTGATTGAGGAGCCGCTGGCTGCTGCTCTTGGCGCCGGTATTGATATTTCTGTACCGCGCGGCAACATGGTTGTTGATATTGGCGGTGGTACTACTGATATAGCTGTGCTGAGCCTTGGCGGTATTGTTGTTGATTCTTCTATCCGTATCGGCGGCGACCATTTTGATGAGGCTATTGTGCGTCATGTGAAGAAGGTACATAATGTGCTTATCGGTGAACGTACTGCCGAGGAAATCAAAATGAACGTTGCTACCGTTATTGCTGACGGACGTAATGAGTCTATTACTGTACGCGGCCGTGATATGGTTACCGGTTTGCCGACTACCTTCAGCGTAAGTTCTGAGGATTGCCGTGTGGCGCTGGAGGATGCTGTTGCTTCTCTGATTGCTACTGTGCGTGGTGTTCTGGAAAAATGCCCGCCGGAGCTGGCTGCGGATATTGTTGATAACGGTATTTATCTGACCGGCGGCGGTGCGCTGCTCGACGGTCTGGCTGAGATTATGCAGCGTGAAACCGGTATTACTACGCATATTGCCGATGATCCGTTGGAGTGTGTGGCTCTTGGCACCGGTAAGGCGCTGGAGAATCTGGATAAGCTGCATCCTGGTACTGTTTATACTGCGTCTAATCTGGTTGATTGATGCTTGGGTATTGATTTTTGATTTTGGGAGGAGCTGCCGTTGGCAGCTCCTTTTGTGTAGATGTGAAGAAGAATCTTTGGCGTTTTGCTGTCCTTCCTGTCTCTCCTTGGGTAGCCAAGGTGAATTACCCGTAGGGCAAGAGAAGGCGCCCTGGGGCGGGTGGCATCGCGCAGCGATGACGGAGAGGGGACGTATGGCGTCGCAATTAAATATCGTTCCAGTCAGCAGCAATTTTCCCGTGCCTTAGGGCACAACGCAAATTTCGTGTGGAACCAGGACGAAGCTTCGGTAAAATTTGACAGACGGTAACAGAAAGTTACGTACCCTTGCTTCTATGGTTCCAGACACTCATTTGCTAAAATTGCTATTCCTTACACGATATGTTAATTGCTCGTTAGAGCGTTCTGCTAACTTTCTTGCCTGACCCTTGCACTCTTCGAGTATAACACGACCAGCATTTTTCATTACATGAAAAATGGGTCTTAGTATAGCGAAGGTGCCGAGCGAAGCGAGGCGGAGAGGGGACTGTGCGATATGTTAATTACTGTCTTTGGCGTTCTGCTGTCCTTTTTGCCTCTCCTTGGGGAGACAAGGTGAATTGCCCGTAGGGCAAGAGAAGGCGCCCTGGGGCGGGTGGCATCGCGTAGCGATGACGGAGAGGGGTATTACGACGTTCTAACGCATTCTTCTTCCTTCTGCCTTTGTTTTTCTTTTAAGAGGTCCTGAATATGAATTGCAAAAAACTGATATGTTCTGTTCTTATGCTGGCTGCGCTGTGCGCTGCTCCGCTCGCGGCGAGCGCCGCTCCCGTTACGGCGGTACGCAGCAGCGTGAGTCCGGCGCGTGTGCGCCTGGTGTTCGACAGTACGGAGCCAATTAAATATACAGCTGAAAAAAATGGCTTGCAGATTGTAGTTAATCTGCCGGAAGGTACGGCGCTGGCGCAAAGTCCTGTCTTTAAGCAGGATGCGGTGATTAAAAGCATCACTGTTCCTGCCAAAAAGAAGAAAAAGGCACAGGTGGTTATAGATTTAACTAAGGATTGCCAGTATAAGCTTTATCCGCTGAAGAATCCTGACCGTTTGGTGCTGGATATTTACCGCATTCCTATCAGCAAAACAACGACGCAGCTTGCAGGCGGCGTTACCTATACCTATGCGCAGGAGGAGCTGAACGGAAGACCAATCGTAAGCTATCTGGTGAGCGTTGCGCCTGCGGCACGCCTGGAGCTAAGACCATTTTCTGCCGCAGGCATGTATAACGGACGCGGCAGCCTGGCTAAGCAGGCGGCGGAAAGAGGTCTTGTGGCTGCCATCAATGCGTCGTATTTTGATACCGACGGCTGGGTTATCGGCAACGTTAAGGATAAGGGCAATTTTGTCGCTATGGATGCTACGCCGCGCAGCGGTTATGTAGTGCAGGGCAACGAGCAGAAGATTGTGCGCGACATTGCCTACACCGGCAGCGTAACACTGCCTGACGGCAGAGCGTTGCAGCTGAAGGGCATGAACCGTGCGCGCATTGCCAATGATTTGGTGCTGTTTAATTCCTATTACGCTACCTCGACCAAAACGAATCAGTACGGGCGTGAGGTGAAAATCAAAAACGGTCGCGTTGTTGCTGTTTCCACAGCAGGCAATATGTCTTTGGAGCCGGGTTGCGTAGTGCTTTCCGGTCATGGCACAAATGCGGCTGCTCTGGCAGGCCTGCGTCTGGGCGACCATGTAATACTCACGCAGAGCCTTGGCAGCAGCATTGCGGATGCGGCAACGACTGTTGTCAGCGGCGGTCCGCTGCTGGTAGAAAACGGCAGGGTGAATGTGCGTACTGCGGAGGAGCAGATGGCTCCCGATATTGCGCGTGGCAGAGCACCGCGCACTGCGGTAGGCCTGAAACCGGACGGCACGCTTTTAATGCTTGTTGTTGACGGCAGAAGCAGTGCTTCCGCAGGCATGACACTGGCGGAGCTAGCACAGTATTTTGTGAAGCTGGGTGCGGTGAGCGCTGTCAATTATGATGGCGGCGGCAGCAGCGAAATGGTCATCAACGGCAAAATCGTCAACAAGCCTTCGGACGGGCGCGAGCGTTTGGTGAGCATCGGTCTGGGATTGTTTATCAAATAAGCTGGTTTATAGGCAAAATAAAAAACAAGGGGCGGTCACGCTTTAGCTGTGACAGCTCCTTGTTTTGTTTCGGTATAGTTTAATCTTCGGTGATGATAACGCCGGTGCCGATGCCGCCGTTATCGCTGCAGACAAGCTCCTTCAGGCTTTGGATATCCGCATTGCGCAGGCGGATACAGCCTTCGGAGGCCATGGTGCCGATAGAGGCGGGGGCATGCGTGCCGTGAATGCCTATGCCGATCCAGCCGGTGTCCAGCGAAAGGAACCAGGGACCGTAGGCGCCTTCAATTACGCCCTTGCCGTCACCGAAATCGTGCGTCCAGTAATGCGCCGGGCAAACCTCTTCGATGTGGAAGGGAACCTGCGCCGAAGGCACGCCTACTGCCGCACCTGTGTAGTAGGAGGGAATAGCTGTTGCACTGCCCCAGGAGGTGGGGGTGCGGTTGTCACCTGTGTACTGCTTGTCACCGGGGTTTTTGGCAACAGCGATAGGATAGCTGCAGACTGCTTCCTCCACACCCTGCTGATAGACGTCAAGGCGGTAGCTTTGCTTATGGATGCAGATGAGATATCTGGCGTTGCCGAACAGGGCGGACGCAGGCGCCGCAGCTGCTAAGCCGCAGCTTAGCAGCAGGCAGACGCTAAATATTAAGCCTAAAAGTTTTTTGAGCATTGGTGATACTTCCTTAAAGCTTATTTAGCAGGCTACGCGTACAAAATCTGCACTTACGTAGCCAACCTCGCCTTGAGCGTTAATAGCCTTCCACCATTGGCGGCCTTCGGCTTCGAATGCGCCTTCTAACGGTGCTATTTCTTCGCCGGACATCAGCGAATCAATTACATTGCTGCTTGTGGAGGGGGCGGTGCGGAAGTTTACATAGTCACCGGTTAAAACCAGTTTTACGCCGGGAGCCCAATAGCTGTACATGTTTTCAAATTTGCTGTAGAGGTTGTAGATTCTTTGATTGGAGTATTGCAAACTTTCGGCAGACATGCTGTCCCCGTATTGAGCATAGCTTTTGCTGGCAGGGATAGAGTGTGCATTTTCGGTGCGGAGCTCATCGTAGGTACTGATAAAGGCATTGATATATTTTTTGTTGTCATAAATAGTAGTCAGCCAGTAATCACCGTCACCGGAATCGGCTTCGCCCTTGGCGCTGAAGCTTACTGTGGAGCCGTTACTGTTTTGCTGCACATCATACATCTGCAAGGCAGCGAAGGCAATCGCTTTGGCCTCCATATCGCTGATGTAGATGCCTTTGCGGCTGAAGCAGGGAGCAACATATTCTTTGGCATAGTTTACGGTCATGGTATGCTTTACATCAAAGCGGGTATTTTTCAGCAGAAAGGCTTCTGTTCTGCCGCAGCGGGAGTCAATATCAGTAGGGAGCCTGCTTGCGGATGTATTATAGACTGCTGCCTCCATAACAGATGTGCCGGTGAAGAGCATGGCTGCTGCCAGTGCTCCGATAGTAAAATTTTTGATTTTCATAACAACATCTCCTTTCCAGATGTGGAAATTATAATCTTTGATGCTTATATTATAGCCAAAAAAACGCTTTTGCACCCTACCCCAAAGGGTGATTTCGGGTAGGATAGGCAAAAAAAGCGTAAAAAATTATGTGCCGGTAATTTTTTAACTGCAGATGATTTTCATAATGTTTTATTTAAGAGCTGTTTACAGTCTGTTCACTTGTCAAAATATTGCTGAGGCTGTATAATTTATGTTAGAGAAATATATCTGAAATGAGGTGAGTCACATGGGTAAAAAGTTAATAGTGATTTTGACTATTGCCGCTTTAGGCATCTTTACACTTGCTGCCGTTGGCTGTGCTGCTGTGACTGACCAGCGCGCCGCTGTCAGCGGTATTGTAGTTGCTGATGGACTGGCACAGGAGGGCACCCAGGTTAAGCAGGGTGACATTCTGGTAAAGGTAAAATCTATAGCTGGCGGCAGTATTGCTGCTGCACGTGCTACAACTGCAGGTAAGGTTAGCCAGGTACTGGTGAAACCCGGTGATAAGATTGAGGCACAGCAGGTTGTAGCTAAGGTGAGTGAATAACGGTAAAGAAAACCGGCGAGCTTCTTAGCCGCCGGTTTTTGTAGTATTATAGAGCAAAATACCGGAAGCGGACCGGTAAATATTTTATTTTTAGGAGCGAGTATGAGAGTATTTTTATTAGCATTATTGTTTTTCTGCCAGCTGCTGACGGCAGCTGCTGCCAATGTTCCTCTGATGCCGGTACGCGACCTGCGCGCAGGTATGCAGGGCATAGGCAAAACCGTTATCAGCGGTGATACTATTGAAACCTTTAATGTAGAAATTTTAGGTGTCAACGGCAGTGAAGCTATGGGTTATAATATTTTTGTGCGCCTTTACGGCGATCTGATTGAAAAGACAGGCGGTGTTGCTCAGGGCATGAGCGGCAGTCCTGTTTATGTAGACGGCAGACTTGTTGGTGCTGTGGCCTTCGGCAAGACCTTCAACGACCCGCATTACTGCTTTTTGACACCGATCGGCAAAATGCTGCCGCTTCTGGACGAGCCGAGAGAGCTGCCGGCAGACTGGATTCCGAAGGGAACGGCGCTGATGGCAGGCGGTTTTACGGAATACGGCATGGAATATCTGCAGGAGAAGCTGCAGCCCTTCGGCCTGACTGCTGTCAGCAGCGGCGGCACAGGAGCTTCCAGCGATAAACCGCTGGAGCCGGGCAGCAGTGTCGGCGTGGCTCTGATGCAGGGTGATATGACTTTGGGCGCTCTTGGTACTGTTACCTGGACTAATGACAGCGGTAAGATCCTGGCCTTCGGCCATCCCTTTATGCAGCGCGGCAGCAGCAATTTCTTTATGAATAAGGTGTGGGTGCTGGGAGTAGTGCCTAACCTGCAGAGCAGCTATAAGGTAGGCAATCTGGGTGAGGCTATTGGCAGCATTACGCAGGACCGTGCCAGCGGTATCGGCGGTGTAGTCGGCAAGCAGCCCGATTCTATTCCGATGTTTGTTACGGTTAACGACAGCAGCCGCGGTCAGGCCAACAGCATGCGTATGCGCTTAATTGATGATCCGCAGCTGGTGCCTTCGATGGTCGATGCAGCAGTAGTCAATACTGTGAGCAAGACTGTGGACCGTAATGGCGGTGGCACAGCCAAACTGCATTTTACAATCACCGGCGTGGACAGCAAGAAGGAAATGCTGACGATTGACCGCGAAAATATGTATTATTCCAATGACGCGCTGCTGAAGAACCTGGATGCGGAGCTGACGGAGGCTGTAACGATTCTGATGCAGAACAAGTTTGAACCTGTGCAGATTTACGGCATTAACGTAGAGGCAGAGGTCAGCAATGCGGTGCAGGTAGCGGAAATTCTTAACGTGCGCACCAAGAACGCCAAGGTTAAGCCCGGTGATAAGGTAGCTATTGATGTTACTATGAAGCCTTACCGTGGCGAAGAATTTACCAAGACGGTTTATTTCAAGGTGCCTAAGGATCATCCGGGCGGCAAGCTGGCACTGAACGTGCGCGGCGGCAGCAGCATGGCCTGGGCTATCGAATTGCTGCGCAAGCAGCAGTCCGAGGGTGTTCCCGCTGCCAAGAAAAAGGAAACACGCCACAAGCTCAGCGATTATATCAAGAGCGTGAATACGGCCGACAAGAATAATGAGCTGATTATTGATGTAGCGATGGGACAAATGCAGCCGCCGAATCCGGAGGCTGCTGCTAACGATGCAGGCCTTGCGGGTATGCTGCAAGGCTCTCCGTTCAAGCAGAAGTATCCCTTTGATTTCATTATTGATGGCGAGAGCGAAATCGTGCTTACCGTTGACAAGTAATTTTGTCGAGTGATATTTCCGTTCACTTAACAAAATTTTTCATATTACTGTATCGGTATGGCTGTTTTGTGTCATACATTCGCCATAATTTGGCGGTATAATAATTATGTAGAAAAAGCTGAAGATAAGGATGTAAAGATGCTGAAATCTATCTGTGAAGCAATGGGCAACAGAATATTGGCCTTCTGTGCTGCCAGCGGCAAGCTGACGCTGCTGCTGTTGGCGACGCTGCGACGTTTGAAGGATGCCAACGCTAAGGAGGTTGTGCGTCAGATGGCACTGTTGGGAGCGGATTCGCTGCCGATTGTGATGATGACGATTCTCTGTACCGGTATGGTATTTTCCGTACAGACGGCCAAGGAGTTCGTGCGTCTGGGTGCGTCCTCTTCCGTAGGCGGCATTGTAGCTATCGCTATGGCGCGTGAGCTGGTGCCGGTGCTGACAGGCGTTGTTGTTGCCGGCCGTATAGGTGCGGCGATTGCGGCGGAGCTTGGCACGATGAAGGTTACCGAGCAGATTGACGCGCTGCGTGTTATGGCTGCCAATCCGGTGAGCTATCTGGTGGTGCCGCGCTTTATCGCGCTGGTGCTGATGATGCCCGTGCTGGTTGTTTTTGCCAACTTTATCGGTAATATCGGCGGCTGGGTTGTGGCACATTATTACGCCGGCATCGGCAGCTTTACTTATGAAAATTCTATCAGGACACTGGCAGAGTTCTATGACGTATTTGGCGGCATGGTCAAAAGCTGTGTCTTTGGTGCGATAATTGCTATCGTGGGCTGCTATAAGGGCCTGAACGCGCCTAACGGCGCTGAGGGCGTTGGTCTGGCGACTACGGCCTCGGTAGTGCTTTCGATTATTCTGGTGTTTATCACCAATTATTTTCTTTCTATCGTTTTGTATGTGTAAGGAGTCGGCAGAATGTCAAACGAAGCTATGATTCAGCTCCGACAACTTAAAATGGCCTTCGGCAGCAAGGTAATTCTTGATAATCTTGATTTGGATGTGCGTCAGGGTGAAACACTGGCGGTTATCGGTCCCTCAGGCACCGGCAAGAGTACTATCATAAAGCTGCTGACAGGACTGCTTGCACCAACTGCCGGCAGTATTGTTATCGATGGTCAGGAGGTAAGCTCCTTCACCGAGGATGAATGGGATGGCTTACGCCAGCATATGGGCGTAGTTTTTCAGTATTCCGCTTTATTCGATTTTTTGAACGTAGGCGAGAATGTAGCCTTTGGTCTGCGGCGGCATTTTAAGCTGCCGGAGGAGGAAATACAGGAGCGCGTCGGCAAGCTGCTGGAGATGGTAGGCATGCCGAATACGCAGCACATGCTGCCGGCAGAGCTTTCCGGCGGTATGAAAAAACGCGTCGGCCTGGCGCGGGCGCTGGCCATGCAGCCGCAGATGGTTTTTTATGACGAGCCCACCTCAGGTCTGGACCCGGTAATGACGATGACCATCAGCAGGCTGATACGCAAAACTCAGCAGACGCTGGGAGTAACTTCAGTTTTGGTAACACACGATATGGAATCGGCCTATTACGCCGCAGACCGTATCGCTATGCTATATAATGGACGCATTGTGCAGATAGGCACGGTTGCGGAGATAAAAAACAGCACTAATCCTATCGTTAAAGCATTTATTAACGGTACGGAATTGAAAGAGGAGGAGAATGATGAGCAGCAGTGAGGTTAAGGTAGGTGCCTTTGCATTAGGCGGCGCGGTGGTGCTGGCCGGCATTATTACCTTTATGGGTGCTTTCAGCTTTGGCAAAAAAGGCTATGAGCTGCGCATTAACTATCCTCAGGTAAGCGGACTGATGCCTGGGCATGTTGTGCGCTATGCAGGCGTGCAGGTAGGCACGGTCAAAAAAATCAATGTGGCACCCGATAAGGTAGAGGTTATCACAGAAATCAACGACGATATCAAAATACCGCAGGGAGCAACCTTTACGATTTCCTCTGATGGTATTATGGGCGAAAAATTTGTCAGCGTTATTCCTCCTGCCAAGCAGGGACAGGGGTATGTAGCCGAAGGCAGCACGATTAACGGTGTTGCCGGCGGCGGTATGGACGAATTCTTTGCTTCCTCCGGTGATCTGGTAAAGCGTATGGAAAATATCGCCAACGCCTTTGAAAATGTTTTTGGTGACAAGGAAGTACAGCAGTCCATGAAATCCGGCTTTAAGAATATGAATGATATCGCCGAGAACATGAATACCTTCACGAAGGTAATGGCTGATGTGGCAGTAGCCAACCAGCAGGATATTACCTCGATGATTCATCAGATTAATGAGCTGAGCCATCGCATGAACGGCACGGCGGCCCATATCGAAAGCATTATGGCCGGTGTGGACAATAACGGCAAGACGGGCCAGAATGTGGCTGCGATTGCCCAAAATATGGCAGACACCAGCCAGCGTATGGAAAATATTGTCGAGGTGCTGGAAACGGTAGCGAAGGACCCGGTAACACAGAAATCGCTGAAGGAAACGTTGGTCAACGTCAAAGAAACGAGCGAGCGTGCCAACAGGATTTTGGGAACCCTCACTGAGGCGAAGGTTTCGACTGACGCCGGCTTTGCTGCCAAGGGCGGCGACTGGCGCGGCAGTTTGGGCGTAACGCTGCATCCTGCGGATGATACCTTCCTTTATATGGGCGGTTATGACATCGGCAATGCCAATAAATTCGATTTTCTCGTAGGCCGTCAGTATGGCAACGCTGCCTTCAGCATGGGTGCGATGCAGGGTGACTTCGGGGTCGGCGCCAGCTATGATTTAGGCAGGGACTTCAGATTGTATTCCCAATTATACGATTTTGATGATCTCAAGGTGCGTCTGGGCGGCGAATTCCGTTTGCATGATAACCTGTCGCTTTACGGCGAAACCATGGATGTGCGCGGTAATAAAGCTAATACTTATATGGGTGTGCGTACTTATTTCTAAAAAATATTTGACAAACAGCCCTAAATAAATATATAATTTTACTACTGACTGATTAGTCAGTTTTAGAAAATGGAGGTTTTTCGGATGAATAGAAATAAATTAACAAAACGTTTCTTGCTTTTATCTGCAGCGCTGACCATGGCACTGGGCCAAAGTGCTTTTGCCGGCGAAACCGTTGCTTTAAACCTGGACGACGCTATGCTGCGTGCTTTCCAGACCAACCCGACTGTAAGCATTGCCCAATACGAGCTTGACAGCGCCCGTGCCAGCTACAATGCTGCCCGCCAGAGCCGCGGTATCAGCATCACTGCTAACCATACTACTCAGCGCGGCGGCTATGATGATGCTCATGAAGCTGCTCCCGGCATTTGGACCAAGGGTATCGGCAACAATCATGCCAACAGCCTAAGTGCTTCTTTGCCGATTTTTACCGGCGGTAAATTAAGCGGTACTATTAAACAGGCAAAGGCTAACTATCAATACAATGAGGTTGGCGTACAGCGTACCTATAACGAAATGCGTTCTACCGTTACCGACGGTTATTTTAATATGCTGCAGGCAGATAATATCCAAAAGCTCAGTGCGGAATCCGTTACCCGTCTGGAGGACCATCTGAAAAATGTTCAGGCACAGTATGACGTTGGCGTGGTAGCCAAGGTTGACGTGCTGCGCTCTCAGGTTGAACTGGCCAACGCTAAGCAGACACTGATTCAGGCTGAAAATGCCTATCAGGTTGCCGAAGCGAACATGAACAAAATCGTCGGCCTGCCGATGGATACCAATCTGAAGCTCGATAATCTGCTTGTTTATAATGCTTATGATAAAAACATGGATGACTGCCTGGCTTATGCTGCCGAGCACCGTCCTGAGCTGATGCAGGCTAAATATAATGTGGATGCTGCCAAGGGTGCTTTGATGGTTGCCCGCAGCGGTCATATGCCGCAGGTTGCTGCCAGCGCTACTCAGCAATGGAGTGACAGCAGCTGGCCCGGTGATGACAACGGCAAATGGGGTGTCGGCGTAAATGTCAGTATGAATGTTTTCGATACCGGCGTAACTCTGTCCAAGATTCACGGCGCCGAGGCTGATTTGAAAAAGGCTGAGGAAACCTACCGCAATACCGTGGACTCTGTAAATCTGGATGTCCGCAGCAATTATCTGGGACTGCGTGAAGCAGAAAAACGCATCAGCACCACTAAGCTGGCTGTAGAGCAGGCTGATGAGGATTACCGTATCGCTCAGCTGCGTTATATGTCCGGCGTTGGCACCAATACTGACGTACTTGATGCTCAGGTTGCTCTGACTCAGGCTAAGACCAACTATACTAAGGCGCTGTATGATTACAATACCTCCAAGACAGCACTGGAAACCTCTATCGGCGTGCCGATGGAAAATCCTGTGACTGCCGTAAAGGTGCAGGCTGCCAAAACTGCCGAAGCAGCAAAAACAACTGAAGAAGCTGCCAAATAATTAAGGCTTAATTTAATATTTGATGATACAAGTAAGCTGGTGAGGCGTAGGCCAAGCCAGCTTTTTGTATGTGCAAATTCTCCAAAAGCTGCTGCTAAAGAATTTTCTTCTCAATAAGAGGATGTTTTCTGATGATGTCGAATAAATAAAAGTCGGAGTATATAAAAAAACAGTCTTGTCATATTTTTGTCATAGAATTTTGTTAAACTATTGAATGGTGAAGTGTCATGAAAAAATATCTACAATTTGTTGGAGCGTTAATCATACTGCTTGCGGCAGGCTATATCTTTTTAGTCCATACGGTGATGCCTAAGTATATTAAGCAGGCGATACCGCAAATGCAGCAGCTGGCAACGAAATACATCAACGGCAGTGTTTCTATCGGCGGCCTGAAATGGGAAGGCGGCCTGACGGCCGAGCTGACGGACGTTGTGGTAAAGGATGCTAAGGGCGAGAAGGTGGCCGAGCTGCCGCGTACTGTGCTTACGCTGCGACCCTGGCTGGCAATGCAGAAGCCTGAGCGTGCGCTGAGCAGGATCGATGTGATGCGCCCTAAAATATATCTCACAATGAATGACAAAAATAAATGGAATATGCAGAATCTGCTGAAGCCGTCGGATTCTGAGGAAACGCCCTTTTACGGTACGCTGGCGGTAGACAAGGGCGAGCTGGTGGTAACTATGCCGCAGGGCAAGTGGCAGTTTGGTGTGGAAGGCAATATCAACGGCGGTGCCAATCCTGATTTTGCCGTGGATTTGTCTGTGACAAGCGGTGCCGATAAGCTGAAGCTGGCCGGCACGATGACTACCAAGGGCGAGGGCCGCATGAAGCTGACCGGCGACAAGCTGGCGCTGGCACCCTATGCTGCTTTGGCTAAGCAATACGGTAATGTTGATGAGCTGCAGGGCGGCTTAGGTAAGCTTGCTCTGCTTTACGTAAACAAGAACGGTAAGCAGCGCTTCAGCGGCGAAGCGAAGCTGGCAGCGCTCAGCGGCAAGCTGAGTCTGGCAGGCGAGCAGCACAGCCTGCAGCTTGACGGCCTGGTACGCGCGGATGAAAATCTGGTGAGCGTCAGCAGTATTGACGCTCTGGTTGACGGGCAGAAGCTGCACCTGGAGGGTGAAGCGGATTTGCGCAACACCGATTCTCCTTCAGGCTTTGGCGTGCTGAGCAGTGATACCTTGGCCTATAAAGGCTATAAGGCGGAAAAGCTGCGTGTGCCGTTTGATGTGTCTAAGGACGTGGTGCAGCTGCATGATGTGAGCGCGCAATACGGCGGCGGTACGATTACCGCTAACGGTACGTATGACCTTAAGGAGCAGGTACTGACGGCAGACGCACAGCTGCAACAGGTTACGCAGAGTTTGCCCGGCAAACAGCAGGAGCAGGTACATATCAACGGCAAGCTGGCTGTTCTGGCCAAGCTGGTGCAGGATAAGCTTACGCTGCACGCTGCTGCCGATACAATGGATATCAGCTGGCGCAGCCTGAAGCTTAACCGTCTGGCTTTTGACGGAAGCTATGACAGCAAGGGTCTTAATATTGACGACCTCAGCTTTTTTGCCGACGGCGGCGGTACCTTGGCTGCCAAGGGCCATGTTGCCAAGGATGGCGCTTTGGCTGTTCACGGACGTATGGCAGATTTTCCGATTGATCCTGTGCTGGCTGCAGCAGGTCAGGACGGACGCGGACTGTGCTCTACCGGCTTTGATGTAGGCGGTACGCTGGATGCTCCCGAGTTTTCCGGTATGGTACAGCTGACGCAGGCAGAATTTATGTCGCAGAAGCTTAACGAAGCGCATGGCATTATCAGCATGAAGGATAATATCCTGGGCTTTAAGGATTTTACCGCACATATGGCTCAGGGACAGCATATTCTTAACGGTACCATTAACCTGCAGGGTGCAGAGCCTGTGGCGGACCTTACGCTGACAACGAAGAATGTGCGCATTGAGCCGCTGATGGTGCTTGTGGGCAAGCCTGATATAGTTACCGGTAATCTTGATAATACTATGCAGATAAAGGGCAGCCTCAGCCATCCTTATATTCATGGCGAGGTGCATGCTGCCGACGGCAGTGCCGCCAAGCAGCTGTTTAATAATATCAGCGGTCATTATGCTTATGAGGACGGCCTGCTGAGATTGCAGGATTTTGTAGTCAATGCCTTTTACGGCAGCCTGACCTTGGATGGCACCATGACGGCCGACCGCAGACTGAACTTTGTTATGGATGCCAAGAATGTTGATCTGGAGCATTTGCCGATAAGTGATGATACAGTCGATTTGGGCGGCAAGCTTAATGCTAAGGGACATCTGAGCGGTACGCTCACAGCTCCCTTCTTTGACGGCGAAGTCAGCAGTGAAAAGATAACTGTCAATGGCGAAGCTTTGACGGAGCTGGAAGGAACGCTTGCCAGCAACGGACGTGATAAGAACAAGCTGAATGCTTCCTTTAAGCAGCCTTATCGTGATGACCCTGTCAATTACGGCTTATACAGTGCAGATCTTAATCTTAACCTTGTACAGCATTATATTGAGGGCAAGGTGGAAAATATTTGGGGTGATATCGGCGGCCTGCTGCGCATGGCGCGTCTGGATTATGATATCAACGGTCTGATGCAGGGACAGCTGCTGTTCAGCTACAAAGGCCACGGTGAAGGCGTCAAGATTACGGCTGCAGCCGATAATGTAAAAATTCATGATCTTAATTATGCCCACATGCGTTTTGACGGACGCATTGATAAGGGCGGCGTACTGCATTTTGACAATGTCAGACTGCAGGAGCAGGACGGCGTAAGCGATAGAGGAATTATCGCTGTCGGCGGTTCGATTGATATTAAGCAGAAGCAGCTGGATGTAGAGGTTGCCGCAGTAAAGGCTAACCCGGCAATCGTAACTGCAGTCATGAAGAACCCGCCGGAAATTAAAGGCGAAACGGATATGCTGGTGCAGGTGCATGGCAGCTTTGACAATCCTCAGGGAACAGCTTCGCTGGAAATTGCCAACGGTTCTGTTGCCGGCGTAAGTGTGGACGAGCTTACCGCAATGCTGGCGCTGGCCGACGACAATATTAAGCTGCAGCAGCTGATTGCCACTAAGGATGCTTACGGCGTCAGCGCAGCGGGTGATATTCCGCTGGATTTGTTCCGCGATAAAAAGCAACGCCGTAATCCTGATGCACAGATGAATATTGTGATGGATCTGGATAAGGCGCGCTTGGGAATTTTGCCGGCGCTTACCAAAATGGTTGAATGGGGCGTAGGCGATACTCAGGGCAAAATCCGTCTGGCCGGTACACTGGAGGAGCCGCTGCTTTTCGGTTCGGTTAAAATAGACGGCGGCAGCGTTAAGGTAAAATATATAAATACAGTCTTTGATGATATCAATCTGGATGTGTTGTTTAACGGCAATACTGTACAGCTGAAGAATCTTTCTGCTAAATTAGGCAAGGGCACGCTCAGTGCCGAAGGCAGCTATGCACTGCATACCGATGCTGATACAGCCTACAGTCTGCATATCAAGGCAGATAAGGCACAGCTGGCCTCCAAGATTTTCACCGGTACGATTACGAGTGATGTAACCTTGCAGCCGGAGCAATATCCGGATATGAAAAACCGTAAGGGTAATGCTGCACCGCCGATGGCCTTCCGCCCGCGGCTTGCCGGCAGTTTGCGTCTGGATGATGTTCTTATTAATATGCCGACAGTTCCCGAGCTGGGTGAGGGCGACAGCAACATAGGCCTCGATATGAAGCTGGTACTGGGCCCGAAGGTACATCTGTACAACAGCTATCTGTATGATATCTGGCTTAAGGGTGGCATCGATATCAAAGGCAGCACAGTATTCCCGATGATTGACGGCACAATTAAGGCCGATAAGGGTACAGTCAAATATCTGCGTACAGACTTTAAGCTGAATCAGGCAGGTTTGGTATGGGTTGATCCCGGCAGCTTCCTGCCGAACGTAAATCTGGACAGCACAGCGCGCTTCAGCCGTTATAATATCTTTATGAAGATTAACGGCCCCGTAAGCGAAATGGATTTGCAGCTGACAAGTGATCCGCCGCTGACACAAAATACGATTGTGCGTATGCTGACGCTGCAGCGTGAAAGTGCAGGCAGTAACGAGGTTACCGGTGATGATATGGCAAATCTGATGACTGTCGGCCTGCAGATGACAGTGCTGGGTGACGTGGAGATGTTTGTCAAACAGACATTGGGACTTGACCAGTTCCGTATCTATACCGGTAAAACACGCTCTGGTATCGGCTTTGAAAGCGCTTACGACCGGAATAAAGAGTTGACGGCAGATGAGAAAAACCAGTATAATGTTTTAGTAAGCAAATATCTTAATAATAATTTTATGCTTGGTTATACAACAAGCTTTGATGCTGTTGACAGAAGCATTTTCGGACAGTACGATATCAGTAAGCACATGAATATCACTTATTCACGCAGCTACGATATGTCGAAGGATCCGAAGGACTGGTATGGCTTGGAATATAAGATTTCGTTCTAAGCAAAGAATATTTTACGAGAGGAGGTGAACAGATGCTGCAAGGATATCTGGAAGAGCTGCGCAAGACTTCGCTGCTGGAGCCGGAAGAAGAGCTGGAGCTTTGGCGGCGTGATGCTGCCGGTGACGAAGCAGCGCATCAGCGCCTGATGACAGCTTACCAGCCGTTGGTTTTCAAAATTGCGTCGAGCTTCAGGCTGCCTGAGGCCGATACAATGGAGCTGATTCAGGAAGGCATGGTGGGACTGCTGGAAGCGGCGGAAAGTTATGATTATAAGCGTCAGGTAGCCTTCAGCCTGTTTGCCTCATACCGTATCAGAGGAAGCATGGTAGATTATCTGCGGCACAGTACGGATAAGGGCATGCTGTATCTGGACAGTGAACTGTCCAAGGGCTTTACCTTAAGTGATGCTCTGCCGTCGGAGCTGGCATCTCCCAGCGAGGTGACGGAACAGCATCTGCTCTGCGAAAAGGTGGCGCAGGCGATGGACCGTCTGCCGCTGAAGGAGCAGCAGGTGCTGCAGGGAATGTATCTGGAGGACAGGCCGGCGCAGGCAGTTGCCGATGCTATTGATGTAAGCCTCGGTCATGTTTACCGTCTGCAGAAGCAGGGGGTGCGCCGTATCCGCGGAATGCTTTCCCGCTTTATACATGAATTTAATAAGGAATAGTATTTAGGCTGATAAATAACGAAAAAAAGCGAAAACGCAAGTTAGCTTTACTAAATCTGTTGTAATCATCTGAAATGACTTGTGAAAACTCAAGGCAGCAGGCGATTATATAAGACATAGTTATTAAAAACAATTATGCACAGAAAGGGGTAAAAGCATGACGCAGTCAAGCCGTACATTGTTTCAACGCATCCGCTGCATAAAGAGCAGTCTGGATAAGGCGGAGCAAAGCTTTATGGATAATAAGGATATACGAGGCGAGCTTGATTTGATGCTGGCGGAGGCCGAGCTGAAAAATCTGCGTCGGAAGAAGGACCGCCCCTGGAGCTGGAACCGGCAGGTTCTGGCAGGCTGTGCAGCTGTTTTGCTGGTAGTTGCCGGTTTCGGCGGCTGGTGCTTTGCCAGAAACCATTACCGCGCGAAGGCGCGGGCCGCGTTGCCGCCGCCTGTGGCAGCACCTGTGGTCAAGCCGGAGCAGAAAATACCGGTGCAGGCTGCGGTGCCCAAGACTGCGGCTATACAGAAGCAGCAAGCTAAGGATACACCGGTACAGGAGAAACAAGGCACTCCCGACCGTGTTACTATATCTAAAGCCGATATGCACAAATTAGTGCAGTCAGCGCGAGTTGAGTTGAGTAACTCTAAATGAAATATGAGGAGGAATATCAATTGAAGAAACAAAAATTATGGCGGCCTCTGACAGTAGGCCTGACAGCAATGATGCTGGCCGCACCTGTCTATGCCCAAGAAATTCAGACACCTGCTATGGGTGCTGATACCTCTGTAACGCAGACTGCACCGTCATCCCATCAGGAGGAAAACAAGCTGGCTCCTTACATTGGCAAGACCATTACCAAGCAGATTATTGAGGGTAATGTTACTGTGCCTGAGGCTGAAATTGCCGCTGCTTTGAAAACTAAACCCGGCATGCAGTTTACCGAAGCAGGCCTGAGCGAGGATTTGAGCGCTATTTATGATTTGGGCTGGTTCTATGACCTGCGTCCGGAATTCAAGACGGTACCTGAAGGCGTACAGGTAATTTACCATGTTATGGAAAACCCTGTATACCAAAAAACAGATGTTGAGGGCAACACTGTATTGAACAAGCAAAGAGTTGCAAGCTTTTTTGACCTGGAGCAGGGCAAAATTGCCAACCTGAAGGATATTAATAAATGCGTACAGAAGCTGGAAGAGGAATACCGTTCCAACGGCTACATCCTGGCGCGTGTTACCGACGTGCATATGGAAAAGGATGGTACTCTGAAGGTTGCTGTCAACGAAGGTATTGTTGAAGGCTTCAAGGTTAAGGGCAACGTAAAAACCAAGGATTATGTTGTTACCCGTGAAATGAAGCTGAAAAAAGGCGAGCCCTTCAATGCCAAGGCTGCCCGCCGCAGCATGCAGCGCGTATATAACCTGGGCTATTTTGAAGACGTTAACATTAAGCTGAATCCGGGCCGTGAGCCTAACGGTGTTGAAGTAGAAATTTCCGTAGTTGAAATGAACACCGGTACCTTCGGTATCGGCGCAGGCTACAGCAATGCCGACGGCTTTGTAGGCATGGTTTCCATCGGCGATAAGAACTTCCGTGGTATTGGTGACAAGATTAACCTGCGCTGGGAGTTCGGCGGCGAGGATAACAAGAACTATGACTTCAGCTATACCCGCCCCTGGCTGGATGATAAAGAAACCAGTGCTACCATTAACCTTTACGATATCACCAACGAATATGCCGACTACAATATTGACGGTGACGAAATTGCCCGCTACGACAAAAAACGTCGCGGTCAGGAAATTACCTTCAGCCGCAGAACCCATAATGAATTTATCAGCAACTACATTACGATTAAAAACCGTGATGATATTTATAAGGGCGAAGCTGACGGCTACGAAGGAGATGAGAATCAATACTACGAGGATAAATTCAATCAAAGTAGTAAATATGAATCCTGGATGCCTAAGACTGCTGCAGAGCGCCGTAAGGAAAACTTTGGTGTTACCCGCAGTATTACCTTCGGCCGCGTATATGATTCCCGCGATAACATCTATGATCCGCATGAAGGCAAGCGCATCGGCTACAGCGTAGAATGGGCCGGCGGCATGGGCGGTGACTTTGACTTCACCAAATGGACCGCTGACTGGCGCTATTACTTCCGTGCAGGCGGCGAAAGCGTTTGGGCATTGAACCTGGGCGCAGGCTATGCAAGCGGCGATATGCCATTGTCTCAACGCTTCACCATGGGCGGCAGTGATACACTGCGCGGCTATGAGGATGACCAGTTCCGCGGCAACAGCATGCTGAAGGCAACTTTGGAATACCGCTTCCCGATTGTCAAGAAAGTTCAGGGCGTACTCTTTACCGATAACGGTTATGCATGGGATAAACGCCATGAGGATGAATTTGATATGGGACTGCTCAAGAACAGCTACGGCGTAGGTCTGCGTATCAACTCTCCGCTGGGACCGGTTAAGCTGGACTATGGCTACGGCGAGGATGGTGGCAAGTTCCACTTCAGCTTTGGTGGACAGTTCTGATTTTGCGGAGAATATTTAGGCTATGAAGCTGAATAAGATTCTGTTCTGTGCTGCAATGACAAGCATCTTGCCATTGCAGCATGCTTTTTCTGCACCGGTTAACAGTGTAGAAGTACAAGTTATAGATACTAACGGCGGCACCAGTCAACTGCTGCTGCAGAAGATGAGCGGCAGTATGCAGGTGGTGGCGGACCAGCTGTTTATTGATAAGGATACGGCGATGATTGCCGCGGCCGGGGAGGACTATGCCCGCCTGCTGACGGAAATCGGCGACAGGGTATTCACCGGCTACGAGCTTACCGATGTTAAGCTGGATGTAGGCGAAACTACACAGGTGAAGCTGTATGCACGTCCCTGGAACAAGGTTATCGAAAAGCCGCTTATCGATTTGCAGTTTTCTGGAGTAGAGCCACAGACGGCGGCGCTGCTCGAGCAGCGTATTCCTGCGCTGCATGCTCAGCTGGAGCAGGCTATCAGCGGCGCTTCGGTGGATGCCGGTGACTGGGCTGGCGGCGTACTGCGCAAGCTGGTACGCAGCGAGGTGCAGGCACAGTTGCCGGAATTTAAGCCGGCGGTGGATGTGCTGCAGGAGGACGGACGCACGGTAGTGCAGGTGGTTATCTATCCCGTAGGACAGCTGGTGCGTAATATCCGCTATGAATTGCGCAGCGAGGCTATTCCCAATGTGCTTTTAATGAAGCTGAAGTATAAATATGCCGGCGAATGTGACAAGCTGCGCGGTTTGCCTGTTGCTTATGTGCAAAGGCATCGCCAGGAGCTGGAGCAGCAGCTTTTAGAGAAGCTCATGACTGAGCCGGAAGTAAAAAATTATCAGCTGCGTCCGGAGGTTAAAATTACGCCCGGTGCTGATATGGGCGTAATTATTATGATTGAATCGGATGATTATAAAATCTGGTTTGAGGGCTATGGCGACATCGGCCGCAATAAGGAAAACCTTTCCGGCAAGGCCCATCTTGGTAAAATGATTTCGCCGCGCGATGAGATTTTCGGCGAGGCGGAGGTTGTCCTGGATGACGTACAATGGCGCTTCGGCACAGGTTATACGCATTATTGGGGCAAGAGCGGCTGGAGCTACGTACGGCGGATACCGATAGGCGACAACAATTATCGTCTGGAATACAGCCTGAGTCCTAAATGGCGTTTGCGTGCCGAGCATTTTTCCGGTGATAACCGTAATGAGTTTGCGGTGCGCTATCGCATTCATGAGTTCCTCAGCGCGGAATATGTTTACGGCGGCAGTGAATTTTACCTGCGTCTTATAGGAAATCTCTAGCAATTCTTGAAAGAATTAGCGCAGGCTGATATAATAAGATATATTATTGCAACAGACAGTACAAAAACGGATGACAGTAGCTTAATGCTGTTTTCTGCTGTTGTAGCTTCTGAATTTTTGTATGAGAAAAGAAGGTAGGGATTTAGATTATGATGCAGAAATTGCGTAACCCTAAAAATGTAAAGCTGATCTCCTTGTTTATTGCAGCTATTTTCGTACTGGGCTGCTTTGCGCTTTCCGTAACGCAGAGCGGTGTAGGCAAGAGTGCTTTTGCCGCTTCCAGCGAATCCGCTATCGGTGTAGTTAACTATCAGATGCTGGTAGCACAAAGCCCGGATCTGAGCAAAGTTAACGAAGCTATGAACAAAGAAATCGAATCTGCCCAAAAGGATTTCAATGAGAAAAGCAAGACCATGAACGAGGCAGAAAAGAGAAAGTATTATACTCAGACTCAGGAACGTCTGGCCAACAAACAAAAAGAGCTGATGGACCCTGTGCTGAAGAAAATCGAAGCCAGCATCAAAAAGATTGCCGACAAAAAAGGTTTGGCAGTTGTAGTAGATAAGAACACTGTTGTTTTCGGCGGTGTAGATATTACCGACGAGGTTGCCAAGTCTATGCAGGCAGGCAAATAACAGCTTCTTCAGCGCATTGCTGCTCTGAAGTTGGCAGCTTGCCTTGTGTAATGTCAATTTAATCGCGGTATTTACGGATGTACAGCAATGTTATTGGAGGCAGGCATGAAGAAGAACAAGCTGGTAAAAATAAGTGCTATTATTGCAGCTGCTCTGCTGATTTCGGCATGCAGTACCAATGTCCGGGGACCGCAGGAAAAAATTGCTGTTATCAACTGGGAGCAGGCTGTAAGTGCTCATCCTCAGTATGCGAAGCTGGAGCAGGGCGAAAAAATTTTGCAGGATCTGCTTAATAAGCGTAAAGGTCAGGAAGAGCTGGCCAAGGCGCAGCTAAGCAGCCTGAATAAGCTGCGCAGCTTGCGGCAGCTCAGCCAGCAAAGCTTTATGGAGGCTGATTTCAATACCCGTATGGTAGAACAGAGGGAGATTGAAAATGCCAAGCTGCAGAAGTTTGCGGCCCAGGCCGAGGCGGAAGCTGACAATCAGCTGGCAGAACGCAAAAAGAATATCGAAGAAGCCTATAAGCTTAAATTATTTAATCTGCGAGCTATCCTGGAGGCTGTTAAAATGAAGCCTGATGAACGTCAGGCGGTTGAAAAACAGCTGCAGGAGCTGCAGAAAGAGCGTGGTGCGCAGATTGCCGAGCTGCAGGCGGAAAAATGCCGTCTGGTTGATGCTAAGGTACTGCCGTATAAGGCAGAAGCCGAGCAGCGGATGCGTGATATGGCGCAACAGCAGCATGCTCAGGCTATGCAGCAGCTTAAATCACCGGAGGAACGCGACAAGGAAATGCTTGACGCGGCACCGAAGGCTTTAAATAATGCACTGAGTATTATAGACAGAGAAATTGATAAGCAGCAGGAAAAGAACGATAGCCTGAAGAAGCAAATCAATCAGGATATCGAAAGCCAGGCTGTGAAGCTGGCGCATGAGCGCGGCTATACTATTGTTTTCAATAAGTTTAGAGTTAATATGAAGGCAGAGGATATTACCGCTGCTATAATAAAGGCCCTGAAAAAGGCATGATGTTGTTAAGTGCCCGGGCCTGATATGAGCTATAATTAAGTGAGGTTAAAAATTATGAAAAAAATTATTGCCGGTCTGATGATTGCAGCATCTATGTTTACTTTCGGCTGCAGCGGACGTAATTCCGATTTTGGTACTGTTGATATGAGCAAGATTGAAGCTGAAGCTCCTATCGTAAAAACCACTCAGGAAGATGTAACTAAAAAAATGACCGATCTGAAAACCCAGATGGATAAGGACATGGCAGGTAAAACCGGCGATGATGCCAAAAAGGTTGCCGAAGATTACGGCGCTAAAGCCAAGCTGATTCAAAGCGAGGCTCAAAATAAGCTGAAGGCAAGTCTGGATACTGCTCTGAAGCAAGTTGCCGACGAGAAAAAGCTGGGCGCTATTTTAGACAAGCGTGCCGTTCCTCAGGGCGGTACCGATGTTACCGGTGACGTAATTGCAAAAATGAAATAAGCAGCACCCTGAAGCGGGCGGATAGTCCGTCCGCTTTTTGCGTAAGCGGCTTTATGGTGGAGGTATGAAATGGAGAAGAGTGTACAAGAATTAGCTGAATTTTTAAAAGGCACGGTAGAGCATGATAACCTCGAATTGCGCATTACCGGCGTTAACGGACTGGTTGAGGCAGGACCGAAGGATATTTCCTTTGCAGTGCCGCCTCATGTAGAGCACTGCCATCTCAGCAAGGCAGGTGTAATGGTTCTCAGTACCGAAGACCCGGAGCTGGACGGCCGTCCGGTTATCAGAGTTGCTAACCCGCGTGCGGCTTTTGCTGCACTGTTGGAGCTGTTCCGCCCGCAGGAAGAGGTTGAGCGTGTTATCAGTCCTTATGCTTATGTATCCAAGAAGGCAAAAATCGGCAGCAATGTTGCTATTCAGCCCTTTGCTGTTGTTGAGGATGATGCCGAAATCGGCGACGGCTGCGTAATCTATCCGCATGCTTATGTCGGCAAGCGCGTAAAAATGGGCAAGGATTGTACCCTTTATCCTAATACTACTATCCGTGAGGACTGTGTACTGGGTGACAGAGTTATTCTGCAGTCCGGTTCTGTAATCGGCGGTGATGGCTTCGGCTATATTACCCAAAACGGCAAGCACAGCAAGGTGCTGCAAACCGGTAATGTAGTGCTGCAGGATGATGTAGAGATTGGCAACAATACCTGTATCGACCGTGCTACCGTTGACAGCACTATTGTTGGCAAGGGCACCAAGATTGATAACCTGGTACATCTTGGCCACAACGATATCTTAGGTGAAAACTGCCTGGTTGTTGCTCATGTAGGTATTTCTGGCAGCGTAACCGTAGGCAACAATGTTACCTTTGCCGGTCAGGTTGGTACTGTCGGTCATATTACCATCGGCAGCAACTGCGTCTTTGGCGGCAAAACCGGCATTACCAATAATGTTCCCGACAATTCCGTTATGGGCGGCTTCCCTGCTATGCCTATGAAGGAATGGCTGCGTCAGGAAGCAAATCTGCGCAAGGTGGGCGATATGCTCAAGCGCGTCAAAGCTCTGGAAAAGGAATTGGCAGAGCTGAAAAAATAATAGGGTGGTGAAAGCTTGTTAGGTTATTATATAGTCAAGCTTTTTAGTAAATTTATGTGCATCTCCCCCATGTGGCTGCGCAAGCTGGTGGCAAAATTTCTGGGCAGCGTAGCAGTGGCGGTTGTACCGCGCTGGCGTATGCAGATGGCAGAGACCAATATCCGCGAATGCCTGGGGGTTGACGAAGAAAGAGCTGCGGAAATCGCTGCAGACAGTCTGCACCGCTTCGGCCGCATGGTCGTTGAGGTTATGCGCTTCCCGCTGCTGAATAAGGATAATATTGACAAGAAGGTAAAGGTAGAGGGCCTGGAATATCTGGAGGCTGCTTATGCTCAGGGCAAGGGCGTCATCATGGCTACAGGTCACTACGGCAACTGGGAGCTTTTGGGCGCTACCGTAGCGCTGCACGGTTACCCGATGCTTTCTATTACCCGTAAGCAGAACAACGGTCATATGGATAAGCTTATCAATGAATTCCGCCAGATGGTGGGACAGAAGGTTACCTATAACCGTGGCGAGCATGGCCTGCTGGCTATCAGCCGTATGCTGCGCGAAAAAAATCTTCTGGGCATCCTTTATGACCAGGATACAAACGATGATGGCGTACGCATTGACCTGTTCGGCAAGGATTCTGTTATCCCTATGGGCCCGGCGGCACTTTCGCGTATCTACGGTTCACCGATTTTACCGATATTTCTGCACAACAATACAGATGGCACTTGTACGGCTAAAATTTATCCTCCCCTGTACACCCCGAAAACAAAAAACAAGGAGCAGGATTTTTATGCTGTAACCCGTGAGCTGGTGACAATACTGGAGCATGAGATTATTGCGCATCCGGAAATGTGGTTCTGGGTGCATGACCGTTGGAAAGACGGACGCCAACGTTTTGGCAGAAAAAAATAAATTTGATAAAGGAGGAGCAAAATGACCGAGCAAAAAAAGGAATACCAGCATACAATTGCTAAAGAGGTATCCTATTCAGGCATTGGTCTGCATTCCGGCAAGGATGTACTGATGACACTGAAGCCTGCAGAGGCTGACACAGGCATTGTCTTCGTCCGTACCGATTTACCGGGCAGACCGGAAATAAAAGCTTTGCCGGAGAATGTAAGCTCCACGGTAAAGGCAACAACACTTAGTGCAAACGGTGCTGAGGTTTTTACAGTTGAGCATCTTATGGGTGCGCTGTCTATGATGGCGATTGACAATATCCGTATTGAAATGTCTTCCCCGGAACCGCCGGTAACCGACGGCAGTGCTAAGGTTTTCTGCGAGCTGATTGAAAAAGCAGAACCGGTGCAGCAGGAGGCAGAACGTCATATATATGCCGTTGATAAAGCATTTTCTGTTTATGACAATGACCGTTATATCGTTATTTTACCTTATGACGGCTACAGAATTTCTTTTACATCCATCAACAGTCATCCGATGCTGGGAACCCAGTATTTCGATATCCTGCTCGATAAGGAGAGCTTTAAAAAGGATATTATGGCTGCCAGAACAGTGGCTTTTACTTCCGAGCTGGAAATGTTGCGTAAGATGGGACTGGGCCTTGGCGGTTCGTTAGAGAATGTAGTTGTTTTTGATGATGAAAAAATTCTTTCTGTGCCGCGTTTTGACGATGAACTGATCAGACACAAGATTCTTGATGCCATTGGCGATTTGTATCTGCTGGGACCGATTAAAGCGCATGTTATTGCCGTAAAAACCGGCCATGCCTTTAACTCGCAAATCGCTAAGCAAATTCAGGCTTACAGAACAAAGGGGGAGTAATAAATGACAGTATTAGATATTAACGAAATTAAAAAGATTCTGCCGCATCGTTATCCGATGCTTTTGGTTGACCGCATTCTGGAAGTTGAGCCTATGAAGCGCGCAGTAGGTATTAAAAATATTACCGCTAATGAAATGCAGTTCTTAGGTCATTTCCCTAATGAACCGATTATGCCCGGCGTTCTGCTGATTGAGGCTATGGCTCAGGTTGGCGGCGTTGCTATGCTGTATCCGGAAGAAAACCGCGGCAAGATTGCTGTTTTCGCTAAAATAGACAATGTACGTTTCCGCAAGCAGGTTGTGCCCGGTGACCAGGTTGTAACCACCGCTGAGGTAACTAAAATTATGCGCGGCACCATGGGTATCATTCATTGCGAGGGTAAGGTTGACGGCAAGGTTGCCTGCGAATGCGATTGCACCTTTGCTATTATGGACCCGAAAGAAAATTAATCAGCAAAATACAAAAAAGCTGTAATTGGTAGAATAAGCGAGCAATACAGCTAAAATTAATGCTAAATTCATTTAACTGTGATTTTTGTAGTGTTAAAAATCGTGGATACCTGTGATTATAGTATTATATTTATATTTAATTGCTTGATTAATATCTTATTTGGGGAGTGAAAATAATGAGTTCGGTTATTATGCCAACTAGTGGTATCCATGAAACTGCAATCATTCATCCGTCTGCTAAAATCGGCAAGGACGTAAGCGTAGGTCCTTATGCTGTCATCGACGAAGATACGGAGATTGGCGACGGCTGCGTGATTGGTGCGCATGTGACTATCCATCCATATACTAAAATCGGCAAGAATTGCCACTTTTTCCCGGGCTGCTCTATTGGTGCGGTACCGCAGGATTTAAAATTTGTAGGTGAAAAAAGCTATACTATTATCGGTGACGGCGGCAGCTTCCGTGAATGCTGCACTGTTCACCGTGCATGCGGTGAAGGCAATGAAACCCGTATCGGCAATAACATCCTGATGATGGCCTATACTCACGTTGCACATAACTGCATCGTGGGCAATAATGTTATTATGTCTAACGTTGCAACACTTGCAGGTCACGTTATCGTTGAGGACCGTGCTGTTATCGGCGGTTTGTCTGCGGTACACCAGTTCTGCAAGATTGGCCGTAACGTAATGATCGGCGGTATGGCACGTGTAACCCAGGATGTTCCTCCGTTCATGATCTGCGCCGGTGATCCTGCTTTTGTTTCCGGTCTGAACAGCGTAGGTCTTTCCCGCGCAGGTATGCCGGTTGAAGAACGCAGTGAGCTGAAAAAGGCTTTCCGCATTCTTTATCGCAGCGGTCTGCCGCTGCAGGAAGCAATCAGCACTATGGAGCAGGAGCTGACAAGCTCCGAGCCCATGGAACATCTGATGCGTTTCCTGCGTAATGTAGAACGCGGCATCATCCGTACACGCAGAGGCTAAGGCTATGGAGGTGCTGGGCGTACTTTCAGGTGTCGGACATCTGCCGGTAGAGGTAGCACGCTCAGCGAAAGAGCTGGGTTACCATGTTGTCGCTGTAGGTGTTGTTCCCGGTATTGACGAGGAGCTGCCCGGCAGTGTTGATGTTTATTACGATATCAACATCGGCAAAATCGGCAAGATTATTTCTACGCTGAAAAAAAATAAGGTTACCAAGGTCACCATGATCGGCAAGGTAACAAAGGAAGTTTTGTACAAAGCAGGCAGGATTGTTCCTGATCTGCGGGCGATAAAAATTTTGGCTACCATTCCGGACCGCAAGGATGATACTATCATGAATGCGATTGTCAAGGAGCTGGAGGACGAAGGCATTGAGGTTATGGATCAGACATTACTGATTAAACCGTTGCTGCCGCCGCCCGGTGTTCTGACCAAGCGTAAGCCTACGGAGGCAGAGCTTGCGGATATGGAATTCGGCTTTGAGATGGCCAAAGCCATCGGCGGACTGGATATCGGTCAGACCGTTGTTGTAAAAAATCGTGCTGTTATGGCGGTAGAAGCGATTGAAGGCACTGATGCCTGCATTCTGCGCGGCGGTTTTTTAGGCAAGGGCGGCGTTATCGTAGCCAAGGCTGCCAAGCCGAAGCAGGACCAACGCTTTGATATTCCCGGTTTCGGTACGACAACGATTGAATCAATGATTCACGCCGGTGCTACCGGAGCGATTATTGAAGCAGGTAATACTATCATTCCGGAGCGTGAAAAGGTGATTGCGCTGGCAGATGAGCATAATATTACCATTCTTGTAAAATAAATATCGGAAAAATTTCGTTTTTCTTAGCGGCTGATAGCTTATGTCAGCCGCTTTTTGTGTTATAATATATACTGAATATATATAGGTTAATGCAAGGAGACATCATGGCGAAAATATTAATATCTGCCGGAGAAGCCTCTGGCGATATCCATGCAGCTGCTGTGACTGCTGCTATAAAAAAACTTGATAGCAAGGCCGAGGTTTTTGGTATGGGCGGCGACGCTCTGCGCAAGGCCGGCGGCGAGGTACTGTGGGACATCAAGGATCATGGCGTAATGGGTTTTGTGGAGGTTATCCGCAAACTGCCTGATTTATTCCGTCTGCGCAGTGATTTTGCGCGCATTATGGACGAACGCAAGCCGGACTGTCTGGTAGTTGTCGATTACCCAGGTTTTAATATGAAGCTGGCAAAGCTGGCTCACGATAAAGGAATTCCCGTTGTATCATATATTGCTCCGTCGGCATGGGCTTGGAACAAGGGCCGTGCCAAAAAGGTTGCGAAAATAGTGGATAAGGTTGCCTGCATCTTTCCTTTTGAATACGATGTGTATAAGGAAGCAGGTGCTCCCGTAGAGTTTGTAGGTCATCCGCTGCTGGATATTGTACATCCTACAATGACAAAGGCCGAGGCTGAAGCCTGGACCGGTAAGCAGCCCGGCAAAAAGCTGGTACTGCTGATGCCTGGCAGCCGTCTGATGGAAATTGAAAAAATGCTGCCGACGCTGCTGGCAGGTGCAAAGCTTTTAAAGCAGCAGTTGCCTGATGTGCAGTTTGTTATGCCGCGCGCTAACACAATTCCGCTTGTTATGCTGCAGGAAAAAATTGCGGCGTATGGCATTGAGGTAAAAATTACCGAAGGCCATAACTATGATTTGTTCAGTGTAGCGGATTTGGCGCTGGCTACCAGCGGTACGGTAACGCTGGAGGCTGCTTTGTGCGGACTGCCGAGTGTTATTGTTTACCGTACCTCCGCACTGAATGCTTTTATCGCGCGTTTGGTAATCAACATCCCCAATATCGGTCTGCCGAATATTGTTGCGGGCAAAACGATTATGCCGGAGCTGCTGCAGGAGGACTTCACCCCGGAAAAATTAGCAAAAACTGCAGTAGAGCTTTTGCAGCCTGAGCGTCAGGCACAGATGCAAAGCGATTTGGCATATATGAAGCACAGACTGGGTGAACCCGGTGCGGTAAACCGTGTTGCTCAATTAATCTTAAAAATAACTGAGGAGAGAAAATGAATTTATACCTTCGAGCATTGAAATATGTAAAAGCTTATTGGATGCGTGCGCTGGCAGCATTGATCTGCACCGGCATTGCCTCCGGCTGTACTGCTTATCTGCCCTGGGTTATCAAGGACATGGTAGACCAGGTTCTGCGTGATAAGGATACATCTATGCTGAACTATATTGTAATCAGCATTGTGGTTGTTTTTATTATCCGCGGTGTTTCCTATTACGGACAAAGCTACCTGATGAACTATGTCGGTCAGCGTGTGATTATTGATATCCGCAGGGATGTTTTTGAAAAGCTGCAGCGTTTAAGTATGAGCTTTTATGACAAGCATAAAACCGGTACCATTATGAGTTATGTTACTAACGACGTTAATGCGTTGCAGTCCGCAATGGTAGAAAACGTTGTGGAAATGTTTACCGAAAGCGTTATTCTTATCGTATCTATCGCTATGATGCTGTATCTGGACTGGAAGCTGTTCCTCGTAACCTTTGCAACCTTTCCGGTTGTACTGTTCTTCATTGACAGCTTCGGTAAGCGCATCCGTAAATCCGGCAGCCGTATTCAGGAGGCTGCTGCTGACATTACCTCTGTACTGCAGGAGGTTGCTTCCTCTCCGCGTGTTATCAAATCCTTTGTGCGCGAAGGCTATGAGGTAGAGCGATTCGACAAGGAAAACATGAACAACTTCCGCGCCAACATGAAGTATGCGCAGCTTTCTTCAACGCTCACCCCGACGATTGAATTTGTTGCGGCTGTCGGCGTTTCCATTATTCTCTGGTACGGCGGCAACAGTGTTATCAATGGCAGCATTACCGCAGGCTCTCTGGTAGCCTTCCTGACCTATGCTGTTAATATTTCTAACCCGATTAAACGTTTAAGCCGTGTTATCGGCAATATTCAGAAGGCATTGGCTGCAGCGCAGCGTGTATTTGATGTTCTGGATTTGCCAGAGGCTATTAAAAATGCGCCTGATGCCAAGGCACTGCCGAAGGTAAAAGGCGATGTACGCTTCAATGATGTAAGCTTTGCTTATAACGAAAATGAAGAAGTGCTCAGCCATGTTTCCTTCGAGGTTAAGCCCGGCGAAATGATTGCCTTTGTCGGTCCTTCCGGTGCTGGCAAGTCTACCGTAGCCAGCCTGTTGCCGCGTTTCTATGATGCGACTAACGGCAGCATTACGATTGATGGGCAGGATATCCGCAAGGTTACGCTGGATTCCCTGCGTGAGCAGGTTGGTATTGTACCGCAGGAAACAGTGCTGTTCAACGGTTCTGTTTATGATAACATTCTTTACGGACGTCTTGATGCGACACGTGAAGAGGTAGAGGCTGCAGCGAAGGCTGCGAATGCCCATGACTTTATTATGCAATTGCCTAACGGCTATGAAACAATGCTGGGTGACCGCGGTATGAATATTTCCGGTGGTCAGCGTCAGCGCATTTCTATTGCCCGGGCAATATTGAAGAACCCGCAGATTCTGATTCTCGACGAGGCAACCTCTGCACTCGATACGGAAAGCGAGCGCGTGGTACAGGAGGCTCTGGACCGCCTGATGGTAGGCAGAACGTCCTTTGTTATTGCGCATCGTCTTTCGACGATTAAAAATGCTGATAAGATTATGGTTTTGGAAAAGGGCCAGCTTATCGAGCAGGGTAACCATGATGAGCTGATGGCTATGGACGGGCTGTACGCGCATCTGTATAAGATTCAGTATCGCAGCAAGGAAGCCAAGTAAGGCGAAAAGAGGTTAGTAAATGTATATACTCTACAATATTCTTATTTTAATAGTGCTGGTAATTTTTATTGTCCCCTATTACACTTACCGCCTGTTTACAGAAAAAGGCTTCGCCTTGCGCTTTAAGCAGAGCCTCGGTTGTGTAGATGAAGAGGATATCGCCAAGGTTGCCGGCAAGGACTGCGTATGGATTCATGGTGCGTCCGTAGGCGAAATTGTTGCCACCAGTCCGCTTGTCAAACAAATCCGCAAGGAAATGCCCGAGCGCCCGGTATTGGTATCTGCCTTTACCGTAGGCGGTTATAACATGGCCAAGCAGATTATTCCCGAAGCAGATGCTATTATCTACTTCCCGCTGGATTTACCGTTTGTCGCAGAATCTCTGGTCAAGCGTATTCATCCCGGTGTCTTTATGCCGGTAGAAACAGAGCTGTGGCCTAATTTCCTGCGCGCTATCCGTGAACGCCATATACCTGTAATGATGGTAAATGGCCGTATCTCCGAAAAATCCGTAAAAAATTACAAATATCTTTATGGTATCTGGGATGATATGCTCAATACCGTAACCCGCTTTTGTATGCAGTCCAGCATTGATGCCGATTATATTGCGCATCTCGGTGCCGACCGCAGCAAAATCTTTGTTACCGGCAATACCAAATTTGACCAGACCTATGCGGAGGTTACGCCGGAGGATTTGGCGAAATACCGTTTTGAGCTGGGCTTGAAAGAGGATTATCCTATTATCGTTGCCGGCTCTACGCATCCCGGCGAAGAAAAGGTGCTCTTTGAATCCTTTAAGTGCATTCGTGAAAAATATCCGCATGCGCGTCTGATTATCGCACCGCGTAAAACTGCCAGAGCGGAGGAAATTGCCAAGCTGGCAAGCCATTACGGCTATGAAACAGGCTTCCGTTCCAAGATGCTGGAGGAAAGCGGTGAACGCAAGGAATATCCGCTGCTGATTATCGATACCATCGGTGAGCTGGGACGTATTTATGCCGTAGGCGATGTTGTTTTCGTCGGCGGTTCCTTCAGCAATACCGGCGGTCACAACGTACTGGAGCCTGCTGCTCATGCCAAACCGATTCTCGTCGGCCCGAGCATGCAGAACTTTAAGGATTCCTATGCACTGTTGAGCAAGGTTAAGGCCTGCAAGATGGTTAACAATAATGATGAGCTGACGAAGGAAATGCTGGATATTCTGGGCAATGACGAGCGTCGTGCGCAGATGGGTGCAGCTTCTTTGCAGGTTATCAAAGAGAACCGCGGCGCGGATGTGCGCAGCATCCATTATCTCAAGGAGCTGCTTGATTTAACTGCTGTGCCTGCCCGTGAATACAAAAGCTATCCGATTAATACGCGTAACCTGACGGATGAAGGCGGCGGACGCCTGCGTCACGGTGATGCGATTATCCAATATGTTATGCAGGTTGCCTATGGTCCGGAAACTCCGTTCTTCGGCTGGCTGTTGCTGGCAGTTCTGCGTGGCATGTCTTATTTATACGAATTCGGCGTTTGCTGCAAGCTGTCTATGTATAATTGCGGCCTGCTGCACAGAAAAAAGCTGAACTGCTGCGTTATCTCTATCGGTAATATTACCGTCGGCGGCACCGGTAAAACTCCTACCGCCCAGAAGATGGCGGCAATTATCAAGTCTATGGGCTATCGCGTTGTTATCCTGAACCGCGGCTACCGTTCGCATTGGGGCAAGGAGCTGGGCGTAGTTTCCGACGGCAATAAGATTTTCATGACTGCCTATGAAGCAGGTGACGAAGCTTACCTGATGGCCAAGACTTTGCCGGGTATTCCGGTAATCATCGGCAAAAACCGTGCCGTTACCGGCCGTTATGCCGTTGAAAAGCTGAATGCCGAGGTTATCATTATGGACGATGGCTATCAGCACTGGCAGCTGGAGCGCGACCTGGATGTCGTCTTGGTAGATACGCTGAATATGTTCGGCAATGGTTGTGTGCTGCCGCGCGGTACTCTGCGTGAGCCGCTCGAAAACCTGAGTCGCGGCGATTTGTTTCTGCTGACCAAAACCGACCAGAGCAGCAAGCTGAGCCGCATTCAGCTGCGTCATACTATTGCCAAATATAATGACAAGGCACCGGTAGTAGAAAGTATTCACCATCCGAAAAACTTTGTGGAAATTGCCGACTGGTACAAGGGTATTTCCGAAAATATCAAGGATCTGGAAGAGCTGCGCGGCAAGGATGTTATGGTTTTTTCCGCAATCGGCAACCCGTCATCCTTCGAACAGACTCTCTCCAGTATCGGTTTGAATATCATGGAGGCTGTACGCTATCCCGACCATCACGATTACGGTATGTTGGAAATGCAGTACATCAACGAGCGTGCCAGCAGCCTAAAGGCTGTAGCAATGGTTACTACAGCGAAGGATGCTGTTAAGATACCGACTGAATTTATTTATTCTGCCCGCGAAATTCCTTTGTATATCCTGAATATGGATATCTGCATTACCGAGGGCATGGATAAGTTCAAAGAATATATTGATCATGCCATTAAAAAGGAGCTTGATAAAAAATGAAAGTTTTATGCGTAATTCCCGCACGTTATGCTTCTACCCGTCTTCCGGGCAAACCGCTTTCCCTGATTGCAGGTAAGCCGATGATTCAGCACGTTTATGAGCGTGCCTGCCAGGCTAAGCTGCCGGATGAGGTAGTTGTAGCTACCGATAATGAGCTTGTCAAAAAGGCTGTAGACGGCTTCGGCGGCAAAGCAATGATGACATCTCCCGACCATCCGAGCGGTACCGACCGTTTGGCCGAAGTAGCGCTGAACTATCCCGATGTTGATGTTATCGTTAACGTACAGGGTGATGAGCCGATGATTCCGCCTGAGGTTATTGACCGTCTGGCTGAATGCTTTACCGGTGACAGCGAGCTGCAGATGGCAACATTGAAGGTTGCTATGAACGAGGAGGATTACAACAATCCTGCTGCCGTAAAGGTTGTAACCGACCTTAACGGCTATGCACTGTACTTCTCCCGCAGCCTGATGCCGTATCCGCGCAATAAGCCGGAGGGCTACAAGGTTTACAAGCATGTAGGCATTTATGCTTACCGCCGCAGCTTCCTGCTAAAATATGCAGCACTGCAGCCGACACCGCTGGAAAGAGCGGAAAGCCTGGAGCAGCTGCGTGCACTGGAAAATGGTTATAAGATTAAAGTTCTGGAAAGCGATTTCCAGGGCATCGGTGTTGATACCCCCGAGGATTTGGCAGCAGTCAATGAGCTGTTTGCTAAAATGAATAAATAAGCTGGAGGATACTTATGCAAATCGTTAAAGTTGGTAATTATGAAGTAGGTCAGGGCCATCCCCTGATGCTGATGGCAGGTCCCTGCGTGCTCGAAGGCTATGAGCGCAGCCTGATGATTGGTCAGCGTACAAAAGCAATCTGCGACAAGCTGGGCATTCCCTATGTATTTAAGGCTTCCTTTGATAAGGCTAACCGTTCCTCTTATGCTTCTTTCCGCGGACCCGGCATTGAAGAGGGCTTAAAGCTTTTGGCTCAGATTAAAAAGGATCTGGGCGTTCCTGTAGTAACCGATATCCACGAGCCCTGGCAGGCTGAAAAGGCTGCCGAGGTTGTAGATATTCTGCAAATCCCGGCGTTCCTGTGCCGTCAGACCGATTTGGTTTATGCAGCTGCCAAAACCGGCAAGACTGTTAATGTAAAAAAAGGTCAGTTCCTGGCACCTTGGGACATGAAAAATGTTATCAAAAAGGTTGAGGAAGCAGGCAATCATAACATTATGCTGACCGAGCGTGGTGCAAGCTTCGGCTACAACACACTGGTAACCGATATGCGCGGTCTGGCTATTATGCGTGAGCTTGGTTATCCCGTAGTTATGGATGCTACTCACAGCGTACAGATTCCCGGCGGCCAAGGCACCTCCAGCGGCGGCCAGAGCCAATATGTTCCGCATATGGCACGTGCTGCTGCGGCTGTCGGCATTGATGCACTGTTCTTAGAGGTGCATGATAATCCGGCAGAAGCACTGAGCGACGGCCCGAATATGGTTAAGCTGGACAATCTGGAAAAATTATTGACCGACGTGCTGGCAATCGACAAGATTGTACGTGGCTAAAGGTAGGGTGAGAATATGGAAGCAATGCTAAAGCATGCACAGGATGTTCTGCGCATGGAGGCAGAAGCGATTTTAGAGCTGGTGCCACGTGTAGATGAAAATTTTGCTGCGGCAGTAAAATTGATTTTAGACTGTCAGGGACGTACCGTTATTACCGGTATGGGCAAATCCGGCCTGATTGGCCGCAAAATGGCTGCAACCTTAGCCAGCACCGGTACACCGTCCTTTTATCTGCATCCTGCAGAGGGCATTCACGGTGATCTGGGCATGGTAACGGAAAGCGACGTTGTTATTGCGCTTTCCAACAGCGGTGAAACCGGTGAGGTTTTGAATATCCTGCCGTCTTTGCGCCGCATCGGTGCCAAGATTATTGCTATGGTTGGCAAGCCTGATTCAACACTTGGCAAGAATGCTGACGTTGTACTTAATGTAGGTGTCAGCAAGGAGGCCTGCCCGCTTGGCCTAGCTCCGACAAGCAGCACGACCGCAGCGCTGGCCTATGGTGATGCGCTGGCTTTGGCGCTGCTCAAAAAGCATAACTTTACCGCAAGTCAGTTTGCTATCTTCCATCCGGGCGGCAGCCTGGGCCGCAAACTGCTTTTGACCGTAGGCAGCATTATGCATAAGGGCGAGGAGAACCCGACTGTACTGGCGGATACCAAGGTACAGGACGCGTTGTTTGTTATTACCGACAAAGGTCTGGGTGCTGTATCCGTTGTTGATGCAGACGGCGTTATGCAGGGCGTGCTTACCGACGGTGATATCCGCCGCGGTCTGAGCAAGGGTGTTGATTTCCTGCAGCGTCCTGTTTGCGAGCTGATGACGAAGTCTCCGAAAACTATTACCGAAGACAAGCTGGCAGCACAGGCTCTGCATCTTATGGAAAGCAACAAGCCGAAACCGATTACCGTATTGCCTGTTATTGACAAAGACAATAAGGTTATCGGCCTGCTGCATATGACCGACCTTGTAAGGCAAGGAGTGGTATAATGATCAGCTGGTTAGATGATGCACAGGATGAGGATGACGAATTTATAGAAGCAGCTAAGGCAATCAGACTGCTGGCTTTGGATGTTGACGGCGTACTGACCGACGGAACTATCTATATTGCGGCAGACGGAGAATGCTTTAAGGGCTTTAACGCAAAGGATGGCATGGGCATCAGCTGTGCTTTGCGCAATGGTCTTGATGTAGCAATTATTACCGGACGCAAAAGCGAGATTATCCACCGCAGAGCTGAGGAACTGGGCATAACAACCATTATCGAAGGCGCTAAGGATAAGCGTGAAGCGCTGCGTTCCTTGAGAAGGATACGCGGACTGTCGGTAGAAGAGGTTGCTTATGTAGGTGATGACCTCAATGATTTGCCGGCCTTTGCCGAGAGTGGTCTTACCTTTGCTCCCGATGATGCTGCAGAAGATGTGTATGATGCAGCTGATATCGGTTTGGATAATCCTGGCGGCAGAGGTGCTGTCCGCGAGGCAATAGAGTATATTTTAGCTGCTCAGGACAAATGGGAAAAAATTGTTGCTTCATATGAGCAAGCTGGACAAGGAGATAGACAATAATGTGGCTTTATTATTTATTAAAAACAATGAGTACCGTAATTTCCTGGCTGCCCTATAAGGCAGTTGTGGTTATCGGTAAGGGTATGGGCCACCTCTATCATAAAATTGCCAAAAAGCAGCGTGTGCGTGCAGAGGAAACTATCCGCGAGCGCTTAGGCTATAGTCAGGAGCAGGCCGAGGCTACAATCAAATCGCTGTTTGTGAAGCTTGGCATAACCTTTATGGAAATTATGTATATGCCGGCGTTGAACAAGGACAATATCCGCGGTCTGGTAACCTTTGACCGTCCGGAGGTTCTGTGGGATGCGCTTAAGGAGAAGCATGGCGTTGTTATGCTGGCCTGCCATATGGATAACTGGGAATGGCTGGGAGCTGCACTGGCGCTGAACGGCTTTCCGCTGAGTGCGGTAGAAAAACCGCAGCCTAACCGTGTTTACAGCGATTTTATGAATGAGCTGCGCAAGGGCGTAGGCCAGGAAATTTTTTCGCGTGGTACAAGTGAAATCCTTGGCTGTGCACGTGCTATGAAGAAGGGCCGTATGCTGGGCCTGATAGCTGACCAGGACGGCGGCTATGACGGCATCTTCGTTCCTTTTTTGGGCAAGATGGCATCAACGCCTAACGGACCGGCATATTTTTCCCGTAAATTCAAAGCACCTATTGTGCCGATTTTTATAGTACGTAAGCCTGAAGGCTATGGCCATAAAGCAATTGTGCGCGACCCTATCCATTATGAATTCACCGGCGACCAAAAGCTGGATGATTATAATGTTACCCTGAAAATGACTCAGGAAGTTGAAAAAATAATCAAGGAATATCCTGATAACTGGTTGTGGTTCCAGCATCGCTGGAATACACCATACACCCCACCGGAGGAGGAAAAGCAGCCAGATGAAAAATAAGAAAGTAATTCTGTCAGTATTGGCAGGCATTGTAATTGCCGGTGCAATTATTGCCTGGCTGATGCTGAGCGGCGATAAACCTATAACTGTAAAACCGGGTGATGGTGTTACAGCGCAGATTAATGCTTCCTTAAAAAACAGTATGGTTAAAAGGGAAAAGGATGGCAAAAAGCTGTGGGAGTTTACAGTAGAAGAGGTTGTTAACGATAAGGCTAAAAACACAGCCTATCTGAAGGGCATCAAAGGCAAAGTTTATCGTGCGGACGGCAGCTTTATCGATATTTCTGCCGATAAAGGCAGTGCCGGCATGAAGAGCAATGACTTTTTCCTAGAGGGTAATATTAAGGCTGTACTGAATACCGGCGGCGAGCTTTATGCCGATAAAATAAGCTGGAATCAGGAAAAAGAGCTTATTACGGCAACAGGACATTTTAAAATGCATAAGGATGCCTATACCGCAACTGCGGATAGTGCTGTAACTACCAGTGCTTTTAAGCATATTAAGCTTAAGGGTAATGCTAAAGTGGAGAAAGGCGGCGAATAAGATGGCTTACAAAAATAGATTACTGCTGACAATGGCTACAGCCGTGCTGGCAGCAGGCATAACAGCAACTGCTTTTGCGGCTCCCGGCAATTTCAGTGTTCAGGCTGATGAGCTGGAGTATGATCTGGGCAGTGGCGATGCTGTAGCAAAAGGAAATGTTGTATTGATGCAGGATGGCGGCAGAGCTACTGCTGATTACGCTAAATTCAACAGTAAAAGCAAGAGCGGTGTTTTAACCGGTAATGTTATTGCCGACCGTGATGATGCACATATTGTGTGCAATGAGTTTATTGTGCATAATGAAAATGATTTGTCTGCTGTAGGCGGTGCCATGATTACCAAGGGCGGCAAAAGCCTGAGCTCTGACAGAGTTGATTATTACAAGGCGCGCGAATTTGCCGAAACAATCGGCGGCTGGGCGCGTCTTACCGACAGCGATGGCAGTGTGCTGAATGCGGCAAAGATTGATTATAATATAGCACAGGGAGTTGCCAATGCATACGGCGGTGTTGATATCCGCAGTGATGCACGCAGCCTGACAGCTTCTGCTGACAGTGCAGTCTACAAAACCGATAACAGCGGTTATGTAGAGCTTATCGGCAATGCCAAAGCAACTCAGAACGGCAACAGCGTTGCCGGCGATAAACTGCGTCTTACCAATACCAACGTGGCTATTGCTGACGGTAATGTAGATATTATCTATATTCCGGAAAAACAGCCTGCGCTGCCTGGCAAGGAAAAGCAGAGCGCAGATGATAAAGCTTTAGCCTAAGAAGCGGAGGGCAAAGTTTTGGTTATAACAACAGATAATCTGGTAAAAATTTATAATACCCGTCACGTTGTTGACGGAGTAAGCATCAGCGTAGAGCAGGGCAGCGTAGTAGGACTTCTCGGTCCTAACGGTGCCGGCAAGACGACAACCTTCTATATGATTGTCGGCATCGAAAAGCCTGATGCAGGTACCGTGATGCTCGACGGCAAGGATATTTCCGCAATGCCTATGTATCAAAGAGCGCGTGCAGGTATCGGCTATCTGCCGCAGGAGGCTTCTATTTTCAGCAAAATGACGGTAGAAGACAATATCATGGCGATTCTGGAAACAACTGATCTGAATGCATCCGAGCGAGAAGCGAAGATGAACGCTCTGCTTGATGAGTTCCGTCTGAACCATGTGCGCAAGAGCGAGGGCAAGGCGCTTTCCGGCGGTGAACGCCGCCGCGTAGAGATTGCCCGTGCGCTGGCTACCGACCCGGCCTTCATTCTGCTGGATGAACCGTTTGCCGGCATCGATCCTATCGCCGTAGCGGATATCCAGGGCATGATTGCACATCTGGCGCAGCGCGGCATCGGTGTGCTGATTACGGACCATAACGTCCGTGAAACACTGAGCATTGTTGATAAGGCCTATATTTTGGCCGAAGGTCATATTTTACTGCATGGCGACAGCGAAACAATCGCTAATGACCCTGTTGCCCGTAAATATTACCTTGGCGATAACTTTAGCATGTAACAGGAGGAAGAAAAGTGCGCTTACGATTATTAGACCGTTATGTACTGAAGGAGCTGTTATACCCCTTCGTTTTCGGCATCGCTGCTTTCTCCAGTATTTTTATTGCCAGCACGATGCTGTTTAAAATTACGCAATACATGACTAAATACGGTGCTACGCTGGAGACTGTAGCCCGTTTGTTTATGTATAATCTGCCGGAGGTTATCAACTATACCTTCCCGATGTCTATGCTGCTGGCAGCGCTGATGGCTTTTGGCAAGCTTTCCGGCTCCAGTGAGATTACGGCAATGAAGGCCGGCGGTGTCAGCTACTACCGTATTGTTGCGCCGGTGCTGGTTGTAGGCTTCTTTGTCAGCATGTTTTCCATGGTGTGGGCAGAAAAGGTAGTGCCTACCTCCAAAGCGAAGGCGTCGATAATCCTGAATGAGGAAATCCGCCACAATACGCGCCCAACAACTCAGAATCATATCATCATCAAAACTATCAGCGGTGATACCCAACGTGTTACCTATGCTAATAAGTTTGATGAAAAGCTCGGCAAGATGACCGATATCACTATCGAAGAGTTTAATAAAGGCAAAATTGCCCGTATTCAGACCGCCAAGGAAGGCTATTGGGAAAACGGCAGCTGGCGTATCGTAGACGGCAATGTTTTTGCGCTGGACGATAAGGACGGCGTACAAAGCAGTGCCAAATTCAAGGAGCAGATTATTCCTTTGAATTTCTCGCCGAAGCAGATTTCCTGGGAGCAAAAGGAACCTGAGGAAATGAATATCCGCGAATTACGCGAATATATCAGCATGCTGGAGGAACAGCATACCTCGGCAGCACGTCAGTGGTGCGAAATCTTTATGAGAATCAATATTCCGCTGGCAAGCTTCTTCTTTGCTATGATCGGTGCTTGTCTGGGCACTCAGAAGCAGCGTACCAGCTCTTCTATCGGTCTGGGCATCAGTATCATCGTAATATTTATTTATTATGCAATAATGACCTTCACCACCGGTTTGGGCAAGGGTGGTGCAATGCCGCCGCTGCTGGCCTGCGCATTGCCTAACATTCTTTGCTTGGGTGTCGGCGTTTATCTGATGAAAAAGAAAAATGCCTAAAAGACTTGGATGAGTAAGTCATGGAGGTGAGTACTTGGTAGGTATAAGATTAATTATCATTATGGCCATTGTAGGTGGCCTGATTGCCTATCTGGCCGATAAAATGGGCAGTAAAATAGGCAAAAAAAGAATGTCGGTATTTGGCTTGCGTCCAAAGCATACGTCCATATTACTTACGGTACTCGGCGGTACTATTATTGCTGTTCTGACTATCAGTGTTATGGCAATAGCATCACAGAGTGCGCGCACAGCTTTGTTCGGCATGGAAAAAATTCAGCAGGAGCTTAAGCTTTTAAACCAAGAAAAGGCAGATACAACTGCTGCACTTGAACAGGCTAAAGGCAAGGTTAACGAGCAGAACAAAAAAATCAGTGAGCTTGATGCTAAAATCCAGGAAGCAGTTGCCGAAAATGATGCAATGGAAATCAAGCTGGCCCAGGTTAATGACATGTACAGCCAGGCACAGAATGAGGTAAATTCGCTTACACATTCCAAGCTGCAGCTGACGAATGAAATTGACGAGCTGGAAAAAACTACCGAGGCTCTGCGTAAGGGTATCATCAATATGCGTGAAGGCCAGGTATATTACCGCGCCGGTGAGGTTGTCTTTGCCGGTATTATGCGTGGCGGTCTGAAGCATGAAGAAAATATGATTCAGATGAACTGGCTGCTGCAAAATGCTAATGAAGCAGCATTGCAGCGCTTGGGTGTCATTCACGATGAGCAAAAGCCTCTGCAGGCTATCTGGATTGGCAAAAATGTTGTCGATAATGCTGTAGCAAGGCTGGATAAAAGCAAGGGTAATATGCTTTTCCGTATCCGTGCCGTTGCCAATATCATAGTTGGCGAGCTGGCAGTATGCGATATTGAAATGGTAGATAATCAGTTCATTTATCCTGACGGAACCTTGATTTTCAGTGAGCAGTATAATCTTGGTAATAACGGCCCGAGCTATGAAAGCGTGCTTATGGAATTCCTGACACAGATTAACCATAATGCGGTAAAGGCCGGTGTGCTGCCTGATCCGATGACGGGTAAGGTTGGCAGTATGGATGCTGCTACTATGATTGAAGCAGCTAATTCAATGCGTCGCACCAGAGGCAGCTTTATTCTGCGTGCTTATGCTAAAGGCGATATTACGACAGCCGGACCTGTAAGGGTAAGGCTGGAGGTGGTTCCGGTCAATGAATAATTATCTTGGCGTAGATCCGGGGCGCAGTAAAACAGGATTGGCATTAGTTACCGCTGATGGCAAAATCTTGAGCCTGCATATCGCTATGACGGATGATCTTGCTGCAGAGCTGCGACAGTTTGTCGGTTCAGCTAAGCTGCAGGGAATTATTATGGGCAACGGCACAAATAATAAGGCTATAGGCGCAGTTTTGCGTGAGCTTTATCCGGATTTGGTACCGGAGCTTGTCGGTGAAGCATACAGTACGGAAGAAGCTCGTAGCCTGTATTGGCAGGAAAATCCTCCTAAGGGCTGGCGTAAGCTGGTGCCGTTAGGTCTTTTGGTACCGCCGGAACCACTTGACGCGTATGCTGCTGTTGTGCAGGTGCGCAGATGGCTGAAGAAAAATGAGGAAGTAAATTAATGAATAAGCTTGGCGATTTAAGCTGTAACGAATTTTTAACTGAGCTTGCAAGCGCTGCACCTGCCCCTGGTGGTGGCGGCGGCGCTGCGATGGCCGGAGCTTTGGCGGCGGCGCTTGCTTCTATGGTTGCTAATCTGACTATTGGCAAAGAAAAGTTTGCCGACCGCGAGCCGGAGGTCAAAGAGCTGCTGGAGCAAGCGGAAGCAGAACGCGTACGTCTTTTGACGCTTGTAGATGAGGATGCGGCTGTATTCAACAGCTTTATGAGTTGTTATAAGCTGCCTAAGACTACTGATGAAGAAAAGGCTGCGCGTGCAGCGGCAATACGTGCCGCTGCAAAGCAGGCAGCGACTGTACCGCTGAATATTGCCCGCAGCTCCTTTGCTGTACTGAAGCTGGCAGACAGGTTGGTAGTATCAGGAAACCCAGGCGTGATTACGGATGGTGCCTGCAGCGGTTTGCTGGCGCGTGCGGCGTTGCGCTGTGCGGAGTACAACGTGCGCATTAACCTGGGACTGACCAAGGATGAGGCGTGGAATGCGCAGGCTGCAACAGAGCTGAAGCAGCTTTTGGCAGATGCCGAAGCGTTGGAAACACGTTTGCTTGCGGTAACGGATAAAGCGTTGCAATAAGGCTTTATTGCTTGGTGCGGTAGAAGTACTTGACGTAAGCGTGTTTTTAAAGTATAATAAAATTCTAATGGAAAGGTGGCCGAGTGGTTGAAGGCTCTAGTCTTGAAAACTAGCGAAGGTGCAAGCCTTCCGTGGGTTCGAATCCCACCCTTTCCGCCATTAAAAAATTATAATAGGGTCTTGCAATTTAGATAAGAATCTGTTATAATAAACAAGTAGTCTAATGGAGTGGTACTCAAGCTGGCTGAAGAGGACGGTTTGCTAAATCGTTAGACGGTTTACCCCGTGCGTGGGTTCGAATCCCACCCACTCCGCCAACTATGGCAATCGGCTCTCGGAGAAATCCGAGAGCTTTTTTGTTTTGCTAGAAAAATATGATAGAAAATAAAAACGAAAAATCCGTTGATAATTTCCAGAATATAGTATCTAATCGAAGTGAGTAGAAAATAAAAACGGAAATACTGTTTTTAGTCTGAGAGGTAATCATATATATATATATATATATACTACTGATCACTGTAAATAGTTTGATTAATAAATAAGTGATGTATTAATCAGGACAATAAAGGAAAAACTGTAGATTCATATACTGTTTGCGTTGAAATCTCACAAAAATAGCTCTATAATTATAGTATAGAATATTTTGAAGGTGAGAATTGTGCTTATTCAGTTTAGCGTGGAGAATTATCTGTCCATAAAAAAAGAAATTGTCTTGTCTATGCTGGCAAGCAAGGATAATGAGCATGAAGAAGCTTTGATTGAGGATAAAGGCAAACGGTATCTAAAATCCTCTGCTATTTATGGAGCTAATGCGTCTGGCAAGTCAAATGTCCTTAATGCATTTTGGTTTATGGTTAATTACGTTCTGACTTCGCACGAAAAACAGCTGCATAAGAGCATTGAGCGTGTTCCTTTTAAATTTGACAAGCTCACCCTAAGCCAGCCTACTAGATTTGAGGTTATCTTTATTGCTCAAGGTATAAGATATACCTATGGTTTTGCTGTTACGGATAAGGAAGTAGTAGAAGAATACTTATATTATTATCCTAACGGCAGGCAAGCACTTATATTTGAGCGGGACAACTGCTCTGAGTACCGTTTTACGAGCGATATAGAGGAGCAGACGGTGCTTAAAGAGCGTACATCAGCTAATAAGTTATATCTTTCTGTTGCTTCAAATTGGAGCTATAGCAAAGTAATACCTGTTTTGGAGTGGTTTGCTTCGTGCCAGATTATTACTAAAAATTCAGTAGCAGATGCGTATGGTGTTAATGCAGAGCAACTCAAGGATAGTGATTATCGCAGTGCGATTGCTTCTATGCTGAAGGTAGCTGATTTTGGTATTCAGTCATTGCAGGTCAGAGATGTAGATCCGTTGTTGAAACTGTCTAAAGGAGCAATAAGTCATCTTAATGTAGAAACAGTGCATACAGTTCAAGATGATGCTGGCGAAACGAATACGTATGTGCTTAATATGGCTGAGGAGTCTGATGGGACAAACAGCTATTTTAAGCTTATAGGGGTTATCAAGAAAGCTTTGGAGCAGGGGACATTGCTAGTGGCTGATGAAATAGATGCTCATCTGCATCCGCTGCTAACCAAACATCTGGTAATGCTGTTTAATAATAGCGATACTAATCCTAATGGGGCACAGCTTATTTTTACTTCTCATAATACTAATCTGCTTGATTTAGATATTCTTCGTAGAGATCAGATATGGTTTACAGAAAAAGATAATTTGACAGCAGCTACGGATTTATTTTCTCTTTATGATTTTTCAATACGCAAAGATGCTAAGGTTGAAAAAGGTTATCTTTTAGGACGCTATGGCGCAATACCGTTTATTCATGGAGGATTGCTAAATGGCTAAGGGTAAGATTGAGAAAAGAGAAGCTAAACGCAGAAATGTAAAACCGATAGCGTGTGCTTCGGGCGCACTCTCTGAAACGATAGGAAATGAAACGAGGTATTAACAATATGAAATTATCTGATTTCATAGGTGAAGCTACGGAATATGATAAGAAAGAAATGCTTGAAGAACGCAAGCCTAAAAGTTGGTTAAAAAGCGTAAGCGCATTTGCCAATGGGATTGGTGGAGCATTGTTTTTCGGTGTGTCTAACGATGAAGTTCTTGTCGGGTTAGATGATGCAAAGGGCGTATCTGAAAAGATTAGCGAAGCTATCAAAACTAAAATGGATCCTGCCCCACAAGTGATTTTGAACATCCACGCATAGGACGGCAAAGAGTTCGTTTTATTGCGAGTTCCGTCAGGGCAGGAAACTCCTTATTACTATACAGGCGATGGTAAGTTGCATCCAAACGCCGTAATCCAGTGATTGCTGATATTTTCAGCCGTATGCACTTTATGGATCGTCGTGGCAGCGGTTTCAAGAAGATCAAGGCAGATTATCGTCATGCGGTTAATTATCGTCCCGAAGTCGAGCCAATTTTCAGATCGACACCCAAATCATTTTTTGCTACGCTCTACAATCTGAATTACAAAGTTCCAATTGAAAAGGTGTTAATTGACCCGAAAAAAGTTGCAGTTGACGGAGAAAAGGTGTTAATTGCTTCTGAAAACCTTTTAATTGAAGCTGCGATTGACAGTTTGAACGCAAACAAGAATACTAAGGAAAACGCAAAAAAACTGTTTGCCTACATGAGCTTCGATGGTGTATTTGGACGTAATGATATAATAGGCATTGTAAACATCTCTATTACTGCTGCCGGTAATCTCATAAATAAACTAAAAGAAGCAGGAGTGATTGAAGCGGTCATCGGGCAAGGTAAAGGCAAGTATAAGTTTACAGAACAAAAGAAGTAAGCGTGACACTGTAAAACAGAACTTCCTATTAGTGACTAAGATAATTTAGGGCAGACAGAAGAGAAGCGACTATTGGGCATACATTATTAGGCGCACCTAGGTGACTGTTCGCTCAATCAAAAAGCTAATGCCTGTTATCAGCCAACATAGCAGATAACGGGCATTTGATTAAGTATATACAAGTCCAATCAAGACGATTTCCTCCGCACAGTTGCGGATATTTTTTTGTTGCTTAAATTTATTTCTCATTTCTCTTTATGCGGTCTGTACGTTTTGCCTTGCTTACCCATTTTGGAAGCACAACGATTGCAGCAGTAGCGTTTGTCTGCACGGCGTCCGCTGATGAGAAAATAATTGCTGCATTCAGGATTGGCGCAGCGGTGGTATTCGCCCGGATTGAGCAGCAGCTGATACAAATCAAGATAAATTGCCTGCATAAGATAACTGCATTGCCAAAGGCTGGTAAATTTTTCTTGCGCCAGGTCCATTTGCGGTCTGGCGGTATAGATATTATCGTTGATGATATCGAGCAGGATGCGTCTGGCAAAAGCGTTGTCAAGGCTTATGCTTGGAATATCTTCAGCGAGAATCATGGCAGTAAGCTGTTTCTTCGTCAGCAGGTCCTTGTCATAATCAGCAAGTGTGTGCAGCATATGCTTGTCTACGACTGCGAGAAAGTCTTGCAGCTGGCAGGCGTAGTCTGCATCTGTTTTGCGGATATTTTTGAGCAGCTGCGTGTGCGAAATACGCTTGTGCGTAGCAAAGTATTCTGCTGCCTTGAGCGTAGGTGTTTTGATGTGCGGCAGCAGGTAGTGAATGCAACGTGCGCTGTAATGCAGCAGGTAGGCAAGTGCATAGATAACGCCTGCCTGTGTCCCTTCGTGTCGGAAGAGATAGCTTTGGACAATAAGCAGGCTGCGGACGATTTTGACGCAGCGGGCAAAAAGGCGCAGGCTCATAATGTCCATTTCGTCTACTTCGAACAGTGTGTAATTCAAGGTAACCTCGGCATCATTGGCAGCGTAGTCTTTTTCTGCAAGGATATCTCCCATAAAAAGGGTAGTGTCGATAAAACTGAAATCGTTGATGATCACAGAATGATTTTCGTCATCAAGATGTGCACGTTTCTCAAGGCAGCGCTGCGAAGAATAGGGCAGGCCGTAGGCATTGCAGAAGGCAAGCACCTGCTTTTTATCGTTTTCGTCAATATTGGCGAAGGCTATAGCCAGGGAAGAAGCTGTCGCACCTTTCTCACTTTGTGAAGCGATAGTTTGCGTATGAAAGGGGCCTTGGGCGCAGATAAAGTCGTCCTGACCGTTAAAAAAGCGGCGAATCTGATAATTGCCGCAGACATTAATAGTGAAAAATTTGGGAATCACTGGTGCCGGAAAGGCGCGTTGCATTGTCGTCATAGGTATAGCCTCACAAAAATCTAAAATCTTATGTTGCTAGCAGATGCTGATGTTTTGTCGGCATCTGCTTTTTCGTCATTATAATATCACAAAAAAGAAATTTTATCATGGTATTATTGTTTCTGACTTCATCTTATACTAAAAGCAGGCGGTGGTCAAGTAAGCTTGCGGATTTTATGTCAAATATATTCCATATATATAAAATCTAAAGCACCGCAAGAGCCATCTTTTTAGTGCATAATAGAAGGGAAGAGATAAGAAGTGATGCTTTTTGTTTGAAGAAAAATATAAAACTATTGGCTTGAATATTATGTATTATCGCAGGGCATTGAGCTTAACACAGAGCGAGCTGGCGGAGAAAGCCCAAATGTCAAGGGCGCGCGTCTCGGATATAGAATGCGGGAAGGGACCGTTTAATATGGAATCTATATTTTTGCTGGCGCAGGCCCTGGGGGTTGACCCGGTGCGGCTTCTGCAGGAGAGAAAGTAAGAAGCAGCGGCAATAAAAAATATTAGAGGGAGGCAGATATTATGTCAAAGTATTGTATTAAGTGTGGAGCCGAAATTGACGACCAGGGAAGGTTTTGTCCGGTATGCGGGACAGATCAGTTACCAAAGATTGAGCCGACAAATGTAATTTGCCCTAAGTGCGGTACAACTTATCCTATTGGTGTCAAATTTTGCACAAAATGTGGTTTTCAGTTGGGAAAAGCTCATAGCAATGATAATCCCAAGGATTTTAAAGAAATCTTCAGCAGACTTTTTGGCAATAATCCCGAACGTAAACCTGCTTTGAATAAAGAGATTTTTAAAGAGCAGTTTTTGAGCTTTGAGGGACGCATCAATAGATTGGATTATTTCCTCAAGAGCATGAGTAGTTGTTTGGTGTTTTTTATTATCGCCTGCATCATCGACGAGTTTGTAGATGATTACTATATGGAAGCAATTGATTATCTGGCTTGCTTCATAGGCTTAATAGCTTTTGCTCTTTTGGTTTGGATAAATAGTGCTATATCTGTTCGTCGCTTGCACGATTTGGATAAAGATGGCTTATTAGTATTATTAACCTTTGTGCCACTGCTCAATGGCTTTTTTGAGTTGTATTTACTGTTTGCACCTGGTACGGTAGGTGATAATCGCTACGGAGCAGATCCTTTGCAATAGTACTTTTTTTATAAAACATTTAATTGGAAAAGTTATATAGGGAGGTCATAGTGTGAAAAAGCTGTTTTTTTATGCAATGCTTATCTTAACAGTGGTGCTTACCGGTTGTGGTAAGTCAGAAGAGCAAAAAATTCATTCCATGTATCTTAACAACAGTACGAAGGTTGCTGAGATGGAAACAGAGCAGGCTCAGGCCATGCTGGAAAATCGCAATATTGATAAACAAAAAATGCTCAAGCAGATTAAGAGTTTAATTGAAGAAAATGAAAAGAATATCGCCAAGCTGAGTGATGAAAAATATGATGAAGCGAATATGGATTTCAACAAGAAAATGATGGACAGCAAGGATAATGGGCCTTCTAAAAAAGATGGGGAGAAAGCCATCAAACGCTACCAAATAGCTAATTACGCTAAAAGCGTGAAGGATTATCTGCAGGCTTATAATGTTTATCTTAAAAGAGTCTGCTCTAATATGGAAAAATATTCTGGCAATAGTGGACTAATGGAAATGGAAGCCTTTGAAAAGGTAGAATTCCAAAATGCTGTTTTGCAGCACGATTTAAACTGGTATGGCATGGCTAATGATGGTGAATTTCATAAGGGAGCTGCTTATTTAGATTGCAGTGACGCTTCGTATCGAGTTCAACAAATTGGCGATACCAAGCTAGGCTTTGCCGTGCTTGAACGACGCAAGATTGATGATTGGGTTTATAGTGTAACGATAGCTTTTACTAATATGAGCAAAAATGAAACAATAGACCTTGATAAGCTTTCTGTTAACCTGAGAATTGGCAATGACTTGATAACGCCTAAAAAATTTAATGTTATTACCTTTGGCGATCGTAATGATTTAAAAGGCTTCAGATTGAATTCTAAGCAAGTTTTGACAGTAGAGTGCCAATATTTCTTAGAGAGTAAATACAAGGACTTTAATTTACACTGGACTCAGTTGGAATTAGATAATGGTAAAGGCAAGCTGCTCATCAATACAGGTGCCTATAAATATAATGTGCAAGGCATTTTAAACATGCAGCAGGAAGAGAATAATGGTAAAGCAACTACATACAGCAATGGCAATGCAAATAGCAATGTGAATAGCAGTGGACCGAAGTATAATTTATTTCAACCGCAAGCGTTTTTGAATGGCGATAAATATATACCGGAAGTATTCCAACGACAAGGAGCACATCGTTATGTTGATTGTCGCAGTGCAAAAATTTTGTCGCGCAATAATGGTCAAACGATTGTGCAATATGACATGATTGTAATAGGTAGCACTGGGGAGCAAAGCCGACAGCAATGTATTGTAGGTCTGCTTACTGGTAAAGGCTATCTTGTTCAATATCAGGCTGATGATGGTTCGTGGCATCCTATGGATAGGACAACTGCTTCGCTGGCCGGGTATAACGCCGGTTTGGTATTGATTGATTATTTACAGCTATAAGGTAACAGGCAGGGCTGCGTTTTGCAGTCCTGCGAAAAATTTATTTAATATGTTGAACTTTAAATGTGTTCATGCTTATGTGGCAAATGGGTGATTTGACGTGAGGTTAGGAGAATAACGCACCATAACTTCTTATCGCAATTATGGCGAAAATATAAATTACGTAAGCACCTTGCTAAGCTTAATAGGTAAAGCGCAAGAAATTAAACTATATGTAAAATTGTGAAAAAATTGTGCAAAAATATGAAATTGAGAATGTGCTATAATATAGTGGGAAAAGGAGCTAATGCTAATTATTTGCACCGAGATATAATAAACAGACACCAAGATGCTTTACTTCCAGGCAATTGAAGAGTTTGATACAGGAATAGATTGCCAAGAAGATAGGTATTACGATGAGTGAGCTAATGGAAGGAGTAGAAGATACTTCTCAATAAATTTTGGAGGCGGCATATGAGTGATAAGATAAAGCGTAGTCAGGTAGATGATATTAACAGACGCAACAATGCGGCTAACAGCTATAAAAACAGATCCTTTGGCAATAAAAAAAGTATAACTGACGAATATACGGGTAAGAGAATTTTTTATGATGCTAATAAGCATATTAATGAAAAGCAATCAAACGTTGACCACATTGTTCCGTTAGATGAGCAAATCAGGCGTTATGGTTCTGATTTGACGCCGGAGCAGATAAGAACAATGGCTAATGCTGATGCAAACCTTGCTAATACCAATGCTTCGCTGAACAAGTCCAAGGGTGCGCTGAATAACCACGAGTATATAGCAAAAAAATATACTGAAGCAGGCGCTGCGCAGATTAATGATGTATCAGAGACTTTATTTGGCAAGAAAATCTTCAAGACAAATAAAAAAGCTGTTGACTGCCCGGATGCTGTGACAAGCGTTAATATGCTGAAAGAAGAAGTGAAGGCAGAGGCGCATATACGAACACAGGCGACTAAGTATAAAATAGAAAATACGGTTAATGAAATAAAAAACAGCAAAGTTATCAGTTCTAAGCTGGATGCAGTTGCGCCATCGGTCAAGAAGGCAACTGCTGCCGGCAGTGAAGCAGCCTTTGTAACTGCAACTGTTTCCAGCTTGACCAATCTTGTGGGCGTGGTGAAAGGTGAACAGGATATTAAGCAGGCTGTAAAAAATGTCGGGAAGGATACTGTAAGGAGCTTTGGCAGTGCTGCCGGTATTTCTGTAGTACAGGATGGCGTTGTCGCAGTAGCGAAAAAGGCCGGGGCAAAGGATTTTGCTAAGCTGGCAGGAAAAAATTTGCCGATTATGCAGCTGACGATGGCTGTAGAAATAGGTGGCATTGTGGCGAACTATTTAGATGGCAATATCAGCGGCGAAGAATGCTCTGCACAAATTGTTTGTGGCACTGCCGGTGTATTGGCAGCAAACATGGCGTTTGCTTTGGGCGGACCGGTGGCGGCAGTGGTTACTTCCCTGGTTGTGGGGGAAATTACCAGAGCAGTCACTAAATACCAGATGGAACGCAGGCTGGATAAAAAACGTCAGGCGGAATTTAAGCATATTATTAATACTGCACTGCAAAGTCTGGCGCAGCAAAAGCAGCGGATTGATGAATACAATAAAGCAAAAGATGCATATATGACAGCGGCCTTTAACGGTGGCTTTGAGCTTGTTATGCAGGGAGTTTACGCAGTAGATGATAAAGCAATCACCCAGGGCCTGAATGATATTTTGGCAGTGTTTAACCAAAAATGTGCTTTTCAGTCACTGGAGGAGTTTAATAGTTTTTTTGACGATAAAGATGCGGTGCTGACATTATGAAGGGGGCAGATGATATGATCGGACTGGTACTTGGGGCAGTTTTGGGCAGCGGCCTTTATGGCGCAGAAAAATCAATGCAGATAGATAGCAGGACGAGAAAGCGTTATGCTAAAGCTTTTGCGATGGAGCAAGAAGCTCACAGGCTGGTGGAAGTAAAGAAGCAGGCAGCAGATAATGCTATGAAGAAGCTTTCCAACCGTAAGCGTTCGATATTGATTACTTCAATGCAGAATTTTGTTGCTGTGTACAGCAAGCTCATGAAAATTGACTTTCGTGATGACAAGATGCTGGCAGTTTTAAACCAGCAAAGCTTTAGCCCCCAAGAGCTACAGATTATCAATGCAGTGGCGCAGACAGCTGTAAGACCAATGACTGATAAAGAAATTGCTGTCAGTATCTTAAAGGGCTTCGGCGTATTTGGCTTAGGCAATGCGTTTATCAATGATTCTGAAAGGGAACTGCAAATGGCTGGCGCGCAGCTGCGCAGTTCACGTGTTGTCTACAGTCAGGCTGAAAATTTAGCTGCTGTTTTAGATGGTGTGATAGCTTCTTGCAATAAGGTGTCTGATTTATTGCCAAGGTTAAACAGGTTGTTTATGCAAGCTATCAGCTATTCAGATGAATTGATTTCTGCTAAGGGCATGGATAGAGCTGCTTATACAGAAAACGATCGCAAGGCCTTTTGCAGTTGTATAAATCTGGCGGTTACACTGAAAAAAATAATTGATGCTCCTGTACTTACGGACGAAGGAAAGGTTACGCAAGAAACAAAGGAAGCATTGGCGATTGGCAGTCAGTGTATGCAGGATATAAAAAATTTGTAGATTTGGAGGAATCAAGATGAAAAAATTTGTGGTTAGTGAAAAATGCATTGCTTGTGGCAACTGCTTATTAGAAACAAAACTTTTGCAGGAAGATGCAGAAGGCAAGGCTGTGCCTGCCAATGGTGGTTATTTTAGTGATGATTTTTTAGCGAAGGCTGAAGAAATTGTTGCCGGTTGCCCTGTGCAAGCTTTAAGCATAGCGGAAGGCGCAGGCGCAGACTTAAGCAAGTTGCCGGAAAAACTGCAAAACGCTTTAGCAAAGATTACTGTTCCGAATGTTACCAGAAAAGATGTTGAGATGCACGCACAGGATTACCGTATGACCTGCTCCTATCCGCAGGGAGAATATCGTTACGACTATTCCAGCGAAAGCAGAGCTATGAGTGCTGCAGAAAATGAATTTGATCGTATCTGCTATTCGCAGTATAAGAAATTCATTCTTGAGGTTTTTGTGCAATACAAGGAAGAGAAGCTGAGAAAGTTTTATACCTTTGATGAAAGCGGCTTCTGGGGGCAGATTAACAAGCAATATGCAGATGTGCTGCAGAAATTTGCCGGAGCGGCAGCTGCAGGCGGAATTAAGCTGCCAGCAGACTTTAAAGAATTTGAGGTTTTCCCGGGCGGCAGTAAGAATTCTACGCTTGTTGATATCATCAATGCAAGGCTCAAAGAGTTTGAAGACCGCGGCTGCAGTGATGTAATGAGAGAGTTTAATGGTTGCAATTATACTTCCCGTAGTGATTATAGGGATTATATGGATACAGATGATACAGAAGTATATGCAGGCACTAGCTTCTTCGGTAATGATAAATATGAAGATAAATACTGCTATAAAGATGTAAATAAGGCTTGCGAAGAATATATGGGAGATTTGAAGGACGCCATTAATTATGTGGATTACGATTCCCAGGTTATCGATACCATTGATGCGGCCTTAAATGATTACAAAGAGCGTGTCCAAAAGGAAATAGACAAAAAGGTTGCCCTGCTGAGTAAGGCAGTTGCAAATTCAAAAGCAGCACTGCTGAATAGTGGAGTTGGAGATTCCAAAGCAGCACTGCTGAAATAAGGCAGATGCAAATTGACAGGATTAAGTAATTGTTAAATTGCTGTAGGTTTATAAAAAGTGCCGCACGAAATATACTTATGTTAATTTGTGCGGCATTTCTCGTTTTTATTATATTGACAATATGCTATAATAAGTAGAAGGAATTTACCTCAGTTGCAATAAGGTGGCGCTAATTATGCCAGAACAAAATATTAAAGGTTATAATTAAATTAGTTGACCGAAAATGCTTAGCAGATTTAGCCTTATGCAGCTAATATAAATTAAGGGGCTGGTTTCCATGAGTTGGAAGGTTTATATAAAAGTCAATCGTTGGCTATGAGTTTTGCTGAAGAATGTACCTGCGTGGAGTGGGCTTCTTGAGGAGACACATATTGGCGGTTGGCTTTTTTTGATTTAAATTGATAAAAATAGCGCAAAATATGTATTCTGTAAAAGAGTTTAGTAAAAAATCAGGAGGGTAAATTTTATGAGTAATTTAGCGGCATTAACAGCGCAAAGAGATGGGTTGTTAAAAAAGATTCGTGAAATTGAAGCACCAGGTAATGGTGTCGAAAAAATTCTTGAGGCCATCAAGAATCAGAGATGGTATTTCTTTAAAAATAAACAAAAGGTATTTATGGATAGAAATACGGGCATACTTTGGGCAAATTTGGATTATTATCCGTATAACGTAGAATATTCTGCTGGTGCAATAGAAGAAGCAATTATGAAATTTGCTGAAAATAACGATACAGGCTTTAAGAAATGGAGACTGCCTGAGTTTGATGAATTTTGCTGTATAATGAACGATAAAAAATTCCCATTTATGAAATATAATAACACAAATAAAATAAATATGTTTGGCAAATGGATCCCTGCATCTTGGTGGGTGTTTCGTCATAAAGAATTGGGCTATTACTATGATTTTGAATTTAGAACAAGTATGATGTGGAGAGCTTATAATTTACCTTGTACTAGTTGCTTAGTAGAAGGCTTAGATTATGAAAAAAACGTAGCTCCTGAAAACAAGGTTTATACAGAAAAGGAACGTCTGCAATTTACCCTAGACCTCTTCACGAAAAATGAATTATGGCCAATTTTTGATGATGCAGAGGTTACGGAGCTTTATAAGCAAATATACTTTGAAAAGCCCAAGCTTTTAGCGCAATTACAAGAACTGCAAACGCAAATTAAGGGGCTGCAGAAGGTCACATTGCTTTCATCTGATTTTGATTACACAGCGTTGCTGGCAAAGTATGATATCAAGGCTATTGATACTTCTCTCATCAAGTATTATCAGGCTGTGCAGCAGTGGTGCAGGGAGCTCATGGAAAAAGTGGATTCTTACGAAGAACAAAAGGCTTCGGTAATCAAGGATTTCAATTTAATCAGCCTTAAGCTTTCAAAAAAATATGAAGCTAATTCTAATCTTACGGAAGCAGAAAATATCTTACTGTGCGACAGACAACACTTCTTTCAGAAAAACTTTTCTTTGGGAATGAACAGCGTTAAAACAAAGATTTTGGCTGTGAAGAAGCAGGCAGATGCTTTGGAATACAGAATTGATGAAATTGATGAGGGTGAAAATTCTCTTCGTGAATTGGCAGAGCTGGAGCAGGAAAAGAGAGTAAGCTTTGCTTTCCTGGCGGAAAATACTGCCAAAATCATCAAAAATGCGTTGCGCAAGATTGAATATTTTGAGGCAAACCACACCTTCGTCATGAATGCTGTCAATATCTGGGAGAATTGGACTGAAGGCTATAGAGTGTTCAAAACAACCTATAAAGAAGATATGAAGCATGACTGCGAAGATGATGGCATTGAAGAAGAAATATGGTCTGCCTGGTATCAGGATTGGCAACAGTTAAGATATGCGATTGAATTAAAAATGCAGCCGGTTATTGAACGTGGCTTGCACGGTTCCATGCCGACGAATAAAGAAGTCAAGACATCTGTACCTGAACAGCTTATTCATATTTTAGATGATTATAAAAAGCAGATTGATAAGTTTTACAAGGAAGAACGCAAAGGAATTTATCAGAAATTTGCTTTTCAGGCTGGTGGCGATTTACAGGAGAAGTTTGAAACAGAAAGCAGTCTTTACAAATTTGTGGCGATGCTTCAGTCAGAGCTGCAGGATATTATCTTCAACTGTAAGAATGCAGAAGACAGAGTCTGGATCTTGAATTGGGCAAATAGCTTGCTGGATATTCAAATTGACGAAGTTTTAAAGTTTGTTGCCAATAATGATTTACAGAAAATATCAAACACCATCTTAGATGAGTTTGCTGCTTTGAAACAAAAGAATTATGATATTTACCTTGCAGATGCTAAAGCATATAGTGAAGAAAAGGCAAGGCGTGAAAAGGCGTACAATTCTTTGATTTTCAAAATGCGTAAGGATTTGGCTAAGTAACAAAGGAAGTAATGGTTTATGGAAAGCATTGTTCCGCAGCTGCCGATAACTGATGCAGTATTTACTGAAGAAATTTGGGTGCAGAAGAATCCTGTAATGGGTGACCATATACGCGTAAAACGTATGCATGGTATTTATACGCATCATGGTATCTATGTTTCAGACAATGAAGTTATTCATTTTACAGGTACAGATGATGATAGCATTATGGATTCATCGAAAAACAGGGTTATCAGTTCAGATTTAAATTTTTTCCTCAAAGGCGGCGAGCTGGAGGTAAAAGAATATACTGATGAAGAGTTTCAGGACCTGTATGCGCCGGACCAGATAGTTGCTTATGCACGTAGCTGCATTGGTGATGGCGATTATAATGTGATTTTTAATAATTGTGAGCACTTTGCCAATGTTTGTACCTTGGGCAGGTTTCGAAGCCATCAGGTAGAACGGTTATTGCAAAATAAGGGGGTTGATGATATGAGCATTTTTGGTAAAATAGGTGGCTGGTTTAAAGGATTGTTTGGTGGCAGTTCCAGTGGAGGCGGTAGTCGCTCGACAAGCTCAACAGTATATGAGCCCGATAAGGTAAGGATAGCTGAGATTGAGCAGAACACGAAAATCAGATTAGCCACTATGGAACGCGAACGTCAGGAGCTTATGCATAAGGCGCAGCTGGAGTTTTTGCAGGCGCATTACGATTGTGAAGAAGCACTTGTGCAGGCAAAGGTGAAGGGATTTGCTGCGACAGCAGAGATGATCGTAAGAATGCAGTCCAAGCTGACCGAAATTGCAGAAACACGTATGGAAATTATCGAAAAAGGCTCATTGCCTATTGTAAAGGATATTGAAAAATTTTATGATGAGTTGGGTGATAAAGTAAAAGCAGATAACGATGAGTACAATATGGAAAAACTCCCAGCGTTATTAGCAATCTTGGGAAAATATGAGATTGATTCACCTGCGCATAAGCTGTATCAAAAGCGTATTGAAGAAGATATGAGATTGCAGAGTGAGTATTACATGAAACAGTTGGACAATATTGCGATACGTCAGCAACAGGTTATTGATGGTTTTATCAAAAGTAAAAATAGCATTATAGAACAAACAGGTATGCTGACGAAGGAATTGCTGGCGAGCGTACAGAAGCAGACGTTAGAGCTTAGTCAAGGTGGAGAGACAAGCTTAAAGGAAATACAGCAAAAACAGCAAACGCTTTTGTCAGGTCAGAAACCGCTGGCTTTAAGCGAAGGCAAGCAGGATGAAGTAAAAAATAAATAACTTCAATTCTTACACTTAATCTGCCAACTATGGCAATCGGCTCTCGGAGAAATCCGGGAGCTTTTTTTATTCAAATATCACAAAGAAGAAATTTTATATTGGTATTATTGTTTCTCATTTCAATTTATACTAAAAGCAGGCGGTAAGTAAGGAAGTTTACAGCATTCATGTCAAATATATTCCACATATATAAAATTTAAAGCACCGCACGAGCTACCTTTTTAGTGCATAATATAAGGTGAGAGATAAGGAGTGGTACTTTTTGTTTGAAGAAAAATATAAAACTATTGGCTTAAATATAATGTATTATCGCAGGGCATTGAGTCTGACGCAGAGCGAGCTGGCGGAGAAGGCCAAAATGTCAAGAGCGCGCGTTTCAGACATTGAATGCGGTAAGGGACCGTTTAATATGGAGTCTATATTTTTGCTGGCGCAGGCTTTAGGGGTTGATCCTGTGAGGCTTATGCAGGAAAAAGAATGAGACGCAGCATAAATAAATAATGATGTAAGTACATTACCAAGCTTCCAAAAAACAAAATATGAAAATCAAACTATATGTAAAGTTATGAAACAATTGTGCAAAGATATGAAATTAATAATGTGCGATAATATAGTGGTAAGAGGAGTGATGGCTAAATGTTTGCATTAAGATATAAGAAAATAGGTGCTAAAATCGTTTTTTACAGAAAACTGAAGAGCATGACACAGGAAAAGCTTGCAGAAGAGGTTGGCATTACGCCGCAGTATTTATCGCGGATTGAAAATGGCGGCTATACAAAAAGCGTATCACTTTCAACCCTAATGAAGATTGCCGAGAAGCTGGGTATTACTATGAGCGAGCTGATGGATGGGGTTGAAGAAAGCATTTAATGATAATAAATGTGTCAATTGAGGCCGCAAGTAATAGATAAAAAGGCTTAAGAGGATTTTTTCAAAGTTCCGGCTTCACCGGTTGTTTTATAGTTGCATTGATAATCAGCAGATTTAGCCTTATGTAGCTAAATACAAATTAAGGGGATGGTTTCTGTGAATTGGAAGGTTTATTTAAAAGTCAATCGTTGGCTATGAGTTTTGCTGAAGAATGTGCCTGCGTGGAGTGGGCGTTTAAAGGTAACGAATGTTGGCGGTTGGCTTTTTTATTTAACTTGATAAAAGGATGTGTATTATGGATAATTTGATTTTAAAAACCGTAAATTTTTTGTTTGTACCAGAAGCTGCACTAGCTGTGGTTTTTCTGATAGTATTTATCATTTTATGCATTTATGGCTATTTAAAAGTAAAAAAATGCAAATTATTTATTACGGAATTAGAGCAGAATATGGAAGCTGAATTTGATAAATGTAAGGATAAATATAATCCTCATACTTTTATTAGCGGAAAATTAGCTGCCATTTCCGGGATAGAAAATGAGGTTATGCAGATACCGAATATTTTTGTAAGTATTGGTATCTTAGCAACCTTCTTAGGCTTGGGTGTAGCCATTCAAAGTGCAGCAGCTTTACTGAAAAGTAACACGGTGGAACTTGCAAAACTTAATGATGTGTTAGGCATTATTGCTTTTAAATTTCAGACTTCCGTTTGGGGCATAATGTTCTCTCTTTTGTTTCAAAAAATAATCGTTAATACCTACTTTGAGTTTAAAGAAAATATTGTTAGTGCTATGCACGAAAAGTTATATGAGAAAGTCAAGGCTGGTATACATAAAACTCTTGATGAACAGAACGGATTGCTGGAGCAACAAATTGAGCTACAAAAAGAAACTCAGCAACTAAATCAAAATAATATGGATAGCTTGCAAAATTTAACAAAAGAGCATATGGATAGTTTTGCCGCTATGATGCAAGCTAATATGACTGGTTTTGCTAATATTATGCAGCAAAGTTTTGATAAGTTTAATCAGACTATGCAGGATAATTTCAGCAATTATAATACTTCGATGAATGATAGTATGCAAAAATTTTTGAACTTAACAGAAGACTATAGAGCTATTTCTGAACAGTTTACCCAAAATGTAAATAATTTTGCTAACGAAACAAATGCTCAAAACAAGTTAAGAAGTCAGCAGCTTGTAGAATTCAAGGATAATTTGGAAACACAAAAAAATTATCTTGATAGCCAGATGGAAAGATTTATCCAAAATTTGCAGGATACGCAGGAAAAGGCTAATGAGAGTAATAGAGATGTTGTATTGAGCTTTAACGAAAGCGTAAAAGCTATGGAGCAACGTTTTATTTATAATGAGAACGAGTATGCTAAGCAGACACAGGATAGACTTGGAGAAGCTTTAGATAAGCATTTGCGTATGATTTCTGATGAAACCATAGGTCAGTGTAGAGCAGTCAGCAAAACTGTAGATACCCTAGACAACACAATTAATAAGGCTGTTAATATGCTAGATGCAACCTTGAATGTAACAGACGAAAAAATGAGTTCCCTGCAAAATGTTGTTATTGACTTCAAGAAAACGCAAAAGCAACTAATTGAAGATTCAGCGTCGATAAGTGAAAATAATACTAAGTTTGTAGCGTCAATTAATGAAACGCAATTGAAGAATGAGAAATTGTTGCAGGATACGTTGGAAGAAGTAAAGCAGTTGCTGCAAACCCAGCAAGCCGGTAATAAAGATTTATTCCTGGGTATAGTTGAAAAGCAGAATGAAGATGCTGCTGCTAACATTAACACTATTATCAGACAACTGAATAATAATAAGCAAAGTTATGATAATAAAATAGTTTCACTATTAAATTTGCTCTCAGGCAAGCAACAAGAATTCAATGATAACCTGGCAAGTGTGGATATTAATGTTAGCAAGTGCTCAGAAAACCTGCTTGAACTTAGTAATTATATAAAGAATGCTTCAGCGGAAACCAGTGAGCTTAGAGAACAATTTGTCAGCAGAATTATCAAGGCAATTAACAATGCCCAAAAGACAAAAGCTCTAAACAATATTAACAATCTGCTTGTGAAGCAAAATGAACTCTTAGAAGGCTGTGCTGAGAATCTGGGAGTAAAGCGGGAGGTGCCTTCCGGTAATTTAGATAAGAAAAACAATGGAGGAATTGTAGGAATTATTCCTGGAAATTTATGGAGCGGTATTAAATAATGAAACAGCAAAGTAATCCTTGGATTTCAATTTCTGATTTATTGTCAAGTGTTGTACTGATATTGTTATTGCTATTTATTATGGCTTCCATTGTGCCTAAATTTAGCATGGACTCACAACGCTTGGAAATGATGAACCAGATTAATCTTGCATTAAAAGAATACGAAAAAGAAGGTCTTGTAAAAGTGCATCGTGAATCCGGTGTTCTGGAATTCACTTCGGTAACTTTTGATCAGGGTAGTGCTCAGCTAAATAGCAATACAGAGCATCTGGTTGAGGAAATGTCTAAAAAATTGCAGGTTTATCTGAAAGAAAAACCTAATCTGGAGATTTTAATAGAGGGGCATACTGATCCTAGTGCTGTACATAATGTCGTTAATATTGGCGGCTATTATGATAGTAATATACAGCTTTCGGCATTGCGAGCTATTAATGTACGTAATACATTGCTCAGACATGTGGGTGCTGAATATTCCGGTCGTATTGGTGTTGCCGGTTATGGTGAGACTAGATTGAAGAATAAGGATAATCCCATGGCTTCAGAAAATAGACGCGTAGAAATACGTTTGCTTTGGAGCAATACAGATAATAAGTAGTTATGGAGGTTTGGCAATGACTATTAGTGGCATCATTTACCCAAAATGTTTAAAAAATGAAAAAGATATCAAAATTACTAAAGTAGGCTTAGAAGCAGAGGCAGCGGAGCTTGAAGATGCTGAAGCAGGTGAGGTAGAGGTTCTTAAAGGTACTGAAGCAACAGAGGTAAATGACCTTAAAGATACTGCAGCAGTTAGTAATGCTGCAATTGATGAGAAGCAGTATATAGCTATTGGGAGGTGATGGATTGTGAATTTAGTGGATGTAGAAGATGCTGTTCTGTATCCAAGCATCAGAGATACTGATAGCGAAAAGGATGTAGAAATAATATATACAGACATGGTAGCTAATGGTACGCAGGAAAGTACCTATTTTCCTTATAGCTTTCGCTTACATCGTGTTGTAATTGATCTTTTAGGTAATCAATATATGCGAAGTATAGAAGAATATAGTGAAGACGAAGGTTATATTATAGGCGAACAATTATGTGAGCAAAAGAATTTGAAGCGCTTAGCAAAAGAATATCTTCCAGTAAAAAAATTCCTGGACTTTTTAAAAGAGAAAAAGTTTTGGAGTGAGAATTTGAGGATTTTTGCTATTTACTTATATGAAAGTGAAGAAAGCGCGGAAAATAAACAAGATTTTTTACTACTGACGGATAAATGTATATATATTCGTTATGATAATGGTATGCAGTGGGAGCGTTATGGCTACTATGAAAAGCAATTTTACAGCGATGTATTAGCAGCTAATCAGCCGTGTGATGTATTTAAACAATTTTTACGCGATATCAGAAGGTTAAACACTTCGATGATTTCTGCTATTACCAGTCAGCATCCTGTATGCTTGGAAAATTTTCTTTATCGTAGCAGGTATCTTGAGTTTTTAACGAAGTATGCCGTAGCTGATAATAGCATTTCGCTGTTTGCTTACAATAAGCTGGAATATATGGCGCGAGTTTTTGGAATTGCAAGCCGTGATTTTTTACAGTGGCTTAGTTCAGCTACAAAAGTAAAGGAAATAACTGATACCAAACTCAAAAAGCTTATTAATGATTTCCGCAAAGATATCAGCAGTAATGTGCAGGCTAATGTCTTGCTTGCGTATATGGATGCTTTAGAGCTGGTTTTGGATAAAGATGAAAAGTTTAAAAAGGTTTTTGCTCAGAAAACCTATTGTGGTAAGGAATTTTATGAGCAGTACATTGAGTATCTGAAACTGAAAGCAGAGCTTGTAGAGAAGGAAGAACAGGTTTGGCTTCAAGCGTCTGAAGATGGCAATGATTATAAATTGGCAGATTTCACTAAACAACTTCAATATAATCACAATATTGAAGAACAGATTTTAAGAATAGGAGCTGAGATTAATGATGTCGAGTACTGAAAATGACGTTAGAAGAATTATGAAGGTGCAATTGCGCTTTAAAGCAAAATCGGGCGAAGAGAATGTTTATGAGCAGGAAGGATTGCAGAGCAAGCCGTTAGAGAAGATAATGATACCGTTTTCTTTAAATGCCTTTAATGAGCCGGAAGAATTTCAATTTGTGGTTTGGGAAAGCCAGGTTAGCCAGGAAACCATTAGTGATTACGATTATTTTAAGTATATAGTGAGCAATGATGTAGATGACGAGACTAAAGCAAAAGAATATGAAATGCAGAAACGCAACAGTATTTTTGCTGCTTTGCCGGAAGAGTATTTTGAGCTCCAAGAGAATGATTTTCCCAAAATGAGCTATTGTGATATTACTGAACAGGAAATGTTTGGCTATGATAGTATTCCTGCAAATACGTTGCTGTCGGAAAATGTTGGCTTATGGGCTGATAGTGGACTGTGTAAGCTGGAAATTAATATTAACGGGTTGGATGAACAGCTTCACGGAGCAGGAGCACAGAGAAAGGTTGGCAGCGACGAAAAGATTAAGGCTGCCTTCTATTGGGATAAAATTGAAGGCGAAGATATTCCCAAACACTTTGAAGAAAAAATCCGCTATAACGAAGCAACACATGCTTACTATGTTTTCTTGAACACTAATAAATATGGTGCCTTGATGCAAAATCAGAATACTGTTTACTGCAAGTTCAAAGGACGTTTTACGCTACATGTTAGCCGTAGAGACTATAAATATGTATATTCCTATCCTGTAGAAATTTGCTTTTATAAGACAGGCCTGAATGAAAAAGGTAAAAATAAACTTATTGATAATAATCCGGTATCCATAGACTTTGGTACGAGTTCTACCTGTGCTGCGGTTAAGGCAGATGGCCGAGCAAAATTATTTACTTTGTCTGGCAATAGTAAGCTGGAAAGAGATGCAGACAATAAGGCTGTTGATAATAAATACGAGAATCCGACTAATGTATTAATTTATAATTGGGATGAATTATATAAGCAGTGGTCACAAGATAACCATAACATGCCATATTTTGTTACAAAAAGCAAAAGCGTTGATGTGGATTGTGCAGATTATGATTCCGGTTACACTGTACAGGATGTTTTCCAGGAAGTGGACGAAGAGGATGGACGCAGAAAGATGCGTGCTATTTTAACGCAGCTGAAGATGATTCCGTATCTTTTGCAAAAAGACGTTGAAAAAAAGGTTTATCCCTACAAGGGAGAGACTGTTATAAAAATTACAGATAGTATCGACGAAGAGTCTGACAGCAAGTTTAATCCGATAGCTTTTTATGGTTATTTATTAGGACGTGCTATCAATAATCCTAGTGGCCATAGAATATATACAAAGTATAATATTACTTGTCCTGTTAAATTTGATAACGAGGTAAAAGAAAAGATTCGCACATCGTTAGAATATGGTCTTATGCGTGCTTTGCCAAAAAATATTCGCAAGGGCGTTAATCAAAAGGGCAAAAGCATTGTCAGCGTAAAAATGGAAAATTCTGAACCGGTGGCTTGTATCGGTGCCTTTGTTGGTAAGCAGTTGAAGCTTGCTGCTAATACTGCTGAGAAGTTTGCAGTCTACGATCTTGGCGGCGGCACAATGGATTTTGTGTATGGCGTATTCCGTGAAGCCGGGGAAGAAGACAATGTAGAGCAAGATGCTGTTATTGAAATTTTAGGCTTGGGCGGCGATAGCTCTATTGGTGGTGAAAAGCTTATTCATAAGCTTGCTTATAAAATCTATAAAGATAACAGAGAAAAAATTGAAGAGAATAAAATTCCTTTTGCATTGCCTGATGGAGAGCTAAAGCCCGATGGATTTGAAGGCCTGATTAGAGAAAACTATGGTGCTGATGATATTGCTGATGCTAACGTCAATATCTTAAAAGAAAAAATTGCCGGTAGATTATTTAAGTATAGCGATGATATTGACAACAATATGCAGAATGTGCTTGGCGAAATTGCTCCGGATGCATCTAGCGCTATTGTAACTTTAAAAAATGTAGATAACGAAGAGGTTTCTGATTTAGAGCTTGAAGTAACAGGCATAGATGACTTTTTGGAGGAAAAAATAAAAGAAACTGTAGTCAATTTTGCCCAGGAGATGGATGCAGCATTTACTAAAGAGTTCGGTAAAGACTATCGTAGGGAAGATGTGCATATTTTCCTGGCTGGCAATGCATCGAAACAAAGATACGTTTTGGAAACTATGCAGCAGGAAGAATTCTTTAATGGTGCTGATATCCAGAGAATCGGTAAAGGTACTGATGAAGAAGAAAATGATGATGGTTTGAGTGCAGAGTATAAGATTAACGAAAAGACTGCTGTTGCCTTTGGTCAGTTGGACTTAAGCAAATATTATGTTGATGATAGCCGAATCAGAATTAACGCTGACTTACCGCCCTTTCAGTTCCATGTTGGCTATAGGGATTCCAAAAATGATGAATTTGTCTGCGTTATTGCCAAAAATGCTACTTCACAGGATTGGGTGATGGCTAATCCGATTGATACGGACAATGAATGTACGCAATTAGAGTATACAGGCAGCTCCGTTGAGCAGAGAGACAGCTTTAAACCTTTGCAGCATGACATCGATGATTATGATGAGGATGATGGCAAGAGCAGATTATATTTGAGAATTAATTCTGAAGATACGCTTGAATACAGATTGGGTACGAAAAAAGAAGGTCCGCAGAATGACGAGGCTGTTGATGAAAGTAAGCTTATCAAGCTCAAATGAGGTGCTAATTATTAAAAAACGTGTAGTTTTATCTTGGACTTACATCAGAACTGGAGGTAATTTTAGTATGGGTGATAGTGAAGTAAAGCCAAAAGAGGAGCTTAATAAAAAATTGCTGGATAAAGAGGATGTAGAACACCTTATTAAAGATGCAGTAAATACGGCATTAGAAGAAAACTTTAACTCGTATTTTGCAAAGGCTGCTAAGCTTTCTTTCGCAGAAGATTTGCTTTATTTGAGAAATGCTGTTGATCAACTTGTAGTTCCGCTTAAAGCTAATGTTGATGATTTGAAAAAAACATTGGAAGAAAATCATCTCCGTGATGTTAATGAGTTACGTATTAAACAAAAGCAATTAGATGACAAAGAGGCAGAACTTTATATTGCCAAGGAAGAGGCTACTAATTTACAGAATCAGTTAGCTATGCAGGAGACTGAAATGGGTAGAAAAAAAGAAAAAATTAAAAAGCTTGAGTTGCAAGTTGATGAACTTAAGCAAAAGTTAGCAGATAAAAAAGCCGAAGCAGAGAAGTTGTCAGCGCAGTTGAGCACAAGCGAAGAAAAAGCTGAAGGACTGGAGAAGAAATTGTCCGATAGCGAAGAAAAAGCAGAGAAGCTGTCAACTGACTTGAGTGCAAGCGAAGAAAAAGCCGAAGGACTGGAGCAAGAACTGTCCGACAGCAAAGCCGAAGCAGAGAAGTTGTCAAATGAACTGAGCATAAGCGAAGCAAAAGCTCAAGGACTGGAACAAGAACTGGCAAAAGTTGATGCTCTGTTACAACCTTATCATGAAATTTATAAGGCTTTTGTGGCTTGCCCTGTATTTAAGAATGTACTTTCGCAGCGTGGTATAAACGATGAAGAAAAGTCTTCAATGTTGAAATTGGCAGAGGTTTTAGGCGAAAGCTATACTATTGCCGGAGATATGTATGAGCAAATCAAGAGTGCCAAGAAGGAAAATAAAGAACCCTTGACGCATGCAGAGGGAATTGTTTATAGCCTCTTAAATAAATATTATCGTGAACATAATAATATCGAAGTAGATATTTTCACGTTGCCTGGCGAGCAGAAATTTGAACAAGACTTTATAAAAACTGATTTTAACAAGAATGAACAAGAGGATTTAACAGATCCGTCAGGTGCTAAAAACAGAAAGTTTGCTGCTAAAATTTATGTTCCGCGTTTCAACAGAGACAACGGCAATATGATGAAGAAAGCTATAGTTGAAGCCTCTAATATATAATGCTTTATTTAAATCATGAAGAGGAAAAGACAAAAGTTTTAGGTCCTGGTGTCAGGTATGTAGTCTGGGTACAGGGGTGTAAACGCCGCTGCCCAGGCTGCATTAACCCATTAGGACAGCCTTTGTCTGAAAATGGTTATTGGAAAAGTGTAGCTGCTTTAGAACAGGATATCCTTCACGTTGAAGGTCTTACGGGCATAACGATTAGTGGCGGAGAACCTTTTTTGCAAGCTGAAGCTTTAGCAAAGCTGGTTAAACTAATCAAAGAAAATAGTAAGCTTGATATTATGATTTATAGTGGTTACACATTAAAGCAGCTGCGTGAGATGCAAAACGCAGATGTTGATTATATATTAGGTCATATTGATTTACTGGTCGATGGAGAATATGTGGAAGAATTGAATCATAATACCATATATCGTGGTTCAGATAATCAGGTTATACATTTCTTGTCTTCTAAATATATTTCCTTTAGAGAAAAAATCAATAATACACATAATCGTTCTGTGGAATTCGTTTATAAAAATGACGATTTGTTTTTGGTAGGAATTCCGGAAAAAGGATTCGATGAAAAGTTTTGGCAAAACTTGCAAAAGGTTTACCTAAATAAATCAAGGGAGGATATAAAATGAGTGGTAAAAAAGGTTCTGAAGTAGCCAGTGTTTTAAAAATGGGCGAAACTGCGCGTAAAGATACTGATAAAAAGTATGACATTAAAATCAAGGATTTAGAAAAAAAGACGCAGAGCACTTATGAAAAAGCACAAAATTTAGAGCATACTATTTTAGAGAAAAAGATTCAGGGTACCAAAGAAGCTCAACAGATGTTTGCTTTGCAATTAAGACAGGAAGAAGAACGCTTAGCAGCTATAAAAAAACAAGCTGTAGTAAAATTTAAAGCAAAAGATATTAAAGGACGCTTAGCAGAAGTAAAGAGCAAGTTAGTGTCAGCGGATAATAAGGCTGCTGATATAAGAGCACGTATTGCGTATAAGCATGACTATTGTGATAATGAATATAGAGAGGCTACTGCTGTAAAGAATACTTATTCAGCATGCAGAGCCGATTATGAAAATATTTATAATACTGCTGTACAAAATCTTAATGGGGCTACAGCAGAGTTAAACAGATTAAATAAGTTGAATAGTGAAGCACAACAGATAGCTGAGCAAATCGAAAAAATGAATATTATTGCTAAAGAAAAACAAGAAAGTGATAGCTTTAGACAAAAAATTAGCGACACAGTAGCTGGCATTGATAAAAAAATCGCTAAGAAGTTTTTGGCAGATGAATATAGTGATATAGAAAAAAGTGCCCAAAGATTTTATGCAATGACTGATAAAGAGGTCTTGAATAGCTTTAGCCAATATTACGAAAAGGTAACAGCATTTGTTGGCAGCTTGAATGAAAAATATGCTCAGTGGCAACAGGAGAAAGCTGATGCTGAAGGTTTGAAGCAGCAGGTGTTAGAGATGACAGCGGAGCAGTTTGAAGATCCATATCAATGTGCGTTAGGCAATGAGGATAGTGAGCAGCTTTCATTGTTCCAGTTTTTGAAAAAGTATGTAGAGACAGACTTTGAAATAAAATATAATGCCGGTATGAACAAAATCGAAAAACTTCTTGCTGAAGAAAAGTTTGTTGAAGCCAAACAAATATTAAGTGAAGCACAAAATACTGTTATTGAGGCAAGCAACTTTGCAGCTAACCTTTCAGAACGTATAAAGGCGAAAAGTGGCTTGGCTTTAGAGTTGTATAATATTATGAGCGATATGGGGTATGATGTTGGCGACGAAATTATTGATGGTAACCCTGACAAGGGATTCCGCATAACCTGTCAGGCTGGTGATGAAATTATTGATTTCAATACCGTAAACATCGATGAAGATGGCCGTGTAATAGTAGATATTGACCATACAGAAGCTGTTGGAGGAACGTGTAAGAATACTTGGCCCCAAATTGTAAAAAAATTACGGGAAGCAGGTATTCCTATGACTGATGTAACTAAAAATGGCAACAGCATTTTGTATGCCCAAAATGTACAGATACAGGGTGCTAACACTAATCAGCCGCAGCGGGCAAAGCTAAATTAATGGAGGGATGAAACAAATGTCCAGTGAACCGAAATTAGAGACTTTCATTAGTAGAATTAAAAAAGCCGATTTACAATTAGAAGAATTATATAATAACACGGATAATTTAAAAGAGCTTTTATGGTTTTTTGATAAAGAGAGGGGAAACGAGGTAGCCCAAAAAATTCATAAAGAAGAAGTAAACGTGCACGCTACAATTGTGAAGAATTTAGCAAGCCTGTATCCGCTTTCCAAGTATGTTTTGCATGCCTTCTATCAACAAGATGCCAAAGAAACTGATGCTGATTTCATCGACGTACTTAAAGAAAGTGGCGATATAGTTGCTTCTATTAAGTCTGTTATCGGCCATATAGAATTAGAGAAGCCTAATATAACCACTACCTTTCAGGATTATCAAAAAAGAGTAGAGAGCTTGCATAAGGAAATAGAAGAGAAGCAGGCTTCACTGAAGGATTTGGCTGTTCAGAAGGCAGAAGTAACCAGATTACAAAGTGAGTTAGATAAAATAAGCAGGGATATAAGTGATTTAAAGAATATAGAAATCGATAAGCTGAAAAAGGATAAAACTGCTAAAGATAGCGAATTAAAGCGTCTTCAAAGTGAAAAAGAAAAGCTGAGAGGCGATATTGATAAAATCGAGAATCAGTTACAGGCTGAAAAAGAAAATATTAGTGATGAAAAAATAATTGCCAAATTAAGAGAGTTATCCAAGATGTTACCGGCGGGAGTTGAGTACTAATGGAGAATGACGTAAAGATACAGCATAGAGTTATTGATAAAATTGAAGAGAAACGCCAGAAAGGACAAATAGTACATTTTCTTACAGGTAGCGGTATTCAGGATAATTATTTCTATAATTATTTGGAAGGTGTGCTTAATCTTGCGGATAGTTTAAAGACATATTATTTGCGCAAGGAAAACGAAAAAAATAGTGAAAAATACGATTTTCTGATACATTGCTCTTATGCTGCAGAAGCTGTTTCTTATTATAAGAAAAACCTGGATGGAGAAATTGATCAAATAGATTTTAAAGATTTAAAAGCTCCAAAACGCAGAGGTGGTTTTGCAAATGCAAAGGGCAATAGAACTGATAATAAGTTACAGGAAGAAGCTCAGAAAGAAGCTGAAGATGCGACAAAAGGTCATGATGTAGCGCTAGTTACGGGTAGAATTGGTGAACTGCTAAAAGAGGGTAAAAAAATAGTACTGCTTTTAGAGGGCTTGGAATGGATCAGCAAAATGTACGATGCACAGCAGGATTTGCGCTGGATTGGTATACTGACGAAATGGGCCAAGGAAAATAATTTACTTGTTGTAGCTACAATCAAAGACTTTGAAAGTATAAAAAAATATGGCTTTGAACAAGAAGAGACTTTTATTGGAAATCCGAGTGCTTTGGAGATTCGGTATACGTATTTGAGATACCTTTTGCGCAAAACGAATGATAACTACCATTTAGATTTAAAAGTACTGCAGGATGTTACACAGGCGCTTAGTGCTGGTAAAAAATCATTGGTTGACTGTATGCGTATCTTGAGTGCTGTGCTGGCTAAAAATAAAGTTTCTTTGGTATTTGAGGATTTTAAAGATAGTATAAATAAAAATATTCCTGAAGAAGTTAAATTGTCGGATGTACGCTTAGATTACAAAACGAAAGAAAGTATAAAAGCTTCTGTTGATAAACTCATGGATTCTCCCAAAGAAGCTAGAAAAGGCTTAATTTTAACAGGACCGCCTGGAACTGGTAAAACAATGATTGTTAAGGCGCTTGCAAATGAAGAAAAATGTTATTTTATGGCGCCTACTTTAGGTGATCTTAAGGGAGAATATATTGGACAAAGCAGTGGCAAAATAAAGCGCATTTTTGCAGAAGCCAGAGCTAATCAGCCAACCATCTTATTTATTGACGAAGCCGATACAGTATTTCCTAGCAGAAATATGGGAAGCCAGGGAGACAGCTTTGGGCTTGATATGGTTAATCAGTTCTTGCAGGAAATAGATGGTGCAACGACTGGTGAGCAGAAAATCTTTACCATTGCTGCTACGAACAGAGTAGATGTGGTAGATAGCGCTATAAGGAGTCGTTTATCGGAAGTTATTACCATAGGCTTACCTGATAAGGAAATGAGAAGATTAATTTTCGAGGATAATTTAGGATTCTCAATTAAGGGTAAGTGCTATGAAGAGTATATGCTGGAGAAATCCGAAAAAATGTCCGGACGCGATATTACTAATTTTGTGAAAAAATTAAAGGAAAAAGCCAAGTTAGTAAGTATCGAGTTAGGAAAAGATGATGCTATCGATAATGAATTGATAGCAGAGTGTTTTGGAAATAAAGAACGAGAGGCCTTTGAGGAGATTCAAAGAACAGGCTTGATTGAATGCAAGACTCCGGGTGAAATAAGAAATCGCTTTTCAGATGTTATTGGCTATGACGATATAAAAACTAAAATCAAGCGTAAAGCTGAATATATTTCCTACAATGAAGACGAAAAGCTTAGATTTGAGAATTTTGGTCTGGAAATCAGTAAGGGAACTTTGTTATACGGTCCTCCTGGCAATGCTAAAAGTATGTTGGCAGAAGCGGTTGCAGGAGAATTTGGTTTTTACTTTTTTAAGGTAGTCAGCAAAAATTTTGTTAGCTTGTATGCTAATGACACAATTAAAAAGTTAGCAGATATTTTCTCTCGTACTATCCAATTCTCTAAAATAATGTCTGAGGCGGGCATAGTTCTATTTTTTGATGAATTTGATTCCTTAGCAGGTTCTTTGCTTAGCCAGGATATTAGAGGTTCGCTGCTGGATTTTCTCAGTGATCAGGGAGGCTTGCGTAACAAGGACTCTAAAATTCTTTTTATGGCAGCTACCAATTATTACGAGACTATTGATGAAGCAGTTAAGCGTAAGGGGAGAATTGATGAGCATATCTTTATGGATAATCCTACTGAGGAAAACGGTAAGTCTATGCTCGATAACTTATTTAAAAAAGATAAGCATATCAAACAACCTGTAGCCAATAAAGTTTTGACAGGCCTTTATGCAAAATTGTTGGAAATTAGCCGTAGGCAAATAAAAGAAGCAATAAAAATATATGAGAATACAGGTGATGCTGGATTAAAAAAGGTGTGGGAGCAAAAATTGGCAAATACCAGACCATCTGGTTCTGATTTGCGAAATGCGTATCAGGAGCTGAAAAATATTGCTTTTTATATGGATGGTAAAATCGAAAACAATCAATTAATTATTGATGAAGATGTATTACGTGCTTATTCTCCTGAAACAAGAAATAGTTAAGCTTAGGATAAAAATGGCTTCTAACCATAAAGTAAGCGTCAAATAAGATTACGGCTTACTAATCGTACAATTTATTATTATACAATCTGCGTAGACATAAAGCCTGCGCAGATTTTTTCTAGCCGACAATTGTTGACGCTTACTTATTTCTTCCTAAGCAATAGATAAAATTACTACTTTTTCTGTAAGCTTTGTTTTTAACTAGGTTTACAAAACCCTATTGACAACCATCGTCAAAAGTGCTATAAATCTATATTTGGCAGATGTTTTATGCACATGAGAGGATGAATATATATGAGAAAAAATACCACGTTTTTACTGGCAGCCACAATGTTGGCTGCGAATATATCTTTTGCGGTACCGGCATTTGCCGATGATTTACAGACATACAATCTTGATACCATGGTTGTTACCGCACAGCGCGAAAGCAAGCGTGATATTGATACGCCTGCTTCCGTTACAACCGTTTCCCAGAAGCAGCTTGTGGAAACCGGTACTTCTAATCTTTTTGATGCCTTGCGTTTGCAAAGCGGCGTAACTACCTATTCCTATGGCGGCAGTCAGTCCCTGGGCGGTATGAACGCAAAAATCCTGATGCGCGGTGCGAATAAAGGCACTGTGGTAATGATTGACGGTGTACCTGCCAACATCAATGAAACCTATTATCTGGATTCCATTCCTGTAGAATCTATTGCACGCGTAGAAATTGTTAAGGGTGCTGCTTCTACTCTTTACGGTTCCGAGGCTTCTACCGGTGTTATCAATATCATCACGAAAAAGAAAATGCCCAACACCTTATCTCTGACTAAGGGTGAATACGGCAGGGAGAAGGCAGCACTGACATTGAATGCTAATAAGCTGAACTTTGCAGTAGCGCTGGAGCAGAGTGACCCGATGAAGGGATACAGCAGTAATTATAAGCAGATTAATGATTTAAACAAAAAGTCCTTTACCGCAAGCTATAAGTTTGATGATAATTGGAGTTTTTCACATCAGCACAATGACAGCAAGTATTCCTATGATCAGTATGACAAAACCTGGAGCAAGCTTACCGAGGATGCGAATTACCACTATATTGATGATTTTTCACGCTTACAATATAAGGATGACAGCGTGAGTGCCAATTTGTTTTATAACCGTAGCAACCGCAGAAATCAGACTTACAATGTTACGGGCTCTAAATGGACCAAGTCCGATCATTTACGCTTTGATACCATAGGCCTTGATCTGCAAAAGCAGATTACCGGTAAATTCGGTGATGTTATTGTTGGTACGACGGTTTCCCGTGATTCCTATAAAAATGATATTACCGTAGCAAAAAACATTAAACCCGGTACGAAGATTAACGAATTCAGAACAAATTATGCTGTGTTTGCACAGATGTCCAAAGATCTTGGTGCAGGCTATACTGCTACAGTAGGTGCCCGTGAAACTGTTGTAGAGGCCAATAAGCGTTACAATGCTTTTACTCCGCAGTTTGCTTTGCTGAAGAAGCTGGATAACAATAGCAGCTTATATGCAAATGCGGCAAAATCTTTTAAGATGCCTACCTTTACTCAGATTTACGGCGGCGGCGGTGCCAACTTTGCGGCTAATCCTTTATTGGAGCCTGAAGAAGGCTGGACCTATGAGTTCGGTTACAAAAAGACATCGAATACAAGTTTGTTCAAAGCTGCTTTGTATTATATGGATTTGGATACTATTGAATACGAAGGCAAGGGAACCAGCTCCAATCCGTATGTGACACGTAATATGTCCTTTAAAAACAAAGGTCTGGAAATGACCTATGAGAAGGATTTCGGCAGCAAATACAGCTATTCTCTGGGCGCTAATTTCTGCAATCCTATGGGCAAAAATAAAAAATGCGTATGGGAGCGTAAATTTGCACGCGAGCAATACAATGCCGGCATTAAATACCATGATGCTAAGTTCAATGCTGCGCTGACAGGCATGTTTACTACGGACAGAGCCAGCGGCTGGGGCGATTTGCTGCCGGTAAACTTTATTGCCGGCTATAAGTTCGATAAGAGCAGCACGGTAGAGCTTGGCGTGGAGAATATTTTCGACCGCGATGATATTGTAAGCAATCCGGGCTCCGCTACCAAGTATTACTGCCTGCCGCGCATGGTGCATGTAACTTACACTTATACATTCTAACCATAAATAGGCTGCTACGCTTCTAGGGCATTTTGTTTGCAAAGCTTTTTATCTGACTATATTAAATATCCATAAATTGAGCTTATTCAGATGCCAGTCAAAAGGTTATAATGATTACATTATTAAAGTGAAGGAGTGTGTCTTATGACCTTAATGAATAAAGCATTGACAATTGCCGGCAGCGATACAAGCGGCGGCGCCGGTATGGAAGCAGATATTAAAACTATGGAGGAGCTGGGCGTTTATGGTATGCCTGCTTTGACATGCATTGTAACGATGCATCCTACTACTTGGGAGCACAGCGTATTCCCTCTGCCTTTGGATTTGGTGGAAAAGCAGCTGGTGACAGCGATTGAAGGTGTTGGCATCAATGCGATGAAAACCGGTATGCTGGGCAGTGCAGAGCTGGTAGAGCTGGTTGCAGCTACGATTGATAAGTACAATTTGCAGAACGTTGTTATTGATCCGGTTATGGTCTGCAAGGGCTGTGACCTGATTCTGGTGCCGGATGCGGCAGAATCTATCAAAAAGCTGCTGATGCCGCGCTGCGATATTATTACCCCGAATACCGTGGAAGCTGCTTATCTTGCAGATATGCCTGAGGTTACTACCGTAGAGCAGATTAAGGAAGCAGCAGAGAAGATTGTTGCTGCCGGTGCGAAGAGCGTTGTTATCAAGGGCGGCGAGCGTCTGAGCGATAATTCCGCTATTGATATTTTTTACGATGGCAAGGAATTCACAGAAATGGCTGTGCCGAAGATTTATCCTTCCTACAACCATGGCGCAGGCTGCACCTTCTCGGCAGCAATTACCGCAGGTCTGGCAAACGGCCTGAGCATGAAGGAAGCGGTACTGCAGGCAAAGAAATTTGTCACTGCTGCGCTCAAGCATGGTTTTGCTATCAATAACATTGTCGGCTGCACCAACCACACCGCTTATAGAAAATATAGCGAATAAAGTAAAGAAAACCGTCATTTCCTCAGCTTGTTGGGGAAATGACGGTTTTTGTATGCTTTTTGTATTACAGAGTAGTGGAATCCATAGTGCAGTCTTCCAGCAGCTTTTTGGCATCAACATATTGCGCAATGCCTGCAGCTACCTTCTTCGATTCCTTCATTGCCAAAACGACGGTAGCAGGACCATGTACCACATCACCGCTGCTGAAAACGCCGGCGCGGGTGGTCATGCCGTAGGGACGGTCACGGGTGATAACAAAGCCCTGTTTATCAACCTGAATACCTTTAGTGGAAGAAACAATACGTGCTGCGGGTTTCTGGCCTACTGCGAGGATAACGCAGTCGCAGGGGATAAGCTCCTGACCGCCTTCTGCAATAAACTCACCGTTTTCTGTTTTGGTGATGTTTTGCAGCAATAAACCGGCCAATTCGGTTTCGTCCGCTGCCGTAGCCTGACGGCGGATATTCTTTAAGGCGCGCATCTGCTTCTTGTTGAAGTAGGCGATAGGCTGCTTCAGGAAGCGGAACTGTACACCTTCGGCAACAGCGGCTTCATATTCAGATGGAAAAGCAGAAATTTCAGCTTCCGTTTTGTGGTAGACGATGGTGACGTTTTTGGCGCCGCGGCGGATAGAGGTGCGGGCTGCGTCCATAGCAACGTTGCCTGCACCGACAACGATAACGTTGTCACCGGTGTGTAGCAGTGTTTCGCTGGCATCCAGCTTGCCTCCGTCAGCCAATACAACCATACGCAGGAAGTAGGTTGCGGTCAAAATACCGGACAGCTCTTTGCCGGGGATATCCAACGTGCGCGGCAGGGAAGTGCCTGTGCCCATGAAAATTGCATCATAGCCTTGGGCAAAAAGGTCATCAACGGTAAAATCTACACCGGCAAGCTGCTTAGTGCGGATTTCCACACCGATATGCTGCAGCTCGCTGATTTCACGGCGAACAACATCCTTTTGCAGACGGAATTCCGGAATGCCGAAAAGCAGTACGCCGCCGGGCTCGCTTTGTGCTTCGAAAATAGTAACATCGAAGTCCATTTTGGCCAAATCACCGGCAACTGTAAGACCTGCCGGGCCGGAGCCGATTACGGCAACCTTACCGCGCAGCTTGCTTGAAGGCTGCGTGGGCTTCAAATCATTGTTGTGGGCAAAGTCGGCAATGAACATTTCCAGACTGCCGATTTCGATACCGCATTTCTTTTTGGTCAGCACGCAATGTGCTTCGCATTGACGCTCATGCGGGCAGACGCGTCCGCAGATAGCGGGCAGATTACTGCGTTCGGAAATAATTTCGTAAGCCATACCGATATTACCTTCGCTTAAGGCACGGATAAAGCCGGGAATATTGTTTTCAATCGGACAGCCGGTGCGGCATGTAGGGCGCGCACAGTTCAGGCAGCGGCGTGCTTCCTGAATGGCTTCTGCTGTGGTCATTGTTCTGCTCATTTTTCTACCTCTTTTTAGTCAGAATGCTTACTTTGAGTGTCATAAATAAGATTTTCCAATTCCTTGAGGCGGCCATTTATTTCTTCCATGTGCTTGGCAAGCAGCTCTTCATAATCTGCTACAGGATCTGGCAGCTTATCGTGGTTCAGGTCAATCATGCTTTCGGCATCATTGTTGGAGGCAATACGTACACCGTTACGTGTTACAACACGTCCGGGTACACCAACAACGACGGAATTTGGCGGAACCTCTTTAAGAACTACGCTGCCGCTGCCAATTTTGGAATTGTCGCCTACCTTGAAGGAACCGAGCACCTTCGCACCGCTGGAAACAACAACATTATTGCCGATGGTGGGATGGCGCTTGCCTTTTTCCTTGCCGGTACCGCCAAGGGTAACGCCCTGATAGAGCGTGACATTGCTGCCAAGCTCGGCGGTTTCACCGATAACAAGTCCCATACCGTGGTCAATAAAAAGACCAGGGCCAAGTTTAGCACCGGGATGGATGTCAATACCGGTAATAAAGCGGGAAAATGTATTAAGCAGGCGTGGGAATACTACCCAGCCCTTCAGATAAAAGTGATGCGCTATACGATGGAGCCAGATGGCATGTAGCCCGGGATAACACATTGCGGCCTCCAGTCTTGTTTTTGCGGCCGGGTCGCGCAGCATAATGGCATCAATATCTTTTTTCATCTGAGCAAACATGTCAAGACTCCTTTCTTTATATTATATCAACATGTGCTGTAGTTGTCAGCAGTCAACTGTTTTAAGTCAGACGCTTTCTGCCGACAAATATCATTTTTATATTTTAGCACAGATACCAGTGAAAGGTAAACAGAAAAACTGTAAAACTTAGTAAAAAAGTAGGCAGTAAACATTTTGATACTCTTATTTAGTGGACAAAATTCTGAAAACTAGCTGATATTGCATCAAATTGCACATTATGAAGCAAGAATTTTTTAGCGGATGTTCTTATTTGACTTTACCTATAAGTATGATATAATTGAGTCAAATACTTAATATTTTTCATTAATGTACTTGTCAAATAGACAGGTACGTTGGAGGCGCACTAAAATGACAAAAGAAATTTTAAAAGAAAAGGCATGTGCGGCAATTGACGCATATGCGGACAAGATAAAGGCAATTTGTGCCAGCATCAACGATGAACCGGAATTAGGCTTCAAGGAAGTCAAAACCGCTGCCAAGGTTGCGGAATTTATGCGTGACCTGGGCTTGGAGCCGCAGACAGGCTTGGCCATCAATGGTGTTAAGGGACGTGCGAAAGGCGGTAAGCCCGGACCGACAGCTGCCGTTTTAGGCGAGCTTGATGCAGTAGGCTGCCCGACAAGTCCGAAGGCGGACCCGGCAACAGGCGCTGCGCATGCCTGCGGCCATAACTTGCAGATTTCCACCATGCTTGCTGCTGCCTGCGGTATTGTAAAATCCGGTGTTTTACCGGAGCTGGCCGGTGACGTTGTGTTCTTCGGTGTTCCTGCTGAGGAATATATTGAAATTGCGTACCGCAAAAAATTAGTAGAGTCTGGCAAGCTGCATTTTATGAGCGGCAAGGGCGAGCTGATTTATGAAGGCGCTTTTGATGATATTGATATGGCTATGCAGATGCATGCCGATAAAAATATGCCGAAGCCTACGGTTTCCATTGGCGAAAGCAGCAACGGCTTTGTAGGTAAAACTGTTCGCTATATCGGCAAAACAGCTCATGCAGCCGACGCTCCGCATGAAGGTGTCAATGCGCTGAATGCTGCCTGCTTGGGACTTATGGGCATCAACGCTTTGCGTGAAACCTTCCGCGAGCAGGATGTAGTGCGTGTACACCCGATTATTACTAAGGGTGGCGACTTTGTAAATTCCGTGCCTGATGATGTACGCCTGGAGCTGTATGTGCGTGCGAAAACCATGGATGCTATTGATTCTACCCATACGCGCGTTGACGCAGCACTCAAGGCTGGTGGCGATGCTGTCGGCGCACAGACCGTTATCGAAACACTGCCGGGCATGTTCCCGCTGAGCTGCAACAAGCGCATGAATGAACTGTTTGCAGCAAATGCGAAAATTGCTTATCCTGACGTAGAGATAAAGGATGCCGGTCATTTCAGCGCATCTACCGATATGGGTGACGTATCACACCTGATGCCTGTTATCCATCCGTTTATCGGCGGTACGGACGGCCTGCTGCATACACCTGACTTCCATATGGTAGATTTTAATGCTGCTGTGCTGCTGCCTGCCAAGGCCTTTGCGATGATGCTGATAGATTTGTTGTATGATGATGCCAAAGAGGCTAAGGCTATCCTGGCTGACTTCAAGCCGATTCTTACCAAGGAAGAGTACATTGCAAAATTGGAGAGCTATTTTAATAAGTAAAATAGAAATAATTTGTGGGAGGGAATGTAATGAAGAACATTAAATTACATGCCATAATTCTGGCGCTGATCATTGTTTCCGAGCTGATCGGCACTCATACCCTGAAGTTCGGTATCGGACGCATCGTGCTGCTGCCGATGCTGTACGCTCTGCTTCTGGGCATTCTGACAACACCTAAGTTTTTGAACCTGTCCGGCAAAAAGGAAATGCTGGATGCCAGCAGTCTGGTTGGTGTAACACTGATGCTTTTGATGGCACGCTACGGTACGCTGGTAGGTCCGACTCTGCCGAAGATTCTGGCAGCTTCTCCGGCGCTGATTCTGCAGGAGTTCGGTAACCTCGGTACTGTGCTTTTAGGCGTACCTGTTGCTGTTTACCTGGGCCTGAAGCGTGAAACCATCGGTGCGGCGCATTCTATCGCACGTGAGCCGAACGTTGCGCTTATCGGCGAAAAGTTTGGCCTGGACAGCAGTGAAGGCCGCGGCGTTATGGGCGTTTATATTGCCGGTACTGTTTTTGGTACTATTTTCTTCGGCCTGATGGCCAGCGTTGCTGCTTCTGTCCTGCCGATTCACCCGTATGCACTGGCTATGGCCTCCGGTGTAGGCTCTGCCAGCATGATGACGGCTGCAGTTGGCTCTTTGGCTGCTATGTATCCTAATATGGCTGACCAGCTGGCAGCCTTTGGCGCAGCAAGTAATATGCTTTCTGGTCTTGACGGTCTGTATATGTCCGTATGGCTGGGCCTGCCGATGACCGAATGGCTGTACAAGAAATGTTATAAAATGAAATATGGCGTACTGCCTGAAGCTGATAAGAAAGGAGAGGAAGCATAATGAAAATTAAAGATACAATTATCATTTTGGCTATTGTAACCTTCATGAGCTTGTTCTCCAACGTATTGGGAACCAAGGCTGATATTATCCAGTCTATTCCCGGCCTGCTGATTTTGGCAGTGATTGCTTTTGTCGGCATGCTGCTGTCCAAATATATTCCCGGCGGTATTCCGGCTGCGGCATGGGTTGTAACCTTGGGCTGCATTCTGACTATCCCCGGCGTTCCGGGCAGTGATATTGTCAATGGTTATGTGAAAAATGTTGGCTTTGTGGCTCTGTGTACGCCTATACTGGCTTATGCCGGTGTATCCATAGGCAAGGACCTTGATGCCTTTGCCAAGACCGGCTGGCGCATTGTTATTCTGGCAATCGTTGTCTTTGTAGGCACCTATATTGCCAGCGCGATTATCGCTCAGTGCATTTTGAAGGCTTTGGGACAAATTTAAAAGAATTGCTTTTGACCGGCATCGGCTCGATGCCGGTTTTTTAAAAGCTTCAAACTTATTGTATACATGCTTTTTTGTTGAAATAATCTGCAAGTTAGAGTAAAATATGACTATAAACCATGAGGAGGTATCACTATGTCTGAAATCTTAGCGGAAGCAACCTTTCCGAGTGTAATCCATAATAATGAAGTTTGCGAAGAAATCGTTAAATGGGGCAATAAAAATGGTTTCCCTCTGCAAAAAGCAAAATTATATAATAAAATGGATGGTTATGTAGGCTTTTCTCCAGATAATTATTTCATTAAAGCAACCCGTCTGCCGCCTGTTCCCGGTGGCTGGAAAGTTGTTGTAGAAAAATATGAGGCTGAAAGCCGCATTATTCCTTTGAATGTTAAGCCCGGTACCAATGAAGTTAACCGTTTCATTCTGAAAATGATGGATGAATATGTTAAGGAAGGCCTGAAAATGGAGCTGAGTGACGAGGTTTATGAATCCTACGGCACTTATCTGCGTGATTTGAAGGTTACCGGTCACACTGTATTGATCAACACCTTTGAAGACTTTATCGAAAACATGCGTTAAGCTATGGCCGGTGTTTTGGAAAAACAGCTGGCGCGGGCGCTGGATATGCGCCTTGCGGTTTTTACATCCAAGGCAGCAAGCGGCAGCCTGCTGCAGGATGAAATGTCCTTGCGCGCCGCTGCCTATATGGCCAGCGAAATAATTATGCCCTGCTGCTGCATGATGTGCAACAAGGCTAAGCTGGAAGCATTGCTGTCGCAGACGAAGCTTTGCGCGGAAAACAAAGAATTGATGCAGCGTCTGGCGGCGCTTGTCTATGATGATTTAGCGCGTTGCAATGGGTTAGGATAGAGGCTGAGAAAAAAAGCTGAAAAAAATCTCAACTTTTTTCAAAAAAGGTGTTGACAAAAACACGGTAATGCCTTATACTTATATTCGTTGCTGATGCATGCGGAAATAGCTCAGTGGTAGAGCACCTCCTTGCCAAGGAGGGGGTCGCGAGTTCGAATCTCGTTTTCCGCTCCAATTAAAAATTTACCCGGCAGATTGAGTCTGTCGGGTTTTTTGGTATTGTCAAGATGCAAGCATTGTGATATGATATTATGAGCGATTTGTGTCAGCACATTTTCGCTAAGGAAGGCTGACAGTTTAATCCGATTATATTATTTTTTACCCACATAAATTTAAGGGAGGATTTTATTAATGAACGTTACTGTTGAAAGAGTAGAAAACGAGGCAACTTTAAAAATTACCGCTCCGGCTGCTGAGGTAAATGCAGGCTATAAAAAGGCTGTTAAAAAAATTGCTGACCAAGTAAATATCCCGGGCTTCCGTAAAGGCAAAGCTCCGCGTGCTATCATCGAAATGCACTATGGCAAAGAAGCTGTAAAACAAGAAGCTTTTGAAATTGTTGCCAACAAAGCATACAGCGAAGCTCTGGACCAGGAAAAACTGATTCCTGTATCCGATCCTAAAGTTGAAGAGTCTACCTTCGAAGAAGGCAAAGATATGGAACTGACCATTAAAGTAACCCTGAAACCGGAACCGGAACTGGGCGAATACAAAGGTCTGCATGTAGAGAAAAAAGAAGTTGAAATCACCGACGAGCAAGTTGACGCTCAAATTAAAGACATGATGGGCCGCGATGCTAAAATGGTAGTTGCTGAAGAAGGCGCTGTAATTGAAAAAGGCGACTTCGCTATCATCGACTTTGCTGGTACCGTTGACGGCGAACCGTTCAGCGGCGGCGAAGGCAAAGGCTATCCTCTGGAAGTTGGCTCCAACTCCTTCATCCCCGGCTTCGAAGATCAGCTGGTTGGCCTGTCCAAAGGCGACTCCACTGACGTAGAAGTAACCTTCCCGGAAGATTACTTTGTTAAAGACCTGGCTGGCAAAGAAGCTATCTTCAAAGTAAACATCCAAGACGTAAAACGCAAAGAGCTGCCGGAACTGAACGACGAATATGTTGCTTCCAAGACCGACTTCAAAACTGTAGAAGAGCTGCGTGCTAACTACAAAGAGCGTATGCAAAAAGCTGCTGAAGCTAACGCTAAAGCTGAATACGAGCATGAACTGATTGACCTGGCTGTAGCTAACGCTAAATTCAGCGTTCCGGAAATCATGATTGAAGACAAAATCAGCCAAATGGTTGAAGAAATGAAAATGAGCCTGGAAAGCCGTAAAATGAGCCTGGATATGTACATGCAATACACCGGTCTGGACATGGCTAAAATCCGTGAAAACCAACGCCCGGTTGCTGAAGAAAACGTTAAGACCGATCTGGTTCTGGACGCTATCGCTAAAGCTGAAGACATTCAGGTTGACATGGCTGACGTTGATGCAGAAATCGCTGCTATTTCCGCACAACACGGCGCTTCTCCTGAAGAAGTTAAGAAAATTATCAAAGGCAACGGCACCATGGGCCTGCTGCTGGCTAACATCCTGCGCCGCAAAGCTGCACACGTTGTTATCGACAGCGCAAAATAATTTTAGGTTATACTTACAGTAAAGGAGTGTGACAAAATGAATTATGTGCCTATCGTTGTTGAACAATCTAGTCGTGGAGAACGTTCCTATGATATTTATTCACGTCTTTTGAAGGATAGGATTGTTTTCGTTACCGGTCCGATTGATGACAATATGGCAAATGTTGTCATTGCTCAGTTATTGTTCCTGGAGTCCGAGGATCCGGACAAAGACATCCATCTGTATATTAACAGCCCCGGCGGCAGCGTAAGCGCCGGTATGGCTATTTATGATACGATGCAGTATATTAAGCCTGACGTTTCTACTATCTGCATGGGCATGGCTGCCAGCATGGCATCCGTGCTCTTGGCAGCAGGCGCGCCGGGCAAGCGTTTTGCATTGCCGTATTCCCGTGTTATGATTCATCAGCCCTTGGGCGGTGCACAGGGCCAGGCAACGGAGATTGAAATCCATGCCCGTGAAATCCTGCGTATACGTGAAGAAATGAACCAGGTACTGGCAAAGCATACCGGTCAGACAGTGGAAAAAATTGCTGCCGATACCGAGCGCGATCATTATCTGACGAGTAAAGAAGCTAAGGAATATGGCCTGATTGATGAGGTTGTTTCCCGTAGTAAATCTGCAGAGTAAGATATACTATAAGGAGATTTAAAAATATGAATTTTGATGAAGGACATGATGGAAAACCATGCTGTTCCTTTTGCGGCAAGCGTGAAGGTCAGGTAAAAAGACTGATTTCCGGTCGTGGTGTATTTATCTGCGATGAGTGTGTCGACTTCTGCAAATCCATGCTTGACGAGGAAAAAGAAAGCGATGCTGCCGAGCAGTTGGCGAATGCAGCTGATCTGCCGAAGCCTCAGGAAATTAAGGCAATCTTAGATGAGTATGTTATTGGTCAGGATGAGGCTAAAAAAACCTTGTCCGTAGCGGTATATAATCATTACAAGAGAATCAACTACGAAATCCAGAATCCGGAGTCCAAACGCGACTTGGAGCTGCAGAAATCCAATATTCTGATGCTTGGTCCTACCGGCAGCGGCAAAACACTGCTCGCCCAGACTCTGGCAAAGATTCTGCAGGTTCCCTTTGCTATTGCTGATGCTACTACCTTAACGGAAGCAGGCTATGTAGGCGAGGATGTTGAAAACATTCTGCTCAAGCTTATCAGCAATGCCGATTATGACATTGAAGCTGCTCAACGTGGCATTATCTATATCGACGAGATTGATAAAATTGCCCGTAAATCCGAAAACGTTTCCATTACCCGTGATGTTTCCGGTGAAGGTGTTCAGCAGGCTCTGCTGAAAATCCTTGAAGGTACTGTTGCCAATGTTCCGCCTAAGGGAGGACGTAAGCATCCGCATCAGGAGTTTATCAATATTGATACAACCAATATCCTGTTTATCTGCGGTGGTGCCTTTGCTGGACTGGAGCATATCATCAATGCCCGCGTAGGTAAGAAAAACCTGGGCTTTGGCGCTGATATCCGCCGTAAGGAAGAGGTTGATAACGAGGCTGTATTTGCCAAGGTATTGCCTGAGGATATCATGAAGTTCGGTATTATTCCGGAATTTGCAGGACGTATGCCGGTAGTAGTAACACTCAATCCGCTGGATGAGGCTGCACTGGTACAAATACTGACTGAGCCGCGTAATGCGTTGGTTAAACAATACCAGCGTTTCCTGGAAATGGATGGCGTGGATTTGGAGTTTGAGCCGGGTGCTCTGACTGCTATTGCTGAGGAAGCATTGAAACGTAATGCCGGAGCGCGTGGCCTGAGATCTATTATTGAATCCACCATGCGTAACGTAATGTATGATGTTCCTTCCCGTGATGATGTAACAAAGTGCATTGTTACTGAAGCTACTATACGCCAGCATTGCGAGCCGCAAATGCTTACAAAATAACAAAATATCTAAGGGGGAAGGGTTAATATACCTTCTCCCTTATTTTATCGCTGTGGCAAGTATGCCTGTGTGCGTACTGCCAATAAATTTCTCTCTTGTTTTGGGAGCTTAAGGAGGGATTATATGGCTAATTTGATAATTACAAAGCCCCTTCTTGCTTTGAGGGGCGTCTTGATTTTTCCTGGCATGATTGCCAATCTGGATGTCGGCCGAGAAAAATCTATAGCTGCTATTGATGCAGCCGAAGGTACGGACAAGCAAATTATTCTGGTTGGGCAAAAACAGCCTGAGCAGGAAAATGTTGCTGCCGATGATTTATATGAATGGGGCGTTCTGGCTAATATCAAGCAAAGGCTGCAGCTGCCTAACGGTGCTGTGCGCTTGCTGGTAGAAGGCCTGGAGCGCGTACATGTGCTGAATACGGTAGAGGTTCATGAGAATGAGCAGGATTTCTTTGTCGGTGAGGTAGAAGTAGTTCCTGCTGACGATGCGGTCGATGCCGAAGCAGAAGGCCTGCGTCGTCTGCTGCTGGATGCCTTTGAGCAATGGGTACTGCTTACGAAAAAGGTTAATCCCGATACGGTGCAGTCTCTTAAATCTCGTACTGACTTAAGCAAGGTGCCTGATATTATTGTTGGTTATCTGCCGCTGTCTTTGACCGAAAAGGAAGAGCTGCTGGAAATGGCGCCGCTGAAGCTGCGTCTGCGTAAATTATACGAGATTCTGGTGCGTGAGCAGGAAATTGCCGATGTAGCCAAAAATATTTCCGAGCAGGTACACCAGCAGGTGGAACAGAATCAGAAGGAATATTATCTGCGCGAGCAGATTAAGGCCATCAGCAAGGAGCTTGGCGAAAACGAAGACGTGCAGGCAGAAATCGCTGACTACAAGGAGCAGATGTCCAAGCTGAAGATGCCGCAAAACGTTGCGGAAAAAATCAACAAGGAGTTGGGACGTCTGGCGAAAATGCCGCCGATGACGCCGGAGGGAGCGGTAATCCGCACCTATATTGATTCTCTGCTTGCGTTGCCTTGGGGCAAATTCACCAAGGATAATTTTGATATAGATAAGGCGCAGGATGTTCTTGATAAGGATCACTACGGCCTAAAGAAGGTTAAGGAGCGCATTCTGGAGTATCTGGCGGTACGTGCGTTGTCCAAGAGCACACGCGGACCTATTCTGTGTCTGGTAGGACCTCCGGGCGTAGGCAAAACAAGCTTGGCAAGCAGTATTGCCAAGGCTATTAAGCGTAAATTTACCCGTATTTCTTTGGGTGGTGTGCGTGATGAAGCTGAAATCCGCGGTCATCGCCGTACCTATATCGGTTCTATGCCGGGACGTATTATTCACGGTATGCAGACTTGCGGCTGCATGAACCCGGTATTCCTGCTGGACGAGATTGATAAAATGGCTTCTGATTTTCGTGGCGATCCGGCTTCAGCGCTGTTGGAGGTGCTTGATCCGGAGCAGAACAACAGCTTCAGTGATCACTTTATTGAATTCCCGTTTGATTTGTCACATGTATTCTGGATTGTAACGGCAAATGCCGTAGATACTATTCCGCCGGCTTTGCTGGACCGTCTGGAGATTATCCAGTTGAGCAGCTATACTGATGAAGAAAAGGTTAAGATTGCCCAACTGCATCTGCTGCCGAAAGAGCTGAAGCTGAACGGCCTGGAAAAATATAAGGTCAGCGTCAGCGAAAAGGCTATCCGCCGTGTAATTCACGACTATACCAGGGAAGCAGGCGTACGTAATCTGGAGCGTAAGCTGGCAGGCATCTGCCGTAAGGTTGCGTTCAAAATCGTCAAGGGCAAGAGTAAGGGCGCTCAGGTAACAGAAAAGAATCTGGAAAAATATCTGGGACCCGTTATTTACCTTGATGATGATATCAGCCTGAAATCAAGTGTCGGCGTTGCCAATGGCCTGGCATGGACAAGTGTCGGCGGCGAGCTGCTGAAGGTAGAAGTACTGGCGTTTAAGGGGAAGGGCAACCTCACGCTTACAGGTCAGCTGGGCGATGTAATGAAGGAGTCGGCTCAGGCCGGTTATACCTATATCCGCAGCCGTGCGGAAGCGCTGGGGATTGCAGCTAACTTTGGTGAAACGATGGATATCCATATCCACCTGCCGGAGGGCGCTGTGCCGAAGGACGGACCGTCTGCCGGCGTAACAATGGTTACTGCCATGGTATCGGCGCTGACAGGTAAAAAGGTTAAAGGCAAGTTGGCGATGACCGGCGAAATTTCCCTGTCCGGCAAGGTATGGCCTGTTGGCGGTATTAAGGAAAAAATGCTGGCGGCTTATCGCTATGGCGTAAAGACAGTACTGCTGCCGAAGCGCAATATGCAGGATCTGGACGAGCTGCCGGAAAATATTCGTAAGGAAATGCAGTTTATACCTGTTGAGCATCTTGATGATGTTTTGAAGCTGGCATTGGAGGATAAAAATGAGTAAAGATAATTGGGATATTATCCGTGCTAAATATGTGGCCTCTGCAGTACGTGCAGACCAATATCCGCAGCCTGCTCTTATTGAGGCTGCCTTTATCGGCCGCAGTAATGTCGGCAAATCGTCGCTTATCAATTCACTCTGCCGCCGCAACGGCCTGGCACGCGTAAGCTCTACTCCGGGCAAAACGCAGACCATCAACTTTTACGAGCTGGAGGCTAAGCGCGTAGTTGAGGGTGAGGATGAAAGAGCCTCCTTTTATCTGGTAGATTTACCCGGCTACGGCTTTGCTAAAACAAACCATAATAATAAGGACCAATGGTCCGGCTTTATCAGCAAATATTTATCCGGCAGTGAAAACCTCGGTGTAGTCTGCCAGCTGATTGATATCCGCCATAAGCCTATGGACAGCGATATGGAATGCTTTAACTGGCTGCGCAGCTGCGGCATGAAGGTACAGGTTGTACTGACAAAATCCGATAAGCTGTCTAAAAATGCGGCCATGTCCCAAAAGGCGCTTTTTAAGCGCGAAATGGGCCTGAAGGAGCATGAGATTATCACTTATTCCTCCTCACAGCATACCATGCGCGGCGAGCTGATTGAACGCATTATGAATGCTTTATCCGCTAACGGTGTAGAGCAGGAGTAAAAGGTATGTTTTTAAACCGCTTATTGCTTTTTATCATGGCGCTTTGCCTGGGCAGCCTGCTGGTACGCATGCATCTGCCGATACCGTTTTTACTGGGCGGCTTGCTGACTGCTCTGCTTTGCAAAACACTGACGCATCGCAGCGATGTGAGCTGGCCAAAGCAATGGCGTGAATATGCATTGATGGTTGCAGGCTATGGTATCGGTTCTACCTTTACCTCGGACACTTGGAATAACTTTCTGGCTGAGCTGGTTGGTGTAGCGGAAGCAACGATAGTGATTTTGGCGGCCAGTATCGCCTTGGCCTTTGTTACGGCAAAGCTAGCGCGGGAAAACCTCAAAAGCTGTGTTATGGGTATGCTTCCCGGCGGCATGACGCTGACGATGTTGCTTTGCGAAGAGGATAAAGAAGTAAATCCCAACATTGTTATGGTGATGCAAGTGCTGCGTCTGCTGGGTGTAGTTATTACCGTGCCGTTTCTTGTAATCTGGCTTTTGCATGCGCAGGTGACGGGCAGCAGCGTAGCATTGCCCAATCATGGCGGAGTGCATTGGCTTGTTGTAGTGCCCTTGTCTATATTGGGCAGCTTTATAGCAACCCAAATACATATGCCGACGCCGAAACTGTTAGGACCGATTTTGGCTACGGCTGCATTTTCTGTCTTTGACGGCGGTGTGCAGCCTGTGCCTTTTTGGCTCATGGCGGCGGCGCAGGCCAGCATCGGTCTGTTTATGGGTATGCAGCTTGATGCGGACCGCATCGTAAAAACAGAAAAAATGGTGCCCTATATTCTTATCGGTACGGCGATACTCATTGTTGTGAGCATCGGTATGGCTAATGTGCTTTCCGCACGCTACGGTTTTTCGCTGGTAACGGCGTTCCTGGCGATGGCGCCGGGAGGTATAGCTGAAATGTCTTTGGCCGGTATGAGTATGGGTGAGAATGTGTCGATTATCCTGACCTATCAGCTGGTGCGAGTGCTGGTGATAAATATCTTTATCCCGCCGCTGCTGGCATGGTGGTTTAAGGCTAAGCAGGCATAATTTTAGAGGATTGCAGAAAAATTTTTCATGATTTAAGAAAAATTTTTCTTGCAGTCCTCTTTGTTTTTTTGTATGTAAAATCCTTGTAAAATCGCATGGCGTAAGGCTTTGAAGGATTACAAACATCTATCGGGACATAAAAAGTCCATAGTGGACAAAAACGTCATAAGGTGTTATACTTAATGCATATTAAGGCAAGACCTTAAAATAAAGCAGAAGGGATGATATAAAAATGACTTTGGAAAAATTTGTTGAAACTCTGTGCAACTTTAAATGGTATATGATTCACTGATTTTGGGAGGTGAGAATAATGCTGGAAAAATTTGTCAAAGCTTTATATGAAATGAATTTCTACTATATCCATTAACAGGTGGTATAACAAAATGCAGATTGCTAAATCGTAAGAACGCTTGCAGCTGAGCTGTAGGCGTTTTTTATTGCCTTAAAGCCGGTTGCTGCTGATATAATAGATTGTTTATTGTATTATATGTAAATTAAACACAAAGAACAGTTAATCAGAAACGGACACAAATATACATAAGACTGTTACATACATGGAATACAAATACAAAAATAAAAATCCATGAAAAAGGTTGACAAGGTAAATAGTAACTGCTATAATTAAGACAACAAGTTGATATTGATATTACAGGTGCGAAAGCTCAATAGAGAAGCCGGTGAAATTCCGGCACGGTCCCGCCGCTGTGACGTGGAGCGTGTTTTGTTTATACCACTGGAGGGGTCCTCTGGGAAGGTGAAACACGTGAAGAAGCGAAGCCAGAAGAACTGCCTGTAAGATGCATCGTCGTTTGACCTGCGAGAGACGGGGAGAGATGTCGTAGAGCTGTAGTATAGGCTTGTGCGCCTAGTAGCTTTTGATATTTCGCCGTTTTTCAAAAGTCCTGCCCATATTGGGTAAAGGATTATTTTTGAGAAACGGTTTTCTGTTTCTTATGCCATTGAAGGTCACGTGATGGCTGTGACCTTTTGGAGAGTGGCCGGGCCATCGATGCTATCTGTCATACTTGTCCGCGATACTGGACATATCGTGTTTTTCAAATCCCATTCTCAAATTTTTCTTTTAGCTGAGAACATTTCCTTTCTCCTCTCAAGTACGACAGCGTAGGGGTGCGCTGTCGTGCTGACAATCCAGCCATCACAAATGTGGTGGCTTTATTTTTTGCTGTTTAAAGGGAGGTTATTGATATGAAAGAATTATATTTGGCAGGCAAAATTGCTGAACTGCTTGCAGCCTTTGAAGGTATGAAAGGCGTTGAAGAAGTTGTTGCCGGACGTGCTAAAGCCAGCGGTGAGCTGGAAGTAAAGTGCGTACGTGTGCAATATAACCCCAAAAAGACAGATATCTGCGAGCTTTTGAAAAAATACTTCAATGAAGGGGTAAATCCCTATATTATTGCTGAAGATCCTTTGGAACAGGCTGCTGTTATTTATAAGGCGGCTGAAGATGTTCCGCAGATTGAATACTATGCCCGTTTTATGCAGAACCGCGGCGCAGAGCCGGGTGCTGCTTTAGGCAACATGATTCTTAATGATACTATGCCTGAAGAAAACGAGCTGCGCAGAGTCCAGATTAATTACGGACGTCTGCAGGAGTTCCTGGCAGATTAAACTGCCTGTTATTTTGTTATATACGGCCTGGACAACCGTGACCGTGTATATAAATGCTGTTTGCTTCTTAAAATCTATCCAAGCAAGGATGCGGCACATGTCCCCTGATGACCGGGTGAGAGCGGTCGGATAGCAGCTGCATCAGCAGACGAGATTGGCTGGAGGTGATATGCGTTTCAGCTTGGTGCTGTGAGCTTTTTCACAGTAATGATTAAATTATTAAAGGAGGATTATTTGAATGGCTGATGAACAACAAAAAACTGCAGCAGTCGTTGATGGCGAAAGACCGTTGACAGACAAAGAACTGGAAGCCATGTTGCGTAAGTCAGAGAAAGTAACCGAATTCCCGGAGGTAACTTTTGATGAATTTACCGAACCCACCTGGGATGAATGGGTGGAGGCATGTAATGTACTGTTGAAGGGCAAACCCTTTGACAAGATCATGTATACCAAAAACTACGAGGGCATTACCTTTGACCCGATTTATACTCGTAAAGGCACTGATGCAATTCTGCCGACCAACGATTATCCCGGTATGGGCGATTTCCTGCGTGGCGCAACTGTTAACGGTTATGTACACGAGCCCTGGGGCATTGCACAAGCCTGCGATGAAACCCTGCCGGCTGAAAACAACGAGCTGCTGAAGGAAGAAATTTCCAAGGGCTCCACTGTTTACAATATCAAACTGGATACTGCAACCAAAAACGGCGTAGACGTTAAAGATGCAGAAAAACCCGGCGATATTGGCGTGAACGTTACTACCGTTGAAGATATGAGCGTTCTGCTGGATGGTCTGAAACTTGACAAATATCCTATTATGATGTACACCGGTGCCGGCGCTAAAAACCTGCTGGCTCTGACTGTTGCTGCTCTGAAGGGCGCTGGTCATGATGTAAAAACCCTGCGTGGTGTTATCGGCGGCGACCCGATTGGCGAGCTGGTAAAAACCGGTAAAACCGAAACCTCTCTGGATGCTTTGTATGATGAAATGGCTGAAACCATTAAATTTGCTAAAGCTAATACTCCGGAGCTGCGCACTGTTTTCATCAACAGTGATGCTTACACCGATGGCGGTGCGGAAGCAGTACAAGAGGTTGCTTACACCTTCGCTACTGCAGTTGAATATGTACGTCAAATGCAAAAACGTGGCGTTGAGCTGCACGATATTGCTAACTCCCTGTACTTCTGCTTCAACCAAGGTGCTAACTTCTTCATGGAAATCGCAAAACTGCGTTCCCTGCGTATGATCTGGGCAGCTATTATGGAAGCATTCGGTGCTGAAGAAGCAGACCGTGCTATTAAGGTTCATGGCCGTTGCGCTCGCTTCACTAAAACCGTTGTTGACCCGTATGTTAACATGCTGCGTAACTGCACCCAAACCTTCTCCAGCGTTGTAGGCGGCGTTTGCACTTATGACAATCCGCCGTTTGATGAGCTGATCCGTAAAGGCGACGTATTCTCCCGTCGTATCGCTCGTAACCTGCATGTAATGCTGCAAGAAGAATTTGGTATGCTGAGCCCGATCGATGCTGCTGGCGGTTCCTGGGGCGTTGAAACCCTGACCAAACAGATTACCGAAAAAATCTGGGCTGAGTTCCAAAAAGTTGAGGAAATGGGCGGCATCATTAAAGCTCTGGAAGCTGGCTATCCGCAAGCACAAGTTGCTGAAGTTCTGGCTAAGCGCTTCAAAGCTCTGGAAATGCGCAGCGACCGTGCTGTTGGCGTAAACATGTACCCGAACATGACCGAAGAACCGCTGGAGCGCCGCGAAGAGGACACTCCGAAACTGAAGAAAGAACGCGAAGCTGCTGTTGCTGCTTACGTTGCTGATATCGACACCAACTACCTGGCTGGCAAGCTGGCTGCTGTTGAAACTGTTGAAGGCGCAATCGAAGCATTCAGCAATGGTGCTACTATCGGCCAGGTTGCTGCTGCATCCTGCAAGCCTGAAGCTCCGGAAGTCGTTGAAGCAATCGCTGCTCATCACTGGACCGAGCGCTATGAAGCACTGCGTTTCGAAACTGAAGACTATGTTAAGAAAACCGGCAAAAATGTTGAAGTATTCCTGTGCAACATGGGACCGATTCCTCAACATAAAGCTCGTGCCGATTTCTCCACCTCTTTCCTGCAGGTTGGTGAATTCAACGTTCATCTGAACGATGGTTTCCAAGACGGCGAAGATGGCGATCAATACGAAAAATGCCTCAAAGCTTTCAAAGAAGGCGACTACGATGTTGCAGTTATCTGCTCCACCGATGCTACCTATCCGGAAATCGTTCCGAAACTGGCTCCGATGATTAAAGCAGCTATGAAACCGTCCGCTACTCTGTTCCTGGCCGGCGCTGCTCCGAAAGACCTGGAACAAGTTTACAAAGATGCTGGCGTTGACGATTTCATCAGCGTAAAAGCTAACTGCTTCCAAACTCTGAAGATGCTGCAAAAGAAGAAAGGGATGATTGAATAATGAGCATTAATCCGGATTTCACTAAAGTAGCCCTTCCTGATCATCCTTCTTGTTCTTATGACGAATGGAAGAAAAATCTGGAAGAAAAAATGGGCGAAAATTATGATGCCCTTTATGATACTACCTTGGAACGTATTCCTAAAGCTCCACTGTACACCAAGGATATCTATGATAAATGTAACCATTTGGACTTCATGAGCGGTATTCCTCCGTTCCTGCGTGGTCCTTACTCCACAATGTATGTATTCCGTCCGTGGACTGTACGTCAATATGCAGGTTTCTCCACTGCGGAAGAATCCAACGCATTCTATCGTCGTAACCTGGCTGCAGGCCAAAAAGGTCTGTCCATCGCGTTCGACTTGCCGACTCACCGCGGCTATGACGCTGACAACCCGCGTGTAGTTGGTGACGTTGGTAAAGCAGGCGTATCTGTTTGCTCCATGCTCGATATGAACATCCTGTTCTCCGGTATTCCTCTGGATCAGATGTCTGTATCCATGACCATGAACGGCGCAGTACTGCCTGTACTGGCATTCTTCATCGTATCCGGTGAAGAACAAGGCGTTGATAAATCTATCATGGCTGGTACCATTCAGAACGATATTCTGAAAGAGTTCATGGTACGTAACACCTACATTTATCCGCCTGCTATGTCTATGCGTATCATCGGTGATATTTTCGAATATACCACCAAATATATGCCTAAATTCAACAGTATTTCCATTTCCGGTTACCATATTCAAGAGTGCGGCGCAACCTGCGACCTTGAATTAGGCTACACTCTGGCCGATGGTATGGAATATATCCGTACCGGTGAAGCTGCAGGCCTGCCTGTAGACGCATTCGCAAAACGTCTGTCCTTCTTCTGGGATATGGGCAAAAACTACTTCATGGAAGTTGCTAAAATGCGTGCTGCTCGTGTTCTGTGGGCTAAGATTCTTAAGAGCTTCGGCGCTAAGAACCCGAAATCCATGGCACTGCGTACTCACAGCCAGACTTCCGGCTGGTCTCTGACCGAACAGGATCCGTTCAACAACATCTCCCGTACTTGTATGGAAGCTATGTCTGCTGCTCTGGGCCATACCCAATCCCTGCATACAAACGCACTGGACGAAGCTATCGCACTGCCGACCGACTTCTCCGCTCGTCTTGCTCGTAACACCCAGCTGTACATCCAGGATGAAACCAAAGTCTGCAAGATTATCGATCCGTGGGGCGGTTCCTACTATGTTGAATACCTCACCAACGAAATCATTCGCCGTGCTTGGGCTCATATCCAGGAAGTTGAAGCACTCGGTGGTATGGCAAAAGCTATTGCAACCGGCCTGCCGAAGATGCGTATCGAAGAGTGCGCAGCTCGTCGTCAAGCTAACATCGATAGCGGTAAAGAAACCATCGTTGGCCTGAACAAATATCGTCTGGCTAAGGAAGATCCTCTGAACGTACTGTCCATCGATAACACCGCTGTACGTAACGCTCAGATTAAACGTCTGGAAAAACTGAGAGCAGAACGCGACAACGACGCTGTTGCACGCGATCTGGAAGCTATTACCCGCGCAGCAGAAACCCGTGACAACGGCAACCTGCTGGAAATGGCTGTACAAGCTGCTCGCGACCGTGCTTCCCTCGGTGAAATTTCTGACGCAGTTGAAAAAGTATCCGGTCGTTTCAATGCTGTAATCCACACTGTATCCGGTGTATACTCCAGTGAATTCAGCGGCAACGATGACATGGAAAAAGCTACCAAACTGGCTGATGAGTTTGAAAAACTTGAAGGCCGTCGTCCTCGTATCTTCCTGGCTAAAATGGGCCAAGACGGTCATGACCGCGGACAAAAAGTTCTGGCAACCTCCTTCGCTGATATGGGCTGGACCGTCGACGTTGGTCCTCTGTTCCAGACTCCGGAAGAATCTGCACAAGACGCTGTAGATAACGACGTTGATATGGTTGGCTTCTCTTCCCTGGCTGCAGGTCATAAAACCTTGCTGCCGGCAATCGTTGAAGAACTGAAGAAACGTGGCCGTGAAGATATCATGGTATGTATCGGCGGCGTAATTCCTGCACAGGATTACGACTACCTGTATGAACATGGTGCAGCAGGCATCTTTGGACCTGGTACCAACATTCCTAAGTGCTGCATCCAATTACTGCAAATGTTGGTTGACCGTGCAAAAGCTGAACACGCTGAAGACTGAGGTGATATAAATGCCTGAAACTGGTGAAAAAGATATTAGGCCGAGTTGGGTACCCCTGAAAAAAGATCCTAACTTTGCCTGCTCTGTAATGGGCGGGATTGACAGTGCCGTAAACGCTGTCAGCGAGGAGAAGTATAACCCTGTGGATAATATTAGGAAATTCCCCTTGAGGAAAAAACCTAGTCCGGAAGAGTTAATAAAAGGAGTCAGTGAAGGCGATCGTAAAACCTTATCTCAAGCTATTACTCTTATAGAAAGCAATGCACCGAGGGATTTTGATAAAGCACAGCGTGTCCTGCAGGCTCTCCTGCCGCGTACAGGCAAAGCTTTGCGCATCGGCATTTCCGGTGTACCGGGTGCCGGCAAAAGTACTTTTATCGAGTCTTTTGGCCAGATGCTGTGTCATCAGGGCTACAAGGTCGCAGTTCTTGCTGTCGATCCTACCAGCTCTATTACCGGTGGCTCTATTTTGGGTGATAAAACGCGTATGCAGATGCTTTCGCGTGAACCAAATTGTTTCATCCGTCCGTCCCCTGCAAAGGGTACCTTGGGCGGCGTTGCCCGTAAAAGCCGTGAAACCATGCTGCTTTGCGAGGCTGCAGGCTGTGACGTTATCTTAGTAGAAACCGTAGGTGTAGGCCAGTCCGAAATCACTGTCCGTTCGATGGTTGACTTCTTTATGCTGGTAGTACTGACCGGTGCCGGTGATGATTTGCAAGGCATCAAGAAAGGCATCATGGAGGTTGCCGACGCTATCGTTGTCAACAAAGCCGATGGTGACAATCTGCCTAAAGCTATCGTTACCCAGGGTGAGTATGAGCGTATGATTGAATTCATCCGCCCTGCTACCGAAGGCTGGAAAACTCACGCCTACAGATGCTCTGCTTTGACCAAGGAAGGCCTGCTTGAGCTTTGGGCAGTAATGCGCAAGTTCGAAAAGGTTACCAAGGAATGCGGTTCCTTCGACAAACGTCGTAAATCGCAGACTATTTCTTGGGTTAACAGCATGATTGACGAGCATTTACATAACCTGTTCTTTGAAGACCCGATGATTAAAGGACGCTTACCGGCAGTAATGGAAGCAGCTGTTAATGGCGTGGTATCCCCAAGTCAGGCTGTTACCGAGCTGATTAATGCCTTTGATATTGATCGTGCTTCAATGAGGCATCGCAATCAAAACAAATAAAGTCCGGCAAGAAAGCACCCTGTGGTGATTTTTGACCGGCAAGCTAAAGGCTGTCATTGATGAAGTTTCATCAGTGACAGCCTTTTTGTTATATAATGCCTTGCGGATGCTGCAAAAGGACATTACTGCAAGGGAAAATATGATGTTAACCGGATCAAAGGCTGCGAAGATTTGCCCCGAAAAGAGTAAGAGATGCTAATTCTTTTGTTGTCAATAAATAAGTGCATCTTTAGTAATATGAGTTCTTACAATAATTTTTTAGGGAACTTTTTCGCTAAAGTCTTGACATTCTTAATCGGACTTAGTATAATTAAAAGCAACAAATCAATATTTCGTATGAAGCGCTAATTGGTGAAAATCCACACGGTCCCGCCGCTGTAACAGGCTTGCCTGGAGTCAGCAAAGTACTTCGTATAAGCATATGCTTGACCTGCGAGCGACAGGAGAAGATGTTAACAGACAAGATACTGTTTATGTGAGAGTGGCAGCTATCTTAATTGTGCGCATTAACCGTCTTTGCTTGCAAAGACGGTTTTTTTCAACTATCAAATGTGGGTCGAAATATTGATTTCCCAAACACTAGAACAAACTAAGCAAATCGGACAATTTGCTGTTCTGTTACGTAAAGATTTTTCAAATTCTCCTTCTCCTCCAATTTTATCGTGTGTGGCTTGTTACAGGGGTGTGGCAATGCAACAATAAAAAAACCGCCGGGTAAGGCGGCTTTTTTATTGCCGTGCGCAAGGAAAGCATAAGCATAGTATGATAAACAAAAAAACCGCCGTGAGGCGGTTTTTTATTTTATAAAGATGAGTTTTTCAGGACTTCATCCAGGTTGCATACCTGCTGTGAATTACGTGTCTTGGAATAGAATTTGAGGAAATGCTGGGCAACGACGGAAAGCGGTCTGTCTTTAACCTTTACTACGGTCTTGTAAACGTCTGCCTTGATGTCGGATATAGGACGGGTGATAAACTCTTCACCAAGGTCCTCTCCGGACTCTACAGGCACGATAGAAACGGCTGCCTTGACGCGTGTCCATTCCAATGTAGTGCTGCGGGTTGTGCTGGTGCAGGTGATACGCGGTACGATGGATGCCTGCGCACAGGCCTTGAGAAAGATTTCGGAGCAGCCGGAGCTGATGCTCAGAGGTACATCCTTTAATTCCTTAAGGGTGACAACCTTTTTGCTGTCGTCCAAAAAAACAGAGTTTTTATGGAAAACGGCTGTAAGCTCTTCATCGCGACGGAAGAGAACCTCAAAGTTATCCTGATGCTCAACAGGTACGCTCAAAATTCCCAGCTCGGTAATACCATTAAGCATTTGCTGTGTCTGTTCGTTTATGCTTGCTTCAAACAGCTCACATTTGATATTAGGATAAAGAGTACAGAAATCCTTGAGTGAGGATTTGATGAATAAAGCACTGCGGGAGTTGGCAATGCTGAAACGCAGCGTACCTACAACACCGCCCATGATGTTTTCGATTTCGCTTTTGGCAAGATCCTCCAAAGCACACATATATTTTGCTTTTTGGTAGAGGACGCGTCCTGCCTCGGTCAGGAGAATCTGACGGCTGCCGCGGGTGGTAATTATCAGCTTGGTGCCGAAATAGTTTTCCAGGGCACGCAGCTGCTTGCTGAGGGCAGGCTGAGCGATATGCACGTAATCAGCCGCACCGGTAAAGCTGCCGGCTTCGATAATTGCCAAAAAGTTTCTGTAATTGTCTAATTCCATGTTTTGCAGACCTCCAACTAATACTAAACTTATGTAAAATAGAAACAATAATAGATTCTAAATATGGGTATAATACAATTAGTTTATCATATTGCTAGTACATTTTCAAGAAATTCAACGATTAAGGCTATTATAGAACAGAAGAATGGCAAAAAGCAATAATAAATTGTCATATCTATAATTCCTATTAGCTATTTTTCTTATTAAGCAATATCTGTTATACTAAATGCGTATAAAGCAGGGGCCTTATACAGAGCAAATTGACAAATTGACTTATTCAAAGCAAAGGAGAGAACAATCATGGCTGAAACAAAAATGGCAGTCGAAAAAGAAACCGGTTTATTCGCACATCTGTGCCGTCAACGCAACGGTGCAGCAAAAGTATTCCCGCATTGTGGTGAAAAAGGCTTTGCCTTCAGCAAAAGAGTACAGGGCTTCAAACTGAGCGAAGCATCCCTGAAAGCATTAAAAAGAGGTTAAGAAGAAAGATGAGCTTTGTACTGAACTATCTCAAAGAGTTGGACAGAGAATACTATAGTAAATGGTTTAAGAATATTTTGCTTTAAGCTTTAAACAGCAGCATTATAATATGCCAGTCCGCGAGCGATGACGTTATAGCCTACCTCCTTGTACGTCGTTGGCAGACTGGCTTTTTGTTTGCCTAAAATATTCCTGACGGATATATGAATAATGCTGCATAGGTATTTTTATTTCGTCGATAATTGTCGTATAATATAGAACTGCCTGCTATAAAAAACAAGTAGAAGTCAGTTACGAAATACATTTAATTACTTTCTGAAATATACTTAATTCATATAACTTCTATTCCAATTGGGTATTTTTATTATTTTGGAATATGTTGTATAATCTCTAACAGTGAAAGGCACTCTCCAAAAGGAACAAGAAAGGAGCTGATAAGTTTTGGACATTGCACTTATCATGAATGATGAAAAAGAAGATTCTAAGATTCGGGAGTACCTGAAACAGGTAGACAAAAAGTTTTACTATCGAGCTATCGAGAACAGGAAAAAGGAAGGTAAAGTCTTCCCGCATCGAGGCGAAGATGGCAAGCTCTTTGTAAACACTTTTCAATATGTAAACCTATTTAAGAAGAAATAAGTGGAGGGAAATTTTTATGACACCAGCAATTAAATGCTTGATTTTGTTAGCAGTAGTTGCACTGTTATTCGTTACCGAAATGATTCCGCTGGCAATGACCGCGGTTCTGGCTGCTATAGCCTGCAGTGCATTGGGCCTGGTTCCTGAGAACCAAATCTTCCTTGGCCTGGCAGATTCTACTGTAGTTCTTTTTGGCGGTATGTTCGTCGTTGGCGCTGCTATGTTTTACACCGGTCTTGCTCAAAAGCTCGGCGGTGCTGTAGTAAAGCTGTTTGGTACTAATGAAAACAGCCTGATGTTTGGTATTATGATTATTGCAGCTGTTATGTCTGCGTTCCTGTCTAACACCGGTACCACTGCTTGCCTGATTCCTGTAGTTATGGGTATCTGCGCACAAGCAAAGCTTTCCGCTTCCCGTCAGCTGATGCCGTTGGCTTTCGCTGCCGGCCTTGGCGGTACCTGCACCCTGATTGGTACCCCGCCGAACATTCTGGCAAACGTTGCTCTGAAAGCAGCCGGCATGCCGGAGCTGCAATTTGGCTTCTTTGAATATGCCTACATCGGTATTCCTATTACTGTTGCCGGCATCGTTTACATGATGTTCCTTGGCAAATACATCCTGCCGGAAGCTAAAACCGATGAGGTTGCAGATGTAGAGCAGGAAATTGATGCTACTAACACTACTCCTAAAAAACAGATGATCTGCGGTATCATCATGGTTGGCGTTATCGGTTCTATGGCAACCAGCGTAGTTCCTCTGGAACTGGCTGCTGTTGTCGGAGCGGTACTGTGCGTACTGACAGGCTGCATCACTGAAAAACAAGCCTATAACTCCATCGACTGGATTACCATCTTCCTGTTTGCAGGCATGATTCCTGTTGCAACAGCTATGAACACCAGCGGCGCTGGCAAGCTGATTGCTGAATTCACCGTAAGCCTGATGGGCGGTAACCCGTCTCCGTACCTGGTAACTGCTGTACTCTTCGGTTTGGCAGTTATCCTGACTCAGTTCATGAGCAACACTGCTTCTAAAGCTCTGCTGTGCCCGGTTGGCATTGCACTGTCCACTCAAATGGGTGCATCTCCGAAAGCTGTACTGATGGCAATCCTGATTGCTTCCAGCTGTGCATTCGCTTCTCCGGTAGGTACTCCTCCGAACACCCTGGTACTTGGCCCTGGCAAGTACAAATTCATGGATTATGTTAAATGCGGCGGCGGTCTGGTAGCAGTCAGCATGATTGTTGCAATCATCGTTATTCCTATCGTATGGCCGTTCTTCCCGACTGCAGCATAATTAACTAAAGACTCAGGTCTTACCACCTTTCTTAAAATGTCTGCAACGCTCCCAAATGGGAGCGGTCAGCAGACATAAATTGGATAGAGAACAATTTATTATAGACGGGGCGGAAGCTGCCCTGACGCACAAAGCTTCAAAGATGCTTACAATTACAAATTCCTTCTTTCTGTATATATTTGCTTAGGGGACATTGGCAGTATATATAGGATATAAATGAAAAGACTACCCTTCGTCATGTTGGACAGAGCATGGCGGAGGGTAGTTTTAATTTTGTACGGCAGGTAAAATATATCACTGCTATATGTACATTCAATCAATGTCCAGAAAAGGCAACTGCTATGACAACTGTATTATGGAAACTTTCTTTGGCAGATTTAAAAACGAGATGTTTTACGTATTTGAAAGTGATATTTTGGCGCAGTCGCATATTTCGAGTGGACCAACGTTATGAGGAAAGATTCAGTTGTTAAGAAATACTTAATAACTGTCAATGATGGGAAGAACTATAGTACGAAGCACCATTTAAAAGCTCCTTCAAGATATTTGTATAGCTTGACGGCAGGGGTATTTTTGGTATATCTTTAGTAGTATAGTAGACATGAAAGATTTCTTATGAAAATTATTTTAAGGTGAAGGTGGTGGCTTACATGAAAAAGAATCCAAATAAATGTCGTTTGCTGCGCGTTTTTGAATATATGCTGAATACAGACGAGGAACATCCTTTGAATGTGACAGAGATTCAACAGAAGCTGCTAGAGGATGGAACCTGCGATAAACTTCCGGACCGTAAGTCTATTTTACGGGACTGGGCAAGTATTAATGAGTGTGGTTATGAGCTGGAGAGCTGCGCAAACCATAATAAAGGCAAGTATATGAACGGTAAGCAGAGAACATTTGAAGGCTATCAGCTGAAAATGCTGGCGGACGCCGTTGCATCTGCGCGCTTTCTGGCAGCAGATGATGCACGTAAGCTGGGCGATGCAATTATGACTTTGGGCACGGAATCTGATAAAGAGCTGCTCAAAAAGGCTGTTATCCGTGACGAGAGTCTGAATGTGGCGACAAAGCAGGCTAAGTATAATTTTGACAGGATATTAGAGGCTATCCGCGAACGTAAGCAGATTAGCTTTCAATACAATGATAAGCATCTGGCAAAGCCTGCGCAGGAGGACTTGCGCAATGATGGTATGATATATTATGTCAGCCCCTATTATCTTGTGCCTGCGAAAAATGATTATTATGTGATTGCCTGCACAGGCGAATATAAAAATTTCAGCCATTACCGTGTTTCCCGTATGATTAATGTAAAGGAAACGGAGCTGCTAGCTAAAGATATCAAGCTCAATGAGACTTATAAAAAATTGTTGGCAGATGGCAAGGGCATTAGTGATTATCTGCGCGATCATATTAATATGTGGTTTGGTGATACGCAAAGGGTAAATTTGCATTGCAAGCAGCGGACACGGCTGGATGTATTGGGAACGTTTGGTAATCTGCTGAATATTAGTGACTGTAAAAACGACAAGGAATATTTTACGACCAGCGTGCAGGTGCAGGCTGACGGTGGATTTTTTAACTGGGTTGCAGGCATGGGCGGTAATGTGATTATTACAGGACCTGAGTGTGTGCGCGAAGCGTATAAAAAATATCTGGAAAGCCAGCTAGCATTGTATAAATAAGGCTTACATGTATATAGAGAAGGCGGGAATTATGACAGCAGGATTTTTGCTGATGATGTAGAAATAAGGCATAATAAAATATGTAAGGAGGTTATCAAGATGGCAAGTAAAAACATAAATATATTAAACAAACTAGATGTTGGAATAAGGAGTTTTCCAAAAGATATTGTGTTAGATGATAGTGAACCCAATAAATTGTTAATGAAATTAACAAAAGCAGCGGCTGGTTTTTCTAATCCTATTAATATGCAAGATAATAGAGCTTGTTTTGAAGCGTGGTGCTTGATTATAAAGGCTAAAACTAGCAATCCTGGTTTAGAAATTGAGTTAGATGTAAAAAATATAACGGTAGCTGATTACGATGGTAAACTACCGGAAAACGGACATTTAGGAAGATTTTTATATAGAATTTTAAAATTTAGTGAACAATATAAGAAGTGGTTTAAGCTTAGTCATGATTTAGAGGAAATAAAGGAAAAATTTAAAAACTATTTGGATAGCAACAAATTCGTAACTAGTGCACCTGATAAGGAACCAAAAGAAGATATAGCGAATTATAATTTAGAAAGTTATGTTGAATACTTGTTTTGTGACTCAATTAGTGCACAAAAAGATATTTTAAATTTGCCTAGTAGGACTACGATAGATAGACAATTACCTGTAAGCTTATTTGAGGGTACTAAACCAAGTACAACAAATGTAGTTTTTACACGTGGAAAATCTGCAGTAGATTTTTGGGCAGTAGATGGAGATACTATCAATGTCTATGAATTAAAAAGCGATAATCCTATGGTGGGCATAATTACGGAAATTTTCTTCTACAGCAATTATGTACATGATGTATTTATTAGCAAAAGTCTGGATCATGGCAAGGGGCACGTTACTACGCTTAAAGATAAAGAGGAAACGTACCGTAGTTATGATAAAATTGGCGGAAAAAAAGTGAAGGGAATAATGCTAAGTAATAGTAATCGTAAAGGGTGGCATTCAAGTCTTGATAAGCCAACTAGAAATAAAGTAAAAGAAATAATGAATAAGAATGATATGTCTGAAGCGATTCAATATGAATTTTTAGAATATCAGCTTAATCAGCTTAAAATTGGAGGATATTATATATCGAAGTAACTCCTTAAATTATGCATATCGAAGTCTTAACGTTTTGAACTGACCGCCTAAAGTTAGACCTAAAAATCTAACTTTAGGCGGTTTTTTTATAGCCAAAATTCTAGGCAGCTGGGGCGTTTTTAGTATCTCACGTTTAGTATTATATAAGCAAGGAGTAGAAAGGAGCGTAATCATGGCTACGAATATTGAATATCTACATGCAGACCAGATTGGCGGCTGCGTAACTTTAATTAGCACAGAGACAACGAAAATTTGTATTGATTTTGGTAAAAATCTTCCAGGAAGCAGGTATAAGGATGATGTAGAGGTTGTTGGCTTGACGTCTGGTGAAGCACAGTATGACGCAGTGTTCTTTACCCATTATCATGGTGACTACATTGGCTGCTTTGAGAAGCTGCTGCCAGATATTCCGCTTTATATGAGCAGCTTGTGTAGGGATGTTCTTATTAATACATACGCAGCCTTGGCTAGACACGATAACAAGTATAGTAAACAGGTGGAGCTTTTGCAGGACGCTGCACACACGCATATTATTTGGGCGCAGGATGTAATCAAGGTTGGGGATATTAAGGTTACGCCCTATACGATTGATCATTCTGCGACAGCGGCGATGATGTATCTTATCGAAACGCCGGATAAGCGTATTTTACATATGGGTGATTTTCGGACACATGGTTATATTGGAGATAAGCTGAAAAAGCTATTAAAATGCTATGTTCTGAAAAAACCTGTGGATGTGCTTATTACAGAAGGAACAAATCTTACACGGGAAGATAACTATTTAACCGAGGAGGAGCTGGCTCAGCAGGCTGGGGAATTGATGCAGCAGCATAAGCTGATTTTTTGCCTATGTGCGTCTACTAATTTTACGCGTTTACAGAAGTTTTACCGCATGGTCAGATGTAAGCGGAAAGATGTATTGTTAAATGGCTATATGCTGGCGCAGTTTAAAAGCTATTATAAATATAAGCAAGAGCTTTGCAATCGCTTATATCACAAGCAGGGCGAGAAGCCGTGGCAGCCTTATAAAATGTATACGCTTTTGCTAGATAAGGATTATCTGCATGATGACAGCACCTACCAAATACAAGATAGGCATCTGCAGGAACATGGAGCAGTTATTTTCGTGAGCGGGATGATGGCAGTGGCTACAATAAAGAAGCTTTGGGAAAAATATAAGGAATTACAACCGTTAATAATATACTCTCAGTGGCAAGGTTATATTAAGGATAAGGGAGCTGAATATTATAAAGAGGATTTAGCAAGGCTGTGTATACAATATCCTACAGTGCAGCTACATACTAGTGGCCATGCGTCTAAAAAGGTAATAGAAGAAATTATCAGGCTAGTTGATGCTCAGGAGTATACGGAAGTGATTCATTCAGAGAGGGCAGAGCTTATTGACAGGAGCAGTTTTGGCTGAGAGCTTAGAAATAAGCGATAACCGAGATTTGAGGAGGACTTTAAGATGACAGGTGTACAAAATTAATATTAGGCTACATTGGAGTCAAAATAGCTAATTTTCCCGAAGATATTGTGTTAGATTATATTGAACCCAATAAATTGTTAATGAAATTAAAAAAAGAAGCGGCGGGCTTTTCCAAGCAGCCTCTTGCTATGCAAGATGATAGAGCTTGTTTTGAAGCTTGGTGCCTGCTTATCAAAGCCAAAACTAATAAGCCAGAATTAGAAATTGAGCTAGATGTAGAAGGCATAACTAATGCTAGTTACCCTGGTGGAAAGCCAGCTAACGGATATATGGGAAAGTTTTTATATAGAATTTTGAAATTTAGCGAGCAATACACTATGTGGTTTAAGCTTGCCCCAACTTTAGAAGCACTAAAGGATAATTTTAAAATATATTTGGCTGGTCATAGCTTTGTAGCAAATGAGCCTGTAAAAGAAGCAGAAGAGGATCTCGCAAACTTGTTAAATATGGGGCTGGAAAGCTATGTTGCCTACTTATTGTGTGATTCAGAGAGTGCTAAAAGAAATATTTTAGCATTGACCAGAGAAGCTATAGTAGGCAGACAATTACCTGTAGGCTTAGTTGAGGGCAGCAAGGAGCTGTTTGGAGGAGAAGAAGCTGCGATAGATTTTTGGGCAGTGGATGAAAATACTATCAATGTCTATGAATTAAAAAGCAAAAAACCTATGCTGGGCATAATTACGGAGAGTTTCTTCTACAGTAATTATGTATATGATGTATTTATTAGCAAAAATCTGAATCATGGAAAGGGAAGCGTTGCACACGAAGCTGTAGCATACCGTAATTATGATAAAATTCAAGCAGCGAGAGTAAAGGGAATAATGATAAGTAATTATTGTACTGCGACACTACTAGCTATATTGGCTGGCACCAAATACGACATAGGGTGGCATAGGCTGCTTAATTCTGCAACTAGAGATGAAATTAAAAAGGTGATGAACAACAACGGCACTAACGGGAAAATACAATATGATTTTGTTAGCTATACACTAAAAGAACTTACAACTAACGCACCTAAAATATATTATATAGCAAAGCAGGTTCTTAAAGTATGTAGATGTTAGCTTTGTTAGTTTAGCGCTAAAAATTTTTGAATAAAAAAACAGCGGTGAAAACAACATTGAAATACTGTTTTCACCGCTCTTTTAAACGCTATAATATTTTTATGCAAACACATATTGCACCAGCAGCATATAGCCTATAGTGCCTGCTGCTATCGTCAGCAGCAGATTACGCAGGGTTGCCTGCAGGATAACTGTCAGCGCTACGGCAATGGCTTCGGGCAGGCCGTGGCTGCCGGTCATAATTTGCGTATCCTTGAGGGAGTAGACCACAAGCATGCCCATAACGGCCGCAGGCAACATTTTGCCTAAAAACGCTACTAATGGCGGCGTTTTTTTATTGGCCGGAAACAGGATGAAGGGCAGAAAACGCGTTAACATCGTGCCTGCGACAACGGCGGCTATGGTTATGATTTGTTCGGTAAAGGTCATAATTTGATGCCTCCTTTGTAATATGCTGTGATAAATACCAGCAGCAGAAGCAGCATAGCCGGCGGAATAAAGCTTTGCGGACCGATTAGCACCAGGCAAACCAACGGAATGACAATTCCTAAAACAGCAGGAGTGTGATTTTCTGTCGATTGCCATTGGCTGACGAAAATTGCCGTGAAGAGAGCGACGAGGGCAAAGTCCAGGCCTTTGGTATTGATTTGCAGGCTGTTGCCTAAAATACCACCGATGGTTGCGCCCGCTACCCAGTAGATTTGGTTCAGCAGATTTACGCAGACCATGAAGCAGCCCTTGTCAATGCCTTCAGGGATAACAGTATTGCAGTTGATGGCGAAGGATTCGTCGCACATACCGAAAATCAGATAAAATTTCTTCAGACCGGTATTCTTATATTTTTCCAGCATGCTCAGACCATAGAACAGATGACGAGAATTAATCATCAGTGCCATAAAAAAGCAGTACAAAGGATTGAAGGGACTAAGCAGCATTGTGACCAGAACGAATTCCATGCTGCCGGCAAAGACGAGAGCACTGGTAAAAAACGGATACCAGGGAGAAAAGCCCTTGCTGCAGATATAAAAGCCGTAGGAGATGCCTAAAAAAAGAAACGCTGCACAAATTGGCAGCGTTAGTGGAAAAGCAGCTTTGAGTGCTTTTGTATATTTGTTGTTCATAATTAAAACCTGCACAATTCTTTAATTCATAGAAACTATGTAGGTTTTATTCTACATTATCCGACGAAATTTGTCAACGCTTGGGAGCAGTGCCGCTGCTGGAGCGGGCAACAAGACGGCATTTGTATTCTACATGGGTAATAGGCTCAAATTTACCGTGATGCTCGTAGCTGGCTATTTCCTCCTGCAACAGCTTAAAGGCGCTTTTGCCGCATTCTGTCAGCGAGTTATCGATAGTTGTGAGGCTGACACCGCGCAGATGCGAGGGGAAGATGTTGTCGAAACCGCAAAGGCTGATATCCTCGGGAATCTTCAGGCCTCTGTCGATAATGGCATTATATGCACCGTAGGCAACCATATCGTTGATAGCGACCATGGCTGTTGTTTCCGGCGCTGCTTCAAGACAGCGTTTGGCAAGCTCATAGCCTGTGCTGTATTCTACTTCAACGTGCGAAAGCTCGTAGTCAGAAGTAATCTCTTGGGTGAAGAGGGAAAGCTTGGCATCTGCTGCCTTGCAGGCATCCTCCAAACCCTGATAGCGGCGCACACGTGAGGTGTGTTGGTCATTGAGCGTTGTAGAAAGATAGGCAACATGCTTATGTCCCAAATCCGTAAGATGCTTGCCGATGAGCTGGCCTGCAGTAAAGTTGTTCATGTCAACAGTAGCCAGCTCCAGATCACTGCGTCTGTCACCGATAGCAACAACCGGCAGATATTTGCTGAGCTGATACGCCAGCTGCGGCTGTTGGGGAATCATGGCAAAGATGACACCGGCAACGTTGAATTTGCGAGCCTGCTCCATGATAAATTTTTCTGTATCCGTATCCCAATAGGTGGTACGGACGGAGGTGACAAAGCCCTGCTTACGGGCAGCGATTTCAATACCCTGGATAATAGTAGTATAGAAAGGATTGAATAATGAAGGACAGATAATAATGATCAGTGTATCTGAGGGCCTGACGAGGGCGTAGGCTTTTTCCTTGCTGCTTTTGTAGCCGAGCTCGGCAGCGATAGCGTAGACCTGCTCAACAGTTTCCGCGTTGAAGCGGTCAATACTGCGCCTGTTGAGAATCATCGATACGCTGGCAGGCGAAAGACCTGCCTTGGCAGCAATATCCTTCAGGGTAACCTTCTTAGGCATAAACACAATCCTTTCTAATTTGATTATGTATCAGGTGGCTGATATAAATTATCTGCCTAAAACCTTTGCGGCAATGTCAGGATAGTTAGTAATCAGAACGTCAACACCGGCATCAACCAGCTCCTGCATCATTTCAGCATCGTTAGGAGTCCATGCCTGCAGAGCGATGTTATGTGCGTGCAGATCAGCAGCAACGCCTTCCTTAGCACAGAAATAGGTGCGGGCGTTAACACTTGCAGCTCCCTGGGAAGCAGCATATTCACCGATGTTCATAAGCCAGGTGTCGGTTAAAAGACCGCATTTTGCTTCCGGCATCAGTTTTTTGATTCTGGCAACAGTATAATGGTTAAAGGAAGAATACCAGATCTGGTCTTCCAGACCGAATTCCTTGACCATAGCAATGAGCTTTTCTTCAATGCCTTCATATTCAAAATAGCTGGTTTTGAGCTCGATATTGGTAATCAGCTTGGTGGTTTTCAGCCAAGTGAAATATTCGCGTAATGTAGGAATGGTTTGGCGGGGGAAGAAGCCTTTGACATTAACGCCTACAGAAAGCATTTTCAGCTCTTCCAGGGTATGGTCCTTCAGCCAGCCGCTGCCGTTAGTGGTGCGGTCAAGCATTTCGTCATGCATGATAACGATTTCACCGTCTTTGGTGAGCTGGATATCCAGTTCAATGCCGTCAGCAACAGTTTCTTCTGCTACCTTTTGGAAAGCAAGCATAGTATTTTCAGGATAATAGCCGCTGAAGCCGCGGTGCGCAAAAATTTGAACCATTTCTATTCCTCCTTGAAATTTTCAATAATGTTCAACACTATCTTAGCATAAGATAAGCAAAAAAACAAGTGGGACACAATAGGGCCAATAGGGATAAAAAACGGCCAAAAGCTAGACTGCAAGTACATTTGCTAAATGTGCGTAAAATTATTGACAATTCTGTGTCACTCTGTTAATATGGTATCAGATTCAAAACGGGAATCTCTATTACATTAAATTTCAACAAAATTCAACAAGGGATTTAGGAGGATGAACATGAAAAAGATCGTAGCTCTTCTGTTAATGTCTGTTATGATGTTGGCGCTGACCGGTTGCGGCGGTTCTGACAAAAAGGATGAAAAGGCAGCAGGTTCTGACAAAAAGGTTGTTTTGAAGCTGAGCCATGTATTTTCTCCCGATGAGCAGCTGTACAAATCCATGGAATTGGTTGCTGAACGTATTAACAAGAAAACCAATGGCCGTGTAGAAATTCAATGCTTTGGTCAAAACCAGTTGGCTTGCTACAAGGATGGTCTGGAGCAGGTTGCCAACGGTGCTAACTTTATTTCTGTAGAAGACCCGTCTTATCTGGGCGACTATGTACCTGATTTCAAACCTTTGGTTGGTCCGATGCTGTATCAATCCTATGACGAATATGAGAAGATGATTGAAACTCCGTTGGTTAAGGACATGGAAAAGAAAGCTGAAGAAAAAGGTATTAAGGTTCTGGCTCTGGACTACATCTTCGGCTTCCGTAATGTTATGACCAACAAAGTTATCACCAAACCGGAAGATATGAAAGGTCTGAAACTGCGTACTCCCGGCAGCAAGCTGTTCATTGACACCATCAATGCTATGGGCGCTACCGCTACCAGCCTGCCGTTCTCCGAAACCCTGTCCGGCGTTTCCCAAGGCGTTGTAGATGGTCTGGAAGGCTCCGAATTCACCAACATCGGTACCAAATGCTATGAGCACGTTAAAAACGTAGCTACCACCAAGCATTTCCTGGGCACCTGCGGCGTATACATTTCCACCAAAGTATTCAACAGCCTGTCTCCGGAAGATCAGAAGATTGTTGCTGAAGAATTTGCTTACGGCGGTAAAGAAATGACCAAGATTTCCACCGAATCCTATAACAAGGTTTATAAGGAACTGGAAAGCAAGGGCGTAAAATTCAACGATGTTGACCATGCTGCTTTCGAAAAAGCTACCGAGCCTGTATTCAAACAGATGGAAGAAAAAGAAGGCGCAACTCCTGGTATCTATGAAAAGCTGAAAGCTGAGCTGGCAAAAATCCGCGCTGCAAAATAAGCTGTAGATTTTTTCAACATTACTAAACAGTTATAATGAAACACTAAGGAGCTACCACGTTGCATGCATGCGGCGTGACAGCTCCTTCCTTTGCATAAGTATTACTATAAAAAATGGAGGTAAAATTTTGGGTAAAAACCTGAGCTTCGTGCTAAATAATCTGGAAGATTTAGTTGCTGCATTTTTCATCAGCATTACTACTATCCTTGTTGTCATCAATATTGTTCTGCGTTATGTTTTTAACTCCGGCCTTGTTTGGTCTGAAGAGGTTGCTACCGGTTGCTTTGTCTGGTCGGTATTTATCGGCGCTGTTGCCGTATTCAAGCATCGCGGTCACGTTGGCGTTGATATCATTGTTAAGAGAATGCCCCAAGGTATGCAGAAGGCTATCGGCCTGATTACCGACGGTATTCTTATCGCGCTCAACGGCTACATGTCTTATCTTTCTATTATCTATATTTCCAAATCCTATACGAAAATGACCCCGGTACTGGGTATTTCTTCCGTTTATATCAGTTCTTCTGTACTGATTGCGTTTGTACTCATGACCGTGTATTCTATTAAATTTGTCTGGCAGGATGTTACCGGTTCCGGAAAGGAGGAAAAATAATGGCTTATTTGCCCGTCATCATCGTTTTTGTGCTTTATTTTTCCAGTATTCCAATCGCTTATGCCCTGTTCGGTGCAACGATTTCCTACTTTACCTTTTTGGATGCGACTTCTCCTGCGCATCTGGTATTCCAACGTATTATTACCAGCACGCAGTCCTTCCCGCTGCTGGCAATTCCCTTCTTTATTATGGCAGGCTCCATCATGAACTATGCCGGTATCAGCGATAAGCTGATGAAATTTACCGACGTGCTCATGGGTCATATGACCGGCGGTCTGGCCCAGGTTAACGTACTGCTCAGCCTGCTGATGGGCGGTGTTTCCGGCAGTGCTAACGCTGACGCTGCTATGCAGAGTAAAATGCTTGTTCCGGAAATGGAAAAGCGTGGTTACGGCAGAGCCTTCAGTGCTGCGGTAACAGCTGCGTCCTCCGCAAGTACGCCTGTCATTCCTCCCGGAATTAACCTTATTATTTATGCGCTGATTGCCAGCGTATCCGTAACTAAAATGTTTATGGCAGGCTATGTGCCCGGCATTCTTATGGCAGTATCCATGATGATTGTTGTTGCCATTGTTTCCAAAAAGCGTGGCTATAAGCCTTCACGTGAAAAGGCTGCTACCTTCGGTGAAATTATGACTCAGTTTAAGGAATCTATCTGGGCGCTGCTTTTCCCGTTCGGTATTATCGCCGGCCTGCGCATGGGTATGTTCACTCCGTCCGAGGCAGGCGCCGTAGCAGTAGTATACTGCATTCTGGTAGGTGTCTTCATCTATAAGGAGCTGAAATGGGAATATGCCTGGCCGATTATGAAGGAAACTATTTACGGTACCAGCTCTGTTGTACTGATTATCGTAGCAGCTTCTTTCTTTGGCTATTATCTGAACTGGGAGCGTATTCCGCAGCATATCACCTCCGCAATGCTTGACTTTACCCGTAATCCGTACATGATGCTGATGCTGGTAAATATCCTGCTGCTGATTTTGGGCATGTTCCTGGAGGGTGGCGCTGCACTGATTATTCTGGCTCCGCTGCTTGTTCCTGTTGTAACCAAACTGGGTGTAGACCCTGTACACTTCGGTATTATCTGTATTGTTAATATTATGATCGGCGGTCTGACGCCACCGTTCGGTTCGATGATGTTTACGGTTTGTGCGATAACGGAAACGCCGCTCGGCGAATTCTTCAAGGAGGTTTGGCCGTTTATCGTAGCGTTGTTAGTAGCACTTCTTATCGTTACTTATGTGCCGGGGTTGGTAATGTTCCTGCCTAACTTGTAAGACGTGCGATAAGGCGCCATATACTTCATCAGGATTCCTAGACGTACTTAAAAGTACGCCGTCGTCACCCTTCTTCGTCTCCGTCACCTTCTCCCACGTCTTTGGCGAAGGTTTGCGGACGTGCGATAAGGCACCATATACATTATCAGGATTCCCAATCACATATAATTAAATATGCTTTTTTAGGAGCTGCTACGAAAGTGGCGGCTCCTTATGTTTTGTGTTATACTTAAAAATATCAAGGAAAGGTCGTGAAAGCATGAAAAATAAATATATCATGGCACTGGATTTGGGAACTACCAGCTGCCGCTGTATTTTATTTGACAAGCATGGAGAAATCTGCAGCGTAGCACAAAAGGAGTTTACGCAGTATTATCCGCAGGCAGGCTGGGTGGAGCACGATGCCGAGGAAATCTGGGCTACTCAGGTAGGCCTGATGTACGAGGCAATGAGCAAGCTGAATGTTACTCCGGCTGATATTGCCGGCATCGGTATTACGAATCAGCGCGAAACTACCGTAGTGTGGGACAAGAACACTGGTCGTCCTATCTGCAAGGCGATTGTCTGGCAGTGCCGTCGTACCGCGGAATATTGCGATTTGCTGAAAATCCGTGGTTATGCCAATATGTTCCGTGAAAAGACAGGTCTGGTTCTGGATGCTTATTTCTCTGGTACCAAACTGCACTGGATTTTGGAAAACGTACCTCATGCACGCGAGCGTGCGGAAGCAGGCCAGCTGCTGTTCGGTACTATCGACAGCTGGATTATTTGGAAGCTGACCGGCGGTAAGGTTCATGTTACGGATTATTCCAATGCTTCCCGTACATTGATGTTTAATATTCATACTCTGCAGTGGGATGACGAAATCCTGACTGTTTTGGGCATTCCGCGCCAAATGCTGCCAGAGGTTAAGCCCTCCAGCTGCGTATACGGTTCCACTGATGCCAAGCTCTTTGAGGCATCGATTCCTATCGCCGGCGCTGCAGGCGATCAGCAATGTGCGTTGTTCGGACAGACCTGCTTTGCACCCGGCGAAGCAAAAAATACCTATGGCACGGGCGGTTTTATGCTGATGAATACCGGTGAAAAGCCTGTAGACAGCAAAAACGGCCTTGTTACAACCATCGCCTGGGGCGTAGACGGCAAGGTGGAATATGCACTGGAAGGCTCTATTTTCGTTGCCGGTGCTGCTATCCAATGGCTGCGTGATGAGCTGGGACTGATTCGCAATGCTGCCGAATCCGAAGCTATGGCGAAATCTGTGCCCGATTCCAACGGCTGCTACATGGTTCCTGCTTTTGTAGGCTTGGGTGCGCCGCATTGGAATCAGTATGCACGCGGTGCGATTGTAGGCCTGACGCGCGGTGTTAACCGTAATCATATTGTACGTGCAACGCTCGAAGCTATTGCCTATCAGGTGTATGACGTACTGAAGGCTATGGAGGAGGACAGCGGTATTAAGCTGAGCTCGCTGCAGGTTGATGGCGGTGCTTGTGCCAACAGCTTCCTGATGCAGACGCAGGCGGACATCATCAATGTTAAGGTGGAACGCCCGAGCTGCATTGAAACAACGGCTATGGGCGCTGCTTATCTTGCAGGTCTGGCGGTTGGCTATTGGGATGACAAGGAAATGATTAAGGGCAATCACGTTATTGAGCAGACGTTTACGCCTGCTATGGATGAAGAAACGCGCAATCATCTGCTGCGCGGCTGGCATAGGGCTGTGCGTGCGTCCTGCATTAAGCTGCATCCGGAGGATTAAACTAAATAAAAAAATACAGCAAAAAAGCCTTGCAGTTTGGACTTACTGCAAGGCTTTTCTGCTTTTTAATGAGTTGAGTGTTTGTTAGCCGGCGTTAGGGGATGCCGGCTGATAAGGAGTATTATAAAAAGAGTATTGTAAGGGGTGTGATATATATAAGCTATTAGCTTTTAGCTGAGTTAGGGGTGTATCAGGACTGTTTTTCGATATCGCCGAAGTAGAATTTGATGAGTCTTTTGTATTCGCCGCTTTTTTTATAGTCGCTCAAAGCAACGTTAAACTTTTTAATCAGCTCTTCATTTCCTTTTTCAGCATAGACAACAAGATCATCCTGGCGTTCGGAATGGCCTACAACCTGCAGGCAATTGTCGTCATCGGTATGAGTAATATAGTAAGCAGTGGTCAGGTTACCGCAGATAGCGTAATCTGCTTCGCCGGTTTCTACTGCATGTAAAGCGCTGGCATTTTCCGGATATTCAACAATGATGCTGCCGGGGAAGGATTTAGCGACGCGTTCGGCAGAAGCACCTTTTTTGATGGCAACCTTACGGCCGTTCATGCTGTCGATGTCTGCTTTGAGGTTGCTGCCTTTTTTGGCAACAATAGAGAATGCAGCCTTGGCATAGGAATCACTTGCAGCATAGTCAATGGAACGTGCTTTGGTTTTACTGAAGTTATTCATGGCAATATCATATTTTTTGTGATTCAGGCCGGGCAGAAGCTCGTCGAACGGGGTGTTTACAAATTCAACCTTGTCATAGCCCATTTTTTTTGCTACATCGTTGATTAAATCAATATCAAAGCCGGTAAATTTATTTTGTTCCTTAAGATAAAGCTCAAAGGGCGGAGAAGCAGGTGATGTTGCTACACGCAGTATCTTGTCGGCGGCAGGTGCTTGCGCTGCTTGTTTGTCGCTGCCGCAGCCGGCTGATAAAAGCAGGCACAGCATGCTGACAAGAATAAATAACATCTTTTTCATTAGCAGATACCTCCATACATTTATTGGGAAACATTACCATACATATGAGCAATCATTCATTGATTGCCTAAATTATATACCCCCTTAAGATAGCTTGTCAAGAGGGTATATCAAGAAAAATTTAAAATTATTTTATGTGGCGTAAGCTGAGTTTTGTTTAATTATTCTGATCGTGCGGACGTAAATCCGGCGGCAGCATAGTGCAGGCTTCATGGCTGTCTTCACTTAAAGGATTGACATGCACCATGCAGTGCTTTACCAGCGGGAAGTTGGCTTCAACGGCAGTGTGGACCATTTCTGCGATGTGATGTGCCTGCAGCAGGGTAAGGTTATCCTTGACGCTGATTTCAATATCAACATAAATACGGCTGCCGAAAAGACGGCTGTGCAGACTGTCGAGATGCTCTACACCGGGAACGCGGGAAACAAGGTCTTCCATAGCGGTTGCTGTTTCCTCATCACAGCTGCGGTCAACCATTTTATCCATAGAATCCTTGAATACTTCGTAGGCAGCATATAAAATCATCACGCAGATTACCAGGCTGGCAATCGGGTCTAAAATAGGATAGCCCATGCGTGCGCCCAAAATACCGATGAAAGCACCGACGGAGCTCATAGCGTCACTGCGGTGATGCCATGCTTCCGCCATCAGTGCGCCGGAATTGATTTTTTGTGCAGCGTTGCGGGTGTACCAGAACATTGCTTCCTTAGCAACAATGGAAATAATGGCTGCCCACAGAGCAAGCTGTCCTGGGATTTCCAGCTCAGCCGGGTCACCTACGATTTTTTCGTAACCACTGTAGCCGATGAGCAGGGCGATAATTGTCAGGATTATTGCCAAAAGAATGGCAGCGATACATTCGATACGCTCGTGGCCGTAAGGATGGTCATCATCCGAAGCCTTGTTGGAAAATTTTACGCCGGCCATAACAATGAGGGTACCGAAAACATCGGACGCAGAGTGGATACCGTCGGAAACCATGGCAGCGGATTGGGCAACGAAACCGGCAATAAGCTTGCCCAATGATAAAAGCAGATTACCGATAATACTGTTGATGGAAACAATCATAGCGATTCTTTCAGCATCGTTTTCAAATTTCATAATAAAACCTCCTAAAGTGGTCTTTGCATTTTTGCAGGCCTTTTTACATATAAAAACGCCTGCGAGATAGTAGTTAACTGTCCCGCAGACGTTGCGTCAAGGTCTGCTGCCCAAAGGGCCCGGCTGCAAAAACCCGGAAGAAGGTTTACCGCCTGATCAGTTTGTACTGTAGCTAAAATTGCAGTGCAAAGAGATTATCTGAATTATAAGCGGTTAGCAAAGGCTTTGTCAAGCGGTTTTTGCAAAATATTTTACAGTTTTTAGAGAAAAATTTCCTGCATAGAGATTAATTGCTAACTTAAGCTTGAGGTTAACAAAGGTTTACTTTATTGGATAATGGCTAGCAGCAAGAAAAGCATACAAATAAATGAATAAATATTGACATATCATTCAGAAGAGATATAATAAGGGTATTAGTACAAATCGTATAGCTTATCAGTAATATTATAGTAGTGGAGGTAATGGTATGAAGAAATTTTTTATGCTGATGTTCTGTGTTGTTATGGCTTTTGCTTTGGCCGGTTGTGGCGGCAGCAATGAGAAAAACGCATCTCAGGCACCGGAATGCAAGGTACTGAAGGTGGCAACGGATGCGAACTTTCCGCCTTTCGAATTTTATCAGGAGCAAAGCAAGGTACATACAGGTTTTGATATTGCACTGGTAAAGGCAGTGGCTAAGCAGATGGGTTATGAGAAGGTTGAATTTGTAAATGTTGATTTTAAGAATATCTTAACAGGCCTGCAGGATAAAAAATATGATATGGCTGTTGCTGCTTTGAGTATTACACCGGAGCGTGAGCGTTTGGTTGATTTCAGTGAAGTTTATGCAGAGGACGGCTATAAAGTTATTGTAAGCAAAAATTCCAAGCTGGGGGATGATTTTGCAGCCTTGGCAGGCAAGACAGTTGTTGCTGAGGAAGGCAGCTATGCTGAAGAGCTTTTGAAATCTAAGGCTAAGGATGTTAAGGTAGTGCCTGTGCGCGATACGGAAGCAGGTATTAAGCTTGTTGCTGCGGGCAAGGCCGATGCACTCGTTGCTTCTAAAATAGTTGCCAGCTTTTTCATCACTCATAATTATAGTGCTAAAGTTAAGTTTGCCGGTGAGACCATATTAGATAAAGATAAATACGGTATTGCAGTCGCCCATGGCAACCAGGAAATGGTGAAGAAGGTTAACGAAGCGCTGAAAGAGGTTAAGCGCAGCGGTGAATACAAAAATATATACAGCTCTTACTTTGGTAATTAAGCTTTAAGCTGTCATATAGCTATTAAATTGTTGATTTTATTGCGCAACAGATGCTGATGTCTGTTGCGCATTTTTATGCAGTTAGGCTGTTACTTATAAAAAAATCCGGTCTGTATTAACAGACCGGAAAAATTAAATTTTACTCTTCGTCATCAAATTCCTTGATGGTGCCGTAGGCTACAAGAATGGTGCCCTTGGGAGATGCCAGTGCCGGGCAGACGTAAAGGATTACACCTGTCTGCTCTGCGTAATAGGTTGTCAGCGTATTGCCGAAAACGTCGGTAATGCGTCCCAAAACCTGGCCTTCCTCAACAAAATCGCCGCTGTGGATGTGGTGCAGCCAGCAGCCTGTTTCCAGCGCTTCCAGATAAATAAGGTTTTCTACATCACGCGGAGAGTGATGGCGTGGCTTTACAGGCAGGGAGAACATTTTCAGCTTGCGCAGGATATTGCGGATATCATCCTTGTAGGCTTCAATGTCCTCGTGCAGGCAGAGACCGGCGCCGCCGCGTTCAATAAGAATAGAAGGCAGTCCGGTGCTGGCGGCGTAGTTATAGGCACCGCCGGTTGCCAACGAGCGTACCATATATTCCATATCGAGTACGCGTGCCACGGAACGGGATTTCTTTTCTACTTCGGCAGTGGGCTGGCCGGGATAGTAAACATAGGGATGCAGGCTTTCGTGGATATCTCCGCTGTGCATGTCTACATAAAAGTCAGCAATCGGGAAAAAGTTGTTGCTGATTAAATATGCAGTTTTATCGGCAAGCGTTCCCGTGGGATCGCCCGGGAAAACGCGGTTAAGGTTTTTGCCGTCTTCGGGCACAATCATTTCGCGGCGTGCCCAAAAGCCCTGGATATTGACAGGGTGCATCATAATCAGGCAGCCGGTAACATGCTCAGGCTCAATATCGCGGCCCAGCTCCATTGCTGCTGCAATACCGGGGTATTCGCCGCCATGGATGCCTGCGGTAATAAGCAGGGTGGGGCCATCTTTTTCACCATTGATAATAGTCAGAGGGATTTTTACATTGGTGTCCGGGACAGGCAGATACGTGCGCAGTTTAGTGCCACGTTCAATAGTCAGTCCACATACCGTTAGTGTGTCAGACATGTGCTCACTCCTTTGATATATTTCTCATACTTTTTAAAATAATTTTTCTATTAGCGTTAGCTAACTAAAGCCTAAAAAATTAAGCAATAGCGTATAAATTTTTCTTTTGCGAAGAATGGCAAAATTTCCGCAGAAATATTTTTGGCAATTGCTACTTTTTTTACTTGCAATAAATTATAACATATGATAAGCTATTCACACAAGATGTTTTTTAAAATAAAATTTAGTTCGAATAAACAAGGGGGGACAGATAGAGTGAACCTTCTGACTGATAGGGAATACTTGGGACTGACAGTACCGTTTATGCTGTCGACAATGACGCAGCCTTTAATGGGTGCGGTGAATACGGCAGTTATGGGACAGCTTCCTGATCCTAAATATATTGCAGCAGTTTCTCTTGGAGCTATTTTGTTCAACAATTTATATTGGTTATTTGGTTTTTTACGTGTGAGTACTACCGGTTATGCGGCACAGGCCTTTGGCGCTGCCGATAAAAGACTTGGTATGCTCGCCTTTTTTAAGCCTTTGGTGCTGGCAATGATTATCAGTGCCTTCTGCATTCTTTTCCAAAAGCCGATTTTGGAGCTGTATCTGGCCATGATTGGCGCTGCACCGGAGGTCAACGAGCTGTGCCGTGATTATTATTACATCCTTATCTGGGGCGCACCGCTAGTTTTGGGCAACTATGTGGCCCTTGGCTGGCTCATGGGGCAGACGCGGGTGCGGGCGAGTGTGTTTATGCAGGTTTCGATGAATGTGCTGAACATGGCGCTGAGCATCTGGTTTGTTTTCTGGCTGCATATGGATATTACGGGCGTGGCTGTTGCCACCCTGCTCAGTCAGCTTTACGGCGGTATCCTGAGCGTAGTACTGATGTACTATTACGGTGATTTTGATTACAAGGCGCTGCCTTGGAGCGAGCTGCTGGATTGGCGTGAGTTTATCGCCATGCTGCAGGTGAATGTAAACCTGATGATTCGTACTGCCTGCCTGTTGACCGTAAACAACATTATTGCGGCAGTCGGAGCTTCCTTCGGTACTGTGGTGCTGGCAGCCAACGCTGTGCTGCTGCAGCTCAAGGATATAATGAGTTACCTTATTGACGGTATGGCGAATGGCGCGGCGATTTTCAGCGGCCGTGCGGTAGGTGCGAAGAACGATAAGCTGTTTGCTGCTACCATAAAAATGACCTTCAAATGGCTGGTAGTGCTGGCTGCTATCCTGATGCTTGGTTACCATTTGGGTAATGAATTCTTTATCCGCCTGTTTACCAATATCGAAGAGGTTGTAGCGATGGCTGTGACCTACAATGTGTTTGTTTTATTCTATCCTGTATGCGCCGGTATCGGCATGGTGCTTTACGGAGTTTTCTGCGGAGCTACCAGAACCGCACCGGTACGCAACATGATGCTGATGGCACTCTTAGTATTTTACCTTTTGCAGTGGCAGCTGGTGCCGCTTTGGGGCAACAGCGGACTATGGCTGGCCTTGCTGGGCTTTATGCTGTCTCAGTCAATAATACTTTTATTTTATTTGTCTTCTTTGAGAAGAGAGTTTGCCTAAGCAACCCTTTTGTAACAAATTTGTTGCAAATAATGAGAATTAGTGCTATTATAAATCTATAAGTGTTAGCTTATTATTTTTTGCCGACATAAGGAACTTTTACAAATCTATACTCTTCTGAGGTGCCTGCCTATGCAGGTAATAATCGGAATACGGTGCAAATCCGTAGCGGTCAAGCCACTGTGATGCCGCAAGGCTAAGTCAGGTTGATTTCCTCAGTTGATATATTCCTGCTAGCGACGGAAATATATATAATTACAATTGTGCACATTGTAATATGTACTCTTTCTGCGCTCTTTTGCAGGAAGGGTAATTTTTTTGATGGAGATGATGTGCTTTGACGAAAAAGCAGCTTCTGTCCCGACTGGGGCAGATCATCCTCGTCCTCTTGGGCATCAGTTTTATTACCTTTGCTTTGGTAATGCTGGCCCCCGGTGACGTTGTTCGCCAAATGATTGCAGGTAACGAGGATATTATTGTAAGCCAAGCTGAAATTGATGCACTGCGTGCAGAATTAGGTTTGGACAAGCCCTTCTTCTTCCAATACCTTGACTGGTTAGGAAGAGCTTTACAGGGCAATCTTGGCTTCTCTTATATGGTTAAAAAGCCTGTAGTAGAAGCGCTGATGGAGAGGCTTCCTGGTACTATCGTTCTTTCTCTGGCTTCTCTGATTATGATGATGGTGGTAGCTATTCCCGCCGGCATTTATTCTGCCGTAAAGCGTGGCAGCATGGTTGACAATATCGTGCGTGGCTTCACTTTTATGGGCGTATCTATGCCCGGCTTCTGGGTAGGCCTGATGCTGCTGTGGATTTTTGGCCTGAAATTAGACCTGCTGCCCATCGTCGGTGGTGAGATTGGTATTGATACCTTGATCCTGCCGTCCCTGACACTGGCTATTGCTATGGCCTCCAAATATACCCGTCAGGTACGTACAGCGATTCTGGAGGAGCTGCATCAGGACTATGTTGTCGGTGCACGTGCGCGTGGTATGAGTGAAAGCCACATCCTTTGGAAAGAGGTTCTTCCGAACGCTCTGCTGCCGCTGATTACGCTTTTAGGTCTGTCTTTAGGTAACCTTCTGGGCGGTGCTGCGGTTATCGAGATTGTTTTCCAATGGCCCGGTCTTGGCCGTCTGGCAATTGAAGCAATCACCTACCGTGACTTCCAACTAGTACAGGGTGTTGTTGTGTGGATTGCGTTGATGTATATGGTTATCAACCTCATTGTTGATATCTCTTACAACTATCTTGATCCGCGTCTGAGAAAGGTAAGGTAAGAGCAGATGGAAACAATTATTAATGGTTTTAAAACCAACCGTGCTTTTGCCGTAACCTCAGTTCTGGTATTGGTGCTGATTGCTATTGCTTTTGCTGCACCTGTTCTTGCTCCTTATGACCCGACTCATGCTGCTATGAAAGATGCCTTTTTGGAACCCGGTGCACAACATCTTTTTGGTACAGATAAGTTAGGTCGTGACTGCTTCAGCCGTGTGCTGTACGGCGCACGAGCTTCTCTGACCGGCGTATTGGTTCTCGTAGCCAGCGTATTTGTCGTAGGTACTACGATGGGCGTTGTTTCCGGTTACTTCGGCGGTAAGGTTGATATGGTTATCATGCGTATCTCCGATATGATGATTTCCTTCCCCGGTATGATTCTGGCAATTGCAATCGCCGGTATTATGGGCGGCAGCCTGGTTAATGCAGTGTTTGCGCTGACGATTGTCAGCTGGACCAAATACGCGCGTTTATCCCGCAGTATGGTTTTAAAGGTAAAACGTCGTGACTTCGTAGAAGCAGCAATCGTTAACGGCGGTACCTCGCCGCATATTCTGTGGGTACATATCCTGCCCAATATTCTGCCGATGATGGTTATTACCGCAGCAGCAGATATCGGTGCTCTGATGATGGAGCTTGCAGGTCTGTCCTTCCTGGGCTTTGGCAGTCAGCCGCCTGCTCCTGAATGGGGCCTGATGCTGAACGAGGGCCGTCAGCAGCTGCAGACTGCTCCGTGGCTGATGTTCTTCCCTGGTTTGGCAATTTTTGTTACCGTAGTAGTGTTCAACCTGTGGGGCGATAATCTGCGTGATGTGCTTGACCCGCGTGGTGATGTTGAAGATTAAGGCTTACTTGGTGAAGCTTTGATTTTCAGATATGTTTTACGTTTTTTGATTTAATTTAAGTATAAGAAATGGAGAGATGTACAATGAAAAAATCCTTGAAATTTACCGCAGCAGCGGCTATGATCGGCTTAATGGCATTTGCAGCAGCAGGCTGCGGCGGTGGCGATAAAAAAGCAGCTGTATCCAACGAAGTAGTAAAATTCGGTGTAACCAACTTTGCTGATAACCTGGATCCTGCAGATAACTTCTTCGGCTGGATGGTAATGCGTTACGGCCTGGGCGAATGCCTGGTTAAATTCGACGAGAAAATGAACGCTGTTCCGTGGCTGGCTGATAAATGGACTATTTCCGACGATAAACTGACCTGGACCTTCCACATTAACGATAAGGTTTGCTTCTCCAATGGCGATAAGCTGACTGCTGAAATTGCTAAAGAGTCCATTGAAAGATCCTTCAAGCTGAACACCCGTGCTCAGTCCATTTTCCAATATGATGAAATTAAAGCTGACGGTCAAAACCTGATCATCAAAACCAAAAAACCGACCCCGACTCTGCCAGGCATGCTGGCTGACCCTCTGTTTATCATGATTGATACCAAGGTAACCGGCCGTGACATCAAAAAAGAAGGTCCTATCTGCACCGGTCCTTATGCTGTAAAATCCTACAGCAAAGCTAAAGCAGTAATGGTTGCTAACGAAAAATACTGGAATGGCAAGGTTCCGTTCAAAAATGCTGAAATCTCGACTATCGATGATCCTAACACCCGTGCTATGGCACTGCAAAAAGGTGAAATCGACTTCGCTATCAACATCGCTTCCGGTGACCTGCAGCTCTTCAAAGATAAAGCTAAATATAACATTTCCGAAATTGCTTCTCTGCGTACCGTATTGGCTCAAATCAATATGAACGAAGGCAAACCGTTGCATGATCCTAAGGTTCGTGCTGCTCTGATTCAGTGCCTGGACCGCGAAACCTACAACAAGGTTCTGCTGAAAGATACCTTTATCCCCGGCAAAGCACCTGTTCCGCCTTCTCTGGACTATGGCTTTGACCAACTGAAGGATCCGAATGCTTACAATCCGGAAAATGCTAAGAAGCTGCTGGCTGAAGCAGGCTGGAAGGATACCAACGGCGACGGTTTTGTTGATAAAAACGGCAAGAACCTGGAAATCGACTTCGTATTCTACAGCGGCCGTGCTGAGCTGCCTCTGTATGCAGAAGCTACTCAGGCTGATGCTAAGAAAATCGGTATTAAGGTTAACATGAAGAACGTTGACTATAACGTACTTGACCCGATGCGCCGCAATGGTGAATTTGACTTGATTATTTCCAACATCCTGACTGCTAACACCGGTGACCCGGAAGTTTACCTGAACTGGTACTGGAAGAGCAACATCAACGGCAGCCAACCGCAAAACTCCACCGGCTACAGCAATCCGCAATACGACGCACTGTCTGATAAGCTGTCTGTAGAATTCGATCCGGCTAAACGTCGTGAATATATGATTCAAATGCAGCAAATCCTGCTGGATGACGGCGCTGCTCTGTTCTTTGGCTATCCTAAGACCAACATGGTATCTAAAGCAGGCTTGGCTAACGCTAATATCTTCCCGGCTGACTACTATTGGCTGACTAAAGACGTTTGCCCGAAACAATAATTAATAAAGAGGTAATTGTTCAATGCTTCTTGAAGTAAAAGATTTAGACATCAGCTACGGTGACAAGCTCACCGTAACCGGTGCCAGCTTAGAATTGGATAAGGGCGAGATTATGTCCATCGTTGGCGAGTCCGGCAGTGGCAAAACCACCGTTATCCGCGCTATTATGGGCTGCCTGCCCGGTGCCGGCCGTGTTAGCCGCGGCAGCATCACCTTTGACGGCAAGGATGTATTGCAAAATACTCCTGAAGAGTGGCGCAAAATGTATGGCAGCGAGATGTCCATGATTTTCCAAGACAGCGGCAACATGATTAATCCTATCCGTCGCATCGGCCAACAGTTCATCGACTATGTTCAGGCGCATCAGCCGGACAAGTCTAAGGATCAGGCTTACAAGATGTGCTGCGATATGCTGACTAACGTGCGTCTGCCGAATCCGGAAAATATTATGAACAGTTTCCCGTTTGAGCTGTCAGGTGGTATGCGTCAGCGTGTAGGTATTGCTATGGCCATGATTTTCAGTCCGAAAATCCTTCTGGCCGATGAACCTACCAGTGCGCTGGACGTAACTACTCAGGCTCAGATTATCCGTCAGATTGTTGATATTCGTGACGAATATGGCGTTGCCGTTATCATGGTTACCCATAACCTGGGCGTTGCTTCCTATGTATCCAACAAGCTGATGGTTATGAAGGCCGGTCATGTTGTGGAATATGGCAAGCGTGAGGACGTTATCGGCAATCCGCAGGATGATTATACAAAACAACTGCTGAGGGCAGTTCCGGTCATAGGAGGTAAGACATATTATGAGCAATAATGAAAGACCGGCCTATGAACGTACTAAACTGGTACTGGAGATTAACCACCTTACCAAAAAATTCGCAGTTGACGGCGGCAAGTTTCTGACTGCCTGCAATGACATCAACCTGCGTGCATACGAAGGCCGTACACTTGGCATTATCGGTGAATCCGGCTGCGGCAAGAGTACTCTTGTGCGTACTCTGCTGCGTATTCACCCTGCTACCAGCGGTGAAGCAATTTTCGAAGGCCATGATTTGATGCAGTCCAAGGGTGAACAGCTGCGTCAGGACAGAAAGAACATCCAGATGGTGTTCCAGGATCCTACTGCTGCCTTCAACCCGAAGATGCTTGTTAAGGATATTCTCACCGAGCCTTTGAAAAACTTCGGCCTGATTAAAAACAGCGAGGTAGACGCCAAAGCAGCAGAGCTGCTGGAAATGGTTGAGCTGCCTGCTGAATTCAAGGACCGCTATCCGCACAGCATGTCCGGCGGTCAGCGTCAGCGTCTGGGCATTGCCCGCGCTCTGGCACTGGAACCGAAGATTATCGTGTGCGACGAGGCAACCAGTGCGCTGGACGTTTCCGTACAGGAAAAAATCTGCGAGCTGCTGTGCCGTATTCAAAAAGAAAAAAATATTACTTACCTGTTCATTGCTCATGACCTTGGTCTGGTAGATTTGATGTGCCATCAGGTTGCGGTAATGTACTTGGGTAATGTAGTAGAATGGATGGAGCACGGCCGTATTGCAGAACACTGCAAGCATCCGTACACCAAGGCGCTTATGGGTGCTGTATTTAAGGTAGACTTCAAACCGGGCGAAAAGATTGAGCCGTTGGAAGGCGAAATCCCGAGTCCGCTGGACCTGCCGCCTGGATGCCCGTTTGCCAGCCGCTGCGAGCACTGCACCGAGCATTGCGTGCAGGTTAAGCCTGAGCTGAAAGAGGTTGAGCACGGCCATTGGGTTGCCTGCCATCTGTTTGACTAATATAGTCTTGAAGCGATATGCGTAAGCATATCGCTTCTTTGAAAGTAATTTTCTCCATCAATTTTCATAGTGGGTACAGCGAATGTGCTGTACCCATTTTTTTCTTAGGAATTTTTATCACTAATTTTATAAGTGAGTATTGACTCATACGTTATTTGTGTTATAATATAGGTATCAAAGAATTTACTGAAAGGTGTTATCACCTTTCCTATTATTTTTTACATTACATATGAATAAATACTCATATGAAGAGCGAGATAACCTGAAAAGAAAGGTGGCAGATATAATGAAGAAAGATTTAGAAGATATCCGTAACGGTGCCGGCGATGTAAGAGCTTTTCGTCACATCGACGGCCATATCAATAGTGTAGAGGATTACAGCAAGCATCCGGAAGGCTGCACCTGCGGTCACTGCGGCAAGGACCATGATCACAAAACTATGGGACATGTGCCTAAGCATAGTCATGGTGATGCATGCGGTTGCGGACACGATTATGACCATGAACATGAAGAGCATTCGCATGAGCATGGCGATGATTGCTGCTGTGGTAATGAACATGAGCATAATCACGAGCATGAACACGCTCACGCACACAGTGACGAGTGCGGTTGCGGACACGACCATGAGCACGAAGAACACGCTCATGCTCACGCGCACGGCGACGAGTGCGGTTGCGGACACGACCATGAGCACGAGCACGAACATGCTCACGCACACGGCGACGAGTGCGGCTGCGGACATGACCATGGTCATGAGCACGAACACGCTCACGCTCACGCGCATGGCGACGAGTGTGGCTGTGGACACGACCATGAGCACGAGCATGAACACGCTCACGCACACGGCGATGAGTGCGGTTGCGGACATGACCACGGCCACGAACACGAACATGCACACGGACATCACGTTCCCGGTCATCCTGCTGACTGTAATTGCGAAATCTGCCATCCGCATGAGGAATACTGCGATGTATGCGGCGAGAGCCTGGCTAATTGCACCTGCCGTATGCCGGATGCCGATAAAATTAAGCGTGTATATATTCTGCAAAACCTTGGCTGTGCTAACTGCGCTGCCAAAATGGAATACAAAATCAAAGAGCTGCCCGGAGTAACCTATGCCAACGTAAGCTTTGCTACCAAGCAGCTGCGCCTCAGCGCTGCAGACCATGAGGCTTTGCTGCCGGAAATTCAGAAAATCTGCACATCTATCGAATCCGACGTAGTGGTAGTACCGCGTGACCGCCGTCCGCAATTAGGCGGCAAGAGCAGAGTCTACTTGGTGCAAAATCTGGACTGCGCTAACTGCGGTGCCAAGATTGAACGCGCGCTGAACGCTATGCCTGAGATTGATGAAGCTACTCTGACCTTTACTACGAAAAAGCTGCGCGTAAGTGCTAAAAATTATAACGGTCTGCTGGAGAAAATGCAGGCTGTAACCGATAAGGTAGAAGAGGGTGTTGTACTGCTGGAGGCTGAAAGCAAGCCTTCTCTGGCTCCCGAGCTGGAGAAACGCAAAAAATCCGGCGGTATCTTCTCCGAGCTGAGCGAAAAACAGACAATTATCGAAATCGTACTTGGCGGTGCAGTATTCATCATCACTGAATGGCTGGGCATGGTGCCGGAAGCGTATCATATGTACTTCCTGATTTTTGCTTATATTCTGCTGGGCGGACGCATTGTGCTGACTGCCTTGAAGAATATTGCCAAGGGTAATGTATTTGACGAAAACTTCCTCATGACCGTTGCAACATTAGGTGCGTTTGCAATTCAGGCTTGGGAAGAGGCTGTTGGCGTTATGTTCTTCTATCGTGTGGGCGAATATTTTGAGCAACGTGCGGTAGAAAAGAGCCGTGGCCAGATTATGGACGCTGTTGACCTGCGTCCGGAGGTTGTCAACCTGCTCGTAGGCGAAGAGGTGAAGGTTATTCCTGCCGCTGATGCCCATGTAGGCGATATCCTGCTGGTGCGCGTAGGCGACCGTATTCCTCTGGATGGCGTTGTTATCGACGGCGAAAGCCTGGTAGATACCTCCCCGGTAACCGGTGAGCCTGTGCCTGTAAAACGCAAATATGGCGATGAGGTTGTTTCCGGCTGCGTAAATACCTCCGGTATGCTGAAAATCCGTGTGGAAAAGGTTCTGGAGGAGTCCATGGTAACCCGTATTCTGGACAGCGTGGAGAACGCTGCTGCCAGCAAGCCGACCATCGACCGCTTTATTACCCGCTTCGCACGTGTCTATACTCCGTTTGTTGTTGCTGCCGCAGTACTGACGGCTGTGATTCCGTCGTTGATTACCGGCGACTGGAATAAATGGATTTATACTGCGCTGACCTTCCTCGTTATCAGCTGCCCCTGCGCACTGGTGCTGAGTGTGCCGCTGGCCTTCTTCTCCGGCATCGGCGCCGGCTCCAAGTACGGCATTCTCTTTAAAGGCGGCGTTGCTATGGAGGCTTTGAAAAACATTGCTGCCGTAGTTATGGATAAAACCGGTACCGTTACCAAGGGCAACTTCGTACTGCAGAAGGTTAATGCTGCCGAAGGCATGAAAGCTGATGAGCTGCTGCGCCTGTGTGCAAGTGCTGAGCTTGTTTCTACCCACCCGATTGCCGTAAGCATCGTAGAGGCTGCTAAGGCTGAAAAGCTTGAGCTTGTGCGCCCCGATAAATTTGAAGAAATTGCTGGCGAAGGCCTGGTTGCGTACTTTGGCGCACGCAAGGTTCTGTGCGGCAATACCAAGCTGCTGCAACGCTTTAACGTTGAATACGGCGGCTATACTCCTACCGAAAGCGGCAGTGAGGTGCTTGTTGCCGATAATGGCTTATACATGGGCCAGCTGCTGATTAACGATACCTTGAAGGAAGATGCCAAGGAAGCAATTGCTTCTCTAAAGGCACAAGGCCTGGTAACTGCTATGCTCACCGGCGATGCGCAGAAGGAAGCGCAGGCTGTGGCTAAGGCAGCAGGCATTGACGAGGTACGCGCTCAGCTGCTGCCGCAGGATAAGCTCAGCGAGCTGAACATGCTGCGCAACAAGTACGGTCCGGTTATGTTCGTTGGTGATGGCATTAACGATGCGCCTGTTCTGGCGGGTGCGGATGCTGGCGCTGCTATGGGCAGCGGTGCAGATGCAGCGATTGAAGCTGCCGACGTTGTCTTCATGAATTCCGAAGTGAAGGCTATTCCGCAGGCGATTGCTATTGCGCGTGCAACCGGTGCGATTGCTTGGCAGAATGTAATTTTCGCTCTGACTGTTAAGGTTATCATTATGATTGCAGGCCTTATGGGCTACGCTTCCATGTGGGCGGCAGTCTTTGCGGATACCGGTGTATCTTTGCTGTGTGTACTGAATTCTATCCGTATTCTCTACAAAAAGATATAATAAAAAGCTATAGCTAATATGCTGATTTAGTTTACATCGGCTGACTATAAAGTCAGCCGATAATTTTTTGTAAACATGACAGCACAAGCTAACTAATTTTGTAAATTAGCCTAGGGTTTTACAAAAAATGCTTGACAAAATTTAATAGCTGACGTAAACTTTCAATAGTAGTTAGGAATGCCTAACTACTAAAAAAATCGTGTCAAGTTAGTATCTGCTAACAAATTCTTTGGAGGGAATTATGATGCCTTTATTAATGGCCCGTCGCGGCGAGACTAACAAGATCAGCGCTGTTCACGGCAAGGATGAAATCAAACGCTTTCTGGCTAACCTGGGCTTTGTAGAAGGCTCAGCTGTAACTGTTATTTCTGAAATTGACGGTAATCTTATCGTCAATGTGAAGGATGCCCGCATTGCCCTGAGCAAGCAGATGGCAGCCAAAATATTTATCTGATGCAAGTGGAGGATGTTATGAAAACATTAAAAGAAGTTCCTGTTGGTGAAACAGTTACCGTTGCTAAGCTCGTTGGCGAGGGTGCGGTAAAAAGACGTATTATGGATATGGGCGTGACTAAAGGGGTGAGCGTATTCGTACGTAAGGTTGCACCGCTGGGTGATCCGGTGGAGGTAACAGTACGTGGCTATGAGCTGACTTTGCGTAACGGCGAGGCTGAACACATCGTTGTAGAATAATTGGAGGGGAAAGATGAAACAGATCAAGATTGCCCTGATTGGTAACCCTAACTGCGGCAAAACAACAATGTTTAATGATTTGACCGGTTCCAACCAATATGTTGGTAACTGGCCCGGCGTAACTGTAGAGAAAAAAGAAGGCGGCCTTAAAGGTCATGATGATGTAATTATTACCGACCTGCCCGGTATTTATTCCTTGTCCCCGTACACTTTGGAGGAGGTTGTTTCCCGTAACTATCTGCTGCAAAATGATGTTGACGGTGTACTGAATCTGGTTGATGGCTCTAACATTGAACGTAACCTGTACCTGACTACGCAGGTTATGGAGATGGGTTATCCCGTAACTATTGCTTTGAACATGATTGATATCGTCCGCAAGAACGGCGATAAGATTGATACCGCTAAGCTGGCTGCCGAGCTTGGCTGCGAGATTGTGGAAACCTCCGCACTGCAGGGTGAAGGCACCGGTGAGGCTGCCGAAAAAGCAATTAAAGCTGTCGGCGGTGCTGCACCGAAATATATGCGCTTCTGCAGCGAGGTTGAGGATGCTCTGACTGCGATTGCCCGCGAAGCCGGCAACAAGGTACACGGTATGAGCGAGCGCTGGCTGCTGGTAAAACTGTTTGAGCGTGATAAGAAAATTGCTGATGCTTTGGGCCTGAGCGAGGGCGAGCAGGCTAAGATTGAAGAAATCGTGGCAGCCTGCGAAGAAGCACTGGATGATGATGCTGAAAGCATTATTACCAACGAGCGTTATAACTACATTGGCGAGCTGATGAGCAATGCAGTTGTCAAAGGCCATACTGGTCTGACTATTTCCGATAAAATCGACAGCATTGTAACGAACCGTTTTCTGGCTCTGCCGATTTTCGCGATTATCATGTTCCTTGTTTACTATATCGCTGTAGAAACTATCGGTACGGTTGTAACCGATTTTACGAATGATACATTGTTTGGCGAATGGATTCAGCCTTGGGTGCAGGAGCATATGGAGGCTGCCGAATGTGAGGATTGGCTGGTATCTCTTGTTGTTGACGGTATTATCGGCGGCATTGGTGCACCGATTGGCTTTGCTCCGCAAATGGCGATTGTATTCCTGCTGCTGAGCTTTTTGGAGGACTGCGGTTATATGGCGCGTGTAGCCTTCATTATGGACCGTTTCTTCCGTCAGTTCGGCATGAGCGGCAAGAGCTTCATTCCTCTGCTGATTTCTGCAGGCTGCGGTGTACCGGGTATTATGGCTTCCCGTACTATTGAAAATGAAACCGACCGTCGTCTGACTATCATGACTACCACCTTTATCCCCTGCGGTGCTAAGCTGCCTGTTATTGCTTTGCTTTCCGGCGCTATTATGGGTGGTGACTGGTACATGGCTCCGATTATGTACTTCGTTGGCTTCTTCGCTGTTATTACTGCTTGCATCATTCTGAAAAAGACTGAGCTGTTTGCCGGCGATCCTGCTCCGTTTGTTATGGAGCTGCCGCCGTACCATCTGCCTGCTGCTAAGAACGTATTGTTGCATACCTGGGAGCGTGTTGCAGGCTTCCTGAAAAAAGCCGGTACTATTATCTTCCTGTGCTGCGTTGTTATGTGGTTCCTGGCAAGCTTTGGTATTGATGAAGGCTCTGTTGCTATGGTTGATACTGAAAAGAGCTTTGTTGCTTACATTGGTAATGGTCTTGCTCCTATCTTCGCTCCTCTGGGCTTTGACAGCTGGCAGGCTGTGGCTGCTGCTTTCTCCGGCTTTGTGGCTAAGGAATCTATCGTCAGCACGATGGCTATTCTTTCCGGTCTGGCTGATGCAGCTGAGGATGAGCCTGATTTGTGGACTGCTGTTATGGCGTTCTTCCCGAGTGCGGTTGCAGCGTTCTCCTTCCTGGTGTTCAACCTGCTGGATTCTCCCTGCCTGGCAGCGATTTCCACTATGAGCCAGGAGATGAACAGCAAGAAGTGGACCTGGGCAACTATCCTCTTCCAAAACTTGTATGCTTATAGCATGTGCCTGATGGTCTACCAGTTCGGCAGAGTGCTTGTCGGCGGTGAAGCGTTCAGCTTCGGTACTGCTGTAGCTGTTATTTTCCTGATTGCGTTCCTGTATCTGCTCTTCCGTCCCGCTAAAAAGTATGATAAAGAGACTGTTATGAGCGTTGATGCAAAATAAAAGAGGTGTTTCGTATGGCAACCTGGATTATTGGTCTGATTATTGTTGGTTGTGTGTATTTGGCATCCAAGCAGGTCATCAAGGCACATAAAACCGGTGGCTGCATTGGTTGTGATGCCGGTGGCGGTAAGGGTTGCTGCCCGCATTGCAAGCATACGACAACTGTAAATCTGCGGAAGAAATAATTTTAGTATGATGAGTATTGAAGGGCCGCGCGTTCGCGCGGCTCTTTTTGTGCTTGTGTGAGCTTTAGCTCAGCCTTCTTGCCTGCCCCATAGGGGAAGGTGCCGAACGAAGTGAGGCGGAAGGGGGAAGCAAAAGCATCGCAATTGATATATCGCAACCCTTCCGTCTGCTCGCAGCCACCTTCCCTTTCAGGGAAGATATAATGATATATTGAAACTCTAACTTTCTATATGCTCCCTGCAAGGGAGCTGGCATCGCCGTAGGCGATGACTGAGGGTTGTTTCATTTTACAGTTAACATGTCTTTTGCTTTAAGCTTTCTTCTGGCCTCTCCTTGGGGAGAGGTGGCATCGCGAAGCGATGACGGAGAGGGGTTGTGTGTGCCTCGCAATTAATATATCGCGTTGCAACGAAAAATTTTTCCGCGAATCGCTTGGCAAGTTGTGTATTTCATGTTAAACATAAAGAAGCGATTAGCGGACGGTAATTTCGTGTGGAACCAGGACGAAGTGCCGCAAAACTCGCGCTATGCTAAAAGTTTTTGCTATAGTAGTAAGCTTATCGCTCAAACAGTTGCGACACTTCTATGGTTCCAGACACTCATTCCCTAAAATTTTTATGTTTTCACTGCTATATATTAATTGCTCAAATTAGTGCAGTGTGCTAGCCTTCTATATGCTCCCTGCAAGGGAGCTGGCATCGCCACAGGCGATGACTGAGGGTTGTGCCCCATAGGGGAAGGTGCCGAACGAAGTGAGGCGGAAGGGAAAAATTCCTACACTATATAGTATTGTAATATTAACAAAACACTATATGTTGACAATTGCAGAAATTTGTGTATAATAGAGTCATAACCTAATGCAGTCTGCTTCCTGACGGATGAGTGGAATTGACCACGTGGAGGCAGATGAATGTATGCGCCGACCGTCTGGGCAAAATCGCCCAGACGTTTTTTCTTTATAAGGAGCAAAAGGAAAACCCGGGTGACTAGGTAATACTTATAAAGAGAGGTATTCATGATGCAACAGACAAAAAACAGATGGCTGATCGTGCTGGCAGCCATCGGCATTCACATCAGCATTGGCAGCGTATACGCATGGAGCGTACTGACTAAGCCTATTATGCAGGCTATGGGTTTTTCGCTGAAGGAGGTTACCTGGACCTTCTCACTGGCGATTTTGTTCTTGGGTACTTCCGCAGGCTTTTTGGGAACGTATGTAGAAAAATACGGCCCACGCCGCAGCGGTCTGATATCCATGTGCTTTTTTGTAAGCGGCTTGCTTGGTACAGCCTATGCACTGACGCAGCACAGCCTGCTGCTGTTATATATTTTTTACGGCGTTATCGGCGGTATTGGTCTGGGAACAGGCTATATTACGCCGGTGTCTACACTGGTAAAGTGGTTCCCCAATAATCGTGGTCTCGCAACCGGCCTGGCGATTATGGGCTTTGGCTTTGCCAGCCTCGTTGCAGGTCCGTTGATGCAGATTTTGATAGCTAAATACGGCCTGATTGAAAACTTTGTGATTCTGGCCTGCATTTATGCAGTAGTTATGACTGCTTCCGCGCTGTATCTGGAGCCGCCAAAGCAGGAAACTGCAGCAGGCAAGGGCCAGTTCAAAGCGCAGATGCCTGAGCATGTGCAGTACACTGTGAAGGAGGCTATGCACACCTGGCAGTTCTATGCTTTGTGGTGGATTTTCTTTACGAACATCACCTGCGGTATCGGTCTTTTGGCTGTAGCTTCGCCCATGGCACAGGAGGTTATCGGTATGTCTCCGATTGCGGCGGCGTCTATGGTTGGTATCATCGGCCTGCTGAACGGCGGCGGACGTATTGTGTGGTCCACTGTTTCCGACTATATTGGCCGTGCGAATACCTATCTGGCATTTTTCGTGATTGAGATTGTGGCCTTTTACCTTTTGGGTGGCGTAAATGAGAGCTTTATGTTCCAACTTCTGGTGTTCATTATCATAACCTGCTACGGCGGCGGCTTCTCCTGCATGCCGGCATATCTGAGCGATTTGTTTGGCACGAAGCAGCTGAGCGCAATCCACGGACGTATTTTAACAGCGTGGGGCCTGGCAGGTATTGCGGGACCGCTGCTTTTATCCGTAATTTACGAGCGCACGCACAGCTACAGCTTTACCCTGTACTTTTTCAGCGCTTGTTTTGTAGTAAGCCTGCTGCTGGCAGCAGTGCTAAAGCTGAAGGGCAAAACTGCCTGAGCTTTTGCCTGAAGAAGCAAGTTCCACTGAAAAATAACTTTTTTAGCTAAAAAAACGAAAAATTTTAAGCGTCCTACCCTAAAACGTGTTTTGGGGTGGGGCACTTTTTCGCTCCCTGGCATATAATAAGCGTAGAGAAAAGCAAAAAGCTTAAGCAGATGTAAAAAAGGGGGCGTAGATTATGAAAAAGCATTTTAAGTATTTAGCAACGGCAGGCTTGATTGCAGCGCTGCTTTTGGCGGCAGGCTGCGGCGATGATGCCAAGGATAAGAAGCCTGCGCCTGAGCCGGAGAAGAAGGTGGAGAATGTTGTAGTAAAACCTCAGGACGGAAAATATTACAGATATCCCAATTACATTAAGGATGTGACGAAAACACCTAAAATTACGCCGGAAATGCTTAAATACATTGATGATTTTGCATCGACGCTTGAATTCCACCCGTCTTACAATGGTAAATTCGTCAATGATTCCAAGATAAATAATCCTAATGAAAAGTATCATGCTATTTATCTGTATGCCCTTGGACCAAAGCATAACAATAAGGTAAAGTTTAAAAATTCCAAAGGTAAGGAGGTTTATCAGCATCAGGTTTACACAATCAATATGCAGTCAGAGGCTGCTACCGATAAATTAACGTCTGTACTATGCTCTATTTTCGAGCAGAATCCGGATATTCCTGACGGCAAAACTACATATGTTGTAAGAAAATCCTTTGATTGAGTTGCACTTTGAAATGATGTTATGGTTTTTGCTAAGAATGAAATTCTTATCTTCACAAGCTGCCGATGAAAAGCAGTATATGTGGCAGTGTTGTAAGTGAACTGCTGTGAGCCGCTGCGCGTGAGCGTGGCGGCTTTTTGAAGTGGTAAATAGTTATCAAAAAGTTATTCGTGTGATATAATTTGAGTAGAGCTGATCAGCAATTTATGAGGTGGTGAAAATATGGAGAACAAAGATACAGCTTATTTGAGTAACAAAGGTGGATTTACGATTTTTTCTTATGGTGGTTATGATTTTCGTTTTAAAACATCAGATAGGTTAGTGAAGTATTTAAAAGTTAAAGAATGGGATGCTCCATATGGATACATTGTTGTTGATTGTTTGCACGAAAAGTTAGGTGTGGTTGAAGACTATATTGATTTGCTTCCCATGCTGGATAACTTATATTTTAATGCTAAGAAATTTTTAGCGCCGATAAAAAAAGTGGAGGTGTGTTATGGCTGATGTTCAAAAATTAGCAGATGCTGCTGAGGTTATCGTTCAAGGATATGCTTTTATTGATAGGGGCGAGGGTGTAACTGTTATAAATTTGCATAAGCCTGATCATGCTGCTTATTTCTATAATAATGAGCTTGTAGAAACTAATATGGATGATATCGAAGCGTATAAGGTTAATAAGCTTTATCAGGCTAATGTGAAGTATATGGAGAAGGATTATGCCAAAGTACTTTGATTTTAAAGTTTGCGGATATTATCTTTATTTTACAAGTAAGTGCATTATTGAATGTATGCATGTACATGCTAGTGATAAAAGACTTTCAGAAGCGGGTTCCGCAAAGTTTTTTGTAAAGGGTAACGGCGATACAGAACTGATGAAGCAAGGTACGTTAAATGATTTGGATGTACGTAAAATACAAGGATTTATCAAAGAACATTATGTAGAAATGTATGACTTGTGGTCAGCATGGAGTGATAATGGATATTATAGGGGAAAGTAATAATATGCCTTTGATTTGGGAGATGGCTAGAGAGAAAGAGCTTGGGGTAGCTGTGCCGTTTTTGCCATAACGTGTGTAGTATAATGCAAATTAAGATGAATTAAAAATATTCTTGTTGGAGGTGTAGCTCATGTCAGGAATAGGCCCATGTTTAATTTTTCTTTTTTTAGCGCCAATTATATTCGTTGCGTTGATTGCATTCGATTCCGCTAAGAAAAGGAAGCCTGAGCAAGATAATTCTTCTATTTGTGATAATACTAGAGCAACTGAGCTTCCTAGCTCTAGTACTATTGCCAAAACAGATGCTTATGCTGTGTCTGCTTGGAAGAAAGATCGCTATAATCCTAATAATAAAGAAACTCGTACTTTAGAATTTAATAGAATATTAAGTGAAAATAATAATGAGAGTAAGCGTGTAGCTAAAAAACAAAAAGATTATAGCTTAGTTAATGATGCGTATTATAAAGCTTATAACGAAGTGGAATCAATGATGACAGATTATAATGCAGCTAAAGAAATTACTAATAATCGTGCGGATTTAGCTGCTTTTGAAGATGGCTATCATTTTGATAATTATGCTGAAGATTTTAAACAGGACACTGACAGCGATAATGAGAATTATTGACATAATATAAGTTTTGGAGGTTAAGTGTATGTCTGACACAAGTAACACTAATAATTTTGAATTTCCATTTCAAAAGAAGCATATTAATGCTTGCTCTAGTGTTGGAGAATTATTGCCTCTGTGGAAATTAGCACATAAGTGTGAAGTTAATACTGATTATATTGCTGGTAATGTACCTGTTTATGCTTTTTTGCCTGATGGGATAATTAACGAAGAAAGTTTTGCTAAAAGTTCGCCAAGAGTTTTGTTTATTGCTAAAGAAGCTTATTGGTATGGTGAACATGATGATGATAAAGCAGCTGCTAAAAATGCTGAAACTGTTATGTTTTGGCATCGCAGGGTAGCTTATGGTGAAGTGCCGGAAACGATATTCTCTAAGCGTCTTTCTATGCTGGCTAATGCTATTTTTAATGATGATTTTAAGACGATAAATAAAGACCATGCCGCTTTGCGTTCTGTCGCAGTTATAAATTTGAATAAGCGTGGAGGGTTTGTTGGTTGCGTATGGAAAACTTTAGAGGAATATGTAAAACGGTATGCTGAATTTATCAGCCAAGAGATAGAATTAATTTCTCCTGAATTAATAGTGTGTTGTGGAGATGGAGTACGTTGGCTGTTAGAAAATTATATTCGATTAGATAAGCAAACCAAGGTTATTTCATTGTATCACCCTAGCTGTTGGAGTATTAGCGATGAAAAATATCTTCAGATGCTGCAAAAAGCTCTTGCAGGTAATGTGGTAAGTAATAGTGAAACTCTTTCCGTTATAGAAAATGCAATTGAAAGTGAAAATAAGAACCTTTCTGCTGATAAAGATATAATTGAAAGCGAAAATGTCGAACTTCCTGCTACGAAAAATGTAATTGAAAAAGAAGATTCGGCTAGAAGTACTTATATGAAGATGTATGGTGCTGGGACTACATTCCAATTTAACAAAAAAGCAAATGTTTATTATGATACGTTAGCACACAGTCCGCAAAACTATCCATATATAGGTTTATATACGGATAAGGCAGTAAGAGCTATAGGTAAGGTGAAAGCTGTTATTGTAACTGAATTTGCAGATAATGTATTACTGTATCGTGCTGAACAGGGGGAAATAACAGATGAACGTAAGCAGACGATACTTGAAGCTATAGAGGATGGTAAAAAGTATGGTTACAATTTGCTTAGATGTCCGCATAAATACTTTTTTGTTGAGCAATTTTTCCAGACGGAATATAAAAAGACTTCGTATGGTGGAGCACGATTTGTTAAAGTGTTTGATTTAAATAAATTGCTGGGAATTGATGAATTGCCTTCAACAGAAGAAATAGCCAATATACTTGCTGAAAAAACATGGGAGTGAGAATAATTGCTTTATTCCCCCTCTTGACAATCCCACCTCTTCCTTGCTAAGATATAGAGTATAACAAAATATCTACAGGCGAGGAACGAGAGGCTTATCTCCGTAAAGCCACTAAAGAGAAGCAGCGGTTGGTGCAAGCTGTGTGGCGGTGATGTGAGTGTAGCTCGGGAGCTGTTTTGCTGAACATTGCAGTAGGCAAAAACGTGCGCACACGTTAAGTGCATTGAGTGCCTTGTGCCAAAAGCATAAGGAAGATAGGTGGTACCACGATTATTCGCCCTGTCCGTAAAGGACAGGGCTTGTTTATTTTAAGGAGGAATTTTTTTATGTGTGAAGAGCATAATATCCCTAAGGTTTATGATCCTGCTTCCGTAGAGAAGAAATGGTATAAATTCTGGGAAGAGCATCGTTATTTTCATGCCGAAGTAGAAGAAGGCAAGGACGCTTTCAGTATTGTTATCCCCCCACCGAACATCACCGGTCAGCTGCATATGGGCCATGCACTGGATAATACCATGCAGGATATCCTGATCCGCTGGCACCGCATGATGGGCCACAACACCCTGTGGATGCCCGGCTATGACCATGCAGGCCTGGCAACCCAAATTAAGGTTGAAGAGGTTGTCAAAAAAGAGGAAGGCAAGACTCGTTACGACCTGGGCCGCGAAGAGTTCCTGAAACGCGTTTGGGAATGGAAGGAGCAATACGGCGACCGCATTATCAACCAGCTGAAGCATCTGGGCGTTTCCTGCGACTGGGAGCGTAAGCGCTTCACTATGGACGAGGGCTGCTCCAAGGCTGTTCGCGAGGTTTTCTGCACTCTGTTTGAAAAGGGCCTGATTTACAAAGGCACCCGTATCACCAACTGGTGCGTAAACTGCAACACCGCACTGAGCGATATCGAGGTTGAGCATAAGGATGACCCTGGCCATCTCTGGTACATCAACTACCCCGTAGTTGAAGAAGAAGGCCGCAGCCTGATGATTGCTACCACCCGTCCGGAAACTCTGCCCGGCGATACTGCAGTAGCAGTTAACCCGGAGGACCCGCGTTATGGCGACCTGGTTGGCAAAACCCTGCGTCTGCCGACTACCGACAGAATTATTCCTATTATCGCTGACAGTTATGTTGATACCAAGTTTGGTACCGGTGCTGTAAAAATTACTCCGTCCCATGATCCTAACGACTATGAGATGGGTATCCGCCACAACCTGCCGAGCATCGTTGTTATCGGCTTGGACGGCATTATGACTAAAGAAGCCGGCAAATACGAAGGCATGACCCGTGAGGAATGCCGTAAGGCTATCGTTGCTGACCTGAAGGCTGACGGCTATCTGGTTAAGGTTGAAGAGCATTCCCATGCTGTAGGTCACTGCCAACGCTGCGGCCATGCTGTTGAATCCCAGGTTTCCACCCAATGGTTCGTTAAGATGGAGCCTTTGGTTAAGGCTGCTGTGGACTGCGTTGAAGACGGCCGTACTCAATTTGTACCGGAACGCTTCACCAAGACCTATACCGGCTGGATGGATAACATCCGCGACTGGTGTATTTCCCGTCAGATTTGGTGGGGTCACCGCATTCCTGTATGGTACTGCGATGACTGCGGCGAAATGAGCGCCAGCCGCACCGATTTGACTGTTTGCCCGAAATGCGGCAGCGCACATATCCATCAGGATGAGGACGCACTGGACACCTGGTTCAGTTCCGCTCTGTGGCCGTTCTCTACCATGGGCTGGCCGGATAAGACTCCGCTCTTAAAGCAATTCTATCCGACAAGCGTACTCGTAACTGGTTACGATATCATCTTCTTCTGGGTTGCACGTATGCTGATTATGGGTATGGAATTCATGCATGAGATTCCGTTCGACAAGGTATTTATCCATGGTCTGGTTCGCGACAGCCAAGGCCGCAAGATGTCCAAATCTCTGGGCAACGGCATCGACCCGCTGGAGGTTATTGACCAATACGGCGCCGATACCCTGCGTTTCATGCTGATTACCGGCAATACCCCGGGTAACGATATGCGTTTCTACTGGGAGCGCGTAGAGGCAACCCGTAACTTTGCCAACAAGATCTGGAATGCTTCCCGTTTCGCTCTGATGAACATGGAAGGCTATGATGCCAACGCTAAGCTGGCTCCGTATACTCTGGCAGATAAATGGATTCTGTCTCGTCTGCAGCACACCGCCAAGAGCGTTACCGAAATGCTGGAGAAGTTCGAGCTGGGTGAAGCAGGCCGCATGATTTATGACTTCATCTGGGGCGAGGTTTGCGACTGGTATATCGAGCTTGCTAAACCGCGTCTGTATAATAAAGAAAACGCTGAAGAACGTGCAACCGCACAGCATGTTCTGGCAACCGTACTGACCAGCGCTATGCAGCTGCTGCATCCGTACATGCCGTTCATCACCGAGGAAATTTACCAATGCCTGCCGCATGAAGCGGAAAGCATTATGATTTCCAAGTGGCCTGAGGCTGACGAAGCTCTGATGGACGATGAGGCTGAACGACTGATGGGCGCAATTATGGAAAGCATCAAGGCTATCCGTAACATGCGTGCAGAGGTTAACGTACCGCCCGGAAAGAAGGTTCCGGCAACCATGCTGGCTGCTGCCGACCTGAAGGACGGCATTGAGGCTAACGCCGACTACATCCACCTGATGGGCGCTATCAGCGAGCTGACTGTGCTGGCTGACAATGCTGCTAAACCGGAAAATGCTATGGCTGCGGTTGTAGCAGGCATTGAGGTTTATCTGCCGCTGGCAGGCCTGATTGATGTCGAGAAGGAAAATGCCCGCCTGAACAAAGAGCTGGCTGCTATCGACAAAGAGCTGAGCCGTGTTGAAGGCAAGCTGGGCAACGCCGGCTTCCTGGCTAAAGCACCTGAGGCTGTTATCGAAAAAGAGAAGGCTAAGGCTGAAGAGCTGAACGGTAAAAAGGCTGCGATTAACGAGCGCCTGGAATACCTGAAGACCTTATAAGACTGACTGAAGTGATTTTTGTTACATTTTAGACAGTTTGGGAGAGCTACCGTAAATTTTGCGGTAGCTCTCTTTTTTTGCAGAAAGGGTGTGTTATAATAAAGTTAATAAATATAGGGAGGCGTGGACATGAAAAAAGGTATTAGCTTTAGGTGCAAGTGTAGTAATGCTGCTGAGCTTTACGCTGCAGGCAGAGGCAGGTTTTAACTTGGGTAATATTGCCAACAAGATTGCCAATAAGGCTGTGGACAGTGCAATGCATTCCGCTAGCAAAAAGACGGATAGCAGTAAGAAGAGCGAACAAGGCATGACTAAAGAAGAGCGTGCAGATGCAGCTGCGGCAAAGCAGGGCGTTAAAATTACCAGAACTAAGGTTGATGGTTCCGTGCCGACTGCTTTTTATGGCGAGCTGGACCCGCTGCCTCCTGATGCGTTTGAGGAGCGCCCAGATTGGTTTGATAACCGTACAAACATTTATGTGATGACGAACGCGCGCCTTGTAGCGGAATATGAAAATATGGATAAATGGCGTACTCATGCCAAGGAGACTGGCATTGGCTGGGTAGAGCCTGATATGTGCCGTTATGAGGAGCTGGGTGATGAGATTCAGCACCGCATAACTGCTCTGGAGCTTTATGACCATAATGTTGACGCGGGCTGGCTGGATATGGCCAGTGACAGTGCGAGAAATGAAACCTATAAGCGTGCTGTGGCAAGCAATGTTGAACCGTTGCGCAAGTATGGTTTAGAGCTGAAAACACAGGAAGCCGCATTGCCCGGCTATCATCCGGAGAGAAATTAAAGGCTTTGGTAAAAAGTGGTAAGCGAACAATAAAAAAGCACGGCGAAAGCCGTGCGGAATTTGTGAAATAAGCTAGGTTAGCTTGTCAAAAGCGCTTATCTGTGTTATTATAAGTGTAGAAAAGGTGCCGCCGATAGACGGTTAACCATTGAAAAGTTTTAGCTACAAAAAGTAACCGCTTGTTTTCTCAGGACAGGGCGGTTATTTTTTTGCGTTTTTGTTGATTTCCATACCTAGTTTAATGCAGGCTATGCATAAGCTTAGTAAAGCAATAACATCGAGTATATCCATCAGTAACACCTCCCTCTTGTGGGATTTTCAGTGAAACTGAATTTATCACGTCAGAGGGTTAACCGCCTACCGTTATGGAAGCACCATAAGAATATTCTACCACAAGAATGGAGAGCGTACAACGAACAAGCTGTGAAGGTTTAGTGTTGTACGCTTTTTGTCTGCAACCAGTGCTCCCTGAAAACCGTACAACCCCTTGCCACACATGATATGTACCCCCAATACTGGACACCCAGTATTGGGGGTATTTTAATGAAATACAGCTATAAGTTCAAAAGACAGTGTGTAGAATTATATC